>Ga0210391_10004598_pt1 | contig 11463 bp, 13 predicted proteins | sample IncBWC12OmetaG_FD_160573 | JGI IMG/M metagenome (GOLD analysis project Ga0210391, IMG submission 160573) | Forest soil microbial communities from Barre Woods Harvard Forest LTER site, Petersham, Massachusetts, United States - Inc-BW-C-12-O ...
AGCCAAAATTCTTTAGCCCCTCCGAGACCGTGCAGAAGAATCACTGTGGGGCCTTGGCCGACCTCGAAGTAATGAATGTTCTGCCCATACACGTCGGCGACTTTTTCCTGTGGCAGACCGGGGTTTTGTGAGAAGCCGAGCGGCACCACTGCTATCAGCACCGCAGCGAACAGAACGGAACGGAGATCGAGATTCATAGAGCCTCCTTTGATCTAAATCCTTAGAGAATCTTCTTTCCTAACGCCGCCAGCGCCATCTCCACGGCCAGATCGGCGGTTCGGTTGTGTTGGTCGATCACCGGCTACACTTCCACAATCTCAAAGCTCAACATGCGCCCGAGCCTTAAGATTCCGCCGTTCTTCTTCGCATGGGTGATGACTTGAATTCGCGTTAAGAGCGGACGTCAGTGAGCATGAGCGCCCGAGTCCGCCGAGGTTCCGTCCGACCACTCGGTCACCAGAACGATAAACTCGGTCACTGGCTCCGGAGCACCATTAAAGTGTGTAGCCAGCAGAACCGGGGCGTCAGTACCAAGCGGGGCTGCACCCCAAGTGTGAGCGTCTTTCACGGGAACATAAAACATGAGATGGGGAGAGCAGTTCCCGCATCTGCTGTTAAGGAACCCTTGCTTCGACAGCATATAGGCCATCCCGCCAGGCTCGAGGGCCGGCAGTTCCCCTTTCTCAATCGCGGCCTTCATACCCTCGTTCATTTCAGCTTTCGATTTTCCAGCCAACGCCAAGTTCGTCCTAATCAAAGTGATCGGCAGCAGCGTCCTGGCAGCCTGTGGGTTGTAGCAAACCGGACCGAGCCTCTTAGGGTTCCAAAACTCGGGACTGTTTTCGAATTGGTCCATCCACGAGCGGTCTACGTTGCAGACAAAGCCGTTCTTGCCTTCGACCGCAGTTTCATAGCCCTGCCTTCCGAGGACCATAACCGTGGCGTCCTGGGAAATGGATAGCGGAGCCGCGCTTCGCGCCAAGGCGATTTCGGCGTCGCGGCCCATAAGGTATTGATCGAGGGGCGCCATGCTGGTGGGATACGGATTCTTGGCGTCTCCTGCGCATACTGGCCGCGCCGCGCCCAGTACGGCAGCCAACGCAAAACCTCCCAATGTGATTGTCTTGACCATCTTTCCGTTCATTTGATCCTCTCCTTTTGTGAGCCGGATAAACCGGCGAGGTGTAGTGAATGAAAGAGTCATACGAATGTGAAGTAGCGACCCACATCGGCCCTGAGTCGTGCGGAGCCGCTCGCGAGGGCGGCGGCGAAGCGTTGACAAGGAAATGTGCGGGCCGGGTATTCAGCCGAGTAAGACAATTACTCCGGGACGCCGACCCCGTAAGGAGATGCGGAAGGCCCCATCCGGTGCACCAATATCGCGAGGTGTGCCAGAGTCCCGCGCGGTCACAGACCCCGTGCACGTACGGAAGGATCTCGAACGGGAACCGGGAGATCCCAGGTTCGCCCAGGGCCGCAATTGCCCTGGGACGCATCGGGAACTCTAGGAACGCACCCCGATGACGAACGGAACTGGGAAGTCGGACAGACCTACTGTACCGGCGAAGTCCCCGAACAGTGCCGGGCAACCGGCAACGGAAGGGATGGAGGGAAGATGACTGGCCAAAGGAAACCTGCCCGCTCTTGATGGACGACGTGCATGGTCTCGGGTTTATACGCTTGCACGTCATCACGAAATCGCAAGTCAGCGGGAAAGTTCCTTCTGATCTTTTTCCGCGCCTTCCCACGCCTCGTGGGTTAGAACGCATTTCCAGCCCCCGTCTTTCCAAAGCCACACATCGGTCTGGCGCTCCAGCACATCGTAGGGTTTGCCCCCAAACGTGCCTGCGTTGTGGAGCTTCGTCGTCACCAAGGCGACATTTCCGTAGAGGCGCACTCTGGGTTCCGATACCTCATATGCTGTATGCTTCAAGAAACCCGACTTTATCCCTTCGGGGAAGATCGACTTCCCTTCGCCTACGCCGCCTCTGGCAGAAATAACGGCCCAGTCATCTGACAGGCAGCGCGCAATGCCATCCGCATCGTTATCCCGCAACGCTCGCGTGAGTTCCTTTTCCACCGCCATCACGCTTTCCGCGGTCGGGCCAGGCGCAGGCTTTGCTGCCCCAGCAGCTTTAGGTGACGCTATGGGTGCGATGAGCGAACCCACAATGATCAAGGTGAGAATGCCATTCATAATGCGCATACTCTCTCGTTTCGTGGGCTCTTTTACCTCGACCTGAGTTGCCACATTGCTTGACCGGGCGACGGCAAAAGCCGTCCTCATCAATCTGGTAAGCGTCATGTTCGTTCCCTTTTCGTGGGAAAGCGAACAACTGTGTTCGCAAGTCCTCCCAACGTCGGAAGGTATATTCGATCAACGCCAACGATCTCAATACACAAGAGCTAGCTTTTGTATCCACAGTTAACACCGCGTCCGGAGACATATCGGAGACATGTGGAGACCATGCTCTCCCGAAAAATCAGCAAACCAATTGGCTGCTACAGCGTCCACAGCAAATGTGGCTATAGATGCTAGACTGCCCCTAAAAGGGAAATCTGCCGTGCATAACGGGAACCAAACAATTCGTTTTGGGGAATTTGAGGCCGATCTCCATGCCGGAGAGATCCGTAAGTTTGGGAGCCGCATCAAACTCCAGGATCAGCCCTTCAGGGTACTGCAGATCCTGTTGGAGCACCCGGGAGACCTGGTCACCCGCGAGGAATTGCAGTCCCGTATCTGGCCGGAAGAAAGTTTTGGAGACTTCGACCATGCAGTGAATGTCGCGGTCGGCAAGCTCCGCGCTGCTCTGGGCGATTCAGCCGAAAACCCTTCCTTCATTGAGACGGTGCCACGTCGTGGTTACCGCTTTGTGGCCTGTTTGGACGAAGGTCCGGTGGATACGCATCCGCAGCTGCCCGCGATCAACGGCGTTCTGCCCAGCAGGATGGTATCGCTATTCAACCGCACACTCCTGGCATTTCTAGCAGTCGTGATCTCCGGGATCCTTGTCGGCTCCGGCTTTTTTCTCGGTCACCGTACGACCAGATCGCAGCCGCCAGACTTTCAGCGGCTGACCGTTAGGCGCGGCACGGTTTACTCAGCCAGGTTTGCGCCTGACGGTCACAGCGTTATTTACGCCGCCTCCTGGGACGGTGAACCAACTGAGATATTCTCCACCGACCCGAAAATCCCCGGAGTGCGAAGCCTCGGATTATCCGCAACTCAGCTGCTGGCGGTTTCCTCTTTAGGTGAAATGGCGGTGCTGCAGCCGGTCGGTAATCATTTCTTGTTTTTAGACCGGGGAACTCTTGGCCAAGTCCCACTGACGGGCGGATCTCCTCGTCAGCTGGCTGAAAGTATCGACTGGGCTGATTGGTCTACAGACGGGGCGACGTTAGCCGCCGTCCGCAACGTAAACGGCAAACAGCGTCTTGAATTTCCACTCGGCCATGTTCTATGTGAAACTGCCGGCTGGATCAGCCACCCGCGAATTTCGCCCAAAGGGGATCAAGTCGCATTCCTGGACCACCCAATCTATGGTAAAGACGAGGGAGTTGTCTCGATTATCGATCTTGAGAGACATAAGCGGGTTGTCTCTGCAGGATGGGAAAGTGTCGAAGGGTTGGCATGGTCTGCAAATGGAACCGAGATCTGGTTCTCGGGTGCCCAAGCTGGAACCGAACGTCATATTTATGCCGTGGATCTAGCGGGTCACCAACGTCTGGTCTTCCGTGCACCTGGAGGAGTTACGCTGCAAGACATCGCCTCCGACGGCAGAGTCCTTGTAACCCGCTATGAACAACGCGGCAGAATGATGGCTCTGGCGCCGGGAGCAATCAAAGAGAGGGAGGTCTCGTGGGGGGACTGGTCTGTCCCCACTGATATATCCAGTGACGGCAACACTGTGCTCTTCAACGAAGAAGGCGCTGAGTCTGGACCAACCTATACCGTCGCTGTACGGGACACGCGAGGATCGCCCCCCATTCCACTTGGCCAAGGAATGACCGGCAACTTATCTCCCGATGGAAAATGGGCGAGCACGATTGTTTCCAATGCCCACCTTCTCCTGTTGCCGACCGGAGCAGGCACGGCCAGGCAAATCGATCAAAGCGACATTCAAGAATACTGGTACGGAGCTAACTGGATGCCTGATGGTAAGCAAATCGTTTTCTCCGGAAAGCGGACTGGGCATGCCATTCAGTGTTTCGTTCAGGATGTAGACGGTGGCAAACCGCGTCCAGTGAGTCCGGAAGGAGTTATGTTCTGCAACATCTCTCCGGACGGCAAATTGATCGCCGGCAACGGGCCTGCTGGTGATGGAGGATGGCTGTATCCCATGGAAGGTGGTCCGCCACGCCCGATCCGAGGATTGCAGGCGGACGAAAGTTTCGCATGGTCCTCAGATCCGCGCTTTATGTACGTCTATCAGTGGAAGCAATCATCGGTCAAGGTCTATCGCTTGAACATTCTGACCGGACACAGGGAGCTTTTTAGAGAAATGACTCCCCCGGACGTTGCGGGACTTCAGAGCATCTCTCACATTCACTTCAGCTCTGACGGTCAAGCCTATGTTTACAGCTACACTCGCCTCCTTTCCGAGCTCTATTTGGTGAAGGGACTAAAATAGGGTTCATTCACGGCGCAACATCTACGGACACTGCCGACCTCCCCGGCCAAGAGGCTTGCCCGCCAGATTCGCGGGCATGTCCGTCCCCATAAGCCCGCCTGTTGCTCAGTCAGCCGGCCGTGAGCCGCATTGTTAAACCGACTGCAGGCATGCATATTCGCAAGGAGGGCTCTATCGTGCTCACAACCGGAATCGCTGGCCAGCGCCCGCAAAAGGGATGGGTAATCGCTGCAAGCGTCTGCGGAACCATCGAAGCACTAACGCGTGCCCTAGCGGTCGAGTTGGCACCAATACGGGTTAACGCGGTATCTCCCGGAGTCGTTCGGACAAACCTTTGGCAGAGCATGAGCGAACCGGAGCGCGAACGTCTATACGAAAGCGTGGTAAAGAGTCTCCCTGTTGGGCGAGTCGGCGAGGCTCACGACGTAGCGCAAGCCTATTTGTTTTTGATGCAGGCAGGATACAGCACGGGCCAGACCGTTGTGATAGATGGCGGTAGGGTCCTGGTTTAGCCCCGCTTTAGTCCCCAACCGGCTGATCGCATAGAAGCTCGGAAGCGTGCATGGAGGCCGGCTCTCCGCATTGCTCGACTCCACGCTCGGCTGCACGGTCCAAACCGTGGTTCCCGGAGGTGCGGTCTACCGCGCTTCGATTTGCATGTCCGGTTTTAAGTCCGCTGAACGAAGTGGTCAGGAAACAACGCCGGCGGTTGCCCAATTTTCCGGCGGGCACAGACCGCTTGAATCAGAAAGACTTCAAGTCAGCCACCATCCAGTCGGCCCCTGTAATAAGGAAAGTCAGGCCGAATTCGGACCAGTTCAGATGCGCCTGTGGGCGAGCGATCAGGCGCGGAATCCAAACCACCACACCAAACAGTGCGAGCATGAGCGTCATTAGACGTAACGCAAGCCGTGCCTGGCGATTGATCAGAATCGCAATCGCCGCGAGTGCAAACGCGATCGTCGTGAGTATCGCCCAAAACATCTGGTCGGGCGGAATCCACTTTGGAACCAAGTCAGCAGTCACACGAAGATAGACGATCTGACTCACCGTAAATGAAATCGCACAGAGTCCGAGTCCAAGACGCGCCACTCGGCCGAAGGCTATAGCCCGCGCCTCGTTCGCTTCAGTTGCAGCGTACAGGGCAATCGCGCCGCAGAGTAAGGAAAACTGCTCGAAGAAGCTCCCGTATTGCGCATAGATGGTCGGTGCGGCGATGATGCCAGGGATGCAGGCCAGCGAGAAAAGCAAGTAGACAACACCGACAACCACCGAAGCCAAGTGCGCGGTCCGCGGGTACTGCATCCCAATCCCACAGGCAATTTGAGCGATCATGAGATACCCGCCGACGATGGTGCCAAAAGGCAGGCTCCAGATCTGACTCAGGCTTTGCCACGTGTCAGAGTCGTGCCACATCAATGCGATGACGCCAAACAGCACCGCCGACGCGCCAAAGACGATCCGTCCGTACAACGCCGTCTTCATACAGAAAAAGTAACAGATATCTCGGCCTGTAAGGTTGCAACAACAGACAAGCAATCCGGTATCATGTTCTTTCCCTCCAAGAATCCTCCGATACTCATGACATGTCAAAGCAGCTCGTACTTGGCGTCCTTGGAGCGATCTTCCGCGGCGTGGCCCGTTTTGCCGGCTTGAGGATTCATGTTCATCGGGAAAGCCAGGAGCCGGGGGGATTTCCGGAACAGTTGGTCTTCGTACGGTGCACGGTCAGCAGAAGATCTTGTCAGCGGCTGTGTCCTGTTTCACTTCCCGACCTGCAGCGAGGTGAGGCTGCACATTTTCTTGTCGGGTCAACCGCTCCTGATTACGAAGCTGATCCGCTGGCGGTGTGCAACGTGATCCAAACCCTCAAACTAGCTTTGCCATCCGAGAGTGCGATGCTTACGCTCCCCTTCGCCGCCCGGATTTGCGCCGACGTGGATGTAAGCGTATGGCGGCAGAGCAACGTTCGGTCGTGATCCACGCAACGAACGCTGGGCAGCGGCTCACGACGGCGAAACTTCTTCCCCGGCGACCGTTCCACCGGACTGCAACAAGCCTGAGCTGCTTAAAATGGGCCAGCCGCGCATGATTCAGACATCGGGCACCCTCCGCGTCGGCTGGTCGATGGCTTGGCACGATTTTGCGCTGGGCCAGGAAGCACCGATTTACTTCTGACCGGATAACCCCGGCAAATCGGAGGTTTCTTGTTCGGGTTGCGAGATCGACCATCTAAGAGCCGACAGCTTTAATTTGTTTGACGCGTACGGACATCGTGTTTTGAGCAGGCAGGAAGATGTCATGGGAGAGCAATGAAAAACAAACCCAGCCTGCTGAGTGGGGGGACCCGCACAATGAATGTTGCGGTTAGAATTCCGCCGCAATCATGCTCTACCGGAGGTGTGGCCAGGCTAACGGAGATCAATGATCTGCCGCCGGGTGAATACACCGTACATCCGTCAGCACAAACAACCTGCGGGATCGGAGAGTGTGCCCATCGGCTGACGTGGGGGCCTTCCATCGAGATGCTCGCAGCGATATAACCTTCTCTATTCAGTAGCGATCTCTGACGACGGGTAGTGACCCAAGCGCCCAAGAATCAGTTGACGCAACAGATGGCATGAGAAGGTCGGTTCCCGATCACGACGGCGTTAAGCTAGCGGTGATCAACGCACTCAACGTGCAATCACATGAAAAAGGAGATCGACCTTCAAGAAGCAAATAGCAACTCTTGCCGGCAGAGTGAACCAACCACGAAGCGAGCGAAGTCGCGAGGCCCGGGGCAGGCGATTACAGGTTTTGACTGCCGGTCAAATGACTGATATCACGATTTGTATCGCCAATTGACCGAAAGAGATTTACGAGAGACGAAGGAAGATGAAATGATCGCTAGCCCAAGCGGAAGATGCGCGCCGACGCAAGGCAAGGATGAGGAGAGCGAATCCCCAGAACACGAAGCTAGCAGCCATTCCGATTCCCCAAATGCTGCTGTGACCCGCGACCGAATATAGACCCATTCCCAGTAAGAGCGTTCCGGCCACCATGGTTATGCTAAACAAAATCTTCTTGAGCCAAGGTGGCGAACTCGGCCGGCCAACCGGAAGAAGGCCACGTCGAATGTCAAAGGAGCGCCCAATCAAGAACCATTGTCCAACTGCGGCCAGACCCCATGTACTGCGAAGCACCAATTCAGACTCAACCCAATAGGTCAAAGGCAGCAGAGGAAGTAAGGCGATGAGAGCGGGCAAGTTGAAGGCAAGGAGCAAAACATCTGCAGGCGTGCCAATATCGACAGGTTCCGTCCCCCATGCAATCGCGTCTATAGAAGACCACCCCCACCCTCCCCACTCGATGATGCCAGACTGCCGAGCGGCTAAGAAACACAGCATCACGAACCAGAGCCCTGCCACAATTGGAAGAGCAATCCGGAGCGAGAGCCTTCCCAAGAAACGACCTCATCATTACAGACTCCATCTGAGCCCCAATAGTTCCGCGCTCGTCCGGGCATTCCCTCAAACGATAAGCGAGGGGTAGCTTGTGGTCCACATTACGCCCCGTCACGGCTCGGCCTGGTTTAGTCAGGCGCTTAAAACCCCCGGTTGGGGTCGGTGTGTGTAACAGGCATTGATTCGTCAACATCGGAGCCTCAGAAGACATGTCCGGAAAGCAACCTGCACGCACCAGGGCTACTGTCCTCGTGCATCCTTCGTCTCTGACACCGGTACCAGTTGAGCGGCGATCATCTTCCAGGCCCCTGCTCGCTTCGTATAGACCATGGCACAGCGCAAAACTGTCGGGTCACCGGTGGTGATCATGCTTCCGAATACCACCGCCGTATTACCGATAACTCTTGCGTTGAGGCTCACAAAGTGGGTCTTGGTGAACATTGGCCCGCTGCCGCTCGGCGGAAAGAGACTTTGCTTGGTGATGATGTGATTGTCAGGCGTGCTGCCAGCGAAGCTGTCGTCAATGATCTGACTTAATGCTTCGCCGTTGCCCTTCTGCGATGCTTCCAACCATTGCTGCTGTATCCGAAGTACCGCGGCCTCTTCCGGCGTCGCGTTCGACTGCGCGAAAAGCGCCGCGCCGACCAATAGGAGAAACAGACAAAGGTAACCTTTCATAGATACCTCCACGGATTTACAAGGCCAAAATAAATTAATGACTGCAGCCTGGGCAGGCTGTTTCCATCACGTAGCCTATATAGCCGGCAAACCACACCATCAATGCCAATGCCGCCGTCACGGCAACGATCGGAACCATGCGCTCGGCAAGCCGACCGGGCAAAGCGATAGTGACGAACTCCCTGGTCGCGCTGAACCAGACACGAAGCAGGCCGGGAAAACCGCTTCGGGAGTATGCTTCCGAGACCTGTTCATCAAAGACTTCGACCATCTCGGCGCCAAACTCGCGGCGAAGCTCGTAGGGATAGAGGACTAGAGACGTCGCGTAAACCTTGCGGCTGACTTCGAGGACGGCCGAGACGGAGCTGCCGTTAATGACCGTCACGGGGCACCAACTTCCTGCGCTGGGCCGAGCGCACCAGCGACTCCATACGATTCAACTCGGCTTCAAATACCTGACGACCGCTTCGTGACAGCCGATAATAGCGGCGGCGGCGTTCGGAGTCTGAGGAGGTCGAGGTTTCTTCAATTAGCCCGAGTTCCAGCAAGCGCTGGATGGTGGTGTAGAGCGTCCCCGGTCCCATCGTGAATTGTCCGCCAGCCACAGTTTCTGCTTCCTTCATGATTGCGTAGCCGTGCTTTTCGCCCTCAGCAAGCGCAAACAGGATGTAGAACACGGCCGGACTAAGAGGTAGCAGCTTGCGAACAGGATCCGGGATTTCCGTTTTCACCATATATCATAACGTGATATATCATAAACGGACATATGTCAAGCTCGGGGAAAAGCTTTTTTTCTTGACCTCCTCTTTCTGATTTGTTTCGCCAGTTGAGAGGATTGCTGGCGCCTCGGATTACTTTCGGTTGAGCCGACGATTCGGGAGTTACTATGTGATAGTTTCCGGGGAAGCCGCCGATAGTAAGGCAGGAGTCAGCGGGATGACGCGAAACAAGGAGCTAGGGAGACACGAGAAGATGGCCAAATACGTGATTCAAGCTAAGCGTGGTGCACCGCCGGGGGGAGCTTATTCCCAGGGATGGCGGGCCGGGGATTTCGTCTTCGTCAGCGGAACGGGTCCGATCGACCCGGTCCATGGCAGGCTGGTCGGCGACAGCATTGAGCAGCAGGCAGAGCAGACCATTGATAACCTTGTTGCCATTCTCGAGGCGGACGGAGCTTCTCTTCGCGATGTGGTGAAGGTCCACGTGCACCTGAGTGATACGAGTTTGTTCGCGCGCTACAACGCGGTTTACTCGCGACGTTTTTCTCCGCCGTATCCGGCGCGCACGACCGTAGGCAGCGATCTTGGTCACACTCCAGGCATGCTGATTGAGATCGACTGCGTTGCGTACAGCGTGAAGAAAACGAGCCCGAGACCAGTGCATGGGGCAAAGAAAAAGAAGAAGACAAAAAAGAAGGCGGGCCGCCGTAATCAATAAAATTCCCGCCGGGTCGCAAGAAACGCCGCAAGGAGGGACCACCCCGACCGAGGCCGCGGCGTGGAATTTCTTTCCTAGACTATCCGGCTAAACTGGCTCGGTAGCCGCGAGACCCACTGAGGACTTGGCCAACGCTAACATCGGCAGCAGCGGCGCTTCGCGTCCGCGAGCGGTGACTTTCTCGACTGACGCGATCTGGCCGTCCCGCACGAGGAGCGCGCAATCAAAGTTGTTCACCGTGGGGCAGACGTGGCGGGGGAGGAGATAGAGCACTTCGCCTACCTGCGGACCTGGGGTTTCGCGGTTCAATGCCATCGGAAGATGCTCTTCACTGGGCGCGAGAGGCGTCAGTTCTGAATGTCCGGCGACCACGCAGGTGGGCACGCCAGCATCGGCCGAGACAGCTTTGTGGCCCGCGTCGCAGGTGATGGTTCCGTCGTGTGGCCGGCTGACCACACGTGTCAATACCAGCGCCGCTGGCGCGTAGCCGTACGCGGCGGGCAGTTGCGCCAGACTTGTGGCGTCGCAATAGACAATTGTTCCAGGCGAGACACGGTGGATGAACCCTCCGCCGTGAAAACCCTTGTACGCGAGAGAACAGGGGAACGTCGGCGTCCCTGCAGTGATGACTTCCGGCACACTCATCCCATTGTCCTGGATCGCGATCACAAGTTTCAGCAAACGATCGTATCCCGCATGCGCCGCCGCGGTCCGTTCGGGCTCCTCGAGCCCCCCGTGCTGGCCGTCATAGTAGTGCAGGCCGCTGAATTGCAGCTCCGCTTTTTCAACAGCACGCACAAGCCGAACCACTTTGTCGGTCTGGCCCTGTTCGACTCCTGTTCGATTCATGCCTGGATTTATGTCGACAAACACACCGACTGAGCTGCCTCGCCATTGCCACACCTGTTCTTCGCTCTCAACTAGGACAGAAATCCGGACGCCCGGAAACTGATTCGCTATTTCGAGCACGCGGCGCGCATTTGCGCCAACCACCGGGTAGGCAAGAAGGACGTCGGCAACTCCGCTGTCGCAAGCTACCAGCAGTTCGAGCGTGGTTGCGCACTTGAAACTCCGGACACCCCGCTCGACAAGCATGCGAAGCGTGTAGGCCAGCTTTGCGGTCTTGATGTGCGCACGCCAGCGATCCGGATCGCCTCCGAGCAGATGCAAAGTCCGCGCAATGTTTGACGCCACAATTTCCGGATAGACCACAAGCGCAGGGGTAAGGACGTCTTCCATGCCGGCCACGCGGTGACGCTCGTCCCAGGGAT
>Ga0210391_10004604_pt1 | contig 11452 bp, 10 predicted proteins | sample IncBWC12OmetaG_FD_160573 | JGI IMG/M metagenome (GOLD analysis project Ga0210391, IMG submission 160573) | Forest soil microbial communities from Barre Woods Harvard Forest LTER site, Petersham, Massachusetts, United States - Inc-BW-C-12-O ...
GAGCCTTTTTACTTTCCTTGTGTTCGAAAATGGACAGAAGTTTCTAGTTGTGGACGTTTCCTCCAGAGTGAAGCCATCTAAGTAACTGAAAATGGGTGCCTGAGATTGGTTGCGTGGTTGCAATTGTATCTGCGCAATGGATATCTCAAGACCAGACATAAAGAAGAAAAAGATGCGTCGGCAGTGGCTTATCGCTGGCGGCGCAGTTGTCGTACTTGCGGTTGTGGCGTTTCTCGTGACGCGGCTCAAGCCTGCCGCTCCTGAAGTCGACCGGGCGACCGTTTGGACCGACTCCGTCAAGCGCGGACCGCTGCTGCGGCAGGTTCGTGGCCCAGGCACGCTGGTGGCGCGCGAGGACAAGATACGGGTTATCCCTGCGGAGACGGAGGCGACAATCTCGCGTATTCGCGTGCTTCCGGGTACGCAGGTGAAGGCTGACACCATCATTATGGACATGGTTGATCCTACGGTGGACCAGCAGATGATGGATGCGAGCCTGGCGTTGAAGGGTGCCAAGGCTGACCTGGAGAACACACGTGCCACGGTGAACAGCAACATGATGGTTTTGCGCGCCGAGTCGGCCACGTTGGACGACGATACCCGGCAGGCGCTTCTGCAGGCCAAGACGGACAAGAGCCTCTACGAACTGGGCGTAGTAAGCGGACTAACCTCAAGCGCCTCAGGGGGCAAGGCCGATGAGATGGGCAAACGCCAGCAAATCGAGCAGCAGAAGCTGGAGATGAATCAGAGGGCCATCGCGACCATGATCGGCGTGCAGGAGGCCAAGGTGCAGCAGGCCGAGGCCGTCTTGGCGCTGAAACAGAGGCAGAAAGACGCGCTGACTGTGCGCGCGGGCATCGACGGAGTGCTGGAGGCCCCGGACGTGCCGTTGCAGGTGGGGCAGCACGTGGATCCCGGGACAATGCTGGCGAAGGTGGTCCAGCCGGATCAGCTGAAGGCCGCACTCAAGATTGCCGAGACGCAGGCGCGTGACATCCAGATTGGGCAGCCGGCCGAGGTCGATACCCACAACGGCGTGATCGAAGGCAAAGTAATGCGAATTGATCTCGCCGTAGTGAACGGAACGGTCACGGTTGACGTAGAGCTTTCTGGGGCCATGCCACTGGGCGCGCGTCCCGACCTGAGCGTCGATGGAACCATCGATCTCGACCGGATGACGGACGTGCTCTACGTAGGCCGTCCCGCGTTCGGCAACGAAAACAGCACCATCAGCCTGTTCAAACTGGGCCCCGATGGACAGACAGCGGTGCGAGTCCCGGTCAAAGTCGGACGCGCCTCGGTCAACAGCATTCAAGTACTCGAAGGACTGCAGCAAGGCGACACCGTCATCCTCTCGGACATGAGCCGATGGGACAACACCGACAGAATTCGCCTGAACTAATAACGATTTTTGAAAGGGAGAGCAACGATGATGACAACCGAGACGATCATTCAGATCGAGGACCTGACCAAGATCTTCTACACCGATGAGATCGAAACCCATGCCCTTTCCGGCGTGCATCTCAGCATCAGCCGCGGCGAGTACGTCGCGATGTCGGGCCCCTCGGGATGCGGAAAATCAACTCTGCTGTCGATCATCGGCCTGCTGGACACCCCCACGGGTGGCCGCTACACGCTGAACGGCAAAGAGGTCGCAAACCTCAACTTTGCCGACCGCTCCCGCATCCGCAATCAGGAGATCGGCTTCATCTTTCAGAGCTTCAACCTGATCGGTGACCTCACCGTAGCAGAAAACGTCGAACTCCCCCTTACCTACCGCGCCGGCATGCCTTCGGCGGAGCGCAAGCGCAGGGTGCAGGAGTCGCTTGAGCGCGTGAACATGGCCCATCGCATGCGCCACTATCCGGCGCAGCTCTCTGGAGGTCAGCAGCAAAGGGTCGCCGTCGCCCGCGCTCTTGCCGGGTCCCCCTCGATCCTGCTCGCCGACGAGCCCACCGGAAACCTGGATTCTAAAAACGGTGAAGCAGTCATGAAGCTTCTCCAGGAACTCCATCAGGAGGGCGCAACCATCTGCATGGTGACCCACGATCCGCGGTTTGCCGCCCACGCGGAGCGACAGATTCATCTCTTCGATGGAAAAGTTGTGGCGGAGGGAGAACTCAACAAGCTGTTAGCGGAGGTAGAGGCATGACCACCCTGTTAGAAGACCTGAGGCTCACGTTGCGGCAGATCTGCAGTGCACTTGGACTGTATGGAACCGCAGCCGCAGTTGTCCCGCTGCTAGTCTTGGGACTCGCGCTGAATTTTGCCGCGCTCAATGCAACGAGTTTTATTCGCCACGGCGGAAAATGCGCTCATCAAAACTCCGCTCTGCAAAACGCGGCCCGAACGGAGCTCAAAGCAATGCGGATTGTGGTGCACTCGACGATCAGGAAGATTAACGGCGGCCAGCGCTGGTGCGCAACTCGCCAGTGGGTGCAAAACAAGCAGAAAGAAATAACCGGCGACCACATTGAAGTTGGCCTCATCAGGAATCCTCCAGCTTCCAACGAAACTTGTGACGTGAAATTCCTCGGTAGCGCAACAAAGAAAAGAATGATCGCAGTGGCGCAGTGCTAAGTGCGAGGCATCGCCCACACCGATGACACCGCGTCAGCAGTCCACTAGGAGTAAGGAACAGCCAATGAATCAGCTCATACAGGACGTCAGCTTTGCGGTAAGGCAGCTTCGCAAAGCGCCGGGATTCACGCTGACGGCAATCCTGACCCTAGCTCTGGGAATCGGTGCCAACGCCGCGATCTTCACGCTGGTGCACGCAGAATTACTGCGCAATCTCCCCGTCTCCGATCCGAAGACCCTGGTGCGCGTCGGCGACACCGATGACTGCTGCGTCAACGGTGGAACCCCGGAGGAAAACGACTACTCGCTCTTCTCCTACGATCTCTACAAGCATCTCCGCGACTTGGCAATAGCCACTCTCTCAGCCTCAGCCTTCGCCGCCGGATTGATTCCCGCCAGACGAGCCGTGACCATCGATCCGGTCAAAGCACTTCGAACGGAGTAAGCCGCAACGGACATCAACGTTACTCAATGTGGCGATCCAACGCCCGCAAACATGCCACGTCGCCACAACTCGCACAGATAAGCACCGAAAACGGAGCAACACGGAATGATCGAACTCAAGAATCTCGAAAGAAGTTATAAAACGGGCCACACTGAAACCTGGGTCTTGCGCAGGATCAACCTGGCTATCCGTGAGGGTGAATTTGTAACCGTCATGGGTCCATCCGGCGCCGGGAAATCGTCACTTCTCAATGTCCTCGCCATGCTCGACGACCAGTGGAAGGGCGAGTTCTATTTCGCCAACGAGCCCGTGCATGCAATGAACCGCAAGCAGAGGGCGGATCTCGCACGTCGCCGCATCGGTATGGTCTTTCAGAGCTACCACCTGCTCGACGATCTCACCGTGGCCGAAAACATCGATCTGCCGCTCTCCTACAAAGACATCCCAAAAGCCGAACGCCAGGCTCTCGTCGCCGACACACTCGACCGCTTCAACATCGTCGGCAAGAAAGACCTCTTTCCCAGCCAGCTCTCCGGCGGTCAGCAGCAACTCGTCGGCATCGCCCGCGCAGTCATTCACAACCCCGACCTGTTACTAGCCGACGAGCCCACCGGCAACCTCCACTCAGATCAGGCAAAGGAGATCATGGAATTGTTTCGCAAGTTGAACGATCAGGGCACGACCATCGTGCAGGTAACGCACTCTGAGGCCAACGCCGCATACGGCACCCGAACCATCGAGCTGCGCGACGGATGGTTGTCGCGCGACACAGCCGGTCTCGCCGTCGCAGCGGAGGTGAAGGCGTGAACAGAAGCCTTTCTCTGCTCCGCTGCGTAAGCATCACCATGCTGGTCGAGATGCCCTTGTTCGCACCGGCCCAGCAAGTCCCTGCCCCGCAGCCTCCTGCCCAGCAGGCTGCCATATCGCAGGTTCCCCCGGCGCCCGTCGAGCCTGCCCTTCGTCTCGATATCCCCCATTCGAACAATCCATTTCACGCGTATATGTCGACGCTCGTACCGCAGCCCAACCTCGCAAACTCGCCGCGAATTGACGCACTGATCATCAACGGGGTCTTGGAGCTCAGCCTTAAGGACGCAATCTCCCTCGCCCTCGAAAACAATCTCGACATCGCCATCGCTCGCTACAATCTTCCCATCGCCGCCGCGGATGTTCTCCGCACCCAGGCCGGCGGATTCTTCCGCGGCGTCAACACAGGCGTAGTGCAGAACACTCCCGGCGGCGGAGTCGGCGGATTTGGTTCAGCCTCAACAGGCGCTGGCGCTGGTGCGGGCGGAACCTCGAGTGGCGCTGGTGGTGCCGGTTCGGGTGCATCCGGTCTCGTCTCGTCCACGCTCGGCACCGGTACCAACGTCTTGTCTTACGATCCGTTCATCACGGGTTCCTTGAACAACGAGAAGTTCACGCAGCCTCTGTCGAACATCGCAATCTACGGTGTCCCTACACTGCAGCAGAACACCACCAACGGAAACGTCGGCTATACACAGGCCTTTCCCACCGGCACGTCCTTATCTGCCATCTTCGATAACAGTCGCGGCGCAACCAACAGCCCCAATAGTTTTCTGAATCCGACTCTTAACTCCTACTATCACATTTTGCTCCAGCAGCAGCTCCTTGCTGGATTCGGTCTTGGACCAAACCTTCGCTATCTCAGGATTGCGAAGAACAATCAAAAGATCTCTGACGAGGCATTCAAGCTTCAGATCATCACCACCATTACACAAATCGCGAATATGTACTGGGACCTCGTCGCCGCATACGACGACGAGCAAGTCAAAAGCCGTTCGCTCGACTTCGCCAGCCAGACCCTCGAGAGTGACCGTAAGCAGCTTTCCCTCCAGGCGATTCCAGCAATGGATGTCCTGAAGGCCGAAGCCGAAGTCGCAAATCGTGAGCAGGACCTCACCGTCGCGAAGACCACGCTTCAGTTTCAGGAATTGCTCATGAAAAATGCGCTGACGAAGAATCTCGATGACCCGATTCTCGAAGCGATGCCTCTGCATCCAACCGATCACAGCGCGGACATAGATTCGGCAGCGGCTCAGGGCCCTACGGAAGATATGATCGCGCGTGCCCTCCGCGACCGGATCGAGCTGGGAGAATCCAACCTCGATCTCGATAGCCGGCGCGTTAGCCAGAGCGCCGCGCGCAACGCCGTTCTGCCCTCGGTCGCCGCGACGGCATTTTACGGTGGCACGGGTTTGGCAGGACTTCCCAATCCGCCCACAGATATCTCCACCGCGCCCCGTGACTTTGGCGGAGCAGTCAAAAACGCATTCAACAACTCTGCGCCCGACTATTACCTCGGCCTCTCCGTCAGCATTCCCATTCGCAATCGCGTTGCAAAATCCGACCAGTATCGCGCGGAGCTTGAGACCAGGCAGGCCGAGCTCCGGCTGCAGCAGCTGAAAAAGCAGATTCGCATCGAGGTGCGCAACGCGCAGTACGCCCTCGAGCAAAGCGAAGCCCGGGTCGTCGCCGCTCGACAGGCGCGCACCCTCGCGCAGAAGACCTTCGACATCATGAAGAAGGAGCAGGAGCTTGGCGCAGGATCCGACTATCAGACCCTGACCGCGCAACGCGACCTGTCAGTGGCCGAATCCGCGCTCGTGGCAGCCATGACAGCGTACCAAAAAGCGAAGATCGAACTGGACCGTTCCGTCGGATCGACACTGGAAGCTTACTCGATTTCGATAGAATCAGCGAGGACGGGAGTTGTCCAGGCAGGGCAGTAGAGGCGAGAGCAGGTCAATATGTTGGTGGAACCGAAAGAGAAGGACGCAATCAGTGCAGCAGACGAGGAGCCGCCTTACAAGCTCCTCGTCGCGGACGATCAACCGCACATCCTTGAGGCGCTGCATCTCTTGTTGAAGCCCGAGGGCTACCAGTTGGAGATGGTGCGACTGCCCGCACTCGTTTTGGAAGCTCTGGCGCATGACACCTTCGACGGTGTCCTGATCGATCTCAACTACACCCGTGACACCACCTCGGGCAAAGAAGGAATGGACCTGGTGACGCAAATCAGGGAGATAGATGCTCAGTTGCCCATCGTCGTCATGACCGCCTGGGGCAACATCGATCTCGCGGTGGAGGCCATGCGTCGCGGCGCGGGAGATTTCATTCAGAAGCCCTGGGAAAACGCTCGTCTCCTCACCGTTCTTCGAACCCAGATGGAACTTCACCGCAGCCAGAAGCGCACGCAATGGCTCGAGGCCGAGAACCGCATCCTTCGCGCAGCGGGGACCACTGACTTTATCGCCACCGCGCCATCCATGCGCGTTGTTCTCGAGACGATGTCGCGAGTCGGTCCATCGGACGCAAATGTGCTAATCACCGGCGAGCATGGAACCGGCAAGGAGGTCGTAGCTCAAACCCTGCATCGCCTCTCCTCCCGCGCGTCGCGAACTCTCCTAGCCGTCAACACTGGCGCCCTCCCCGAAGGCACCTTCGAAAGTGAGCTCTTTGGACACGTCAAGGGTGCCTTCACCGACGCCCACACCGATCGCATCGGCCGGTTCGAACTGGCAAACGGCGGCACACTCTTTCTCGACGAGATAGCGAACATCCCTACGCGTCAGCAGTCGAAGTTGCTCCGCGTTCTGGAGACGGGCGAGCTGGAGCGCGTAGGCTCCTCCAAGACCCAGAAGGTCAATGTGCGCATGCTATCGGCGACCAACGCAGACCTCCGTGCCGAGTCCACCGCGGGTCGTTTCCGCGAAGACCTCCTCTTTCGCCTCAACACAGTTGAGGTCAATCTGCCTCCACTCCGCGAACGCCGCGAAGACATCCCCGCCCTCGCCGCGCACTTTCTCGCCCGTTACGCCGAGCGATACCGCCGTCCCATTCAGGGTCTTGAGCCTGCCGCCCTGCATGTCTTGTTGCAGTACAGCTGGCCCGGCAACGTAAGAGAACTCGACCACACCATGGAGCGCGCCGTCCTCATGGCGCGAGGAGAGCGGATCGAGCCCGCGAACCTCGGCTTGAATACGCAGCGTGCCGTATCGCAAAGCATGGATGACATGAGCCTCGAAGCGGTCGAAGCGGTCCTGATTCGCAAAGCCCTGGCCCGCGCCAATGGTAATGTGAGTCATGCCGCGGATGCTCTCGGATTGAGCCGTGGAGCGCTCTATCGCCGCATCGAAAAATATGGGCTCTGAAGAACCAACGGCATCGACTCCCGATAGCAGGCGACGCACGCGTGTACCCCTGCGGCGGTCCGGCCGCCGGCTGAGCTTCGAGAAACGTCTCCGTCTCTGGCTCTACCTCCTTGGCCTCCCGGCGCTCCTGTTCTTGTGGCTCCTGCTACATCGCTACTCCGTCGAGCTACTCGAACAGTCTCTCGCCATCCTCGCCCTAGCGCTCGCCTGGGCCTTCGCCGTCTCGATCCTCATGGAGCAAATCACTCGCCCCCTGCAAACCCTGGCAAACGTAGTAGCCGCCCTCCGCGAAGACGACTACTCCTTTCGCGCGCGCGGAGGACAACGCAACGATGCCATCGGCGACCTCGCCCTCGAGGTAAACCGGCTCGCAAGCATGTTGCAGGCCCAGCGTGCCGGAGCTCTCGAAGCCATGGCGCTGGTCGAGCGCGTCATGCGATCCATGCAATCCCCCGTGCTCGCCTTCGATCCGGAGGGCAAGCTGAGATTGCTCAACGCCGCGGCCGAGAGCGAGTTCAGACTCCACGCCCACACCGCGCTGGGTCACTCCGCCTCCCAACTAAAGCTGCAGGAGCTGTTCGACGCGGAAGAAGATGGCGTTATCTCCCTCGGCAACGACCAGCAATCGACACGATGGGTCGTCAAGCGCACAAGCTTCCGTCTCCGCGGCATTCCCCACACCCTCCTCGTGCTCTCCGACGTCAGCGCAGCGTTACGCGAAGAGGAGCGCACCGCCTGGAAGAGACTCATTCGCGTGCTCGGTCACGAGATCAACAACTCACTGACGCCAATCAAATCCATCGCCGGCAGCCTGCGAGGCCGTCTCTCAGCATGGCGCGAAGGCTCCGACGAAAGAGTCGACTTCGACCGCGGCCTCGAGGTCATCGAAAACCGCTCCGAGTCCCTCAATCGTTTCCTCCAGGCCTATCGCCAGCTGATGGGCCTCCCCGCACCCAAGCTCGCCGCCGTCCCACTCGCTCCTCTCGTCCACAGAGTCGCGCAGTTAGAACGCCGAGTCTCCGTCGCCGTCACAGGCGACACCGACATCATCCTTCAGGCCGACGCCGACCACATCGAGCAGGCCCTCATCAACCTCGTCCGCAACGCCGCCGACGCCGCACTCAGTCCCGATGCCACCTCCGGCGCCGAAGCGCAAGTCGAGATCGCCTGGCAAATCACCGGCTCAGAAGTCGTCATCGCCGTGCTCGACAACGGCCCCGGCCTCACCAACGCCGACAATCTCTTCGTCCCCTTCTACACCACGAAGCCCGGCGGCACCGGCATCGGCCTCGTCCTCGCCCAGCAGATCGCCCAGGCCCATCGCGGATCAGTGCAACTCGCCAACCGCACCGACGGTCAAGCAGGCTGCAGGGCGGAACTCAGGCTGCCGATGCTCTAACCAGCCGCCTCGTCATATGTCGCGCTCCAAACAAAGAACTGCCAAAATTCACACTCACCATGCAAAATATCTCAGAGACACGAACGAGGTGAGCGATGACCTGCAAGGCAGAAGACCTAAGACAGATCCCACTCTTTGCCCTTCTCGACGACGACGAAATGGCCGTCCTCGCCGCACAGGTCGAGATCAAAACATTCGCTCCGCGCCAGCGCATCTACAAAATCGGCGAACCCGGTAAACACGCCTACGTCATGATCTTCGGCAAGGTGCAAGTCACCACCGTCGACCAGGCCCATCAGGAGGTACTCGTCGACGAACCTCGTCACGGAGACTTCTTCGGTTTCGCGTCAATGCTCGAAGACACGCCCCACCAGACCACAGCTCTCGCCATCGACGAGTGCGTTTGCCTCGAGGTAAGTCGCGACGACATCGCCGCCCTTGTCCAACAGAAGCCCATGGCGGGTATGGACATGCTCACCGTCGTCAGCCGGCAATTTCACGCCTTGCAACAACTCGTTCGCCTCCGCGCAAGCCGCAACTCCAACGATGTCATCGAAGAGAAAATGAGCTTCGGTGACCGCGTCGCCGACATCGCCGCCAGATTTGGCGGCTCCTGGACCTTCATCATTCTCTTCGGCGTCGTCCTCCTCACCTACACCACCATCAACACCACGCTCAGAACAAAAGCATGGGACCCCTATCCCTTCATCCTTCTCAACCTCTTCCTCTCAATGCTTGCTGCGATCCAGGCTCCCGTCATCATGATGAGTCAGAATCGTCAGGACACGAAAGATCGTGTGCGAGGCGAACTCGACTACGACGTCAACCTCCGCGCCGAATCCGAGATCCAGACCCTGTCAAGCAAGCTAAATCTACTCAACGAAAAAATCGGCGACGTCGACGACCTGCTGCGCGAACATATCGACCTCGCTCGAAAATCCAATCGGCCCAGCTAAAATACCGGTACCTCACCATTAAGCCAATCGTGGCTGTCTATTCTTCAACTCAAGCAGCAGCCGCTCCACCTTTTCTTCTCGATCCATCGCGGCAAACTTATCCTCCAGACTGTCGTCCTCCAGGAAGACGTGGGCCGCAGCATTGCTCGCCTCTTGTTGCAGAATCGTAGACTTCAGCCGGTTCAACGTGCTCGCCTTCTGCTGCACGTCGACAGTGGCTCTCGCAGAACTCGCCTTGCCCGCCACCCGAGCGCGCCGATGCTGCGCCACCAGTATCTCGCACGCGGACTGCGTCTCCGCCAGCTTCTGTTGCAGCTTCGAAAAAGCACTGCGCAACGTCTCAGCCTCTGCCGTCTGATCGTCGAGCTGTTGCGCAAAGCTATTCGCCAGGCTCTGATGACTCAGGCTGCGCTCCAACGCCGCACGCGCCAGATCATCCTGCTGGCGCCCCACCGCAACCTCAGCCTTCCGATGCCATTCCTGCACCGCATCGTCATGCTCCTTCTTTTTCTTTTGCAGCAAATGCTGATCGGCAATCGCAATCGCCACTTGCGTCTTTACCTGGAGCAGCTGGTTCTCCATATCCAGTACCAACTGTCTCGCCAGCTTCTCCGGATCCTCAGCCCTCGAAATAAGGTCGTTCACATTCGCTCGCAACAAAGTTCCTACTCGCTCAAGTAATGCCATGACGTCCTCCTGCCTGCGGTTGCTGTGTCCGGCGCAGAGCGCCTCCGCGCCGGACAGGTTGGTTTAGATGGCTGAACCGTTCTCTCCATTGCCACGCGGCTTCATCGCCTTCACATTCGACATCAGCTCCTGCAGATTCATCCCCGAAAGAGCCTCGAACAGCGCAGGCACCTGCGCGGCGATCTTCGTCATCTCGCCGGTGATCTTGTTCGCACCGGTCGCACCGTCATTGCCCGTCGAAACGATGGTGATCTTGTCCACCTTGCTTAACGGCTCCGCCATCGCGCGCACTACTTCGGCCATATTGGTGATCAGCTTGTCGACAACCGCAGCCTGCGACCACTCCTGATACGCCTCCGCCTTCACGTTCATCGCCTTCGCTTCGGCATCGCCCTTTTGGAAGATGATGTTGGCCTCGGCTTCGCCCTGCAACTTGATCGCAGCCGCACGGCCCTCAGCCTCAATCATCAAACGGGATTTCTCGGCCGCCGCAATATTCTCAACACGCTGCCGCTCTATCTCCGCGCCTTTCAGCACCGTTGCAATCAGTTCCTTCTCGTGCCGCAGAATCTCAGCCTCCTGCACCTTCACCTGCTGTTCCTTCTCAATCTGCTGCACCTTCACCTGCTCTGCAACGACCTTCTGCTGCATCACGTTAGTCTGCAGCTCGTAAGCCTTGTCGGCCTGCGCCTCTTGCCGCCGGCTCTGCTCGGCAAACTGCGCCTTCTGAATATCGAGGTCGCGCTGCGCCTCCGCCTGCTTGGCAAGCGATGAAGTCTCAGCAATCACGCGCTCCTGATCTGCCGCCGCTTTCGCGATCGCAGCCTCGCGCAACGCATTCGCTCTGCGGATCGCAGTATCCCGCTCCGCCTCCGCGGCAGCAATCTCCGCGTCACGCCGAATGCGTGCAACATCCGGCCTTCCCATGTTCGTGATGTACTCGTTCTTGTCACGCACCTCGCGAATCGTGAACGAGATTACCTCCAGGCCCATCTTGCTCATATCGTCCATGCAGGTCGAGCGCATCCGCTCGGCTACCATCTCCGGCTCTTTCACAATCTGTTCAACCGTAAGCTGGCCAATGATGCCGCGCAGATGGCCTTCCATCACCAAACGAATCAAGCCCTCACGCTGATCGGGAGACTTGGTAAGAAACTGCTCCGACGCCGTAAGAATCGACTCCTTGTCGGACCGCACCTTGATCTGCGCA
>Ga0210391_10004605_pt1 | contig 11452 bp, 7 predicted proteins | sample IncBWC12OmetaG_FD_160573 | JGI IMG/M metagenome (GOLD analysis project Ga0210391, IMG submission 160573) | Forest soil microbial communities from Barre Woods Harvard Forest LTER site, Petersham, Massachusetts, United States - Inc-BW-C-12-O ...
CGCCTTCCCCACTGCTGACAACTCAACTGCCTCTGGCGCAAGCTCAGGAGACGGAAGCAGGCCCGGCTGAATCCCGCGGCCCGGATCGAAATTGAGATCCGGGGAATCGATAATATTCTACTGTTGTCAGAGGATGCCGTGGCAAGGGCAGTCATAACCACTGATTTCGCTTCACCTGCCGAAACGGCGCAGGCTCTTGGTGTCTCTCGCGCCAGTCGGGAGAAGCTGGTCCGCATGGCCGAACTCGCCATTCACGAACCCGCAGCCACAGAGGCAAGGCCAAGAGCAATGGCGCACTGACCGTCTCCTGAAGGGCGCGCGCAAGCGTCGTTAGACAGAAATCGGTTTTTCTCAACCTTCCTTACGGCGCTCGCTTCCGTACTCTTTTTCTAGTTCTAGCCTACGTAGCCGGGACCAGCGCTTTCGGTCTTATCCCGAGAGCGACGCTTGAGATTCCAGAAAGTGCTCCCCGGCTGGACCGGATTGTGACGCGCGTGGAATCGTGCCGATATTCCATTCACGATATGTCTCGGGTTCAACTGGACCGTCGAACGCCGCCGACTCCGCCCTTCAACATGCCCTTTGAACTAGGTCTCGCGGTTGGGTACCACACCCGTCGTGCCAACAATGAACATACTTGGTTTGTGTTCGAGGCCAAACCATGACGGCTGGAGAAATCGTTGAGCGACCTGAACGGAACAGACGTCTACACGCACGGTGCCACTCCCGCCGGCGTCTTCCGTGAACTGCTAAGCGCCTTCCTGCGACACCACCACCAACCAGCGGTGCGTCAGATGACTGTGATCTTTGAGGCGCTAAGCAAGAACCTGCGCCCGATTCTTCGGGAGACCGGTGGTGCTTCGCCGTTCGAAACGAGCGTTTTCAGGCGGCTTAGCGTTTACGCTAGTGCCCTCGCGGATGAACTCGTAAAGCGGTGAACTCGCAATTCGAGAACCCCGCTGTTCAAGTGAAGGTGATTCCCGGTAGTCCCCGTCGATTGTGGTCGTCATTCTGGTTTCATTCCCAGCTGCTTGATCACTGCCTCCTGTTCCGTGGTCCACGTGCCGGACATGTCTCCATATTGCATGAGAACCGTCTTCTGCGCGTACATCTCTGTGGTGGTATGAAACTCCTTCACATTCGCCTGGCGCCCGGAAAGGTCCCAATGGCTACCAGAGAGACAGCGATCATGCCTACCCCTATCTATTCGGTCGTATATAGACAGTACCCATGGCCGTAGCGGGAATCGCCAAGCAAACCGCGTGGGTCACAATGAGGGTCCGCATTTCCGCCCTCAAGTGGGCCGACTTCGCTCTAACCTGTCCTCGTTCGGTGTGCATGAAGTATTTCGGCTTCAGGACCAGCCAATCCAACCGGGTTCGCGCACGTGTTCTTCTTCCATCCGGCGCCGACCGGCGGCCATGATCCCTGCGCGTCCCAGGTATCCAACCACTCGGCGGGGATTCTTCGGATCGACTACGGGTAAACGCCCGACATTGTGGCGCAGCATCTTGTCTGATGCATCGTGCAATAGCTCTTCCGGATACGTGACCATCACATCGCGGGTACCCGCATCTAGTACGCTTAGGTCGCCTGTTGGGTATTTGTCGAGAGCGCGAAGGACGTCGGCGCGGGTGATGATGCCCGCCAGGTTGCCATCGGGATCGAGAATCACAAGACCTTGATGTCTGCTGACCGCCGGATCATGGCGCGCGATGCGGTCTGCAAGTTCCGAGACTCGCATTGCGCTCGAGATTGCCGGTATATCTACGTCCATGGTCTCCTTTACCGCCACTTGCTGGAGCACATCGGTTTCGTAATCCTGATGGATGCGCAGGCCCCTTCGTGCGAGCTTCTCGGTCATGATCGAGGATGTCGGCATAAAGAGCATCGCAATGCCATCAGCGATTACCGTGACGAGCATGAGAGGCAGCACTGAGTTGTAATCACGGGTGATCTCAAACGCGAAGATGATAAAGGTGAATGCCGCACGCGAAGCAGCGCCAAACACAGCTCCCATGGCCACCAGTGCGAACGCTCCCGGTGCAAGCCCGGCCGCCGGAAAGAAACGGTCGATCACCATAGCGTAGGCTCCGCCTAAAGCGGCGCTCGACATGAACATCGGAGCAAGCAGGCCCCCCGACGTCCCTGATCCGAGGGACACAATGAGCGCGACTGCCTTCGCGACCATGACCACCAAAAGCAACTTCAGCGCGAGGCTGCCGTTTAAGATGTCGCCGATCGTGTCGTAGCCGACGCCGAAAACCCGGGGCACAAAGTATCCGATGATGCCCAGCCCGAGGGCACCAATGGCCGGCCACCACAGTTCGTCAATCGGTAGTTTCTCGAACTGGTCTTCCGCCCAGTACAATGCGCTGCTGAACCCGACCGCAGCCAGCCCGCAGATTACTCCCAGAAGGAGGTAGAAAGGCAGCGCCTTTGGTATGCCGAAGTCGACTGGGGCGACTGCAAACATCGGACCGCTTCCGAGTAGTTGGACGTGCACAGCGGTGGCCAACGTGCTTGCAATCACCAGAGGAATGAAGGACCGTGACTTGAATTCGAATAGCAGCAATTCGATGGCAAGGATTACCCCGGCGATCGGAGTGCTGAAGGTAGCGGACATTCCAGCAGCGGCTCCGCAGGCAAGCAGCACTTTCCGCTCCGCTGCTGTGGTATGAAAGACTTGGCCGACCAGGGAGCCTATCGCGCCGCCTGTTTGAATGATGGGTCCTTCCGCACCGAACGGGCCGCCAGTGCCAATGGCGATCGCCGCCGATAGCGGTTTGAGAATCGCGACGCGCGGTGCAATGCGGCTCCGGTTCACCAGCACAGCCTCCATGGCTTCCGGAATCCCATGGCCCTTGATCTTCGAGGTCCCATATTTCGCCATCAAGCCGACGATGAGCCCGCCGATGACCGGAGTAACGATCGCCCACAGACCAATATGGTTCAGCCGCGCACTGGTAAAGTCGAACGCGAATCGATGATAGAAGAAGAAGTTAGTAAACAGCGCGATCAGGTTGTAGAGAGCGTAAGCAATCACGCCGGCGATCAGGCCGATCGCACCCGCCAGCAAGGACACCAGCGCCATCCGGAATCGGGCGGGCGGTGTGACGAAGAATGCTCCGGTCGGCGAGACTGCAAGTTTGCCGCCGTTCATGAATTGTGAATTCTCACTGCTGCCGGGAGGAAGGGGTGGATCGCCGTTGTGGTCCGACATGCCTAACCTGTTCTCCGTTTCTGTCAGGCAGGCCGGTGTCCCGCCCATTCGTGTTCTCGATCGAACGCATGGCTCGGCGGAGAGCCTCGAACCATACGGGATCCTCCTTGAGCAGTTCGGCTCGGTGGTGCAGCGATAGTTCTCGCAGCACTCTTTCCCCCTTGGGCGTGAGCGTCAGGAGGACCTCGGGACGGTCATTCTCAGCCTTCTGTCGTTTCACATATCCGCCAGTGGCAAGCCGGTCCACCAGTTCCACCGCGCTGTGGCGCCGGACTTGCAACCGCTGTGCCAGTTCCCCAATCCGCGGGCGCATTGCGCGCGGAAGTCCTTTCAGAGCCAACATCAGTTGATGTTGCCGAGGTTCAAGTCCTACTTCGTAAACAGCAAGGCTCACTGAAGTGAAGAAAACGTCGGATATTCTGCCGCAAATCGGCCAAGGATTCGTAGTCCTTCGCTGTGAGAACTTTTTTCATGCAGTATCGCACTAAAATGATATCACAATAATATCGTATGGCGATACATTAGGTCCTTTGTAACACATATCGTGCCTTTATTCTGCCCGGTGATCTGCTCAGTCTGCGAAAGGCCGTCGCTCGAGCGGTGGCTCAGCGTAGAGGTCGACCTGAAGCGGCGGCTGATGGGAAAAACTGAAAAAGCCCGAGCGCGAGCCCAGCAGTAAGGGATTCCATAGCAAAAGATTGCAGAAGATTCGGTTGTATCGTTATACGATATTATGTTATTTTTATGTTGTATCGCTACGCGATATTAGTTGGTCGCTCGGCCTGCCCTGAGGCTTTTGCAGGATCGTCGAACACTCAGCGGTAGAGATCGTTGGCCGTCCATGAAGAGGTTTTCCATCATGGCCCATGCACAACAGTATTCGGACGAGGGTAAGACCATGCAGATCGTAGATCGGAGCGCCGCTTCTGCCTTCGATTACTTTGAGCGCAACATCTCCCAGCCCACTGAACGAAGCGCCTTTTCACGGCTGCTATGAAATCGTCGTCGGGCTTTCCGTTCGGAGCCAAAAACCACTTTGCCACAGATGAGGCTGGGCTTGCACCTCGAAAAGCGGAGCGTGCTTGCGTAACAACGGTTCGTCGTTAATTGTCCATCCGAGCGTTTGCTCCAACCGGAGGAGTTCTTCAGCGTGGATGATCGCGCTTGGGTTCGCAAAGAAGACTACCTGGGGGCCTCGCGCTAGCGCAACTTGACCCCGGCCCTCTTGCGTCCCAGTTCGCGGTGCACCAAAAGTTCGCGAACATCCCGCGCGGCGTTCTTTGGCATAGTTGTGTCGACTCTGCCGAGCGCCCGATACGCCTCGGCGCCAGAGTGGGCAAGCGACACGCCCCGGAATCCAGGCCGGCCGCACCGGCACGACCACGGGCACAAACTGCTCCGAAGAAAAAATCCTGGAAACCAATCACGATCAAGCTAACGGCAAGAAAGATTCGGCCGGTGTTCACCACTCGCGACCTCGCAACAAGACTCAGGCTCATCCTCATCCTTCCCACTTTCCTACTAGCCGAATGTTCCTGAAGCCGACTTTTGCTCACTCCTTTCGGCCCGAAAGAAGGTAACTGAGGTACAATTCCACCTGCTCAAGGCAATAATTCGTCCTAAGTCATGGACCGGAAGAGTATCCCTCAACTGTGGCTCAACGTTCTAGTTGCCCTCGTGGCTATTGTTTCCTCTGGACGAGGACAATCTAGAGACAGTGCCCCCGCGGACCCACATGCACAAGTCTCTGCCCCGCAATCGCTGAAGGATCCCGCAGGAGCGAGCCGCTGTCAATTCTGCCATGCCTCCGAAGTCGAGGGCTACACGCGCTCCGCGATGGCGCACTCCCTGCGCCGCGCCGGTCAGGAGCCGGATGGTACGGTAAACACGCCGGAAGAAAAAATCGAGATGCATTCATCGCCAGCAGGCTATTGGCAGCGCCTGCAGAGCGGGGAAGACGTAATCAATTACCGTATCGATTATGTGATCGGGTCCGGTAATCACGCCTCCGGCTATCTGCTCGACCTCGCGGGCCATCTATTCCAATCCCCCGTCGCATACTACAGGAGTAGGCAAGCCTACGATTTGGCGCCAGGATACGAAGGGCTGCCTAATCCAGATTTTACCCGGCCCGTCGCCGAAGCATGTCTCTTTTGCCACTCCGGAACTGCATTACATGTCTCCGGTACCTCGAACGGGTATCGGTCTCCGGTGTTCTCCGCGGAAAGTATCACTTGTGAGCGTTGCCATGGCTCGGCCGAGAAACACCTCAGTGATCCACGGGCGGCGACGATCATCAATCCTGCGAAGCTTAAGGCCGCCGCTCGCGATAGTATCTGCGAACAGTGTCATCTGTTAGGGGTTGGCCGAGTACTCAATCCGGGAAAGAAGTTTAGTGACTTTCGTCCGGGGCAGCCCTTGGAAGATATTTTCACTACCTACGTCAACGTCTCTCCTCCCGATGCGGATGCCGGCAAATTCAAAGTCATCAGCCACGTGGAGCAACTCGCCCGGAGTACCTGCGCCCGCGAGAGCAAGGGAAAACTATGGTGTGGAACCTGCCATGATCCACACGATAAGCCGCTGGAACCAATCCAGTTCTACCGATCCAAATGCCTTTCTTGCCACATGGCAAGTTTTTCTCCCTCGCATCCGGGCAAGGACAGCAACTGTATCCGCTGCCACATGCCTCGGAGGGACGCCAAGGACGGGGGGCATACGGCTTTCACCGACCATAGGATCCAGCGGCGTCCCGAACCAGAACAAACATTCCCCGAAGATACCGACATTGCCGCCTGGCGGGAGCCGACGGCGGATCTGCAAAAGCGAAATCTTGCCATTGCCTATATCAATGCGGGAATGGAACATCGGTCGCCGCCATTCGTTGTCCGCGGTTATCGCATGTTGACGGAGGTCCAAAACCAATTCTCCAGCGACCCAGATTTCTTCACCTCGATCGGAAGCGCTTTGCTCATGGCAAAACAAACTTCGGAGGCGGAGTTCGCTTTCGAGCGGGCTTTGCAATTGAATCCAGACTCAGCCCCCGAGGAGACTAACGCCGCATCCGCCTACTTGCAGAGCGGAGATATCAACCGAGCCGTCGCTCATTTGGAACGTGCCGTTGCGATCGATCCCCTGCATCTGGCCGCCGACGTTCCACTCATCAATCTCTATAAACGCCAGGGAGATTCAGCGAAGGCTGCTGAAATCTCCGACCGACTCAGCGCCGCTATGGCGAAGAATTCCGTTTCAAACGAGCCGGCGGAAAAAGATTCTGCCAGCGGTACCGCTCAAACCGCCGAGTCCGAATTCAAGAACATCCAAGTGCTCAAGGGCATTCCGTCTGACCAATTAGTCGCATCCATGCGATTCATCGCGGCATCTCTGGGCGTGGAATGCAGCTATTGCCATGTGCCGGAACATTTTGACAAAGATGACAAGAAACCGAAACAGATTGCGCGCGACATGATGCGAATGATGTTCGCCATCGACAAAGACAACTTCGGCGGCTATCGGGAACTGACCTGCTACTCCTGTCATAGGGGTTTGCCCAAACCGGAAGTCCTGCCCGGAGTTGTCGGTGAAGAAATGCAGAAGCCGCAAGCGGACCCGGTTGTTGAAGCGGACAAGCTTACCGTCAGCCTGCCTACTGCCGACCAACTCGTCGACCGCTACATTCAAGCGCTCGGCGGCGCAGTTGCCATAGCAAAGATTACCAGCCGCATAGAACAGGGTACCGCTACGTCCGAGGGACAATCGGTCGGCATCGAGATTTTCGATGAGGGTCCGGACAAACAAGCTTTCGTCCGACATATGCCGAAAGGAGAGAGCGTCACCGTGTTCGACGGCGTTGAGGGTTGGTCTGTTATGCCGGGCCGTCCTCTCCGCGATATGCGTGGCGCGGACCTTGATGCGGCCCGGATCGACGCGGACCTTCAGTTGCCGCTTCACATCAAGCGGCTCTTTGCTGAACTGCGAGTGGAATATCCGGAAAAGATCGGCGATCGCGAAGCTTACGTTGTTTCCGGCACTCGTGAAGGGCAGCCGCCGGTGAAGCTTTATTTCGACGAGCAGTCCGGACTGCTGATCAGACTTGTACGCTATGCGGAATCGCCGCTCGGCCGGGTTCCTACCCGAGTCGACTACGCTGATTACCGGGACGTCGACGGAGTGCAGGCTCCGTTCCGCCGGACCATAGTTCAACCCGGCGCGAGTTCCACCATCGAACTGAAACAGATTCAGCGGAATGTGTGGATCGACCAGGCCACATTTATCAAGCCGACCGGAGCGCGGATAGGATCAAAGCCATCGCGACCGTAGAGTGCTTGGATTCGAGGTTTGACGTGATTGTTCTGACAAAGGTTGTCTTGGAGCGCGCCCGGAGGCCGCAATCAATCCGCGCTGAGTTATCCGCCTAACCAAAAAGTCACACGCTTTGTCGATAGTAAGCAAACGATTTCCTTGCAGTGGGTCATCGTTTGCTACGATGTGGCAAGATGGGTGCTATGTATGCCACTGTCAGGCTTGGCGTTCTGGCTGCCTTGGTCGTCGTCTCCTCTCTTGCCGTCGCTCAGCCGGTTCCCACTCGGATCGAGCCAGTTACTTCTGCGTTGCGAGCGGGGCAATTTGACCAGGCACTGCAACTTCTGCGTTCAGATCTGGAGCAGGAACCTAAGAATCCGCAGCTGTGGGCACTTCGCGGCATCGCCCTTTCTGGCAAGGGAAATAAAAAGGAAGCGCTGGGCGCGTTCCGGCACGCGCTGAATATTTCGCCGAGTTACTTGCCAGCGTTGGAAGGAGCAGCGCAGATTGAATACGACCATGGTGGGAATGGAGCCGCTCCATTGTTGGAGCAAATATTGAAAATACATCCCGGAGACCCGACCAGCCATGCCATGCTGGCTGTACTGGATTACCGGCGCGGAGACTGCGCCGCGGCGGTCCCACACTTTGAGCAGGGCGGTTCAGTGGTGGACTCCCAGCCTGAAGCCATTCAGGCGTATGGCGACTGCTTGATGAAACTGAAAGACACCGAGAAAGCAATTGCGATATTTGTTCGTGCGCTGGCCCAGCCTAACGCGGATGTCTATGCTCGCTATCGCCTGGCATCCGCTCAAATGGTGGCGCAGAGTCCCAAAGAGGCCATCGCGACCCTGCAGCCGCTGTTGCTACAAAACATGGCGGATGCCGATGTACTCGCGCTTGCGGCTTCTGCCTACGAAGCTGACGGAAATACTCCGGAGGCAGTGCGCGTTCTTCGTCAGGCAATTTTGTCAGATCCGCATAACGTTAATCTCTACGTCGACTTCGCGAATGTTTCTCTTGACCATCAGTCGTTTCAAGTCGGAGTGGATATGATCAACGCGGGACTCACGGTAGAGCCGAAAGCGGCGCCACTCTACGTGGCGCGTGGTGTGCTGTACGTACAGCTGGCCCAATATGACAAGGCGGAGGCCGATTTCGAAGCGGCTGATGCGCTTAATCCCAGTCAGGCTGTAGGCTCGGCTGCAGAGGGTCTTGCCGCTGTCCAACAAAATGATCCGGAACGCGCACTTGCGACGGTGCGCGCAAAATTGGCCAGAAAACCCAACGACGCGTTTCTTCTTTATCTGGAGGCGCAGATTCTGACCCAGCGCGGTCCCGAGCCGGGCAGTACGGAATTTCAGCAAGCCGTGAAGTCCGCTGAAAAAGCCATTTCGCTTCGTCCATCATTAGTGGCTGCTCGCGACGTCCTGGCAAAACTCTATTTGCAGGCGGGAGAAAACGAAGCGGCAGCGGAGCAGAGCCGCAAGGCTTTGAACAGCGATCCCAAGGACCAGACCGCGCTCTATCACCTGATCCAGGCGCTGCGCAAGACCGGGCACACCCAGGGCATTCCCGACCTGCTCAAGCGATTAGCCAACCTCAGGATAGAAGGGACCAAGCAAGAGGCCGAGCGTAATCGGTATAAGCTAGTGGAAGAAAAATCACCCTCCATGGAGAAACCGCAGCCTTGACCTTTAGCCGCCGAGCGTTTATGCGACTCTCCCTCGGTTCCGCGGCCTTCGCGGCAACTCCACAACTTTTCGCGCAAGGCGTTGCTGCTCACACCGTCCATCCTGTGGCTCGCCCGGCCCCCTCGGGACGGCCTTTCCATGCTCACTTCGTGGACGTAGCATCTTCCGCCGGGTTGCAGGCTTCAGTGATCTACGGTGGGGCCGAAAGCAAGAAATACATTCTCGAGGCCGTCGGTTGCGGTTGTGCCTTCATCGACTACGACAACGACGGATGGATGGATATTTTCTTATTGTCCGGTACCCGCTTAACCGGAGATCCGCCGGGCGCGACGAACCGCCTATACAAGAACAATCGGGACGGTACTTTTGCGGATGTGACCGAGAAGGCCGGCCTGCGTTCCGTAGGCTGGGCCTCCGGTGTCTGCATCGGGGACTACAACAACGACGGGTTTGAGGATATCTTCTGCACCTGCTTCGGGCAGAACCGTCTTTATCGCAATAATGGAGATGGAACGTTTACCGACGTCACGAAAGCCGCCGGGCTGTTGAACGATCAACCGCGATGGGGAGCGGGATGCAGTTTCCTTGACTACGATCGGGATGGCCACCTCGATCTCTTCGTTTCCAACTATGTACGTTTCTCTTTCGAGCACGCGCCGGTGCCTGGCGAGAACGTAAATTGCAATTGGAAGGGCGTCCCGGTTGAGTGCGGACCGCGCGGATTGCCCACCGGAAGACACTCGTTATACCGTAACAACGGCGACGGGACCTTCACCGACGTGAGCCAGAAGGCGGGGATTGCGGGCGCGACGGGGTCCTATGGGATGACGGTAGTCGCTACCGATCTCGACGAAGACGGATGGACCGACATCTTTGTTGCCTGCGATTCCACCCCGAGTTTGCTTTTCATGAACAACCACGATGGAACGTTCCGCGAAGAAGGTGTGCTGCGCGGAGTAGCACTCAGCGACGACGGCATGGAGCAGGCGGGAATGGGCGTTGGGGTGGGCGATTACGATCTGGACGGCCATTTAGATCTATTCAAGACTCATTTTGCCGAAGATGCCAATGGCCTTTATCACAATGACGGGAAAGGCAATTTCGACGACGTGACCCGGTCCTCGCGGCTCGCGGTCGATACCCGGTACATCTGCTGGGGCGCGGGCATCGTCGATCTGGATAACGACGGATACCCGGATCTGTTCGTAGTTACAGGCAGCGTATATCCGGAGGTTGAGCGCAAATTGCCGCAGTATGCCAACAAAACTCCGCGCGCGGTGTTTCGAAACCTTGGCAACCGCACGTTTGAAGAATTGGGCGAAGAGGCGGGGCCGGGCGTGACCGAGGCCCACTGCAGCCGCGGTTGTGCGTTCGGAGATTTCGACAACGACGGGGACGTCGACATCCTCGTCGTCAATCTGAATGAACCCCCTTCTCTGTTGCGAAATGACATCCAGCAAAAACAGAATTGGATTAAGGTGAAACTGGAGGGAGTCAAATCAAACCGCAGCGCAATCGGAGCGCGTGTATTCGTGCACTACGGCGGCAAAGTGCAGGCTCAGGCAGTGCTTAGCCAATCCAGTTTCTACTCGTGCAACGATTCCCGATTGCACTTCGGTTTAGGCGGCAGCAGCGCGGTTGATATCGAGGTTTACTGGCCTAACGGCTTGCACGAGCACTACAAGAACCTCGCCGCTAACCGTTTGATTACTTTGCGCGAGGGATTAGGAATTTCCCCTAATAAAGGTTGGGCGCGAACCTAGCGCCGTGCGTTTTTTCAGCTTCAATGTTTTTTGCAGGCTGGTCGTGACGACGGCCGGGGGCAGGGACACGTCGGTATTGTAGGCGCACAATTCCAGGCACAACTCCGGAGCGACGAAAATGTTCTTGACAGCAGAACCGTCTAATAGGTATACATTACCCTCGTTTGGTAAACGTTTTCTCGAAGCGCTTTCTTCGCCGAAGCGCCAGCTTGGGAGGAACCATGCCGGGAAGCCGTCCTGCGATTTGTTTAGCTCTTTTAGTTCTGCTTTCTGCAGCCAGCGCTTTCGCCCAGTTCACCAGTAGTGTGCAGGGCACGGTCCAAGACCCCTCCGGGGCGGGCATCGCCAAGGCGACGGTGCGGTTGCTCAACGTGGCCACGAACGCCGCGCAGACTGCCGCTTCGGACGAGGCAGGCAATTTCCGTTTCCTCAGCCTCGCTCCCGGTTCTTACAGGGTTACGGTGGAGGCG
>Ga0210391_10004606_pt1 | contig 11451 bp, 7 predicted proteins | sample IncBWC12OmetaG_FD_160573 | JGI IMG/M metagenome (GOLD analysis project Ga0210391, IMG submission 160573) | Forest soil microbial communities from Barre Woods Harvard Forest LTER site, Petersham, Massachusetts, United States - Inc-BW-C-12-O ...
AGGATCCAGCTTGACGATCGCTTTGCCCTTATGTGTCCACCACTGCTCCGTGAGTTCCTGACTATTGAACCGCCAGGTCGCTGCCACCACGCCCTCGCGCCCGAGGGTCGACTCATACGTGATCGCAAAGGTCGTACGTAACTGCAGCTTTCCGGACGGGAGCCAAAGAGGCGCCTGCTCCTGGCTGTCCCGGCACACTTCAATACGTGGCTTTTTAAGTTTCGGGTGAGGCATATGGTTGTACTTGTTGCAAAAGTCCGCTGCCTTCTCCTCGAAAGTCCGCACGATCTCGTCAGCTTTCTCACTTGCACGCTCTCGGAGTTTCTTATATCGGTTGTCGAAGCCGATGAACTTGGCATGGACGTACCCGTTGAGTGTTGCCACAAACATCGTCTCGAATGACTCGTGTGTCCTTTCGACAGTGCCTTTGTAGTCTCCACGGCGGGGCGGCATTCGAGTCGGGATGGCTCCGCAGTCGAGAAACATGTACAGGGCCATATCTGAGACAAGATCGAGTGCGTTGTCGATTGCGACAGTGCGTTCCGTGCCGAACGCATCCCAGGTTCGCGCCAGATGCAGTGATCGCTCTGGCAGCCACATGGATTTCGGTAAGACGCTTCGTCGATAAAGTCGAATGCAGTCGCGTGCGGCTGGGGTGACCGTCGTCGTGAACGCTTTGATAACGCCGGAGAAATCATCGACGGCAAGTCCAGTGTGCATGAGGAGCGGCTCAGCCCACTTCTCATTGGGTCTGAGAAAGATGCCGTACTTCGAATAGTCCAGCTCCGTCCGCTGCCCCGCGTAAGCGGCATCGGTGGATCCGATGGACCGTTGCATCTGGTCCGCGTATGCGATGCCAAGTAATGCCTTTGTCTGGTCATAACTATTTATTTTCTTGCGATAAAGCCTAAGAAACTCTCTTGAAACCAACTGATCGTCTTTGTCGCTCATCATTCTCTCCACACGCCCTGGCTTGCGCCGAATGCGGTTCTGGTCGAATGCGGGCGGCGACGGAATGACAAGGCGATGGCGCGCCTATCTTCGTCTCTGAGAATACGGAGCCGACCTTCATAAGGTAGATGGCCTTAGATCGAAATGGATCGAATAGGCGTGGAGCGAGAAAGTGGTTCATTACAGGCTAGGCTTCCGGCCTGAGAGCTGCAGACGTGACCTTGGAATCCCGAGTTCGCGATCGGTCATCGGCTTGCCCGGACTTAGCGTCGGCAGCTTTTAGAGCGCGGAGTCGCTTATTTGCCTCGGTAAACAGGTTGCTCGTCGAAATCGCAGGGTTTTCCATGACGATCGCCTTAGCGATCTGCTCCGCGGCATGGTGCAGTTCCGAACGTCGCCTCCAGGGGGCTGGCTGCAGACCCTTCCTGGACACTGCACTGGATGCGTAGCGGCTCAACCTCCATCGACGCAAGGTGCGGTATAACGTCCAGGGGCTCCATATTTTGATGCGGCCGTAGCCGATCGACGCGGCCCATGCTTTCAGGTCTGTTACCGCTTCGATGTAGGCGCGTTGGTATTGCTTGGACTTCGGACCGCTTCCAGCAACTGAGTTCAACGGCATCAATAGGTACATCAATGCAAACCAGTCCAGCGCCCGGTAGAGGCTGAGGCTTGCAAGGTTCGTAACTTCCCGATCGGGCGCGGGCTCCGGCTCCTCGGGTTCGTCAATGAAAACCGCTTCAGCGCTCACGATGACATTGGCCAGCGCGTCGCGGCTGATTTGATGCTCAGTGTTTGGTTGTTCTACGAGACGTAGCGTGACGATCGCCCCACTGCGCTCGACGCCGGCAATCTCATAGCGCGCACCCTTCATTGAGAGTTGCCTGCCAACGCGAAGCTCAAATGGTACTAGACCCGACAAGGCAGCAGCTCCACGGGGATCACCGTCTCGTAGATCAATGGCAGACGCTGGTGATACAGCAGGTGATATACCAGCGTCGTGCTTATCCCGTGCGCGTGCGCGCGCGAACGCCAGACTTCCAGAATCGCAGCACCGAAACTCCCTAATGTGGCGCATGCGCGGTCTGCAGTCTTCGCTTTTACCGCGTAGAGTCCAAACGGCCTGAGCAAAAGAACGGTCTGGATAAAGCCGTCACGCCGCAAATCCTCCCCAAAAACGATTTCATGGGGCTCGCCGATTGCGGCCAGGTGACTCGCTAGTATGGCGAGCCTCTGTTTGTCCTTCTCCCGCAGGCCTTTTCGTGAGTATTTGGCCTCTTTCCATCTGATCTCGCCTGTGTCCAGGATGACCCTGACATCTGGATTTCCGACGGCCGCAGGCCGGTCTGCAGTTGCCTCGAATCGGTGAACCACCGGTTCAAATGCTATCTTTACGACCTCACGCTGGTGTTCGAGAAAAAGCAGCAGAAAAAGCGCGGTCTGCGAGTCGAACACCAAGGGATCTGTATCCGCTTTCGCGCAGCGAATATGCCCCATGACTCTTGGGAAGGGGCCGCGGTTGGTGAGCTTACGGGTGGGGCTTCGAAGCGTGCGACCCATGGTTCGGGCACTCGGTGATCGGTTGCGAAGTTATTGGACAGAAGACTTCGTCGATGCAGCGGCGAGTCGACTGCGCCATTGCGATGGACCAGTCAAGACGCCGCAGAAGATCCTCGACGCTTTCTGCCGGACGAGGAGCAAGTGCCACCCATTGCGTGCGATTTTGGGAAGCGCCGGCGGCACTGGGGTGGTAGCCAATGCAGATGACGCCACCCCAGGCGAGGAGTGCCTGGATCTGGGCAAATCGGCGGGAAGGTACCTCGGCAGCCTCATTTGCAGGTGCGGCCGGCACCACCCCAGCCCCGCACACCTCGTCGATGCACTTGCCCGTGGCTTGAGCCAGGGCGACGGCAAAGTCTATCCGCCGCAGCTGTGGCCAAAGCAGTTCGCCTGGGTCACGACGCATTGCCATCAGCAACTGTGTCGCTGAAAAGGCCGTCACGAGACCTCGCGCGGATCCATCGACAGTAAACTGACCGCCGGACTCGATTACCGCCTGCAGGTGCGGGAATGCACTGGGAACGTTCGCCGGCCCTAGTGGTTCGACGCGTGTCGGCTTTCTGACCCTTCGGATCCGAATCACCGAGCGCCGCCGAGCAACTCCGATTGCGTTGGCGTCGCCACGGGACACGTTAGATTCAGCGGATGCTCGCAAGGAGAACAGCCCGCGTTACTCGAAAGACAGCCGTCTGAAGGGAAACAACGATGCAAGATCCACCTCCGGCGACTCAGCTGAGAGGCAGTCGTGCATCGCCATACCGGAAAGTGTATCCGCATGAGCAATACATCGCAACTGTATGATTACTCAGTAGTTTAGTACACTAGAAGTATTGGATTCTCTACTCCTAGTGACCACCGCCCGAGCCCACCGCGGTACACTTCATTCGCGCGCATGCCGGTAGGCGCCGTCGCGAAAACCGACGAACTAGAGAAACAGTTTGCGAGAGTATGAAAGCTCGCGTCAGGAGCCACTGGTCGAGATGATCAAACCTCGCGTTCGAGGATCGATGCCCACCGCCCCGAAAGATGCGGCGAGGGATTTCGATGACATGGCGCGAGATTCGCTGAGACGCTTGAACAACGAATAGAGCAGGGAACGCTCAAATAAGCTCTCGCGGCACTAACCCTGTCTTCAATAACGTGAAACGCACAACACTCATCGGGGATCCCCAGACAAAATGGCGCGCACAAAGACGACCATGAACGATACAGGCGCCAACGTCGGATACGAGGCCAAACTCTGGCAAATGGCCGACGCGCTTCGCGGTAGCATGGATTCCGGGGAGTACAAGCACGTCGCGCTAGGATTGCTTTTCCTTAAGTACATATCCGACGCCTTCGAAGAACAGCATGCCAAGTTAGAGGCAGAGAAGGCCAATGGCGCTGATCCAGAGGATCCTGACGAATACCGTGCGTTATCGATCTTCTGGGTCCCGCCTGAAGCGCGCTGGGCTCATCTGAAAGCACAGGCTAGGCAGAGCACGGTAGGCCAACTCGTAGACGACGCGATGGCCGGCATTGAGCGCGACAATCCCGCGCTCAAAGGCGTATTGCCGAAGGACTATGCCCGTCCCGCGCTGGACAAGACGCGCCTGGGGCAGCTCATTGATCTCATCAGCAACATCCGGGTCGGCGACGAAGAAAGCCGTTCGAAGGACGTGCTCGGGCGAGTGTACGAATACTTCTTGTCGCAGTTTGCGAGCGCAGAGGGCAAGAAAGGCGGGGAGTTCTACACGCCCCGCTGTGTAGTGAAGCTCCTGGTTGAAATGATCGAGCCCTACAGGGGCCGAGTCTACGACCCGTGCTGCGGGTCCTCAGGAATGTTCGTGCAGTCTCTGGAGTTTATCCGCGCCCATGCCAAGGGCAATGGCAACGGCGGGAAGGCGAAGGCCGACATTTCCGTCTATGGACAGGAATCCAACTACACAACTTGGCGGCTGGCGAAGATGAACCTCGCTATCCGGGGAATCGACGGCCAGATCGCCCATGGTGACACGTTCCACAACGACCGCCACCCGGATCTCAAAGCCGACTTCATCCTCGCGAATCCGCCGTTTAACATCTCAGACTGGGGCGGCGAGCGCCTCAAGGAAGACAAGCGTTGGCGATTTGGTACGCCACCCGCTGGCAACGCGAACTTCGCCTGGGTACAGCATATCGTCCACCACCTCGCGCCCGCTGGCGTGGCGGGATTCGTGCTCGCGAATGGGTCCATGTCGTCGAATCAGTCCGGCGAAGGCGAGATCCGTAAGAACCTGATCGAGGCTGACCTGGTGGACTGTATGGTCGCACTCCCGGGCCAGCTCTTCTACTCGACACAAATCCCCGCTTGCCTCTGGTTCCTGGCGCGCGACCGCAAGAACGGGAAGTTTCGAGATCGCCGCGGCCACGTGCTATTCATCGACGCTCGCAAGCTCGGCGCAATGGCGGATCGTACGCACAAGGATCTGACCGACGAGGAAGTTGCCCGTATCGCCTCGACATACCACTCGTGGCGGGGTGAGGAGGGGGCCAGCGAGTACGCCGACATCGCGGGGTTCTGCAAGAGCGCATCGATGGAAGAGGTGCGCAAACACGGGCATGTACTCACCCCGGGGCGGTACGTAGGCGCCGAGGCTCAAGAGGAGGATGCCGAGCCGTTCGAGGAGAAGATGCAGAAGCTTGCCACCACGTTGCGCGAGCAGCAGGCCGAGGCGGCGAAACTGGATGCTGCGATTGTCTCCAACCTAAAGGAGCTAGGGTATGTCGGGTGAATGGCCGACGGTAACTATCGGCGAGTGCGCCGCGAACGAACCCTACGCAACTCAGATAGGCCCTTTTGGCGAAAAGATTCGGGCGGAAATGTATACCCCCGCCGGGGCCCCAATACTTCGTGGCACGAATGTGAACACGGCAGAGCGGTTCCATGATGCCGACTTTGTGTTCATGGATAAGGAGACTTCCGAGCGAGACTTCAGCAAGTTTGTTTGTGAAGCAGACGACGTGATTCTCTGCCACAAGGGAACATTGGGGAGGATTGGTATCATTCCAAAGCGCAACCGCTACCAAAAGTACATCATGGGGAACAGCATGATGAAGGTGCGGTGCGACAAGACACGACTGGAGCCCTTGTACTTGTATTATTGGCTCACGTCCCGCGATGGCCAAGACTATCTGTTTAGCAGAGTTTCCCAAGTCGGTGTGCCTCAGATTCAGAGACCCTTAACAACCCTTCGTGAAGCGAAGCTTCCGTGCCCACCCCTACCCGAACAGCGTGCCATCGCTCGCATCCTGGGTACGCTCGATGACAAGATCGAACTTAATCGGCGGATGAACGAAACTCTGGAGGAGATGGCGGGGACCCTGTTCAAATCCTGGTTTGTCGACTTCGATCCTGTGCGGGCTAGAGCGGAGGGGCGGGATCCGGGACTCCCGGACGCGATTGCAAGCCTGTTCCCTGATCGGTTCGTGGATTCGGAGTTAGGGCAGATTCCGGAGGGATGGAGGGTACGATCATTCGGCGATCTCCTTGAGCTCGCATATGGGAAGGCGCTGAAGGCTGAGGTCCGAAACGACGGCACGATTCCAGTGTTCGGTTCAAATGGACAGATTGGGTGGCACGACGAACCGCTCGCTGCCGGGCCCGGCATAGTCATTGGGCGAAAAGGCAATCCCGGTACCGTAACTTGGGCCGCAACGGACTTCTTTGTGATTGACACCGGATTCTATGTCGTGCCCAAGTCACCCTGCCCGAGCCTGCATTTCTTATTTCATGCCCTTCGATCGTATGACCTAGCATCGCTCGGCGCTGACTCAGCCGTGCCAGGCCTGAACCGCAACTTCGTTTACATGAGCATGCAGTGTTTGCCTGACCCGCTGGTCCTCGAGAGATTCGAGAAAATAGTGCGAGTATGGAGTGAACGTGGGACTAGCATTGACGGCGAATCCGGGGCGCTTGTCGCCATGCGCGATGCGCTACTACCCAAGCTTATCTCCGGCGCACTAAGGGTTAAGGACGCAGCCAAATATATTGGAGTCACCTTCTAATGGCCTCCGCTGGCACAACTCCGTTCGTGATGCATGGTGCTCGTGCTGCAATCGCGTCCGGATTAGCCCATATCGAACAACAGGTAGCCAGCATCGAGGCGGCCGTCGTTGAGAACCCAGGACTGGCCTTCGATCTCGCCAAGACATTGATTGAAAGCGTCTGCAGAGCGGTGCTGGGTGAGCGAAACATTCCGTATAGCGAGAATGATGATCTCCCGAAGCTGTTTAAGACGGCTTCGCAGAATCTCCCCTTTCTGCCTCCGACAGCGAGCCAGGAAGCTGAGGTCCGAGCGAGTCTAAAACGTACTCTCGGGGGTTTAAGCGCTGCAATGCAGGGTATTTGTGAGCTTCGCAATCAATGCGGCTTCGCCTCGCATGGATCCGGCGAGCCGCGCCCGCCCATGGAATCCGTGCAAGCGCTGCTCGCCGCTGAGGCAGCCGACACGATAGTTGGTTTCTTCCACCGCGTGCATCGACAGGACCGAACACCGACAGTGCAGCCTGCAGGTCTCTTCGATGACAACGCGGCGTTCAATGATTCCATCGACGATATCCACGGCGTGATCCGCATATTTGAGGCGCAGTTCCGGCCGAGCGAAATACTGTTCCAAATGGAACCCGATAGCTATCGGGTGTACCTGGCTGAGTTCAAAACGGAATCTGAAAATGCAGCGGCTGCAGCCGAAGGCCAAGAGGCGGCGACATGACAGCGCGCGGCGTCACGGAATCTGTCGTCGAGCAGGCCGCGCTAGCGTGGCTCGAAAGCGCTGGCTGGTCGGTTCTGAATGGTGCTGACATCGCTCCAGGCGAAGCAACCGCTGAGCGTGATGACTATGCCCAGGTCGTGCTCGGGGGTCGCCTGCGCGACGCACTTGCCCAACTCAATCCGCTGCTTCCGGCGGACGCTTTAGAGGTGGCTTTCCGCAAGCTTACGCGACCCGAAGGCGTTGACCCAGTAGCACGCAATCGAGCGCTCCACCGACTGATCGTCGATGGTGTGACGGTCGAATACCGCGGCAGCGAGGGAGAGATCCGCGGCGCGCAAGCGCAGGTAATCGACTTCGACAGTCCCTCGAACAATGACTGGTTGGCCGTGAACCAGTTTAGCGTCACGGAGAGCAAGCACACGCGCCGGCCGGATATCGTGCTGTTCATCAACGGGCTGCCGCTCGGTGTCATTGAGCTCAAGAACGCAGCGGCTGGGAATGCGACGATTTGGAGCGCTTGGCAGCAGCTACAGACCTACCAAGCCGAGATTCCGGCACTGATGGCGACCAATGCCGTGCTCGTGGTTTCGGACGGAGTCGAGGCGCGCGTCGGCGCGCTCGCGGCTGGGCGTGAATGGTTCAAACCGTGGCGGACCATCGCCGGTGAGCAACTCGCCGATGTGCACCTACCTGAGCTGCAGGTGGTGATTGAAGGACTGTTCACCCCTTTGCGGTTTCTTGATCTGGTCCGCGACTTTATCGTGTTCGAGGACGACGGCAGCGGACGGATCTTGAAGAAGATAGCTGGGTATCATCAGTTCCACGCAGTCCGGGTCGCGGTGGGAGAGACGCTTCGCGCGGCCAAGCTTGCCCGGGACGATCGGGTCGCGGAGGGTCCGGGCCATTACGAGACTGGCCAGAAGTCCGGAGGGCGGCCTGGGATCGGCGTGTGGGCGTTGTCTGGCATACACAAGGCTCAGGGAAGAGCCTGACGATGGCGTTCTATGCCGGTCGGGTCATCCGCGAACGGGTGATGGGGAATCCGACACTGGTGATACTCACCGACCGCAATGATCTCGACGACCAGCTGTTCGCGACGTTCTCCCGCTGCCGCGATCTGCTGCGCCAGCCGCCGGTGCAGGCGGAGTCACGCGCACACCTGCGCGAGCTTCTTTCGGTTGCTGCGGGCGGCGTGGTGTTCACCACGGTCCACAAGTTTTTCCCGGAAGAGAAGGGCGATCGGCATCCTACGCTCTCGGACAGGCACAACATTGTCGTTGTCGCCGACGAGGCGCACCGCAGCCAGTACGACTTCATCGACGGCTACGCGCGCCACATGCGGGACGCGCTGCCGCATGCCTCGTTCGTCGGCTTTACCGGTACGCCTATAGAGCTTAAAGACGCCAATACCCGGGCGGTGTTTGGCGACTACATCAGTGTCTATGACATTCAGCGCGCCGTGCAGGATGGCGCTACGGTTCCGATCTACTACGAGAGCCGACTGGCCAAACTCGCACTGAACGAGGCCGAGCGGCCGAACATCGACTCCGGGTTTGAAGAGGCGACAGAGGGCGAAGAAGTCGACCGCAAGGAGAAGCTCAAGACCAAGTGGGCGCAGCTCGAGGCCATAGTCGGGTCCGAAAAGCGCCTAGCTCTGATCGCCACGGACATTGTCGATCACTTCGAGAGACGGCTTGAGGCGATGGACGGCAAGGCGATGATTGTCTGTATGAGTCGCCGTATCTGCGTGGAGCTTTATCGAGAAATCACGAAGCTTCGGCCTGGCTGGCAGGCCGATACCGACGAGGATGGCGCACTGAAGGTTATCATGACGGGCTCGGCGTCAGACCCTGCCGACTGGCAGCAGCATATCCGTAACAAGCCACGCCGCGAGGCGCTCGCCAATCGGTTCCGCAACGCTAAGGACCCCTTTAGGCTCGTCATCGTGCGGGACATGTGGCTGACCGGTTTCGACGCGCCGAGTCTATCCACAATGTATGTCGACAAGCCGATGCGCGGCCATGGCCTGATGCAGGCCATCGCCCGAGTCAACCGCGTATTCAAGGATAAGCCGGGCGGCTTGGTCGTGGACTACCTGGGTCTCGCACAGGAACTCAAGGCAGCGCTTGCCACTTATACGGAGAGCGGCGGCACCGGACGCACCGCGCTGAACCAGGAGGAGGCGGTCGCGGTCATGCTGGAGAAGTACGAGATCTGCACCGATTTCTTTCACGGTTTCAACTGGTCAAAATGGACGACCGGCACGCCGGCTGAGCGGCTCGGTCTACTCCCGGCGGCACAGGAGCGTATCCTCGCGCAGGAGGATGGCAAGGACCGGTATTTGGGCTCCGTTCGCGAGTTGTCGCAAGCATTCGCACTCGCTGTGCCGCACGACTCGGCTCTGCGAATCCGCGACGATGTCGCCTTCTTCCAAGCCGTGCAGGCGGTGCTGGCCAAGCGCGCGCCAAGCGACGCGCGGCCAGAGGAGGATATCGATCATGCGGTGCGCCAGATCATCTCTCGTGCGGTCACGTCTGAGGGGGTTGTCGATATCTTTACGGCAGCGGGGCTCGCTAAGCCCGACATTTCCATTCTGTCGGACGAGTTTTTGGCAGAAGTCCGTGGAATGCCGCAGCGTAATCTCGCGGTCGAGCTGCTGCAGAAACTGCTGAAGGGAGAACTGCGCACTCGCAGCCGCCAAAACCTGGTCGCGGCGCGCTCGTTCGCCGAGTTGCTGGAGCAAACGATTCGGCGTTACCAGAACCGCGCCATCGAGGCGGCCACGGTGATCGAAGAGCTCATCCATTTGGCCAAGGAAATCCGCAAGTCCAGCGCGCGGGGCGAGGCCCTCGGAATGTCCAGCGACGAAGTCGCTTTCTATGACGCGCTGGAAGCCAATGACAGTGCGGTCAAGGTGCTGGGCGAACCGACGCTGCGGGCCATCGCGCAGGAACTCGTGAAAACCGTCCGCGCCAATGTGAGCATCGACTGGACGCTGCGAGAAAACGTCCGCGCGCAGTTGCGGGTGCTGGTCAAGCGCATTTTGCGACGGTACGGGTACCCGCCGGACAAGCAGGAGCAGGCGACGCAGCTGGTGCTGGAGCAGGCAGAGGTATTGTCGGAGGGATGGGTTGCCTGAGCGCCGAGGCCGCGGCGCAGTAGTCGCGGTGGACCAGCGCGGACAGAGGTAGCCTTAAGAGATGATGTTGTCCCTGGCTGATCTCCGTGCCGGCAGCTGACTGAGCGGGACCCACGCGCATTGGATTTTCGCTCACGAACCGTGACCCGGGAGCTGTGAGTTGCCGCGGTGTCCGCAAGGTGAGGTCACCAAGCCAAAATCGCCTCGACGCGCGACGCGCGTTAAAGGGTGATTGAGATTGATCTCTCGGCTGAGGACGTTCGTTCTGAATACATCACCGTTTGACTCGCCTGGCTTCAGGCCGTTAGTCGGTTTCTATGTTAATGTTACGAAGTATATTCGCTACTTGACTTGTTGATTTTGCTATACTAATACCGCTCAAAAATGCTCAAACCAGTAGTGATTGGGGATTGAACGTCAAGACACCAGATTCCCTCGCGGTACCGCCACAACGACGAGGGTGTCGCGGAAGCGAATCACCGGCTTCGGACATGCGGGGATATACTTCAAGTTCAGAAATATGCAGGGCGGGTGGCGATGACAACATGCATGCGCGTCACGAATGGCTTAGCAGATGGCGGTTGATGGATGACCATTCGCATCCTGCAGCTCTCAGACATTCACTTCTCTACAAAGCACGACGACGAGGTCATCGAGCATGATGATGTGCGCACGCAACTGTTCTACGACCTTCGTAATGAGGTCATCCCGCGCCTAGGCAACGCCGACGCTGTCCTTATAGCCGGCGACATCGCATTTTCCGGTAAGCAGGAAGAATATGAGCGCGCCGCTTCTTGGCTAGAAACAATAACTAGCGCGTGCGGCTGCAAGCGGACCGACGTATTAACTGTGCCAGGCAATCACGACGTCGATCGGCGTCGGGTAGGTGCAGCGGCCAAAATGTTACATCGTCGCCTACGCTCATCTGGCTTACCCGAAGCGACACGCGAACTGACCGAGTTGATCGAAACACACGACGGATCATTAATCGATAAGCTTTCAGACTATCAAGCGTTCGCAGCAAGCTACGGCTGCCACTTTAAATCACCGTCTCGCCCTCATTGGGAA
>Ga0210391_10004608_pt1 | contig 11447 bp, 6 predicted proteins | sample IncBWC12OmetaG_FD_160573 | JGI IMG/M metagenome (GOLD analysis project Ga0210391, IMG submission 160573) | Forest soil microbial communities from Barre Woods Harvard Forest LTER site, Petersham, Massachusetts, United States - Inc-BW-C-12-O ...
GGCCGTCTCGAAAGACCCGTCCATCGTGCTGTTGGCGAAAGATATCGTCATCATGGGCGGCTCGATCACGGGTGGAAATGTGAACGGAGCCGCGGAAGCGAATATCTACAACGATCCAGAAGCAGCGGCCATCGTTTTCAATGCGGGCTGGATGGTGACCATGGTTGGTTCCGACGTGGGAGAACGGACGATCATTACGCGCAAATATCTGACGGATCTGCAATCCTTGCATGGACCGGAGAGCGACTTCATTGCGAAGCTAGCCGACTTCTATCTGACGCGTTCGGAGAAGAGCGGGTATCAGGGGGCTGCGATGTATGATCCGCTAGCAGTGGGCGCTGTGATTGATCCCACGCTTGTAACTCTCAAAGACATGCACGTGGATGTTGAAACAAAAGGCGAGTTTACCCGCGGAGAAACTGTCGCCAATCGCATGGGATCGAACGAGAACAACGTGCTCCACGGCGACCACTACGAGATCGAAGGGGCGATCGACCTGAAGCCGAACGCGCGCGTCTGCCTGGCCTCCGACGCAGACCGGTTCTTGCGATTGTTTATCGGCCGCATCAAGGGCAAATAGATTTCATCTCTCACTCATCCGTTCGCATGCGCGACCAGCAAAATTGCCAGGCCATAGAAAACGAACATCAGGGTGAGATAAATTTTGGCGGTCTTGCCTGAGCCGTCAAATTCTTTCCACACCAGTACTCCCCACAGCGCCGCCACCATCGGCGACGATTGGCCGATCGCGTAGGAGATGGCTTGCCCCGTCAGTTTGCCCGCCGTGAGATTCAGCACCGTCCCCAGGCCCCAGATGCAGCCGCCGATCAGGCCGAGTAGATGTCCGGAAGGAGGTCCGGTGAAGAATCCCCTGAAACTTACAGGCTCGCCTACCAGCGGCTTCTTCATGAAGTAAATGTTCCATACAAAACAGGAAAGCAACGCGCCCAGCGTAAGAAACGTAGTCGCACTATAGGGCGTCAGCGAGTTCCCGCGAGTCATCGCGTAGGTCATGAATGGGCTCCACAGTCCCATTAGGGTTCCGGAGACTATGCACAGAATGATGCTTTGGCGTGAAGCGCCTCCTTTCGATCGGGGGAGGTTGCCGTAGGCTTTGCCATCGAGAACGACTGCGATCAGCGCGCACGCCACCCCTCCAGCCAGAAGCAATACGCTGCCTTTGGGTTGGAGGATGAAGTTCAACACCACGCCGACCACAAGAGCGATTCCGATGGACACGGGAAACGCGACCGCCAGGCCGGCCAGGTCGACCGCGGCCACGAGCAGCAGATTCGCCAGATTGAAAATGGCTCCGCCGACGAGCGCAGAGAGAATGTTGGAATGATCTGCCGCCTGAACGTTATTCATGAAGCTCGAGGAGTCGTGGCCGGTGCTCCCCATCGTCAAGGCGAGAACGAGAGAGCTCAGAAAAATGCCGATTGCATAGTCCCAATAAAAAAGTTCGAACCGGTAATTCTTGACGCCCTTGTACGTGATGGCCCAGGATCCCCAGCAGATGGCGCTGGTAATCATCATTACGAGCGCAACCGTCAGACTCTGTGGCGTGAACATGTTTTCTCCCTTTTAAAGTCTTTCAACACGGGCCGAACAGCTCACCCGTTTATTTGTGCATAGGTGGCGCGCCGCAGAAATTCTCCCTGCCCCGCGCGTCCCAAAAATTTATCGTTTTCCACCACAACTCTGCCTCGCGAAAGAACAACGTCGGGCATGCCGGTGACCTGGATGCCTTCAAACATTGAATAATCCACCCGCATGTGATGGGTTGCGGCGCTGATGGTGTGCTTGCGTTGGGGATCGAAAATTACCAGGTCCGCGTCGCTGCCGACCGCGATGGTTCCTTTGCGGGGATAAAGCCCGAACAGCTTGCCGGGCGTGGTCGAAACCAACTCCACAAAGCGGTTCGCGTTGAATCGTCCGCTGGCTACCCCGCCGGAGTAGATCAGGCTCATGCGGTGCTCCACGCCCGGACCTCCGTTCGGGATTTTCGTGAAATCGTCGCGGCCCATTTCTTTCTGTTCCTTGAAACAGAACGGGCAATGATCGGTGGAGACAACTTGCAGATGATCGTGCTTCAGACCGTTCCAAAGTTTTTCCTGATTCCACTTTTCGCGCAGCGGAGGCGTGAAAACATATTTCGCACCCTCGAAGCCGGGTGCATCCATGTTCTCAAGAGATAAGTACAGGTACTGCGGGCAAGTTTCCGCGTAAACGGGAAGTCCGCGGTCGCGGGCCTCGCGAATTTTTTCGAGCGCATCGTTGCAACTTAGATGGACGATGTAAATGGGCGCGCCCGCCATCTCGGCTAGAGCGATCGCGCGTCCGACGGCCTCGGCCTCTGCGGTGGTGGGACGAGTCAGCGCATGATACTTCGGCGCACGTTTTCCCTCAGCCAGCGCTTGCTGCACGATGACGTCAATCGCGCTGCCGTTTTCGGCGTGCATGCAAACCATCCCACCATTCTTCGCCGTGGTCTGCAGGGCTTTGAAGATGCTGCCATCGTCGAGCATGAAGACGCCGGGATACGCCATGAATAGCTTGAAGCTGGTCACGCCTTCGTGCACCAGGTCGTTCATTTCGGAAAGCTGTCCGCCGGAAACGTCGGTGACGATGCAGTGGAACGCATAGTCGCACACGGCTTTGCTCGCGGCTTTGCTCATCCATGTATCGAAGGCCTGGCGCAAGGGCTGGCCTTTGTATTGAATCGCGAAGTCGATCAGCGTGGTTGTGCCTCCGAACGCGGCTGCCCGCGTGCCGGTCTCGAAATCGTCAGCGCTCGTGGTGCCGCCGAAAGGCATGTCGAGATGAGTGTGAACATCGATGCCGCCGGGCAGCAAGAGCTTGCCCGTTGCATCCAGAATCCGGCCAGTATTCTCTGCGGGTAGATCCGTTCCGATGGCGGTGATCTTTCCGTTCACGATCGCGACGTCCGCTGTGTAAGTATCCGTTGCCGTGACCACGGATCCGTTTCTGATGATCGTGTCGAAACCCATCGAGTCCTCCGTCGGCTCGGCGCCGCGTGGTTGGCCGAGTTGAGAAAAGCATTCTATGCTACACTGCCGCACTTTAGTTATTCAGACCAGTTATTCACATCAGCACAATCAGTTCCTCATAAGTTTTCGACGAAGGGAAGCGGCCATGCATTTCGGCATCGCACTGAAACCTGACATTTCGATTGAACGCATCGTGGGCCTGACGCGGCAGGCGGAAGCTGCTGGATTTGATTACGGCTGGATTTTTGATTCCCACGTTTTGTGGAAGGAACCCTATCCTCTGCTCACGCTGATGGCGACGAACACGAAGCGCATGCGCCTGGGGACGTGCGTTACCAATCCTGCGACGCGTGACTTGACCGTGACAGCCAGTTTGTTCGCCACCCTCAATCTGATTTCTGGCGGAAGGATGGAACTCGGCATCGGGCGCGGCGACAGTTCGAGGCGCGTGATGGGCAAGAAGCCCGTCAGTTGGTCGCAGTTGGAGGCTGCCGTCGTGGAGTTCCGCGACCTGACATCCGGAAAGGAAGTGCAACATGATGGCCAGGCCACGCGCCTGAGTTGGGCGAAAGATTCTCCGCGAGTCTGGATCGCTGGGTACGGGCCCAAAGTGCTGCACATGGCCGGCCGAGTGGCCGACGGAATCATTCTGCAGTTTGCAGATCCGGCTTTAATCGCCTGGTGTATGGGTTTTGTGAATGAGGGCGCTCGGTCGGCTGGGCGAGATCCAAAACAAATCGAAGTGATGGCCGCCGCGCCAGTGTGGATTTCAAATGACCTGAAAGTCGCTCGCGAGCGCGTGCGCTGGTTTCCAGCCCTGGTGTCGAACCATGTGATGGATTTGATCCGGCAATACAAGCCGGAAGACCTGCCGCCTGCTCTGACTTCGTTCGTGCAGGACCGCGGCCACTACGACTATCAACATCATTGCGAAGTCGGCAGCGATAACGCAGACTTCGTGTCTGACGAAGTGATCGACCGTTTCTGCCTGGTCGGCCCCGCCGAAGCTCACAAAAAGAAATTACGCGCGCTCGAAAGCGTGGGCGTGACCCAGTTCAATATTTATCTGATGTGCGGGGATGAAGAACAGACTCTCGACCTCTACCAACGCGATGTTCTGCCGGAGTTCCTCGGTTGAGCCGCAGGTGACGGACGGCAGCGTGTCTGTTTGTTTTCCGGCGGCGTTGACGTTCTCTATCCACGAGCACCCGCGGTTCACTTGGCCGGAGCGGCAATACCCTTTGATGGCGACTGCTGCTGAGCCATTTGCCCAGCGAGTGTTATGCGAACGACTTTCTCAAGTTGAGGGGAAGGACTCGAAGCGTCGGCCGCGCGAGCAATCGCAGCCAGGTTCCTGCCGATTTGAACCGGAGTGAATACGAGTCCCCACGGAAAGCCCCACCATCCCAGCACAGCGCTGGATGCCACCCCCATCCACTGGCTTTTTCGCCCGCACGGCCGGCATGAAACCTCAGGGGTGCTTTTCCATGATGTCAGAAATAGTGCCGACCACACCTTGTGAGTGACGTAAACGTCAACGGGACCGGCGCCGCCGCATTTGGGGCATAGTCCCTGGTGAATCTGCCATACCTGCTCCCGGATGGCCGTCTCAGGGATCTGGTTGGCAGCGGCCAATAGCGCCCCACGCACCTGGCACTTCTGGTTGCAGAACCGGCCATTGGCATCACGCTTTCCACCGAAGAGGATGGTTGAATTGCAAGCGGCGCACGTTGCCATGCGGGACTCCTTCGCAAGCGATTGAGACGCCTGCATCTTACACGGCAAAATACTGGCGTTCCAGTGCCTTTCGGTCAGGGCCGGGGGTGCCGAGTAGGCGCGATGGCTGAAACGGCGCCGTTTTAGGTCCTCGATTTCATCATCGTGTAGTAGGTTACGAACGAAACCGCGAATCCGACGAACCACGAATAGTCGTACAAAAAGCGCATGGAGGGAATCAGCAATCCGGCCAGCGCCGTGCCCGCTCCCAGCGTCAGCGCGATGATCGCGCACCAGTTGAATCCGCGCGAATATTCATAGATCCCGCCGCGAAGATACAGATCGTCCACTTGCAACACCCGGCGCCGGATCACGAAGTAGTCGCAGATCATGATTCCTGCCACGGGCCCCAGAACGGCCGCGTAGCCGCCAAGCCATCCCATGATGAACGTGCTGTAGCTGGAGAGCAGCTTCCAGGGCATGAGCGCGATGCCCATAAAACAGGTGATGACGCCGCCGGTGCGAAAGCTGACCTTGCGCGGCCACAGATTGGAAAAGTCGTTGGCGGGAGAAACCACATTGGCGCCGATGTTGACGTTGAGCGTGGCCAACAAGATTGCAACCAGCGAGATCACCACGGCGACGGGCGAGTGAAAGCGGCTGAGCAGTTCGACGGGATTCCAGATGGCGTTTCCGTAGACTACGACCGTTGCCGACGTCACGACGATTCCGACAAAGGCGTACAGCGTCATCGTCGTGGGCAAAGCCAGAGCCTGACCAATCATCTGCTCTCGCTGATTGCGGGCGAATCGCGTGAAGTCCGGGATGTTCAACGAAACCGTCGCCCAGAATCCCACCGTGCCATTGAGAGCTGGGATCAGGAACTTCAAGAAGTCCGGAAAGCTAGTGAAGCGCGAAGGCACTGAGAACATGGGCCCGAAGCCGCCAGCGGCACGATAGGCCCAACCTAGCAGGAGTAATCCTACGCCGAGCAAAATTGGCGCACTGATACCTTGCAGGATGCGGATGTATTCAATTCCCTTCAGCACAACCGCAAGGTTAATCAGCCAGAAAAGAAAGAAGCAAACGCCTGCGCCGTAAGGGAAATTTTTCCAGGCAGGAAATAGCGTTGCCAGCAAGGTGCTGATAGCTTCGCCGCCGATCCAGGTCTGAATGCCGAACCATCCGCAGGCGACCAAAGCGCGCAGTACGGCCGCGACGTTCGCGCCCAGCACTCCAAAAGAAGCGCGAGCCAGGACTGGAAACGGAATTCCATACTTCGCGCCCGGGTGCGAGTTCAGCAGCATCGGCCCCAGCACGATCACATTGCCGATGAAAATCGTGGCGACGGCCTGTTTCCAATTCATGCCGCCTTGAATCAAACTGGCGGCCAGCATGTAGGTGAGAATGTTCACCGACATCGAAATCCAAAGCGCCGCGAAGTTGTAGGTGCCCCAGTGGCGACGCTCGGTAGACGCGGGCGCAAGATCGTCGTTGTACAAAGGGCTGGATTCGATGCGGGAGGCGTTGTCGTAGGCGTCGGCGATCATAGAATTGAGTAATTGAGAAATTTAGTAATTGAGTAATTGATCCCGCAGTCGAGTGCGGACCGTTTTTCAATTACACAATTACTAAATTCCCCAATTACTCAATTCCCCCGCTCTGGGTGGTGATCGGGCCGTAGCTATCTGGCCGGCGATCGCGGAAAAACTGCCAGACTTTTCTCACTTCCTCGATCATGTCGAGATCAAGGTCCGCGACCACGACTTCATCCTTGTCGCGGCTGGCCTGAGCGATGATCTTGCCCCGCGGATTGCAGAAATAACTCTTGCCGTAAAATTCGCCGATGCTCCACGGCTTTTCGGTTCCCACGCGATTGATCGCGCCCACAAAATAGCCGTTGGCGACGGCGTGCGCCGGTTGTTCGAGTTCCCATAAGTATTCCGAGAGTCCGGCCACGGTGGCGGAAGGATTGAAGACGATCTCCGCTCCATTTAATCCCAGGATGCGCGCGCCTTCGGGAAAATGGCGGTCATAGCAGATGTAGACGCCGACGCGAGCGTACTTGGTTTCGAATACGGGATAACCAAGATCGCCGGGAGTGAAATAGAACTTCTCCCAGAATCCAGGATGACAGTGCGGGATGTGATGCTTGCGATACTTGCCGAGATAGCGGCCGTCGGCGTCAATGACCGCGGCGGTGTTGAAATAAACGCCCGGCATCTGTTCTTCGTAAACCGGAACCACGATCACCATGCGATGCTTCTTCGCAACTTTCTGCATCAGGCGCGTGGTCGGGCCGTCGGGCACGCGCTCGGTGAGTTCATACCAGCGGGCATTTTGCTCGGCACAAAAATAGGGACCGTAGAAAAGCTCCTGGAGGCAGAGGATTTGAGCCTTCTTGCGCGCCGCCTGCTCGATCAGTTTCATGTGCTTGTCGATCATCGCCTTCCTGATCTGCGCGAGCGGTCGGTCGGTCGAGATCGCGTTGCTGGCTTGAATGAGAGCGCAGCGGACATTGCGGGGCATGGCATCCTCCCAGAACTTAAACTATCGAAACGGAACGATCGAGGAACGAAACTATAGCAGAAAGCACTGTCTCTTCCTCACACACGTCGCCGTCGCCGTTGACACTTTCTGGCGCGGTGAATAGACTCGGCCTTCCTCAACGTTTTTCGGAGACACACAACAACCGTTATGGCCAAGCGCCCTCGAATTGCAGTAGTTGGCAGCGCCAACATTGATCTGACGACGTTCACCGACCAGTTTCCCAAGCCGGGCGAAACTATTTTCGGACAGAAATTCGATCTCGGTTTCGGCGGCAAGGGCGCGAATCAGGCCGTGGCCGCGCGTCTCTGTGGCGCGGAAGTGTTCATGGTCGCTCGCGTCGGAAGCGACCTGTTCGGTCCTGCGACCATCGAAAATTTTCGCCGGCAGGGAATTGATCCGACGCATGTGAAGCAAGTCGAGGGACTCTCCAGCGGAGTTGCGCCCATCTTCGTCGAACCCAACGGCCAGAACCGGATTCTGGTGGTTAAGGGAGCGAACGACGCACTCAAGCCAGCCGACGTTGACGCTGCCGCCGAGACCTTGAAATCCGCCGACTGCATCGTGCTGCAGTTCGAGATTCCGGTGGAGACGGTTTACTACACGATTCAGTTTGCACGCACGCATGGAATTCGCTGCATCCTGAATCCCGCGCCCGCGCAGCCCGTCGACCTCAGTGACCTCAAGGATCTCGACTATTTTGTTCCGAACGAAAGCGAGGCTGAGACGATCACCGGTCGCCCGGTGAAAAATGTCGAAGACGCGAAGAAATGTGCGGAGCAACTGGTGGCTGGCGGGATTCGACGAGTGATTATCACTCTGGGGGCGAACGGATCTCTTCTCGCAGGTCGCGACGGCAGCGAACACGTGCCGCCGTTTCCCGTGAAAAGTATCGACAGCACCGGCGCCGGCGACGCTTTCATTGGCAGCTTCGCCGTATTCCTTGCTGAAGGAGTTCCTGAAAGGGAAGCCGTTCGCCGAGCGAATCTTTACGCGGGTTTGTCCACCACCGGTGTGGGAACACAGAAATCGTTTTATGACCGTTCCCGTTTTGATAGCGAGTTGGACGCCCGAGCCTGATGCCAGCCCCCGATTTTCTCTTAAGCGATGAGTTCCTCGCCCAGCACGGGTTTCGGCGTGCTTCGCGCTTAAAATTGTTTGCCGCAGCTTTCAACAATCAGCGACAGAAGCAGTTTTTTGCATAATTCGTCGCCAAAAAATGGCCGCGTCCCGGGCGTTAACCCTACGAAAACTCTTGACTTAGCGGCAACCGGCAATTTATAAGCCGTGTCTGCGGTCCAGGCCTCCCAAAGTTCACGGGCACACAGATTTTTTCCTTTTTCGCCGCGGCAATGAAAGGGATTCAAGAAATGTCGAACCAGAAGGCGCGTTTTGCAGTGTTGGTTTGTGCGTTGGCGTGTCTGTTCAGCCCACTCGTGCACGGTCAGGCAACCGGCAGCTTTTCGGGCACGGTTTCAGACAATTCCGGAGCGGTTCTCGCGGGTGCGAAGGTCACCGTCATCGCCCAATCCACCAATGCATCCCGCGAAGCGCTGACCGACGACACTGGACACTTTCTCGTCCCTTTGCTGGGCGTTGCTGACTACACCATCAAAGTCGATGCCAAAGGCTTCAAGCCCTCAGAAGCCAAGAACGTCCGCTTGCAGATCGACGAGCATCGCGAACTCGATTTCAAACTCGTGCCTGCGTCGGTGACCACGAGTGTTGAAGTAAACGCAACCGAAGTAGCCATAGAGGCGTCGACTCCAACCCTCGGTCAGGTCATCACTGCGGAAGAAGTGGCCGAACTTCCGCTGAATGGCCGCAACTTTGTGCAGTTGGCGACCCTCACACCGGGCACGACGGCAGAGACCAGTCCCGTCAGCTTCTTCAATGGCGCCGCCAGCAGCGAAGCTTCCACGCGTGGTTCCTTTTCGCTTTCTGTCGGGGGCTCGCGAGCCCAGAGCACAGACTGGCTGCTCGACGGCAACGACAACAATCAGCTGGATGAAGGCGGAATTGCCATCTTTTCTTCCATCGACGACATCCAGGAATTCAAAGTCTTGGAATACAACTACTCAGCGGAGTACGGGGAACGCGCCGGTCCGACGGTGTTGGTCACGACTAAGTCAGGATCCAACCAGTACCACGGCTCGTTGTTCGAATTCTTCCGCAATACGAAACTGGATGCCGCCAGCCGCTTCGCGACCTCGGTTGAAAAATTCAATCTGAATCAGTTCGGCGGTTCGCTGGGTGGCCCCATCAAGAAGGATAAGACGTTTTTCTTTCTTGATTATCAGGCGAAGATGCAACGCCACGGGATACCGTTCACAGGTCTTGTTCCTACGACCGCGATGACGACGCCTGATGCGAACGGGAATTATGACTACAGCGGGAACTTGGGTGGAGCGCAACTCAACAACCCCTTCGCCGGAGGTACCCCATTCCAGTGTCTGCCCGGCACCAAAACTCCTGAGCCGGTGAATCCGGCCGATGGAACCCAGACCGCTGGTCAGGCTTGCAACGAAATTCCAGCCGCGCTGGTGAACCCGATTGGGGCACGAGTGATACAGCTTTATCCAGCACCCAATGCAAGCGCTGCAGGCTATAACTACGTGAACGAGCCTGTGAGGAAATTGAACGAAGGCACGTTTGACGTCCGTCTCGATCACAACTTTTCCGGCAAGGATTCCGTATTCGGGCGCTTTAGCTACGATCAGGCCACAAACTTCGTCCCCGGTGGCGCTCCGGGATGGGCAGAAACCAACGCCTTTGGCAGCAACCAGTTCATTGACAACCATGGCCGGAACGCGGTCATTTCAGAGCAGCACGTCTTTTCAGGCAACATGATCAACCAGTTCACCGCAGGCTTCAGCCGGATTTTTAACCACATCCTCTCCTTCCGGCCGGGCTCCTGCGAGGCGGCGGTCATCGGCATTCCCGGCGCCGATCTGGGCTCGGGTTGCGACTCCATCACCGGCTACCCCGCCAGCTTGAACCAATCCAACAAGGATTGCGAAAGTTGCGGCATGACATCGTTCCTGATGTCCAGTTACATGTCCCTGGGCGATCGCGGCTACGCGCCTTATCAAGGCGGCACCAACGTCTATTCTGTCGGCGATGTACTCGATCTCATTCGCGGGAAACACAACATCCGGTTCGGTGCAACCTATCGCGCTAACGAAATGAACATCAGGAACAACGCGTTTCAAGATGGGTTTGCCGTGGAAGATGGGTTAGCGACCGGCGACGACGTTGCGGACGTTCTGTTGGGTAGCTTTGGGGTGTTCGCGGCGCACGATCAGACCTTCCTGGGTGCAACAGTTGGCCGCCGCTATAAACTGGTGCGTCCGTTTGTGCAGGACGACTGGCGCGTCACTAACAATCTGACTGTAAACCTCGGATTGGCCTGGGCTCTGGTAAGTCCAGAATCGGAGATCGAGAACCGGCAATCGAATTTCGATATTCCCACGCTAAAATGGTACGTCCCGAAGGGCAGCCCCGGTCTGACGGGCTGTACCAGTTGCGTCACCACCGACGGCCATGCGGGCATTCAATTTGATAAGACAGCTTTCGAGCCCCGCATTGGATTCTCGTGGAAGCCCATGGGCAGCGAGAAAACTGCCATCCGCGCCGGATATGCCATCTTCCACGATTCCGCATGGAATCAAGGCGGGCAGGGCCTGTGGCAGAACCCGCCGTACTACGCGGAAGTCGATCCGCCAACGTTCTTGTTCGGCTACGGCAGCACCGTGGGAGCGTTGGGTGGCGGCTTTCTGCTCGATCCCAGCACTCCTTCCACCACTCCCGTCGCTGGGGGGGCTGTCTACAGCGCGCCGGTGAATCCTTCCACATATACAGGAACGATTCAGTCGCAGAATCGCAACTTTAAGCAGGGCATGGTCGAGCAGTACAACCTGAATGTCGAACGACAGTTGCCGGGAAATATAGTCCTCACGGCCGGCTATGTTGGTTCGAAGAGCACACACATCCTGGTAAGCCAGGCGAACGAGAATCTCAACCAGCCCGGCGCTTGTCCTGGTGAACCTGGCGCAGTCGCGGGCTACACGCTGGGCTGCGGCCTGGGAGATTTCCCCTACGCAGCAGCCTTCCAGAGTGTCGACAGCAACAATAGTGTCGGGACGGCCCGCTATGACGGCCTGCTGGTGAAGG
>Ga0210391_10004611_pt1 | contig 11437 bp, 13 predicted proteins | sample IncBWC12OmetaG_FD_160573 | JGI IMG/M metagenome (GOLD analysis project Ga0210391, IMG submission 160573) | Forest soil microbial communities from Barre Woods Harvard Forest LTER site, Petersham, Massachusetts, United States - Inc-BW-C-12-O ...
TGCAATCCCCGCCACCCGCGATCAGCTGGGAGCTGCACAATGAGGAAAAAACGATGAGGGGCAAACCATTGGCGCTCGACAGCACGACGACGAAGAGCATTGGGGTGAAGAGCCTGAGGCGAACAGCATGAGGCGAGCCGCATGATCCCGCGCCATCTCATCATCGCGGTCGCCGTGCTGCTCGTCGCCGTGCTCGGCCTGGGCATCTACGCGTTGCACATGCGGCGCACGGCCGTCTCCACGCCCGTTGCTTCCATCGACACTCGCCCGCTCGCGCCGCCCGTTGCCGGACCCACCGAACGCGTAACCCTCTTCGTGGCCCACGACGACGATAGCAGCCTGCGCGCCGAGGCCGCCCTGATTCCCCTACCCTCCGGCCGGCAACAACGCGCCGAAGAACTTCTTCGCGCCCTGCTTTCGCACTACCTCGACAAGTCCTCGCCCCACCCGCTCGGCTCCGGCGCCGATATTCGCAGCGTCTTCCTGGTCGACCCCGGCGTCGCCGTCATCGATGTAAACTCCGCCTTTGCCGATACCCACCGCTCCGGCGTCCTGGTCGAGGACCTGACCGTCGCCTCGCTAATCCATACCATCTCGTCCAACACTCCCGGCATTTTGAAAGTCAAGATCCTGGTGGACGGCCAGGAGCGCGCCACCCTCGCCGGCCACGCCGATCTGTCCTCGTTCTACGACGTCACCGCTGTGAATCAACTCGCCGCCCAACTGCAGCCCGCACAATTCTGACAGTGAACTTCCCGTTCGACAGCGTGATGTATTCCCATCTGCATCCTCGATCACCAGTAAGAAGCAAGATGCTCGCAAAACGCTTTCAAGTGCGAAACTGGTTGACACACACTTTCGACGGTACTAATATCCGCACAGGACGCATGATTGTTTGTGCGTGCGACTTCCCCGTAGGGTAGTTCCCCCCCCGCATTTGTGTGAGACAAGTCCCGCGAACCTATACCTACGTCTTTGGAGGACGCCGTGAAGCGATTCATTCTGCCTGCCTGCTTATTCCTGCTTGCGCCCATTGCTGCTGCACAAACGTATACGGTAACGGATCTAGGTCCGGTCACCCCAACCGCAATTAATATCTGGGCTCAAGTTGTCGGCAGCAACAACGGCCAGGCGTTTGTCTGGTCGAAAAGCCAGGGCATGCGGAATCTGGGAACAATGCCGGGCGGCACATTCAGCATGGCCGCCCGAATCAACGATCTTGGCGTCGTTACCGGCACTGCCGATGGACCCGGCACCGTGACCTCTCTCATTTCGTCGTTTCCGAGTCAAAGCTGTAGTGATCTCACTCAGCCATTCGTGTGGAGCCCGACCGCCGGCATGCAAGGCTTAGGTACAGTGGCAGGGCCTGAGAACTCTCCGTGGGATTTTGAAATATTGGGGTTCTGGTGCGAGTTTCCGTTCTACGCTACGGGCATCAATGATCGTGGCGAGGTGGTTGGATACACCGGGCCTGCGCCGGACCTTTATCAGTATGCATTTCGTTGGACGAGCGCCGGCGGCATGACCACATTCGGAAGCGGTTTTACACCCACCTTTGCCAATGGAGCGAACAATAGCGCCCAGGTAGTCGGTCAAAGCGAAGGTGAAATCGGGAATGCGGCGTATTGGAAGAATGGCGTCATGACCACCCTGGCAGATTTGGGCGCCGGAGCGGGTCTGGATTACACCAGTTCAGCGAACGGGGTCAACGACCTGGGGCAAGTCGTCGGCTGGGCGACAACTATCCCTTTCTCCCCCAATTGCGATGTCGACCTGATGATCTGTCCTATCCATGCCGTCCTGTGGACGGCAGGTGGAACGATACAGGATTTGGGAACTCTGCCGGGCGATACCTTGAGCACCGCGTCCAAGATTAATCTCTTCGGACAGGTTATCGGCTCCTCCGGAAACTCGATCGCTTATCAACAGCCGGGCGCAACCGGGGGTGCGGGGTTTGACGATTCCGTTCCGGTCACGGTCATCGGCAGTCCTTTCATTTGGACTGCGCATAGCGGAATGCGCGATCTGAATTCGCTCATCCCCAGTAGTTCTGGCTGGGTACTCAATTCGGTGAGCGATCTGAACATCTGGGGACAAATTGTGGGCGAGGGCACGCTGAACGGCCAGACCCACGGTTTCCTGTTGACCCCCAGAAGTCTCGTTCAATTCTAAGAAAGCTGGCGCGGCGTGTCAGATTCAGGCGCCGAACCTCGGACTTCTCTTTAAATCGTCACGAAATCGTCGCGAGACACGACTCCCGATGGTCGGAGGTCCGAGGTTCGAACGCCTGACGACGTTCTTAATTCCTACGCCGGCTTCTCCAGGCCCTCGATCTCGTGCTTGGCCCGCTCCAGAATCTCGCGAATCTTCGCGATCTTCGCCGAATCGTGCGAGCCGCGAGTCGCCGTCTTCAGCGCCGCCTTCATCACCTCGGCCGCCGGACGCATCACCTCCGCGCCCTCCATGCCCATCCACGGCGCCCAGTCTCCGGCCTGCTCGGCGCGCTGCCAGATTTTTTTCACCGTCTCGGCTTCGCGCTGCAACTCCGCTTTGCCGGCATCCGTTAGCGAATACGTTCGCTTGCCTGCCGCCGTATCCGAAGTTACCAGGCCCTCGTCTTCAATCTGCTGCAGCGCCGGATAAATTGCTCCCGCGCTGGCCTTGTAGATGCCGCCCGATTTCGTCTCCAGCTCCTTCATCAACTCGTAGCCGTGCTTGGGCCCGCCTTCGAGCATCGACAGCAGCGCCAGCCTGATTTCTCCCGGACCAAAAAACCGGCCCCAGCGACCTCCACGACCCCAGGGAAATCCCCCTCCCATAAACGGCGTTGCGAACCCGCCCCGCCACCAACTTCCACATCTTCCGTACATACTTAAACTCCTTCTCAGTTCGTCGTCGGCTCAGAATTGCATGATCGCTGATTTCTCACTGCTGATTAAAAACCACCGTCCCCGAGCTTGCCGAGGTTTCCATCAACGATCAGAAACCAGCAATCAGCAATCGACCGTTCGATCTGTCTATAACTATATCTATCGATATAACTATTGTCAAGCTCGCCCCCCGCAAGGATGCTCGCCCCCGCGGCGGCGCCTGACCATAGCCCGGCGCTTCCAGCGCCACGTAAAAGCGGAGAGTTAGATCGCGTGTACGGCGATATTTCGCCAACGGCTGCTGCTCGGCTTAAAATACCGCTGTGCCAAATGGAAAGCCCGGCGACAACCCACTGACCGACATGACCGTTCATGGCGCTCACCCATTTCCGTCAGACATCGAAAGGACGCTGCGCGAGATCGATTCTCTAGGCCGCGCGTATGGGAGATGGGCACTTGGAGAGAACTGGCCCTACTCGCCGCATGAGTTCGATTGGGAGCGCGGCAGGAACCTTGACGAAGCTCGCCGACTGTTGTCGCATCTTCTCACGATGCTTCGAGCTGGGCGAGGCGATGAAGTGCTTTTCGATCCCCGCACTCGTAAACCATTTAAGACCGGCTGACGTGCTTACATGACGGACGATTTCGCCGACTGGTCAATTTGAGCGTAATGGCGAGCGGATGACGGGGTTTCGCCGAAGTCAATTGGCGAGAACAGGCGATTGCAGTCAAAACCCCCGGCAGGGGCGTGATGAGTGTCATGGCGATTTTACGCCAACGGACGGACAATCTATTATTAGGGCCGCGACGGCGAACGAAGGCAATGGAACGATCATGAAGCCAGACGATATCGTCAAGTCTTGGAGCGCTAACGATCTTAGGCGCTGGCCAGTGCAATGTCTCCGCGACGTTGCGATTCCCGAGCCTTCCAAATCTTTCCTGGTCGAGGTCGGTCTGCCTGTCTACAGCGACGTAGGGTTTCAGTTCCATCCGCTGGTTGGTGATCCACCCAGGCTTGCGGGCAGGCCTCACTTGCGCAGCATTGGTCGAATGTTTGAGTCTGCCCTAGTTTGCCTCGATGAACAGGCCGATGGGCGCGTGATTTTAGTGGACCCGTCGCTTCGGTACCTCAACTCCCGTGTTGACCGTTTTGCTGCATGTTTGATTCTCTACCTTCAACTTCGAGCAATTGCGCAGCGTTCTAGGCCCACAGAAATACCGAAGGAATTCGCCGCGCGGTTCGAGAGAGATTTGCTCAACGTCGATCCAACCCTATTTAGTGATCCAGAGAACTTCTGGGCAGTTATTGTTTGGGAAATGAAACAGGGCCTTGGGTGAGCACGTTCAACGTCGAGCGCCTGAACTTCATAGTTGGCGATATCATAGTTGACGAAATCAGGCGATTACACTCACTCCCTCGGCAGGGGCATGATGAGTGTAATTGGGCTTTACCGCCAATTGACTTTGACCTGGCCCCCGTCGAATGCTTCACAGATAGAGTTTGCGCGTGGCGGAGGTTCCCCTTATGCCCCGGCCTGACGCGGATTTCTAGAGCCTGGACCAGAGCATGACTTAAGGTGGTCCTTGCCCCCCGGAAAACGGATCAACCTCGTAAACGTACCCTCTCAATATCCGCTCCAATTTCGCATACTGTTTCTCCTCCAAAAATCCGCGGATCTGGTCTTCCGATGCCTGACGGATGAGGGCCAGCTTGCAGGTACGGACCTTCCTGGACAGAAACCGGTCTGACCGCACGGCCTCCAATTGCGACTTCGTTGACTCCAAACTGTCCAGCATCTGCGATTGCTGGTCCGCCGTCAGCTTCAGTCGCTTGCTTAGTTGCTTTGTCCGCTTCGCCGGATCGAAGTGTCCATTCTGATACCATGCCGAGGACGATTCGGGCGTGGTGCACGCGTGGAGGTTGGTACACTCTTGGCACAATGGACGATTCTGATTGTGAAAATGAATGATGTTCGCGTTGTTCGCGATGTTCGCCGGGTCGCCCGGGTTTTGCGCAACGGCAGAGATCGCGAACACGGTGACGAGGCCCAGGACCGATAGAAGCAGGCATTGTTTTAGCATCGTTTCTCCACGTGTGAAGCCTCGACCTGGAGACGCCTATCAATCAAATTATGGCTCCGCAGTTGAAGAAGCGTACTGGCTTTTACGAATCTTTACTCGATGATCAAGCTGTTTTCTGGCGTTTCCGTTTCTGTCGTAGTTGTTGAAACCAGTCCTTAACACTCAAATTTCGACTGCTTTCGCTTCGGGCCGCATCCGGTCCATCCGTCAGGAATCGAAAGATGAGTGAGATGGGGATGTTGCGTCAGTTGACCCCGCTCGAAAGCAAGCTCGCTGCTCCAATTATCTGCCTATGCGCGGTGTCTATAACGATATGCACCGGATCGGCTTTCGTCGGGCGCTACCACTCGCGTTCACCCTCGTTCATCTCGTGCTCGTCTGGTTTTCTTTGCCACGCCAACCTCATGCCGGAAGCATGGTTTTCCGCGAGTCAGGATACCGCTCTGCTTCATATCAAGAAGGCATTCGCGTTCCGATGGAAACGATGGAACCCCCACCGCTCAAACCTGTTCAGAAGATCGCTCTCATCCTTGAACTTCCGGCGATGTTTGTCGCGATGCTGATTGGCGCGGTCCTGTTTCCCCGGAACGACACGGCATGGCTGTATACGTCCATACTATTGGTACCGCTTGTTTGGTATGGCGTCGGGAGATGGATCGACGGTCTTTTGGGTTATGGCGACCGTTTGCGTCTGCCACAGATTCTGCGGGGACTGCTCGCCCTTCCCGCAGTTGGCGTCCTCGCTGTGAGCGTAGCTGGCCTCACACCGCTATATCACCATCGCACGCCCGACACGTATTGGATGTTTAGCGGTCTCGTGCTCTGGTCAGGGCTTTGCTTCACGATGATCACTAGCTCCGCTCGACGCGGTGATTGATGTTTAGCAGGGCACAATCGGACAAACTCCCTCGCCGGGTCGATGAGTGTAATGGAGATTTTGCAACAATAAGCGGCAGGCCCTGAAGGAAGGTGTGCTAGAATCTTGCGCTGCTGCATAGCATGGCTTCGGCGGACGCGAAAGGCAAAGAGCGAATCCAGACCGGAACGTCAAAACCTCTCCCCTATAGACGGGCCGCCTTAACGGTGTCGTAGTCACTCTTTTTCGCTGCCAGTACCCATACCGCGTCCTGGAGGAGTGGGCCGGTGGCGAGAGGTACAAGTCGTTCAAACGATCTCTCAAAGGAAACCTGATGATTAACAGACGGATTTTCGCAGCCGCAGCACTTTTGCTGCCGATCGTCGTGGCAGGTGCGGTGGACTTTCCGGAACGCAAAGAAGGTCTCTGGGAGCGCCACAATCAAACCATCGTAAATCCTGGAAATAAGAAGACAGAACTTACCTCCAAAATTTGCCGGGACCGGGCCTATGACAAGTCGGTAACCGTTACGAAGCCGCGCGGCAAGGACTGCACGTCTAATTTGGAGAGTCTCGGGGGCGGTAAGTACGCCTCGCAGTCACGTTGCACCATGAGTGGTACTGTAATCGAAGCAAAGCAGACTTTCACTTATCAGGGCAACACCTCATTCCATTCGGAAACTCACATGACGTACACGCCCGCACTCAACGGCAGGACTGATCAAACGATTGTCCTCGACGAAAAATATGTCGGCAGTTGCCCGGTCGGAATGAAGCCCGGCGACGAATCGACGCCAACGGTAAAATAGAACGCACCCTAAAGGTAGCGAGGCTGCAGTCGACAATTTCTACGTAATATCGAAATCATTCCAGTTCGAGCCCTCGGAAGCGCAGACCCAGCAGTCCCGGTCCTACCTGTCTTCAGTGAAATTGTGCGATTCCACGAGAAGCGGCCAGCCCTGCCCAACTACGGACGCATGGCGTCCTTAAAGCGTTGGTCTGTAAGATGCCTGGGACAGATAGCCTCTGAGTGAAATGATGCAACGGTGGTACCCCCCGGCAACGGGCATGATGAGTGTAATGATTCCATAACAATGTCACGATGTTTCGTCAACTACACGGGGCTGCTTGTGTCGGACGGGAAAAGCGGGTTAACATTCGCGCGTGGAAACTCAGGACTTAGCCGAAGAATATCAGACCAAAACTGACGAAGAACTGTTGCGACTGGCTCTCGATGCTGTAGACCTTACTCCCGAAGCCAACCTCGTGCTCAGTAGTGAACTCTCCCGACGAGGAATTAATACCGCGGAAAGATTGGCGTCCTTTCGGGTAGAGGAAAAATATCGAAAGGAAGAAGTCAGTAAGCACACCGGCAGCCTCTTCATTATTCACCCTTTCGGAGTGGGCCATCTCCGATTCGGAAAAGCTGATCGCACATACAATCCGGCAACCGGTCTAGAACGATTCAAAACTACGCTATTCGTTATGCTGTTTTGGTTCCCTTTAGTGCCAACGGGGACATTTCTTGTAGAAAAAAAGCGTTCCCTGTTTTCGAACAAACTGACGATTTTGAGAAAACTACCTCTTGATTGGCGACAAGTGCGCCGAGTTTGGGGCGTCGCGATAGCCATTGTTCTGTCGATCCTTGTCGCCTTCGCACTTTTGCTTCATTTCTTGTGACGATGCAGTCGTTGGTATTCAGTGGTCACTCGGTAGCTTGGAAAGCTGGATTGGCCTGAATGAGTGATACAGCGATTTTTCACCACTCATCAGCGATGGAATACGTATCCGATAGCCCAATCGTGGCCAAACACCGCGAACAGAAGAGCTGCGAGGCAGATTGCGCCCACTAGCACGGTCCACCAGACTTTCCGGTTCGATTTCATTCCTCATCCTCGATGATGAGTGTAATGGCGATTTTACGCCATTGACCGGAGTGTCCTACTCAATCCTGCACTCAACGTACTCCCCCTGCCAGACAAAATCCCCTGCTCGATTGCATTACACTCAAAATCCGGCTGGGACCAGCCCTTTTCCACAGCCTTCCACAGAAATATTCCGCGATCCTGTGACGAACAACCTTTACTGAGAATTCTGCCGAGCGCAAGCTGGAGATGTGCGCCAAAGCCTTCCCATCCCGTTTTCCACCAGCAGCCCCAGCAGTACCTCCGCGAGCCGAGCTAAGTCCTTATTCCAGAATAATTTAGCTGTAACTCCTTGCAGCACAAGATTTTGGACGGGATATCCCCTACCACTAACTCACAAACCCTTACCCATGAATGTTTTACAGAGAACAACGAAAAAAATAGTGGAGGGATGTCCCACCCGCACCAGCCCGACGGCAAGCCATCGTTTACAATCCCCGATCATGTTCTACCGCTCCGACAATCGCTCGCCCGACCAGCTTCGCCCCGTCGTCCTGACCCCGGAATTCATCTCCACCGCCGAAGGTTCTGTCCTCATCGAAGTGGGTAATACTCGCGTCATCTGCACGGCCTCGATCGAAGACACCGTCCCCCAATTCATGCGCAACTCGGGCAAAGGATGGATCTCCAGCGAATACAGCATGCTCCCCCGCGCCACCCTGACCCGCACTCCGCGCGAGGTCTCGAAAGGCCGTCCGAGCGGACGCACTCACGAAATCCAGCGGCTGATCGGCCGGTCGTTACGCGCCGTCACCGACCTTGCGCGCCTCGGTGAACGCACCATCTGGATCGACTGCGACGTCATTCAGGCCGACGGCGGCACGCGCACCGCCTCCATCACCGGAGCATTCGTCGCTCTCGGCCTGGCTCTCGAAAAGTTGGTGGACGCAGGCACCCTGACCGCAGTTCCGCTAAAGGATTTTGTCGCCGCGATAAGTGTTGGGATTGTCGACGGAGAAATCCTGCTCGATCTCTGCTACGAAGAAGACTCCCGCGCCGACGTCGACATGAACTTCGTCATGACCGCCGCGGGGAAAATGGTGGAAGTCCAGGCCACCGCCGAACACCAGGTATTTGACGACCAGCAACTGGCCAAAATGATCGCCTTCGCCAAGCAAGGCGTGCAGTCACTGATCGTAAAGCAACAGGCAGTGCTGAAAGCACTGGCAACAAGAAAGTAGAAATGCAACCCTTTGTTAACGGGTCAATCAGGCGGTTCCTGACGGGCGGTTTAGTTGCTCCACCGCCCCACCAGACCTCGCGGCGGTTGGGCAATCGATTGAAATCTTGCCAACCGGACCCGATCCCGGTCCTTGAACGAGACCAGGGGCATGAGGCCTGTATCCAACATGCGGTCGACTGCATCCTCTGTCAGCAGCACCTCGGCACAAGGCTTCGTCTGGGATTCGCCTGCCTTCAGGATGATATGCAGCGGCAGCTGGTCAATTTCCATGGCACTGCCGGGACGCATCTCCCATCCCGCCTCGCTGAAGGATTGGGCGAGCAGCAGCGCAGCCACGAATCCCGGATTGCCCCAAAGATATTCCTCTTGCACCGGCGTTTCAGGAAACTCCTCGAATTCGAACGAGTCGATCGGTGAGGTTTTCTTTCCATAAGGCAAACGTAATAAGAACCGTGGAAGCGCCAGCCCGACGGAACCGGCTTCCGGCAGGCGCCGGAGTTCAGCCCAGGCCCGAGCGAGTTCTGGCTCCGGGGCCTTCCACTCTCGCGGCTGCGGGGTGGAAGCCAAGGAAGAGCATCCCAGAAGTCGCGGGCTGGCCGCCGCCAGAAACGGAGCCCGGGCGCGGCTCGCTATCTCGGCGATCTGGGCAAGGAGTTGCGCGTCATCGCTGGCCGAGCCGAAGCTGTAGTTCCCTACGAGGATGGACCACGGCTCTGCCCCGGCCGTTTCCACGCTCTGCTCCACCAGGAGCCGGTAGAGCCCGGTCTCCCGCAAATCACTGGCGGAACTCAAGTCGGCCGCCAGTTCCTGTTTCGAAATGTCGATCAGGTAGAGCTTGAGCTGCGATCCGGTTTCGAGCTGCCGGACCAGCAGGAAGGTTGCGCGCCACGCGGCTTCGAGCGCCTGAAAATCTGGGTTGTGCAGAATCGCCCGCATCAGCGATCCAATGGCGCGATCGATGACGGCAACGATCTCCGGCTGCCGGGGATCCGGAGTGCTCACCAGGTGCTCAGCCACCACTCTGTGCGCGAACTCGTGGATCTCGTCCGTCGAACGTCGGGGCCGGTCCGTGGCGCTCCGAGCTTTACTCTGCTCAATCTCCGTCTGCGCGATCATTTCATCCAGCAGGCTGCCCGAAGCTAACTGCACCGCAGTGGGCGCAACCGGCGGCGCGGGCTTTGCCGGCAGCGAGGTTGCATCGCGCGAGCGCAGCCCTAATTCATTCGCTACCTTTTCAAAGCTTGAAGGATCCTGCACGCGGCTGCGCAGGGCGCGCAGTTTGGCGAAGACATCGAGACGCTCGAAAATGCGGTCAGGATGAAAGTCGTCGAGCTCAGAAAATCGGAGGTGTAACGCCCCACTCTCGTCCATGGGCAACTGAATTTCGGCGCCCGAGCGCGCGAGCACTTCTTCGAAGTCGTCGCGATCGACCAGCCAGGCGCGGCGTTTGCTGATTGTCTTCGCGTCGGAAATTCCGCGGTTCGCGCGTCCGCTGAAGTCGCCCAGAATCGCGATGCAGAAGGGAGTTTCGTCGGATGGGCGGGCACCCGAGCTGTCTTCGCCGGCCGACAGATTGACTCCACCGAAGTCGAAGGGTTTCGGCATCGACAGCTCCTTCCGATGCATTACGTTCTGACGTTGAGAAGTTGGATCTCTAAAACTTAGATCTCAAAAACCGCGGGCCTTTACTGCTGGTCACTCTGAATCTTGTTGAGCTTACTGATGCCGTCTAGTGCGGGCTGATTTTTCGGCTGCAACCGTAGAACGATGCGGTACTCGCGCCGAGCCTTGTCATACTTGCCATCTCCCATATCGTTTCCGGCCATGGTGAGCAGGCGAGGAATGTCGCTGACCGCCCAGTTGCCGGATTCATCGACGACGGCTGGCTGCTCCGGCGTATCTTTGCTGTCTTCGGTCTTGATCTCTTGAGTCTGGGGAGCTGTTTTGTTTTTCGTGACGCTCTGCGCCGGCGGCTTTCGGAGTGCTGCGGGCGGTTTGGCTGGCGGCTTCGGAGGCTCCTGTTCGGGCTGCGCGGTCTGGGCTTGAGGAACGTCCGCTGCTCGCGCCTGCTGGTCGGTGCCGCCTGTTGCCGTCGGCGGAGTCGGTTGCTGCGTCTGCGCAGTCTGAGGGGGCTGAGGCTTGGCAACCCGCGTCGGCTGTAAAAATACTGTGATGAGCGCCGCTACGACAACCACCGCGACCACGCCAAGGATCACCCGAGTACGGGTGAACAGCGGCCGCTCGCCAATCTCGAGTTCTTCGGTCAGAGAACTGCTCGGCTTCTGATTGAACTCGTGATTGAACTCGGCAGAGCGACGCGAGCCGGTTTGCGGGGCGACGTGGTCTTGCATGCGGGCAGCGGGCGCTGCCGTGTTCGTCGTGGTCCCGCTACGCGCAAACGGGGAATCCGCGATCGGAGAATTCATGATCAGAGTTGCACCTACCGGCGGAGCTTCGACGGCGATCGGCTCGGCCGCATCGCCGACCGACTCAGTCATGAGGGCAACTCGATCTGGCGTTGT
>Ga0210391_10004614_pt1 | contig 11435 bp, 7 predicted proteins | sample IncBWC12OmetaG_FD_160573 | JGI IMG/M metagenome (GOLD analysis project Ga0210391, IMG submission 160573) | Forest soil microbial communities from Barre Woods Harvard Forest LTER site, Petersham, Massachusetts, United States - Inc-BW-C-12-O ...
ATCTAGGTCGCATCGAGCATATAACTCCGGAGATGGCTGAGAAGGCAGAAGCCGGAGTCAATGAGATTCTCAAGGTGCACAAGACCGACGATATCGTGGCGGCGCGTGACAATGTCCTATTGCAGACACTCAAGGCAAAGATTGCAGACAAGAGGCTGCCGTACTGAATACGCATGCGGCTCGCGTACGCGCGGGATTCGGAATCACATTGCCGCAGATGCTTCCGCGGCCGCCGTTGGAAGAGTGAAATGAAATGTCGCGCCTTGTCCGTGCTGGGACGTGACCCACAGACGGCCACCATACGACTCCACGATGGAACGGCTGATGGCCAGCCCCATGCCGCTGCCTTGAGGTTTTGTGGTGAAGAAGGCGTTGAGTCGGATCCGCGTGGGACCACGGGCGTGGTCAGGACGGTTCGATCCGGCCCCCAGGCGAAATTGAGGATGACTGGTAAGTTGCTGCCAGCTTTTTTGAACTGCCCGGTCCCCGGTATCAGATAGATGAGGTCTGTCGGAACGCCAAAACCGCCTATCATGACCCAAAGTATCCCCTCCGAATCAAATCCAACATCTGAAACGAGTCCGGACGGAACGTTCCACTCAACCCCAACATGCTGCCATCCCGAATGATCGAATCTCCATAGACCGCTGGATGCGCCCGCCCAGACAATTCCATTCCGATCCTGGGCAAAACGCCTAACACTCCCACTCTCGCTCGCATAGTTGGTCACTCGCTCCTTATCAAGGAAACTGAAGCCCCCGAACGTGTAGCCGATCCAGAGACCACCAGACGGCGGCGCGAACAAGGAGGAAAGCTTGGTCGAGAGGAGCCGATCGCCACACGGCGATTGGAAGGGTTCGAATCGCGTTCCATCAAAGCGAAATAAGCCGCTCTCGCCACCCATCCATAGGAACCCGTCATTGGTCTGTGCTAAGCACTCGATGCCTGCGGGCGCTCCCTCGTTAAAGCTCCAGAAGTCGTGACCCACCCGCGGGTTTCCCAAAGCCGGCGTTTGTCCCAGTGACGACGGGAACCGAAGACAAGCGACGAGCGTCAAGACGCTAAGCCAGCACAGCTGCGAGGTTGTGACACGGGAGCGTGCCGAGCGGTCGCAATCTTCGAAGGGGGGCGAAGGACCGCGGTCGTTGGCGGGTTTTCGGCACAGTATCCAGATTTTACTCATAGCCCATTACAGGGAAGTCGCGCCGACACGATGAATCAGCTCATTGCGTGGCTATTCCGTATCCCTGGTTGCGAATCATGGCCTGATTGACACTATTCTTATCCTCAGACTAGATTTTCCCCATCTAGCAGAGACCCTACAGATTCCCACTGGCGTTTAGCGCGTCACTGCCTCATGGAGATCGCTGGAATTCCTGAATGTTCCCGTCGCGAGTTGTAACCCGCTTGAATCCCGCGTGGCCTGTAGGTAGACGGGCCGGAATGAGAGGGCACACATGGCTTCCGGAGACTGGCGTGAGATAGGACCCGAGCCTCGAGAGGAAGCTAGAAAACCGGTGGATGATCAGACACTGCGTCTTCGGAAGATTCTCGATTCCTCCCCTGCGCTGATCCACACAGGGACGCCAGACGGCTCCCTCGATTTCTTCAATCGAACCTGGTGTGAATTTGTCGGGAAACCAGTGGAAGAGCTCTACGGGTGGCAATGGACCTCTTGCGTTCATCCGGACGATATCGGGGCGCTCGTCGAGAAGTGGCGAGAATCAATCGTTACGGGAACTCCATTAGAAATAGAAAGCAGAGTGCGTCGGGCCGACGGCGAATTTCGTTGGATGTTGCATCAGAAAATAGCTGAACGCAACGGCGATGGGGCGATCATAGGATGGCACGGCACGAGTCTTGATATTGAGAGCCGTAAACAAGCGGAGGAGAGCCTTCGAAAATACGCCGAAGAACTGCAAACAAATAAGTACTTCCTGGCTGAAGCGCAGCGTTTAGGACGAATGGGCAGTTGGTTTCTTAACCCGGCGGCGGGTTTCGATTACTGGTCGCACGAACTTTTTCAGATATATGGCCTGGACCCGGAACAGCATGCCCCAACTCTTGAGGAATACCTGGCACGCGTCCATCCGCACGATCGTGACTTCATGGCATTGCTGATCAAGCGAATGCTGGCGGAAGGTTTGGGGTGCGATGTCACCAAGCGCATTGTGCGACCTGACGGCGAAGTCAGGCATATTCGCTGCGTCGGTGCTCCACTTGTAGAAAAGGAGATTCTGAAAGGAATCGTGGGCAACGCCATAGATGTGACAGAGCACGAACTCCTCACTCGGGAGCTACGGCGTCGCGAAGCCTACTTGACGGAAGCACAAAGGTTGAGTCATACAGGCAGTTTTGGTTGGAGGCCGGCGTGCGAAGAGAATGTCTGGTCGGATGAAACCTACCATATCTTCGAATACGATCCGGGGACCAAGGTCACGCTGGACATGATCGTGGAACGCGTTCATCCCGAGGATCGTAACTTGGTGCTTGAACTCATCGAACGAGCTTCTGGCAGTGGGAGCGCCATCGATTGCGAGTATCGTTTGCTCTTTCCCGACGATCGCGTCAAGTACGTTCGAGTTCTGGCAAGGCCATTAAGAAGCGCTTCCGCTGACCTCGAGTTCGCGGGTGCAGTGATCGATATTACCGAGGCAAAACGGGCGGAAGAGAAGATCCGGCTCAGCGAGAGGGAACTTCGAACCATTATTGAGATAATGCCCGCCTACATGGGGACTTCTTTGCCTGACGGAACAGTCGATTTTCTAAGCCCGAGTTGGTTGGACTACTCCGGCCAGACCAGTGAAGACACGATGGGGTGGGCATGGGCCGGTGTCATCCATCCTGACGACTTGGATCGAGTATTGGCAGCTTGGCAGGCTGGATTGGCCTCAGGAACACCTGTTGAGCAGGAGTTTCGTTGCCGGCGGGCGGATGGGACCTATCATTGGTTCCTCAATCGCAGTCTCCCTCTCCGGGATGACGAAGGGAGAATCGTTAAATGGTACGGGATTCTCTTCGACGTCGATTCATTAAAGGAGACTGAAAGGGCTCTTCAAACGAGAGAGCAAGAACTTCTTGGCATTATCGAAACAATTCCCTCAATGCTTTGGTCCATCTCGCCGACCGGAGAAACGACTCATCTCTCTCAAAGAGTCCTTGAGTACTGTGGGGCTCCCTTGGAGGAGTTGGTTAACCGTGGGTGGGAGAGATACCTTCATCCAGATGATCGAGAGGAGAGCCTGAAGGCATTCGCCCGCGCAATCAGCTCTGGAGAGTCATATAGCGTTGTACACCGCGTGCGACGTGCAGATGGAGAGTACCGATGGCATCACTCCATGGGCGAACCGTTACGTGACCCCCACGGCAAGATCATTCAGTGGTATGGCCTCGCGATAGACATCGATGAACGGAAACGGGCAGAAGACCATCTTCGGGATACGCGCAACAAGCTCAGCACAGCGTCGAAAATCGCAACCGTAGCCGAGTTGTCAGCATCGATCGCTCATGAACTCAATCAGCCTCTTATGGCTGTGCTTGGCAATGCTCAAGCCGCCAAGCGTTGGTTAGCAGCCACTCCGCCCGATCTAACTGAAACACGCGCCTCGATTGAGCGAATATTGAGAGACATTCGCTTAGCTGATGAAACAATGCAGCGTATTCGCGCTCTTTTTAAGAGCGCACCACACGAGAAGAGGGACGAGAACGTTCTCGACATCCTTCGAGACTCTCTTCGTTTCGTTCACGAAGACCCGACCAGGCGGGACGTGCACATCGACTGGTCCGTCGAAGGCAATCTGTCACCAGTTTGCGTCGACCGTATTCAACTCCAGCAAGTATTTATCAACCTAATTGCGAATGCGATCGAAGCGACCGGCAATAACGCGAGTACGGCTCAGATTCTGCTGAGAGCCTTTGTTAGACAGGAGGATGAGGTCATCGTCCAGGTCATCGACAATGGCATAGGACTTGAAGATTCGGAAAAAATATTTGATGCCTTCGTGACAACGAAGGAAAAGGGCATGGGCATTGGGCTGGCCGTCTCAAGGTCCATCGTTGAAGCCCACGGTGGGCGACTCTGGGCGGAAAACAATCCTGACCGCAGAGGCGCCACTTTCAATGTCGCCTTGCCCGTTTCTTCCCAACGTGAGGTCCGGTAGCTTTTCGTCCTGTGACCTTCGCCCGTGAACCCGCATTGGAAATCACGGCGAGCCCATGCTGCGCTCGCCGACTTGATAGCAATCGATCCTGCGACTATTTTGTAACGGCATCCTTGACACCGTTGCCGGACTTTTCGGTACCAGTCTTGATCCCGTTTCCGGTGTCTTTGGCCGCGACCTTGGTGCCATGACCAACGTCTTGGACACCCCTCTTCGTAGCCTTGCCGACTTTCGTCGTCGCGCGCCTAACGACATGGCCGGTCTTGGTGGCAGCTTTGTCCACACCGTTAGCAGCATCCTGGCCAACCGCGATTCCCACACAGAGAACCAGCAATGCGGGAATCCCTCCAATTTTTAGTGCCTTCATCATTTCTCCTTTTCATTTATAGCCGTCAGTTTAAACAACACTTCCACGCGGTACATTTTTCAACGGAGTTGCGCGGTTAGTTCGCAACAACAGTTCTCGCGAAGCGACTGACAGAAAACGCTATCGCTCACGCGTCAGCTCCTCGAGCGCATACACGAAGGACTCGTAGGGTGCATGAGTAGCATGCTCCATTCCGACTTCACATGTTCTGTTGGCACACAGATAGAGATCGAGGCTCCTCCCAGCTACTTCCCTGGCTTCCTCGCGCGTCGCTGAGCGGGTGAGTTCTTCATGAAGCAGCCCCCGATCTCCCGCGAATGCGCAGCAAGTGCTGGTGAGCGGGTAGAAGGGCTTATCGGAGAGTTCACCCGCTATCTTCCGAAGCGTTGCATCGATACCAAGAGTATGCATCGAGCACGTTGGGTGGACGGTCGCGGTTCGAGCTTTCCTGGTTACATTCAGCTTCGGAAGGAGCATCTCGTCGGCCCAGGTAATCGAGTCAAGAATGGTGAGGGCCTTGTGACGTTCGCGATTCTCTACCGTGAGGTAATCAAGTACTTCTTGTTTGAGGCCAAGGGTGCACGAGCTAGCATCGCAGACAATCGGGATGCTTCCCTGTTTGCTCCAGCGCCACATATTCTCCACAACACGGTTCGCCATCAGAATGTTGCCAGCGTTATATCCCTTGGAGTGCCAAACGGTCGCGCAGCAGTTCCCGACAACATCAGGAGGGATAAACAGGGGATATCCAGCTCGCTTAGAGACAGCAACAAAAGCCGTTGGAAGCGACACTTTGTGGCGAGCCAACTTAGACCCACCGAATATCCTGTTGATACATGCGGGAAAATAGATAGCCGTTGCACCTGCTTGGCTAGTGCTCGGCAGCTTCGATGACGCCGGCATCGGCAGGGATTCAACCCAGCTAGGGAGCAATTCTGGACTGATCACCTTGCGCGCCACGTTCAACATGCCGCGGACTCCTCGGTCTCCGAATACCTTTGCAGCGACATTCCCAACCAGCATCGACATGCGAGCTACCGGTTCAACCAGACCCCAGCTATCGGCGATTCTCTCGGCCACCCACTCTTGTCCCTGGCTGTGTTCGAGATGACGGAACTGCTTCATCATCACGCCGGTATTGATTTGCACCGGGCAGGCGTGTTCACAGGAACTGTCTCCGGCGCAGGTCTGGACTGCGTCATACTCGTATTCCTTGAGCAAAGCTTTCTGGATGGGTGAACCCGACTCGTGCCGCATCATCTCGCGACGCAGCGCGATTCTCTGACGCGGCGTTGTGGTGAGATGTCGACTTGGACAGACCGGCTCGCAATAGCCACACTCGATGCAGGCATTGGCTACGTGCTCGATTTCAGGGAGGGTGTGCGTGTTTTTGACATGCCCAAGTGGATCTTTATTGAGCATCACGCCGGGAGCGAGCAGGCCTCTGGGGTCGAAGAGCCTTTTGATTCGCCACATCAAAGCCGTTGCTTTTGGACCCCACTCCTTCTCCAAAAATGGAGCTATATTGCGCCCTGTACCGTGCTCGGCTTTCAAGGAGCCGTCGTATTTACTGACGATAAGGGTCGTCATCTCTTCCATGAACGCGGCATACTTGTCGATATCTGAAGGTATGCCGAAGTTCACACCTATGAGGAAGTGGAGGTTTCCGGCTGACGCATGACCAGCGACGTTTACAAGGTAGTGAAACTTGCGCTGCAGATCGATGATGTCATTCGCCGCGTCTCCCACTCGATCCTGGGGAACACAGACGTCCTCGATCATTAGACAAGTTCCCTGCGCTCGTGCCGAAGCCACGATGGGATAGAGACCCTCCCGGACCTTCCATAGGATCGCCGCCGCTTTCGGGTCTCGACTAAATTGGGCGGGCTCGTGAAGATCGAGCGACGAAGCAAACTTGAATCCGTCCCCCTCCATCTTCGCTAACTCGTCGCTTTCTGAGGCACGAAACTCCACAAGCAAAGCCCCGGCATCCTCGCTTACCAAATTCCAACTCTTTGGAACCTCCGGGATCGACGTAGCAATATGCAAACATCTTCCATCCATCAATTCAGCAGCCATGGCGCCCATTTCAATAAAGTGCGGGGCGGCCGCCGCTGCATCGTGAAGACTCGAGAAGATAAGAAGGCCAGTCGAGCGAAGAGGCTTTGACGGAAGTGTTTCGAAGGTGACTTCAGCGATGTAGCCGAGCGTTCCCTCGGAACCGACCATCAGCTTTTGGATGATTGCGCTTGGAGTGCTGCAATCAAGGAATGCATCCAGACGATACCCGTTCGTGTTTTTGATCGAGAATTTCTTCTTGATCCAGGCCGCAAAGGACTCGTCGCTGAGGATCTCGTTGCGAATCTCAAGAAGACCGTTGTGGAGTTCACGTTCATGCTCGAACAGTTGCCCGTCTGCCGCTATGCTCCCCGTGTCAATGAAAGTTCCTGAGGTCAGGAGCACCTTCATCGAAGTAACGGTGTGATAGCTGTTCAACTTTGTGCCCGCCGTCATACCGCTGGCGTTGTTAGCCACCACCCCACCAATGGTCGCAACACCGCTGCTGGCAGGATCGGGACCCAGAACACGGCCGTAGGGCAGAAGCGCGCGGTTGGCGGCGCCAATGATCGTTCCTGGTTTGATCCGCGCGTAGCGGCCATCTTCCAGGATCTCCAACCCGGTAAAACAGTTTCGAACGTCGATGAGAATGTCGTCGCCTTGAGACTGGCCGTTCAGACTCGAACCAGATGCTCGAAACGTGACCGTTCGATGATTTTGCTTCGCATATTGAAGCGTCTTCGAGATCTGTTCAACAGACTCAGCAACGATCACGACTTGCGGGAATAGGCGATAGGGACTCGCGTCGGTGGCGTACTTGACCAGATCAGTAACGCGAGATCGGACAGCTGTCGACCCAAGGAGAGCGATCAGATCATCACGAAGAGCGGCTGGCGTTCCCTCCGCAAGGTGGTCGGGGGCGCGATCTGGCGTTGCATGAGACCGGAGGGGAATCAGAGCGTCAGTATTCGGAGAAAAGAAGCACATGATTCGACTCCACGAGCAAATATCAGGTCAAAGGATCTTGAAACAAAACCGGCCGCTATTCGTGTCCGACCGCCTGCATAATCTGGCCCATCTCCATGGCGTTGCTTGATGGGATCTCCTGAAGTGAGAGCGCGAGCTGATCCGTTGCAATCCCGGTCAGACTCTGAAATACCGTCCACAGTTGCTGGAGCATATCTGTTTTTTCTTCAAGAGTATGACCGCTTCGCAGCACGCAATTGAGCGAAGCGGTAGGAGCCGGCTCTCCACCGGTAAACCCAGACCCCCTCGGATATGAGAGGAAGACCACGCGGACGAAGTTCTTCGGTACTTTCATCACAGTGGTGTGGATTCGCGTGATCTCTTCTGCAATTTTCGCCTTGGTCGCAATGGAGACAGCACCCTCTTCGATAATCGCGGTGTAGAGCGGCATTTGTATCACTCCTACGGAATGGACTATGGGTATGAATGAGAACTGTTCCGATCGTGAAGAAGGACTACTGCAAACCACAGGCATCCGGAATTACTGGATGGCCGTGCCGGGATGATAGGGGTGAACTTCCTTGTCGCGGAGACGACTCTATGCAGGAATGTTGGGGACAAGAATAAGCTTTTTGTTCACAAACTCTTCCAGTCCAAGGTTCGAGAGTTCTTTGCCGTAGCCCGAACGCTTGACGCCCCCGAATGGGAGATCAGGCCAGCTCACATCCGGGTAATTGATGAAGACCATTCCCGTCTCGACACGGCTGGCGACACGCTTGGCCTTCTCAATATCGGTGGAGTAGACAGACCCCCCGAGCCCAAACGGCGAATCGTTTGCTATCGCGATGGCCTCAGCTTCGTCTTTGGCTGGAAAGATGAGCGCAACCGGGCCAAAGAATTCCTGCCTGTACGCTGGATTGTCAGGTGTGAGACCGATGAGGACAGTGGGCTCCAGAAAGGCTCCCACTGTTCCCGCACGATTTCCGCCAAGTAGAACCTTCGCGCCATGGCTCGTTGCGTCATTGATCTGTCGAAGAATCAGCTGCAGTGCGCCATCAGACGACAGTGGACCGAGCGTCACGCTTTCGTCGAGAGGATCTCCAAGTTTCAACTCTTTGGCGGCAGCGATGAATCTCGGCAGGAATTTGTCGAGCATCGATTCAACTACGATAAACCGCTTTGCGCCGATGCAGGTTTGCCCGTTGTTACCGAATCGGCCGAGAATGGCCATTGAAACGGTGTGATCGAGGTCGGCGTCATCGAGGACAATAAACGCGTCGCTTCCGCCCAATTCCATCGTCGACTTCTTGAGATTCTTGCCGGCCCTGGACGCCAAGGCCACTCCGGCCCGCTCCGAGCCTGTGAGTGCAATCGCTTTGACTCGGGGATCATCGATCAACACTCCAGCTTGATCGTTGGTGAGGAAGAGATTGGTGTAGACACCAACTGGCACGCCGGCGTCCTTAAGAACCTTTTCAAACGCAACAGCACACTGTGGCACGCCGGGGGCATGCTTCAACAACATTACGTTGCCTGACGTGAGGTGAGGTCCGACGAAGCGGGCCAGCTGGTAATAGGGGTAGTTCCACGGCTGGATGCTTAGTAGAACGCCTAATGGAGAAAACTCAAGACGGGCGTCTCCCATCGCGGACTTGAAGGGCTTCGGTGCAAGGAACTCTGCTGCGTGATCTGCGAAGTATTGGAGGATCGCGGCGCTCAACTCGACTTCCCCACGGCTTTCTGCAATGCGCTTCCCCATTTCAAGCGTGGCGAGCTTAGCCAACTCGCTCTTTCGTTCGAGTAGGAGCTGGGCGGCGCGGGAAATAACCTTTGCGCGCTCTTCGACTGGGCGAGCTGCCCAAGACAAGAACGCCTTATCCGCAGTGGCCAACGCGTCCATCATTTCCTGATCGGTGTGCTCTGGGAAGGTCTTAAGGACTTCTCCAGTGGCTGGATTTACGCTGCGGTATGGCACGGGGAGCTCCTTTGCGGTTCGCGTGACGATGGACCACCACACCGCGTCTCGCGGCAGGCGTCTTCAAGAACGTAGAGTTGCACACGACCGGATTAGACATTCCAGCAGGTGAACAGCGTGATCGTAGCAATCCGTCAGAACTCGATAAATTACATATTCCTTGTAATGGACCGTCAGATCAGGCCGACAGGAGCGCGCCATCCTCTGCCCTGTCACCCTACCCATCCGCAAAGATCGTGGGATCGCTACTAGAAACATGTAATAGCGACTACTGGGAGGTGGACTCTACGATAGCCCGTGTAGGTTCCGCCCGAGTCGTTGACATGTTTTCTAAGATCGTGGTCGCCTTGAATGATTTGCCTGAGTCGCAACGTGCGCTTCGCACGGCGATAGAACTCGCGCGAACCTCCAATGCGGAGCTCGCAACGGTGTCCATTCTGGGAGATCTTCCCGCCTACACTTCGTTGGCTCTCGTTGTCGATCCGACTGCTCCCGATACGATGAGAGAAGGCCTACGGCGGGCCCAGGGTGAATTGCACGAGAGAGCATCACTGTTGGCCCAGGAACATGGAGTTCGCGCGAAAGGCTCGATCATAGAGGGGAAGGAGGTACAGGCGATACTTCATTTTCTTAAAGATCAACGTGCCGATCTTCTTGTCATTGGCCTTCATCAGCACGACTTCTATTTGTCCCGTCTTTGGAGTTCCGTTTATGATCTCGCCCAAGAGGCTACCTGCAGCGTGCTCGGGGTGCACTGAGCGCACCGAGCAAGAACAGCGGGATACTTCGGTCGAAATTGCATCGGGCTCCGGAGGCTTACGGCATGAGTAAAAAATCGCTGATCATACCGTTGATCGTCCTGCTTGTTGCTGCAGGTCTTCTCTTTGGTATTGCCGGCCACTTGACGGGGTGGCTAGGAGAGCGACGCGACCAGGTGACCGATGATGCCTACCTGAGAGCGGACATGACGCCTTTGAGCACTCGGATCTCCGGGACGATCCGCAAGGTGAACATAAATGACTACCAGAGTGTCAAGGCGGGACAGATTCTCATCGCGCTTGATGACGACGACTATCGGGCGACTTTGAATCAGGCCCAGGCTGCCTTGGCCGCATCTGAAGCCTCGCTGGCGGATAATCAGGCGGCGAAGAGAATACAGGATGCTCAAATCGATGCCGCCAAGGCGGGGATTGTCCAGGCAGAGGCTGCTATCAACTCCGCCAAAGCCGGCATCGCCTCGGCCTCATCCGAATTTGAGCGCGCATTGACCGAGTTGCATCGTCAGCAATCGCTGTTTGACTCGAAGGCGGCAACTCACCAGCAATTGGAAGCGGCTGTCGCTCAGGAGGGCCAGCTGAACGGCACGGTCGATGCGCGTAGAGCAGATCTTGCGCGCGCAGAGGGAGCCCTGGCCACAAGCCAGAGTGAACTTGAGGCGGCCAAACGCCAACGGGAAGCACTGAACACAAAAGATGACGTTTACAAAGCCGATATAGAAGCGAAGAAGGCTGCTATTGTCGTCGCCCAAGTGAATCTGGCCTATACGCAGATCGCGGCACCGACCGATGGAACGGTAGGTGAACGTCACGCCCTTGAGGGTCAGTTGGTCGCTCCTGGGACGCAGGTGATCGATTTAGTTCGAAGCGAAGTCTGGGTCCAGGCGAACTTCAAAGAGACTCAACTCACCAATATGCGAGTCGGCGACACAGCGGATGTTCGGATCGATACCTTCCGAAACCGGGTGTTTGAAGGGAAGGTTGACCAACTCTCTCCCGCCAGTGGCTCTCAATTCGCTCTTTTGCCGCCAGACAATGCTACCGGCAACTTCACGAAGGTCGTTCAGCGAGTGCCCGTCAAGATTGTGTTTTCCCCGGGACAGCCTTATCTCGATCGGCTGCGACCAGGATTC
>Ga0210391_10004615_pt1 | contig 11434 bp, 6 predicted proteins | sample IncBWC12OmetaG_FD_160573 | JGI IMG/M metagenome (GOLD analysis project Ga0210391, IMG submission 160573) | Forest soil microbial communities from Barre Woods Harvard Forest LTER site, Petersham, Massachusetts, United States - Inc-BW-C-12-O ...
GCCGTTAGGATTGCCTACCAGATCAGGTCTTGAACCGGTCCCCACTCCATTGCCGACGCCCGCGTTGTCGCCGAATGTCGTTCCGTTGGTCACGCTAACCGGCGTCCCGGTCTGCACAACCGTGATGCCCGAGAGTTGCCATCCGCCGAGCGCCGCCCGCTCGAATCCCGACGATCCTTTGAAAAGGGGCAAGGCATACACGTAGCTGACCGACAGTGCATGGCGCTGGTCGAAAGAGGAGCTGGCGCGATTCGCAGCCAGATCGTAGGCATTGACGAATGCGTTGTCCGAGCGATCGGACGAGTCGTCAATCGAATGGCTGTACGTATACGCAACGCTCAGCGTCAAATCGCCCACCGTGCGGTCCGCCTTGACTTGCAGCGCATTATAGATGGAATTGGCGAAGTCTCGGAGAAAGGTAATGTTGCTGTAGCCCGGGAAGGCCGTGCGCAGAGGATCGGCGCTGGCTCCGCAGCCTGCCACGAGCACATTATTCTCCGCCGGTCCAGTCACCGGCACGCCATTTACAGTCGGCGCTTGCCCCGCGGCAGCCGGACAGATCGTGTTAATCGCCGGGCCGCCCGCTACGAAGTTAGTAGAGGTAATGATTGGCTCCCCAGCAGTGTAGGGGTTTGCTATGCCTGTGGGACAACCGTCGCCACCAACGACCGGACAGAGTTGGTTGCCGTCGTTCTGCAGCGTAAGGTGCGTGCCCTTGCTTCCGACATAGGCCACGGAAAGAACCACGTGCGACGGGAGCTCTCTCTGGACATCGAGATTCCATTGCTGGACGTAAGGCCACTCCGCATTGTTCGGTATGGACACGAGCGATAGCGGCGGCAACGGCACTTGCCCCGCGCCTGCACCAATGTTTGTATACCCAACAATGTTGGACTGGGTTGCCTTCAAGACCAGCGGCGCCGAACCCTCCAGCGATTCCGTGTTGCCCTCGTTGCCGTTGGTGTGTTCATAGAAGATGCCATAACCGCCGCGAATGGCCATCTTGCCGTCCCCTTTCGGGTCAAACGCAAAACCGATGCGCGGCGCGGGATTGAAGAGGTGCCCGCTCAAGCAACCGGGGTTGGAGGAGCCGCCGATCGCGACGGTTGGAAACAGCGACCCTGGGAGCAGGGCAAAGTTTCCGCCTTTTCCTCCGCACTGGATGACGCCGTTCAGCGGATTGGCGGTATTGGTCCCGTTTTGCGCAAGATTGCCATTCGCGTCGAAAGTGGGCTCATTGCCCGGCGCGAAGGCGGCTGGGTCAAAGCTGAAGGCCTGCTGGTAGCGCTCGCGGTAAGTTCCGAACAAGCTGACGCGCAGGCCCAGGTTCACCGTAAGCCGCTTCGTCACGCGCCAATCGTCGTTGAAGTAGGGCTCAACGATCTTGTAGCGGTTATAGTACTTGGTGATCTCGCTCCACTGCGTGTAGCTGGCGACGTTGCCCATTAGCAGATCGGCCAAGGCGTTTCCTGAGCTGACGGCCGAGCTGGCGTCGAACGTCAAAATGCCCTGGACGTTCGGAGAGTTGTCCTCGTTCTTCTGCGCAAAAACCACGTAAGCGCCCATTTGGAACGTGTGGGTGCCTAGAATCTTCGTCAAGTTGTCGCGATAAGTGTAGGTGGGGTTGGCGTTGTTCCACGGGAAATAGCCGGTATCCTGTCCCAGCCCGCCGTAAATGTCCGCGTTGCCGTTCAACTGGATGGCCGGCAATTTGCCGCCGAGCCCATTGTTAAAGATGGATCCCATCGCTCCAGCAGGAAGCGCGGGCGGGTTGTTCAGGGCAGTCAAGAAAATATGATCCGCAGTGTAACTGGCCACAAACTCATTCAGCACGGTCGGCGAGATGTTGGCGTTCAGCCGCGCCACAAAGCTTGTGCCGGGACCGACGAAGTTCGTTTGAATGTTCTCGAAGCTGGATGTGCCGTTGCCCCAAAGCGGATTCGGAACGATCGTGCTCCAAGAATCGTGGATATAGCGGAACGTGAGGCGGTACTTGTCGTTAATGTTGTGATCGATGCGAATCAGCTCTTCGCGCCAGGTGGTCGGCGTCGACACCGTTTGTTCAAATGCCGGGAAGCCGCCAATCGTGAAGCCCGGCGTTGGTTGGGGAATCAATGCCAGTAATGCCTGGCCCACCGGCGTAATAGGCACCGCAGCGGGATTGGGGACGTTCGGACAGTCCGGCCCCGGGCAAACGTCGCTGAAATTGCCTTGCCGCTCGGCCGCCGAGGGAACGTTGATCGGCGTAATCGTAGCTGGGTTCTTCTCGCGCCGCCACTCCTGCGACCAGAAGAAGAATGTCTTCCGTTTTTCCGAGTTGTAGTGGTTCGGAATGTAAACCGGACCGCCCAAGGTGTATCCGAAATCGTGTTTCTTGTATGGCGGACGAGGAATCCCGGCGGCGTTATTGAAATACTCGTTCGCATTGAACATGTCGTTGCGCAGATATTCGAAGGCGCTGCCGTGGAAACTCTGCGATCCGGACTTGGTCTCCACTTCAATCGTGCCGGAACCGTTGCGTCCGTACTGCGCACCATAGTTGGAGGTGAGCACCTTGAATTCTGCAATCGCTTCGGGATTGGGATAAACGTTCAACGTCGAGTTACTGCCGTTATCCATGTTATCGCCGCCGTCGAGCTCCCAGTTGTTGTACTCGGTGCGGCCGCCATTGATCGCATAAGCCACGTTGCCGTAGACGCCGACTTTCCCCTCGTCCTGACCAGTCTGATTGACTACGCCGGGCGAAAGCGTCACCAACTGAGTGAAATTACGGCCGTTCAACTCCAACTGCTCCACCTGCTTGCCAGAAATAGTTGACCCGATGGAGGAGGACTGCGTTTCCACCTGCGCCACGCTCTCGCCCGTTACCACAACTTCTTCGGTAACCGCGCCGACGGTGAGTTGAATATCCACACGGATTTTCGCTGCCACGGCCAGCACAACGTCCTTCGCCGAATATCTCTGGAATCCCTTTGCCGTCACCTCGATGTTGTACGAGCCGCCTTGTAGCCCGGCGACAACGTATGCGCCGTCCGCGTTTGTTGTGGTTGTGCGGGTCAGGTTGCCGGCGGAGTCGGTAATTACCACCTCCGCGGCGACAACCGCCGCCCCCGATTTATCCGAAACAGTACCGCTGATGTATCCCGTGTCTTGCGCCTTCGCGATGTATGCAGTGCACAGCATCGCGAGCATCGCGCCAAACAGCAGCCGCGCCGCTCTCGGCAGGTTTTTCAAAATACAGGCAGGAAGAAAACTATAATTGTGTCCCTTCACTTTGCTACCTCCCGGAAATTTTTGAAATGAATTACCGGCCTGGTGTGGGCACAATTACGCCTGCTACCGCGGGCACCCCTCGTATCTGCCGCTCGCAGAAGGCTAGTCATCCGAGACAGCCCCCACCACTCGACGTTGGAAACGCACCCAATCCCACTTATTAAATCGGATTAATAAAGCATTGCTCTGTTTGTGTCAAGCTGAAAATCTGGTTTCGTTGCTACACTCATTAGCCGCTTCTCACTACTCTTAGCCGTCTACGTTCATGCTCTCCGCTTGAATTCCCTCTATCTCTGCCGGACACTAGCTAGCGATGTCTTTGCTCTTCCGTGTGCGGCGCGCACCTTGGCCCTCAATCGTTTTAATGGCCGCTTTCTGCATCTGCCTTGCTCCACCGCCCTCAAACGGCTCCTCCCATCCGACATCGCAACAATCCTCCTCGGACACCACAAGGCACGCCCCTCCCACCACTCCCGTCGACCCCCAAGCCGCCTTTGCAGAAGGCCAAGCTGCCCTTCAATCCGGCGACCTGGCCAGTGCGGAAGCGGCTTTCCTCCGGGTCCTCTCCGTCGATCCACAGTCCGGCGCCGCTTACGCCAATCTCGGCGTCATCGCCATGCGCCGCAAACAATGGGATCACGCGCTGACTCTCCTTCAAAAAGCCGAAAAGCTAGAACCCAAAATGTTTGGCATCCGCCTCAACATTGGCCTGGTCAAATACCGCCGCGGCGACTATGCCGGGGCCATCACGCCGCTGGCCTCCGTCGTCCGCGACCAGCCCGATTCTCAACAAGCCCGCTACCTCCTCGGGTTGTGCCATGTCTTCACCGAACACTACGCCGACGCCGTCGCGGTCCTTGAGCCGCTCTGGCCGGAAATGTCCAACAATTTTACCTACCTCTACGTCCTCGACATCGCCGCTCACAACGCCGGAAAAAACGATCTCGACGAAAAAGCCCTCAGCCGTCTCGTCGAGATCGCCGCGCAAACCCCCGAGTTCCATCTCATCCTCGGCAAGGCCTATCTCAACCGCGAAGAAATGGACAAAGCCATCGGGGAGTTGGAGCTTGCCGCGTCTGCGAATTCCAACTTGCCGTTCGTGCACTTTAGTCTTGGACTGGCCTACATGAGGAAGCAGGACAACGACCGCGCCGAAGCCGAATTCCGCAAAGACATCGCGATCGAACCCGACCTGCCGGACAATTACGAACAGCTTGGCTTGCTCTATCTAGAAATGCAGCAGGAGGACAAAGCCGAACATTCTTTCCGCGAAGCTCTACGCTACAATCCCCGCCAACCCGTTTCCCTGCTGGCGTTGGGCCGCCTCTATCAACGCCAGGGAAAAAATCGCGAAGCCCTCACCGCACTCGATGCCGCCGAAAAGCTCGTCCCCGAAAATCAAAACGTTCATTTCGTTCGCGGCCAGGTGCTTCTACGCCTCGGCCGCCGCGACGAAGCCCTAACCGAGCTCGCCACTTCAAGAAAGCTCGTCGATGCCAGCCTAAACAAACAACGAGAAAAATACGGCGACGCTCCGGTCCCGAGTCCCGAGTTGAAGCAGCCGCCGCAGTAAGCGAGTCTCTCAACAAGGCCCATAGTAAGCACCTGCTATTCCATTTAGTGGCGGCGCCTGCCACGGACCGCGCCTGCGCTCAATCGTCTCTGCCACCGCCAGCACTAATTCATCTTCATAAGGTCGGCCGATGACTTGCACGCCGATCGGCAATCCTTCGCGTGACCTTCCAAGGGGTACCGCGACCCCGGGGAATCCGGCCACATTTAGCCACTGCGAATGCCGCATGGTCTCTCGATAATTCTCTTTCGCGCCGCTTCGCCAGTTCCCCTCCCCATGCGCAAACGCCGGCCCAGCCGACACGGGCGACAACAAAACTGTCACCTCTTCCATTTGCCGCAGAAACTCCGCGCGCAAACGATCGCGCTCTCCGCAAGCTTTCAGGAAGCCATCGCAAGTCAATTCCATCTCGGCCGTAGCCAACCGAACATACTCGCGAAGCATTGGACTCATGATCTCGGCTTGGCCGACGAAGCTTTCCCGAATAATGTTGGCGATCACCGGCCCGAAAAAATACCACCACAATTCAATCGTTCGATCGAGTCCGTTCAATCGCTTCGTCTCCACGACGAATCCCTGCTCGCTCAACAACCTAGCCGCACGCTCGACCGTCGCTGTAGTTTCCGGCGTCTCCTTCCCCAGCGCATCACTGTCCAAAACCCCAATCCGCAATTTCCCGACATCTTCCGTTTTCACCGCCCGCACCGACACGGGCGCCGAAAGCGCGTCACCCTCATCTGGCCCTGCCGTCACCTCAAATAGTGCCCGCAAGTCCGCAACCGTCCGCGCCATCGGGCCAACGACTCCGATCCATCCGAACGCTCCTCCGCCACCTGGGAAATGCCCTGTCGCCGGAATCCGTCCCGGCGTGGGCTTCAACCCGCAAATCCCGCAAAAATGCGCTGGCACGCGTATCGATCCGCCACCATCGCTTCCTACTCCGCCTGCCGAACAACCGGCCGCGATCGCCGCGGCCTCGCCACCGCTAGAGCCGCCTGCCGACCGTTCCACATTCCAAGGATTGCGGGTCTTTCCGCTCAAAGAATTGTCCGTCTCGTAGGCCATCAAATATTCCGGCGTATTTGTATTTCCCAGAATAATCGCTCCCGCAGCGCGCAGCCTCGCCACAAGAGGTGCATCCACCCGCGGCACATAGTCTTTCCGCAACAGAGAACCCGCCGGTGTCGGCCACCCCGCGGCGTCAATGCAACTCTTGATCGTCAACGGCACACCGTGCAGGGGCCCCACTCGTTCCCCGCGCATCAACGCAGCCTCCGCTTCACGCGCTTGCTCGCGTGCTCCCTCGACATCAAGGTGTACGAACACATTCAGTTTCGGCTGGAGTGCCGCTACTCGTTCAAGGTATGCGTCCACAACTTGGACTGGCGAGAATTTCTTCTCGCGGATTCCCGCCGCGATATCCGCAATCGTTCCAAAAATTATTTTCTCCATAGTGAGGCATTCGAGCGTATGTGCCCGGCCTCCTGGGGTCAAGTGGGATGGAAATTCTCGATGGAGTGGCGAGAGCGGCCCTCCGCTACGATGACGTCAAGAGCGGCCACGATCCATCCATCGACGGCGAAGGCACCTTTGCCCGTTTGCGCCAAAAGAGTCGGGACCGCCGCCGTGCATGAGCGAATTTGTTCTCCATCCAGACGCGCGCCGAGACCTAATCGGGAATTTATCGCCGCTGACAATCCCGGCGCTGCCGGCCGTGTTCTTCACGAAATCCACGAAGCAATCCGCGCCCGCCCTCGGCCACCTAGCTAAAACGGTCCGACCTCGACCACCTGACCGGGCCCAGTAGAAAGAAGTGCCTCGGAACAGGCTGGCATGAGCGGCAGCAAGTCCTTCATGCGATTCGATTTCGCGCCGAGAATCAAGACGGAAACATTCAGTACAGCCCGAAGGCTTATCTCATCCCCACGCACCAGACGAGAAACCCCTCGTTGTCATGGCTATTCTCTACGGTCGCCGCAATCCCAGCGTCATGGCTGCCATCCCGCGCGAAAGAAACTAATCGTAGTAGCGTCCGTGCCACCGCCCTGGACGACGCCCATGCGTATCCGGATCCACCGCTACTCGTATCGTAGTGCGGTAAGCGGATCCACGCGAGCCGCTCGCCGCGAGGGTATCCAGCAGGCCAGCAGCGCAACGCTACTAAGAAACAACGGCACAAAAGTGAAGGTCACTAAATCGAGCGGCCGAACTCCATAAAGGATGCTGGTAAAAAGTCTTGCGACGGCCAGCGCCATGCCCAAACCAAGCACCACGGCGATCAGCACCAGCACCATACCCTGCCACACAATCAAGCGCTGCACGCCGCCCAACTGCGCGCCCAGCGCCATCCGAATTCCGATCTCCCGCGTACGCCGGCTAACCGCATAACTCATAACGCCATACAATCCAACTGCCGCCAGCAGTAATCCGACGACTCCGAACACTCCGAACAGAGTCCCCGCCAGCCGCGGCAGAAAGAGCGCGCCGCGCAAATGTTCTTCCATGGTTTCGATGTTGAAGACCGCCAGCGTCGGATCCAACGCGCGAATCTCGCCGCGTACCGCGCTCGCCAATCCCGCCGCATCTCCTGCCGACCGAACCACCACCGTGTATCCCAGGAACGACGGATCGCTGCCAACACTCTGCGCAAGCGATCGGTAAAGCACCGGCCTCTGTTGTTCGCCCAGCGTCCGTGACTTGGTGTTCTTCACAACGCCGATAATTTGATAGCTCACGCCGCCGCCCGAAACGCGCTGCCCGATCGGATTTTCATTCTTGAACAACTGCCGAACGAACGCCTCATTCACCACTGCAACCCTGGGCGCCGCCGCACCCTCGTTCGAGAAATCACGTCCCGCGATCTGTGGAATCCCCATGGTGTCGAAATACCCAGCCGTCGCCATATAAAGATCGACGGTCAAATTCAAATCCAGCGTCTCTGGCCGGCCCTCGACACTAAACCCATCGCTCCGATTCCCCATCGAGAGTGGCGCAACATCTGTGCACGCCGCCGAACGAACGCCAGGCAAGGCGGCAACGCGGCCGCGCAATTGGCCGAGGAGTTGCACCGTGCGCTCGGCCGTATACCCATGCTCCCGCGGATCGACGGACATCATCAGAAGCCCCGGCGAACGAAAACCAATGTCGATTCCAGCCGCACTCTCGAAGCTCCGCAAAAAGAGTCCCGTCGCGCACAACAAAACCAGCGACATGGCGATCTGCGCGACAACCAGCACATTGCGCAATGTCCAGCGCCGCCCAGGACGCGCCAGCATGTCCTCGCCTTTCAGCGCACTCGATAGAATGGTCCGCGACGCAGCCCACGCCGGCACCAACCCGAACAGCAACCCGCTGCCCACGCTCACCACGAACGTGTACAGCAAGACTCTCCAGTCAACATTCAAGCTGAGATCAAGCGGCACAGGCGCAGGCGTCTGAAATGTCGATAAAGCCCGCGTCGCCCACAGCGAAAGCACCACCCCGAACAGCCCGCCGCCAATCGCCAGCATGACGCTTTCCGTGAGCATCTGCCTCATCAACTGCCCGCGCGTTGCCCCCACAGCAAGCCGTACCGCCATCTCGCGCTGCCGCCCGGAAGCCTCTGCCAAAAGAAGATTCGCGACGTTCGCGCAAGCGATACACAGCACTAACAATACGACCACCGTCAGCGCACCAAGGAATATCATTACCGCAGGCTTGTCTCTCGGCGAAAGCGTTCCCGCGGTCTCGAAACGAAACCCGCCATCCTTCTCCGATTCCGCATGCGCTTGCGCGAAACGCTGCGCAAGCACCGCGAGTTCAGCCGCTGCTTGCGCGCGCGTGACGCCCGGCCTCAGGCGCCCGGCAACAGCCAGCCAGTGATAGTCGCGCGACTCATAGTTGCTCGTCTTCGGCAGCAACTGATCAAGATTGCCAAGGGGCACCCAAAATTCAGGATCGAGCGGCAAATCAATCCCTCGGAACGCCGGGGGCGCAACACCAACCACAGTGAATTGGTTTCCCGACAGCAATATGGTCTTGTTCACAATCGACGGATCCCCGCCAAACCGCCTCTGCCACAATCGATGGCCAAGCACAATCACCGGAACTCGTTCTTCTTCGCGAGTGAACCCTCTCCCCAGCCTCATGCCAAGCTGCGCCACGTCAAAGTAGTTCGCCGTTGCCGCCTGCCCCCAAACCCGTTCCGGCTCGCCATGGCCGCCAATGGATGCCGGAAGGAGATCGTGATACGCCGCGACCCCGGAAAATGATTTGGTTTGCTCGCGCAAATCGCTAAATAACGGCCACGAAAAATGATTGCAGCACTCGCCTCGCGTCGTAGTGTGCAGCGCCACAAGCGTATTTGGATCCCCCACCGGCGCGGGGCTCAAAACAAACCTGCTAACCATCGAAAAAATCGTCGCGTTCGCCGCAATGCCCAGTCCTATCGACACAATCACAGCCAGCACAACACCCGGCGCTTTCCAAAGCCGCCGCAAGGTCTGCTTTATTTCCCCGAGCCATGCCGTCATCGTGTTTTCTCCCCTCCGGTTACGCGCCCGCCGCCTGATTGTTCCCCCGCCTCTCCGCTTTAACCGCGGCCTTCTTTAGTAAGACGCGTAAATCCTTCTATTCTTTCCGCAGTGCGGACCTACGGGGCTATGGGCGCGTTTTTCCCTTCAGCTGCGCCATTCTGTACTGCACCCGCACATTGTTCGGCTCCTTGTTAAGCGCCACATCGCACTGCTCGATCGCATTGGCATTGTCTCCATTTGCGGAATACGCCGCGGAACGCAGCAGTCGCAGTTCAATGGACTCATCCACCCGCGGAGGTATCTCTTTCAAGACTAAAAGCGCGTCGCTCGCGCGCCCGGTCTCCAGCAACATTCTACTGACGGTAATGCGGTTCTCCGGCGTTGCTTCCTCCGTGTCCCGCAAACGCTCGAATGCCGCAACTGCGTTTTTTTCCTTCGCTGCGCTCACCCAATGATGAAACTCGGCGCTCGCTCCAAGTTGAGCAAAATTCCCCTCTCCAATCTCCGCGTCCGCCCACGCCGGATTTTGCGTGAAGGCCACATGGATATACTGCAGCGCCAAAGTCGGCTCCTCAATACTTTCCGCAACCCGCGCCGCCCGAATCCATACGCGCGGCCACCCAGATGCCCGCGCAACAGCGGCCATCAGCAGCGTTCTCGCTCTGTCGAATTCTCCTTTCCGTGCAGCGGCATTCGCGTCGATCACCTCCTGCCGCGCGCTCTGCATATCGAACAGCGTGCGCAATTCCCTGACTGGATCGCTCGAATGGTCCACGCGCAGATCAATATCCATCGGCCATCCATCCGGAGTTTTCACCAGCAGCGCCGCCGATTCACGCCCTGTCCTCTGCCCGCCCGCCAAATCCCCAGCCACCAACGCAGCTATCAACCTCTCCGCCAAAGATCCCTCACCCCCCAAGAACGCCCGCTCCATCTCTTCAACCACACGCGGGCCAGCCAGCCCGTTTCCCTGAATGCCGTAGCCCGCGCCCGAACGTGCACCGGCCCACTCCGCGCCAGCCGCTTCTTCCCCGGTGTAACTCGCAGTCCGCCCGTCGACGCTCACTATTCCAACTTGCCGTGCCGCGATCCCTTGTCCATCGAAGTTTCCGTCTTCCGCCAAGATCTTTTTCATCGCCTCGGCCGGGCTCATCCCTTGCGCGAGCAACGCCAATCCGCGCGGACCATAATGTGGATTCGTTTCGAATTGGGAAGCCACCGCTCCCACTCCTGCTTGTGCATAGGGCACGCTCGCGCCGACCGCCAGGTTGTTGGTCTCGACAGCCACACCACACTCCCGTGTCTTCGCATCGCACGCCACGATCGAGTACGTCGCTTGCGCGCAATCCGCCCCCGCCAGAAGCATCAAGAGCAAACGGAAACCCGCTCCCACAACGATTCGTCGAGACATGGCTCCCCCTTTTCCCCATCAGGTACGACCCCTATTCCCAAAAGGTTCCCCATGCGCGGATTCGATTGGTTTGATACGGATGTGAGGGAGTGCGGAAGGGTCAAAGATCCAGACGAAAAAATCACCGCCAGAAATCCGTCGCACCTCTGGCATGCTTTCTTTCGCCTCTGTATAATCCTCACGTTCCACGAAAATTTGGCGATCTCTTGCGCACTCACGAAAACGCAAATGCATCTTCCTGCCAAACGGGAGAATCCTTCATGACGCTTTCGATTCACCATGTAAGCAAACTTTCTTTGCTCGTCGCTTCCGTTTGCGCTCTATCTTCCAGTCCCTCCGTCTTCGCTCAATCTACCACCACGCTGCCCAGCGAAACGCCCGTGCAACTAAAACCCGTCACCGACACCTTCGACTACACCCGCCGCGAGGTAATGATTCCCATGCGCGATGGCGTCAAGCTCCACACAGTCATCCTCATCCCCAAAGGCGCCCACTCCGCGCCTATCCTCCTGACACGCACGCCCTACAACGCCAGCGACCTGACCTCGCACGCCAATAGCGCACACCTCGGCCCCATCCTCGAAGGCTACGACAACGCCGTCGACGTCATCGTCGAGGGCGGCTACATTCGCGTCATCCAGGACGTCCGCGGCAAGTACGGTT
>Ga0210391_10004616_pt1 | contig 11428 bp, 9 predicted proteins | sample IncBWC12OmetaG_FD_160573 | JGI IMG/M metagenome (GOLD analysis project Ga0210391, IMG submission 160573) | Forest soil microbial communities from Barre Woods Harvard Forest LTER site, Petersham, Massachusetts, United States - Inc-BW-C-12-O ...
CGCTGCGGGTATATCTTCGGCCCGCGTGGGCTCATATGCCCATTTCACCCATGGACGCGTGAGGATTGTAGAGTCAACGTTGGTGAGCCACGGCTCCATCAACAGCATCTCTCGCGTTTGCTGGCCGGCTGTGACGATGAGAGGCGTCTTGTTCTGGAATGCCGTTGCTAGATTCCCCATTCCATTCGCGACCGCAGTGGTGTGCAGGTTCACCAATGCCGGGCGGCGCGTAGCTTGAGCAAAGCCGTCGGCGATTGCAATCACAGAGGCTTCCTGCGGAGCCAGCACATAGCGAAAGTCTTTCGGAAAGTTCTTGAGAAAGGTTTCCTCTGTCGAGCCGACATTTCCAAAAATTGTTGTCAGGCCAAGCTCACGGAAAAGTTGGAAGGTTACGTCACGGACTGTTTGCATGTTTTTGTCTCCGGGTTGTTGAATACTCGCTTTCATGAAGCATCAACCGCCTCGCCCTGCGTATTTGATGCTCGGACGTCCTTCTGAATGTCTCCTCAGGAGTTCTCGATCCAGACAGTTTGGGCATTCACAAAAGCATGTGCTCCAAAATGCGAAAGCTCCCGGCCATAACCGCTGTTCTTGACACCGCCGACCGGCACGCGAGGATCCGACGATGTAACTCCGTTGATGAAGACACCGCCGGTATATAAATCGCGTGCGATCTTGCGTGCCAGTGCGACATCGCTTGTCCACACATTGCTACTCAGTCCGAACTGGCTCGCATTTGCTGCCTCAACAGCTGCATCGGCATCGGGAACGCGCGTGATCGCCGCGACCGGACCAAACGTCTCGTCGTCGAAGGCAGGCATTCCTTGAGTCACGCCGCTTAGCACCGTGGGCATGTAGAAGGCGCCTTTACCCTCCCGAGGTTTACCGCCGCACAACACGAGTGCGCCCTTGGCGATGCTGCCCTCCACCTGCTTGTGCAGAGAATCGCGAAGGTCGGCGCGCGCCAGTGGCCCCATCTGTGTTGCAGGATCCATCGGATCGCCGATCCGGATTGCCTTGGCCGCATTTACGAATTGCTCCTCGAACTCATCGGCGATCGTCCCTACCAGGATGAACCTTTTTGCAGCAAGGCAGACTTGACCCGCGTTGCTGAAGCGTCCCTTGATGCCCGCCGCGACGGCTTTAGGGATATCAGCGTCTTCAAGCACGACAAAAGCATCGGAGCCGCCCAGTTCCATGACCGTCTTTTTGATTACTTTTCCGGCCTCGGAGGCGACGGCTGAGCCGGCGCGCACGCTCCCGGTGACAGACGCGCCCTGCACGCGCGGGTCATTGATGACCTCGACAATTTCGTCAGTCTTGAGGATTAGATTCTGAAACACTCCTTCCGGAAAACCGGCTTCAAGCACCAGACGCTCAAACTCCAGCGAACTCCTCTGCGTGTTGGGCGAGTGCTTTACGAGGACTGCGTTGCCAGCCAGCAGCGTCGGAATGCCCATGCGCGTCAGCTGCCATATGGGGAAATTCCACGGCATGATCGCAAGTATCGGCCCAAGCGGCAGATACGAAACGTATGCATCGACCCTTCCTGTTGGGGCCGATTCGTCTGCAAACATCTGCGGACCGTGCTCGGCGTACCAGTCTGCTTCGTTGGCGCACTTCTCCATCTCTGCCTCAGCCTCCGAAATAGTCTTTCCCATCTCGGTTGTGATTACCTTAGCCAGCTGTGCCTTGTTCTTTCGCAATGTGGCTGCGAGATTTGAAAGAAGTTGTGCACGTTGATGCACAGGCAGCTTCCGATAGGATTGGAAGCTCCTTTCGGCACGCGCGAGCGCGGCTTCTGTTTCCCCGGTAGTAAAAACGGAGAATGTTTCAATCTGCTCTCCGGTGGCCGGATTTACGGTAGCAAAACTCGACGAATTCATGTGTCCTCCTTGTTGGGCTTGCGGCAACGACAGGTCAGGCGGTCAGAAACATAAAGGCTCCCATGGTCGGAATGGAGAGCACGGTGCTGAACAGGAGCGAAGACGCCATCTCCTGCTCGGCGGTCTTGAACTGGACAGCGAGGATAACCGCCATCGCGGCTGTGGGAATCGCCAGCGTGACGACCGCTTCGCGGATGGCGGTCTGAGGTAGTTTGAGCAGCACCAATGCAGCCCAAAATATCCCTGGGACGATTAGATTTCGAGCAATCGCGTTTAGAGCAACTGTGCAGTTGAACGAGACACGTCGCGCGAAAAGCATGATGCCTGATGCGAAAAGTGCAACACCGCCTGTCGCTTGCCCCAGGAGCAGCATTGACTGACCGACCGCCTTGGGCAGTCTTATACCGCTGATGACAAGAGCGATGGCCAGAATGGGAGCCCAGACAATAGGCTCCCGAATAGCAGCGATTACGTGAGAAAGCAAGGATGGTCTGGCCGCCTTCGGGTCGCCGCTCCGTGTGGCCGCCGCCGATAGAAGTATGAGGCAGACAGGCACCTGCACGAGATTCATTGCCAGACTGGCGCTGATGACTGGGATCGATTCGTTAGCCGGACCAAATACAAAGCCGAGAACGGACACGCCAACAAACGGGACGGCAGGTCCACCAATCGTGAGCGCTTGCAACGCGCTGGTGCCGAGATCGCGCTTAAATACAAAGCGCGCCGCCAGCAGAACGACGAAGAAACTGGCGATCATTCCTACGGCGACCGCGAGTGCGAGCGGTACATTCTCCAGCAGTCGGGACCGGGAAATGCTGACGGTAGATCCGAACAGAAGCAGCGGCAATGCATAGAGCATCACCATGCGATTCAATATTGTTGCCTGATCCCCAGTGAAGTCTTTGTGCCACCCGCTAAAAAAACCGAGAAGGAGTATGACGACGATTGGCAATAGCGCGCCCATGATGATTGTCAACACTGTGTGGCTCCTTTTCTGTCAGCCTTCCGTTCACCCTGCGGACCGTATAGGCCGTCCGCAGGGTTCATGCAAGCCAACGCCGATCAAAAGTGATCCACATCGATGATTGCTTGGGCAAAAGCTTGGGGAGCTTCTTGAGGCAGATTGTGTCCGACGCCGCCCTTGATGAGGCGGTACTCATATTTGCCCGTGAACCGGCCGCGATAGGCTGACTCGGGCGGATGCGCCGCACCGTTGGAGTCGCCTTCCATGGTAATCGCGGGCACAGTGACGGGAGGAAGTGCGGCCAGCCGCTTTTCCAGGTCGTCGTACTTCCGCTCGCCGTCGGCCAGGCCAAGCCGCCAGCGATAGTCGTGCATCACGATGTCAACATGGTCGGGGTTGTTGAAGGACGCTGCCGTGCGGTCGTACGTGGCATCGTCGAAATTCCACTTCGGGGAAGCCTGGTGCCAGATGAACTTATTGAACTGGTCGAGGTATTTCGCATAGCCGGCCTTACCCTGCGGGGTAGAGAAATAGTACTGGTACCAAAACAGAAACGCAGGCTCGGGCGGCACCGGTGTCTGGTTGCCGGCGGGGCTGCTGATCAGATAGCCGCTGACGGAAACGATAGCCTTGCAGCGTTCCGGCCACAGGACTGCCATGACGTCCGCAGTGCGCGCACCCCAGTCGAAGCCACCGACGATGGCTTTCTGAATTTTGAGGGCATCCATGAGAGCTATGATGTCGAGGCCAACGAGTGACTGCTGGGCGTTGCGCATGGTTGTGCTGGAGAGAAAGCGCGTCGTGCCATAGCCTCGCAGATAGGGGACGATCACGCGGTAGCCCTTTGCAGCTAACAGGGGTGCGACGTCGACGAAGCTGTGAATGTCATAAGGCCAGCCGTGCAGGAGAATTACGGCAGGGCCATTGGCGGGACCGTCTTCCGCATATCCAACATTGAGGAGGCCTGCGTTGATTTGCTTCAACGAACCGAACGACGTGTTCGTCCCCGGCTTAATGCTCGGCAGATCTACCACGAGTGAATTACTGGGTAAGGGCTGAATGCCCTCCGATAAAAGTGCGCCTGGTGCGAGCAGCGCGGCCCCCGCTGTAAGCCCAGTCAATGCGAAACGGCGGCGTGATATTTCATTGAATTCTGCGTGCTTCATTGTCTATCTCCTTCGATTTCGATTGGTGGTGTTGGATCTTGCGTAGGAGTTGCGCGAAGTGAGGATATGTCCCTCCGCCCCGGATCTGTTCGGCTCAAACTGCCTTGAACTCGTCTCCGACGAGGTTGATAGTGACATCGATATTGCCGCGAGTAGCTTTAGAATAGGGGCATGTTTGGTCAGCTGCATCCACCAGAGACTGAGCAACCGCCCGCTCCAGACCCGGAAGGCTGACGTTGAGCCGGGCTTGAAGAAAGAAGGAGCCACCTGTTCGGCACAGGTCAACTTCAACGTCGATAGCCCGACTAGCTGGCAGGACGATCTTCATCTTGCCTGCAGCGAGCCCAATTGCGCTCAGGAAACAGGCAGACCAACCGGCAGCGAACAATTGTTCAGGGTTCGTGCCATCACCCTGGACGCCAAAAGGCGTTAGCTCAACGTCCAGGTGGCGATCATCGCTTTGCGCCGCACCGTCTCTACCACCCGTCGTATGGATCCTGGCTGTATAAAGAACTTTCTCGGGTTTCGTCGTATTCGTCATATAGGGGCCTACTCCAGAAATTAGATTTGGCGGGAACAAAACGATGTTGGGTTCATGATGCTTCTCCGGTGAGCTACGAAGGGGCGATGCCTGTACCTAGAGACAGCATGCAGTGTGCCAATCAAGAAAGCAGTCTCGTTGCAACGCTTCGAGCGCTGAATGAGCAGGTTAGAAGGAATACTTGGAAACCAGAACCAGCCTTTCCCCTCTTCCTCTGTTGTGGGGCCGTCTCGTATGTCGCCACCGCGACGCGTCATTGCGAGACTGCCGCGAAACAATTTGTCGGACTGAGGACTGTTCGACACCGCTAGCACAGGCAGCAACAGGAAGGCCGGCCACGCGGGCCGGCCGGTTCTTCATCCTGCAAGTGCGGAGGGTTCTAATGTTTCCCCATATCAGGAGGGAACATATGGAACATCTTCACCACACCCTTATCGAGATTCTTTTTATTGGTTGAGGCATTGTCGGAAAGTGTGTCTTCGGCGCTGCCTCGCCAGATGAGCTGCTTCGATCTCGCATCGTACAGGTCGATCACTAGCGTGCCTTCCTTGTAGTCATTCTCGACCGTGGTTGAATCGCCGAAGCCGTCGTCGAATCCGCCAAATCGTCGCCATCCCCAACCGCCGCCAAAGCCGTCATAGAACGTATCGAGCCGCTTTTGTGTTTTGTTCATCTTCACCGCAACAATGGCGACATCGCCGCCGCTATCCACGGGCGTCCAGCCTTTCGCCTTCAGCTGCGCGTCCACTGCGCTCTTGATGCGCGAGTCCCAGAGCGAGTTCGCCGGCTTGATCTCCTGCCACGTATAAGTTTTGTACTGCGAGAAATCTTTCTTGTGATCGAAGTCGGTTTGGACGCGCTGTCCAAATGCAGGTGTGAGTGTGGCAACGGCAAGAGCAGCGGTGACGGCGATACGGTAAAGGAACTTCATGGGAATCTCCTTTGGTGTTTCGAAGTGTGACTACAGTTCAAGCACTCCGATGCGGAGGCTCGCAGCCTGAGACTCTGCACGCTTTATGCCAATCGCACGCAAGATCGCGATGAGACGTCGCAGCTCTCGAATCAAATGATTATGAGGAATTGCGTAGCGAAACGTCGCTTGGCCGGATCTCGATGTGTTGTGCGGTCGTCGCGGAAGTCGCTGTGGCGACGCGTGATTCTGAGACATCAGGCGTTATGATTCGGGAAAGATGGGTTGAACCGGAACGGATGCGGCTTTCGGACGGGCGAGAAGTATCAGGCAGAGAACGGCGAGGCTCAACACGGCGAGGCCGAAATAGATGTCGATGTAAGCGAGCAACCGGCTCTGTGTGATGACGTTCGATTGAAAGATCTGCACCGCACCCAACGCCGGGTCGCTGCCTGCGCCCCCATTGCGGGCGATCAGACTGGAGTATTGAGCAAGCGTGGACTGAAGCGTGGGATTGAGACGGTTGGCTACATCCGCCAGCCGTGCGGAATGCAGCGTTTGGCGACGGTCAAAGAGGACGGTCGCGGCCGTGACTCCGAAAGTGTTACCCAGCTGCCGAACAAAAAAGTAACTCGTTGAGACGTCGTTCTGGTCGACCAGCGCGGTTTGACTGGTAGAGATGCTCGATGCACCCAGCAGCAGCGGCCCCATCGAAAATCCCTGCAGAAAGATCGAGAGCGCGAGCAACCAAGTCGGAGTGGTAGGAGTCCAGACGTATATGAAGTTGATGCAGGCAGCGCAGATCATGGAGGCGCCCAACGCAACCATCTTTGGCCCGTTGAGCCGCGGCAGCGCGTAGCGCAAACCAAGTAGCATGCCGATACCCAGGCCTGCGGTATACGCGGACACAAAGCCGCCGGTCTGCGCCGCGCTGTAGTCCTGCACGTTGCGCAGATACTGCGGCAGCACGAACAATCCCGCGCCCAGCATCGCACCCACCACGGCGATGATCGCAAGCGAGGCGCGCAGCGGAGCCTGGCGCCAGAGAGTGCGCAGATGCAGGACGGGCGCAGGGTTGTCAGCCCTCCAGTCCCACCATAGAAATCCCGCGAAGCAAACCAACGCCACAGCAAGAAAGCAGCTGATAAACGGCGACTGAAACCACAGGTCGCGTTCCCCTCGGCTCAGCGCAATCTGCATCGATCCGAGTGCGGCGATCAACAGTCCCGCCCCCCACGCATCCACGTAAGACTTCTCGCTGCGCAGGAAGAGAAATCCTGGAGGCAGGTATTTCCAGATCAAAAATGATCCGATTGCGAGAAAGGGAAAATCCAGCAGAAACGCATAGTTCCAGCGTAGCGCGTCGGAGATCGCGCCCATCGCCGCGGGATAAACCACCGCAAAGCAGTAAAGTTCCAGATAGAGCCAGGACAACGCCGCAACGCGAGCCTTGCCAGGAAACATCAGCTTCACCAGGATCACCGTGCGTACCAGGAATGCTCCGCCGCCAAAGCCCATAATGGCTCGTGAAATAAGCAGCGAGTCGAGACTGTGCGCACTGAGGAAGCAGCCGAATGCCCCGCTGGCATACAGCGCAATACTCAGGAACAAGTGACGGCGTGCGCCAAGAACTCGCGTCATCCAGTAGCTGATTGCGAGCGAGCACAGGAATCCGAGGTTGTAGAGAATGATCACCCAACTCACCTCGTCCGAACTGCCCGCCACGTTGCCCTGCAGGTCCGGCAACAGCACGTTGATCGACAACCGATTCGAGACTTCGATTGCTGTGACCAGGCCAATACTGAAGAGGATCATCAGCCTCTGCCCATGCGAAAGCGAAGCCAGCAGCGGGCTAAGCCCTCGGGCGTATTCCTCCTCCCACGGTTCGAGGCTGCCTGTGCGGCCGGTGACAAACGAACTCATTGCAACTCCTAACGCCTCAGCGAGTGAAGACCGTAGCTTCTACGTTCATTCCCGGTCGCAGCACAAATCTCAGATCGCCGCCCTGCTTCACCAGAATCTTCACGGGAATGCGTTGCACCACTTTGATGAAATTGCCGGTAGCATTCTGCGGAGGGAGCAGCGCCTGTCTCGATCCCGCTGCGCCTGCAATCGAGTCCACGACGGCGTCGAAGTCGCGGCCATACGTGTCCACGTGAATCCGCGCACGCTGCCCCGGTCGGACGTGGTTCATCTGTGTTTCTTTGAAGTTCGCCGTAACGTAGACCTGGTCGAGAGGAACCAGCGTGAACAGCAGGTTGCCTGGTACGACATACTGCCCCAGATGTACAGTCAGTTGGGTGACCTGGCCGGAGATCGGCGCCTGGATCGTGGTGTATCCAAGATTCAACTGTGCCTGTTCCCACACCGCCTTGGCACGCTCGACGGCCGCATGCGCCGACTTGTACGTCGCTACAGTGATGGGGACCTGCTGCTCGCGCGCCTTCGTTTCCAGCAGCAGGGACTGTGAACGCGACGCCTTGGCCTTCGAAGAGTTCACCGACGCTCGGGCAATCTCCACGTTCTGCTGCGCGGCCGCAAGTTGCTGCTGCGCAGACGCAAAATCGCTTTGCGCGACACGCTCAGCCGCATCCACAGCGTCAAATTGAAACTTCGAGACGTCGCCCGTCTGCACCAGCGGCTTGTAGCGCTCCAGGTCCGCCTGGGCGCGTTCGTTGGTGGCGCGTTTCGAGGCGACTTCGGCTTGCGCCTGTAGAAGGTTCGCGGTGGCGGTGCGTTCCAGTTGAGCCTGCGACACGGTATAGTCGGCTGTATCAGATTCAAGCTGCGCGACGGCGCCGCCAGTACTCCGGGCGGTGGTCTCGCGCGTCAGCCCGATCTGCAACTCGGCCGATCTGGCCTGCTCTTCGGCGAGATCGAGTGAAGCTTTCGCCTGGTCAAGCTCCGCTTTATATTCGCGCGGGTCAATCTGCAGCAGTACATCACTCTCCTTGACGCTCACGTTGTCGTCGATGGAGATTGCGACGACGTATCCGGAAACCTGAGATGCCACAGCGGTAATGTGAGCGTCGACCTCAGCATCGTCGGTTGAAACGCGATCCATCCAGATGTACCACCCGATAGGCAACGCCAAGAGGAGTGCGACAAGAGCGACTTTCACCGACTGCGGAAGATTGCGAATCGAGTCGGCTACCGTTGGCAGGAACTCGGGCGTCAAGTTCGGCGGCGAATCCGGACTCGCAGCCGGAGGAGTAACCGTGGCGTCACTTGCCTGCGCGGGTTGTCTCTCGTTGGCTCCATCACTTGGCATAGGTGTTCTCGACCTCGCCCATTGCCTGGGCCAGGTTCACGCGCGACTGGTTGAACCGGTAGAGCGCGTCGATCTGGTTGGAATTCGCCCGCGCCAGGGCATCCTGCGCGGTAACAACTTCAACGTTCGTGGTCACTCCAGCGGCGAAGCGTCGTTGAGCCTGCGCGACTTCTTCATTCGCAAGTTGGAGGCCAAGATTCGCGACATCGACGTTCTTGCGCGCCGCACTCAACTCGTCGATGGCTGACTTCACTTCGCGAATGATGCCGGCCTCCAGCAGTCGGCGATTCTGGTCGATCCGCTTTGCCTCAAGGTCCGCCGTGGCTATCTCTGCGTGAATTCGCCCGCCGGTGAAAATCGGTATGTTGAAGTCGATCTCATAGTTGTACGCGGGAATGCCGTTATTGAAGCGCGAGCCCTGGTAGAGCCAGTCACCGGAAAAACCGATCTGCGGCAGGCGTTCTTCCGATGCGGATTTCCGTTCGAGCTGCGTAATGCGCTCCTGCGCGGCCTGGGAATGCACTTCAGGACGAGTGCGTAGCGCGACATCAATTGCCGCGTTCACATCGAACTCAGGCAGAGCGAAGAACTGCAGCTTGTCAGTGACTAACGGCTCCTGACCGCGGGGAAGATCAAGCAGTTCCGCCAGGATGTAATTCGTTGTGCGCGTCAGGGTCTCCGCATCGATCAGGTTCTGGCGCTCGTTCTGCAACTCGACTTCGGCACGAGTGGTGTCGATATTCAGGCCGATTCCCGTCTTTTGTAGATTGGACGCCTGCGCGTAGAGGCGCTCCGCCAGCTCGACGCGAACCTTTGCGGCGTCGTAAATAGCAAGCGCTCGAAGGACCAGGATGTATTGGGTCACCACCAACGCAGTGACATCCTCGCGAGTTACGTGCTCCTGCGCGCGTGCTTCACGAACTCCTTCGCACGAGACCTGATATCTGCGGAACAACGGAAGATCAAACAACGATTGCGAATAGGCCGGCCCAGCCTGGATCATCTGAAATGGACCAGCCGCGCTGCGCGTGTCTGTTCGCTTGGTCGAGGCGACGTTGTATTGGCTGAGCAACCCGGTCGCCGTGAGGCTGGCTTGCGGCAGCAGCACAGAGAGCGCAATCTGCCGCTGGCGGTCGCTCTCCGATGACAGCAGACGCGTCGCCACCACCTGCGGATTTTGCTTCAGCACAAGCTTCACCGCATCCTTCAGAGTAAGCGGAATCGATTGAGTAGATTGAACGGGCTGAGATTGCGCAAGTCCTTTTTCACGCATGACAGCAACGAAGAGCAGAGAACAGATGATCGCTGCTGGAATGTATGGCCGGGCAGATGCGTTCGGCCAACTGCTCATGTTTCCACCTCTTCCGGCAGATCCATGAGAAGGCGGTCCATCGGAGTGAAGGTATGACGTGCAACAAAGAAGAGGGCCTCCTGGTACTGCCTGCGTAGCATGAAGAACTCCTGACACTGCCTATCGAGTTCGGGTACCGGCTCTAGCCTTAGGCCCGCCGAGCGCAGTCGTCTCCGTACAGATTCATACTCTTCTCGCGACGTACAAGCTTCCTGCGCGGAAACAGGGCACGCTCTCCCCAGCGACTCGGCAATCGCCAGAAACGCGCGTGTTCCCGTCCGTACGCAGATCCTGGCTGCCTCGGCGTCTTTGGTCACAAGCGAGCAAGCCGCAAACGCGGCTGCATCCAGTACAGTTGCGGCGGCCACGACCCAGGACTGGTTCCGCTGTACCGAAGGCGACAGGGCTAACATAGGCAAGACCGAGTGCGTGTCGCCGAGCATGCGGAACCAGTCTTCCCACGTTTCCCAAACATCGCGCATATCGCCGGCGATGCCCGCTCGATGACACCATTCGAGTAACGCAATTCCGGTCGGTCGTTCGCCAGCGCGCACATACAGCCACGACGTCTTGTCCTCCCGTGACCGGATAACCGTCTGATAACCAGGGATGAATGTGAAGAGAAATACAACGATGCCAAGTCCCAGCGCGCCTTCGGGAATCGCGAGCCATTGACCGACAACCGTCGTCGGCGTCGCAAAACCAAGCGTGTTCAGTGCTGACCCCGAGGCGAGGAAGGCTTGATGCCACGAACTGACCGCGCCGATCCCCCAATAAAGCAGCACGAAAGCCGTCATCGCCCCCGCAAAGTACACAAGAATCAGCAATAGCAGGTATGCCGGAAAAAACCAGAGCAGCACCGGATGCAGATCTCCGGTGTGGCGCTTGTGGCCCAACCGCAGCGAGACTGCCGTGTAGACAACGCGGCCTGCGGCCCCCGCAAAAAAGTCCTGGTAGTGGCGATTGATTAGCGCGATGCGAATCATCGATCGCAGAATCAGGAACAGAAGCCACAGGCCTACAATCGATACGAGAACGTGTTTCACTCTGCAACCTCCCACACGACCTGCGGCTATCCGAACCATGCATGGCAGCGATTCCGACCTCACAGGATGCTGGATTCATGCGCTTGCTCGAAGAGCTTAACGCTCTCGCTGTAATCGACATGCACGCCAATCAGGACTGGCCCCGGCGTGTCGAACGCCTTGTGCAGAGCCGGAGCAATATCGTCGGCGCCCTGGATGCTAAGGCCCTTGGCTCCGAAGGCTTCGGCATACTTGACCGGATCGACCGGACCCAGTTTCACTCCCGAGGTGCGACCGTACTTGAGTTGCTCCTG
>Ga0210391_10004619_pt1 | contig 11427 bp, 9 predicted proteins | sample IncBWC12OmetaG_FD_160573 | JGI IMG/M metagenome (GOLD analysis project Ga0210391, IMG submission 160573) | Forest soil microbial communities from Barre Woods Harvard Forest LTER site, Petersham, Massachusetts, United States - Inc-BW-C-12-O ...
TGAAGTCCGACGTCCGCAAGCCGCTGTTTTACGGTTTCCTGGTGGCCCTGTTGCTCGCGTGGCGGTTGGGAGGCTGGTTGATCGGCCGGCATGGCCGGGCCCCGGCCGCCCCGGTGCGCCGGAAGGAACCTGTCACTGCCGAAACGATGTAACCCGACGGCGCTCGCTATCATCTGCAGTTCGTGCGGCTTGCAATCGTCCCGGGAGCGTGGCTGGTACGAAAGGTTACTGTCCTGGAGCTATACGCAAGTACAGGTGAAATGGGCCCGTTTCGCAGTTAAACTCTTTCGAGCGTTCACTTCGGGCGCCTGTAACAGTCCCGACCCCACCGGGACGTTCGCCGTATTCCAGCGGCCGGACTGACTTCGGTTGGAATCGTCTAGCGGAGGACTGCACTTGAGATTGAAACTCGCCGTGCTCGTGTCACTCATGCCGTTGCTGGGTCTAAGCGCATGCCCGACCGGACATCCTCCAGCCGACACCGGCACGGCACCTGAGATTACGGTTCAGCCTTCCAGTCAGAGCGTTACTGCGCCTGCGGCGGCCACTTTTGCGGTGACCGCTACGGGCACGACCCCTCTGACGTACGCATGGCAGAGCGCGCCAAGCGGATCGGCCAGTTTCACGGCGATCGGCGGGGCGGCGAATTCGGCGAGCTACACGACCCCGGCAACATCGGCGGGGCAATCCGGTACGCAGTTTCGCGTGGTGGTCAGTAACGGCGTGAGTCCGGCGGCCACGAGCAGCGCGGCGACGCTGACCGTCAGTGCGCCCACCGCCACGGCGCCGTCGATTACCGCGCAGCCTACGAATCAGACGGTTAGTGCGGGCCAAACCGCGACCTTCACGGTGAGTGCGGCGGGCAGCGCGCCGCTCAGCTATCAATGGCAGAGCGCTCCGGCCGGATCGTCGAGCTACACGAACGTTGGGTCCGCGTCGGCCACGGCGAGTCTTGCCGTGGCGAATACGACCGTCGGGATGAGCGGATCGACCTACCGCGTGGTCGTGAGCAACGGAGTGAATCCGTCGGCAACGAGCAACGCCGCCACACTCACGGTGAACGCCGTTACGGCAAGCAATGTGACCGTGCTCACGTTCCACAACGACGTCGCGCGCACCGGCCAAAACCTGAATGAAACGACCCTTACGACGAGCAACGTAAATTCGAACACGTTCGGCCTGATCGGAACGATCCCTGTGGACGGCCTCGTGGATGCGGAGCCGCTCTACGTGGGCGGGATGGCAATCGGCGGCGCGACGCACAACGTGGTTTTTATTGCCACGGAAAACGATTCGGTATACGCCTTCGATGCGGACACGCTCACGATGTTGTGGCAGAACCAGTTGCTCAGCACCACGAGCCCGGCGGAAACACCGAGCGACAATCGCGGATGCGATCAGGTTGTGCCGATCATCGGCGTCACTTCGACTCCGGTGATCGACCTCAACGCCGGGCCCAACGGCACGATTTTTGTCGTGGCCATGTCCAAGACAACGAGCGGAACCTATCACCAGCGAATACACGCTCTGGATTTGACAACCGGTCTCGACCGTACGTCCGCGACCGACATCCAGGCGACGTTTTCCGGCACCGGGTCTGGCAGTTCCGGTGGCGTGCAGACCTTCAATCCGGGTTCGTATGAGGAGCGGGCCGCTCTGCTGCTGTTGAACGGCACGGTCTATACGACGTGGACTTCGCATTGCGACGCGACGCCGTACAACAGCTGGGTGCTCGGCTTCAACGAATCGACCCTTGCGCGATCCGTCGTTCTCGACATGACGGCCAACGGGGCATCCCTGGCCGGGCGCGACGGGCAGGAAGGCGGAATCTGGATGGCCGGCGCGGGGCCCGCGGCGGATTCGTCCGGGAATATCTACCTGTTGATCGGCAACGGAACGTTCGACACGACCTTGAACGGCTCGAATTTTCCGAACCAGTGCGATTTTGGAAATTCCTTCATGAAGCTTTCGACATCGGCCAGCAACTGCAGCGGAACAGGATTGGGTGTCGCGGATTATTTCACCATGCACAACGCATGCTGCGGAACCACTTCGGAATCCTACAACGACGAGGACCTTGGCTCCGGCGGCACCGTCGTATTGCCCGATCTGACCGACAATTCGAACAATGTGCATCACCTCGCCGTGGGCGCCGGCAAGGACCAGAACTTATACGTGGTGAACCGCGATAGCATGGGCAAGTTCAATGCGAGTAATGACAGCGCCATCTACCAGGAACTGGAGGGAGTGCTGAACGGAGGTGTCTGGTCGACTCCGGCGTATTTCAATAACACCGTGTATTACGGCCCGGTCGACGACAATCTGCTCGCATTCCCGATTTCGAATGCGATGCTGAGTTCCAGTGCCATGCGGAGTTCGAATACCTTCAGCTATCCCGGCACGATGCCCAGCATTTCCGCCAGCGGCACCTCCAACGGGATCGTCTGGACGGTTCAATCGGGAAACACGGGTACGCTCTTCGCCTACAACGCGGCGAACCTGACCGAGCTATTCAGCGGAACTTTCACGGCGACGGCGAACGCCAAATTCGCCACGCCGATGATCGCCAATGGAAAGGTATACGTGGGCACGGGGCCGACCAGCGCTTCCAACGGTGGCTCCGTGGCAGTGTTCGGATTGCTGTCGCCCTCCGCCCGAGTGCTGCGAAAATCCCGTGCCGCTCATCTGCGGCAGAATCGCCTGCCGGCACGCATCGCTCCGCACCCGGGCAGCAGCACGCCTGGTTACTGAGGGTTCACTCGTCCGGATGCACGCCAGTGCGATCGTTGTTTTCACCGGCTTTGAGAGGGCGGATGCAGAGGTCGTCGCCGCTGAGGTTGCACTGGAAGATCTGATAGAGGGGTAAGTCTTCCAGCCGCACGGTGTACTCGCCGTTTTCCATGTCAACCGCGTCGTTGTAACGGCTCACCACGTAGGGGTTCCCCGGCGTGGCGCGCACGCGAAACAGACCGGTGCTCGGCTCGTAGTTGCCGTAGCTGAAGCAGCGCGTGATGCAGGCGCGGTCCACGATGTGCTGGATCAGAACGCGTGAATCCGGGGGCTTCTCGATCGTCGCCATGACCCGCTGGTTCGGCGGCAACTGGCTGACCAGCTCGACCACCTGCCGCTCCATTCGGTTGACCCTGGCGGTATCCTGATACAGGAAAGCGAAAAACACGAGCGCGATCGCAGCTGTAGCGTAGAGATGCCACCTTCGCGGCTCGATCGCGCCGAGAAGACAGCAAATCAGAGCTGCCGACACGGACGTCAGCCGCTCCGTCAACAGCGCGAGCGCCGCGGTGGGGGGCGGGAAGTGAATTCCCCCGGGCAAAAGCCAGACCGACAACTGTACCAGAATGTAGAGTTGAATCGGCAACGCGTAGTATTTCCACGGGCCGGTTTCGCGGCGACGGCCGAGGATGTCGCCGGCCAGTGCGATCGCCACAAACGTGAGGAGCGCATATTCCGGGATCTGGTAGCGCGGACCGAATAGCAGCAGTTGATCGGCGCCGTTGTAGGCATAGGCCGGAGCGGTTCCGGCATAGACGTCATAGTGCCGCCACAGATACACGTGCAATCCGACGAGCGCGCCAATCGCTACGGCAAACAGGGCCAGCCCCCCGCTGCGATGCGGCACGTGTTCGGCAATCACGACATACGCACCCGCCGCAATCAGCCAGACCAGGCCCAGCGGATGCGCCACGGCGGAAAGCGCCGCGAGCGCGGCTGCCAGAATCCACTCCTTCCTCGAACCGCGCCATAGAATGGCCAATCCGAAGAAGCCCAGTCCGAGCGAAAGGTAATAGTTGAAAAATCCGAGATGAAACGTCCAGCCGTAGGTGAACAGCGCGATCGACGGCGAGAGATACCACGGCGCGCGGCGGGCGGAGGCGGAAACCAGCGCGAAGATTCCCCAGAAAAAAATGAGCACGGAGATCGAAACGGCCAGTTTCTCGGCCGCCTGCAAACCGAACAGCGCGCCGAACCCGCTGAGAAGATCATCGAAAAGCACGTTGGTGTGCTGGGAAGAAAGCCAGAGCCCGGGCGCCTGGCCGTGCCGGATCAATTGCGCGAGCCATGCGTTATAGAGATGGCTGCCGAGGTCGGAAGAAACGATTTCGCGATGCCAGAAGCAGGGAATGAGAACCAACGTGGAGACGATCAGAATTCTCAGAGGATAGTCGCGGATCCAGGCGTAAAACTCGGCTACAGCGCCGGAGCCAGACTCGGAACCCGGGGACTCCACTAGCGTGGCGGCTTGGGAAGCGGACCTGTGCGCTGATGCGGCGTTCCCGAACGCTTGCGTTCAGAGGGATCCCAATCCTCGGGCGGAAACGCGATGCGCCAGAACAGCGGAGAAGCTTCGGCGAACTCGACGCCTACTTCGGTCTTGCCTTGATCCTTTTGCCCGATGAAGGTCACCGTGCAGGGAAGCTCTTCGGCGGTCTTTTTGTTGACAATGGCGATTTCCTGGCCGCGGGCGACTGGATTTGCGACCCGCACCATGCAGCCGTGCGCACTCACCGAGATTGTCAGAGTGGACTCCTCGAAAGACTGAGTACCCTTCGTGCCCCGGACGAGCACGGGCATCGCTATGTTTACGCGATGCGAGCGCCGTCGGTCGGCGGCGCTTTCGGCGGGCGATGGAGGCTTCAAATCGGGCATGCAGTTCTCCCCTGGGCGAGCAGCATCCAAGTCGTATTTTACACCTGTGCCAACGCACTCAAGCGGGACATCTCGCCGGGCGGCACAAATGGTCAATATCCCAGCTGGACTCATCCGATGACACGACAGGCGAGGTCCTCGATCGCGGTTGCGTCGGAGGGGAAGCTTCAGGGCCTACGCTTGGAGGGAGCCGATCGGGAAGGGGGTGTTGCTTTTCGTGCGAAAAGGCGGACCGGATTTCGCCGGCCCGCCTTTTGCGTTGACTAGAGGCTGGTGACGTTCGCTGCCTGCAGACCCTTCGGTCCACGGGTCACTTCGAATTCAACCGCTTGGCCTTCGTTCAGCGATTTGTATCCCTCGGCCTGAATGGCCGAGAAATGTACGAAAACGTCTTCGCCGGACTGGCGCTGAATGAACCCGAATCCCTTGCTGGCATTGAACCACTTCACTGTTCCTTGTTCTCTCACTGATGTACTCACTTTTCTTTTTTAAGCTATTTGTGCTTCTCGACCGCCTCCAGCCGTAAAACAAAAAAGGCCGCAAGTTTGAACTTGCAGCCCCTTCAACTAAAGGTGTTACAAGAGCATCAAACGCAGCTAGAACATAACATGCTTTTGGTGCGGGGCCTAACGAATTGTTCCCCGCTCGATCGCGGGAATCACGGCGCAACGAGTCGAAGCGTCGCGCTCGTGGGCACGTGCGGTGACAGCCCGGAAACAGAAACGGCCGGATCGAGGTTCGACCCGGCCGTGAAACGGGATGATTGCTCGCCTTAGTTCTCGAGCGCTTGACGGCGCTTCAGCAGAAACAGCGCGGCGAATCCGAGGGCGAGGAGCAACACGCTTGACGGCTCCGGAGTATTGATCATGAATTCCTGACCATACGTTCCGTCGGTGGGCGTGAGGATTTCCCAGCCTGCGGGATTGAATGACGAAAGATTCGATTCGGCGTTCGCGATGATCCCAGCCAAATTCGCTGTGCCGTAGGGATCATAACCACCGTCCGTGTAGCTCCAGATCGCCCACTGATCTTGCGCCTGGGTCGTCTGGTCGGTCGTCTGTCCCATCTCCGTCAGGATGTAGGCGAAAAGCAGGTAGTCGCTCGCGGCGTTCGCATTGCTGCCTGCATACGTCGGGCTGGAGGAATTGCCGAGGAATGTCTCGCTGTAATCCCCGCCGACGGTCACCGGCGTCACCGCCACCGACCAAATCATTCCGGCGGTAATGTCGTGGCTGAAATCGACGCAGTAGAATTGGGTCGGTTGACCGTCGAGCGTGCCGCCGTAGGGCGGGATGCCGTAGCCGTTGTTGCCAAACGCATAGCTGCCGTTGAAATCAACCGAGCTGTCGGCGAACGCGGAGGGAGCAAAGCCTGCCAGGGCAATCGCGGCAAAGAAAAACAGAGTCCGAACTGTCAGTTTCATAGGGCCTCGTCTGTCGAGACTGGCTCGACCGGCGGTTCGTCAGCCCCTCAGATATCTGACTGTCCGCAAACTAAACATCGGCGGAATGAATCGTCCGTCACGAACAACGCTACAGGGAGCCGCTGGAGGTGTCAACATGCATGTTTTTTCCCGAATAAGGGAATCTTTTTCCAACGTAAGTCATTGACTATAGATGCCTTAATAGAAATCGCCCGGCGAATATCCTGGGATCGAATGGTCTGATTCGGGTGGGTGAAGTGCGAAACCAGCGCCTCGGCTCAGCCTCAAATCATTGTCTGACGGAGAATTGGGGACCGATAAACGGGCCAACGCCGGTGCCTTGAATTCGGTACAATCGGGGCCGGTCCCGATGCAAACGGACCCCGAGCGCCGGAATCGTCGGCGGTTTCGTCCGATTCGAGTGCGAGAAAGCCACAAAATGGATGTCGAGCGCGGGGGGCACCTGCGCACGTCGCGTCGCGTAGTGATAAAAGTCGGCACGGCAACCGTCACGGGTGCCGACGGCGAGCTCTGCCTGGAGCGCGTTGAGCCCATCATGCGCTCGATCGCCGGGCTGATGAAGGGCGGGCGTCAGGTCGTGCTGGTTTCTTCCGGCGCCGTGGGCTTGGGACGCGGGTGGCTGGGATTGCACCCCTCGCGACTGAACGACCTGGTGACCAAGCAGGCCTGCGCCGCCGTGGGGCAAAGCTTGCTGATGGACGCCTACAAGAATCTGTTCGCGAAATGGGAGATCAAGATCGCGCAGGTGCTGTTGACGGAAGAAGATTTCACGAATTGGGGCCGCTACTCGAATCTCCAGCACACCATGGAGAAGCTGCTCGGTTTCGGCGTGCTGCCCATCGTCAACGAAAACGACACCGTTTCGACCGCCGAGTTGGAACCGGTCGCACCCGGAACGCGCGGCGCAGCCTTCAGTGACAACGACCGGTTGGCGGCGCTGGTGATGAGCGGCCTCGAGGCGGATGCGTTGGTGCTGCTGACGAACGTGGACGGTTTGCTTCGCGCCGCCCGACCGAACGGAGATTTCGGCGAAGTGATTCCGCTCGTCGACGAGATTACGCCCGAGCTGATGGCTCTGGGATCGGGTCCTTCCGCGAGCGGACGCGGCGGGATGCGCACGAAACTCGAAGCGGCCGCGATCGCCATGAACTGCGGCGGCACGGCGGTCATCGCCAACGGCAGCGTAGGGGATGCGATCGATCGCCTCTTCGCAGGCGAGACGATCGGCACGGTCTTCTTGCCCGCCAAGCGGATGCGCGGCAAGCGCCGCTGGATCGCGTACGCCGCCGGCGTGCGGGGGCGCGTGGTTGTGGATGCCGGCGCGCATCGCGCCATTACGCAGGGCAAGGCCAGCCTGCTCGCATCGGGTGTGGTCCGCGTCGAAAACCACTTTGCCTCGATGGATGTGGTCAGCATTGTGGACGCCGAGGGCCGCGAATTCGCGCGGGGCATCGCCAATTGCGCAAGCCTCGACGCCGAAAGATTTTCCGGCAAGAGGAACGGCCGTCGTGGCGGACGCGATAGGGCCCCGGCGCCGGTGCTCGTGACGCGCGACAATATCGTCCTGTTGCAAAAATCATGAGTCCATCAGGTACAGCACCGTTGCAGACGCCCGATTCATCGGTAGCGTCGATTGCCGGCCGCGCCCGGAAGGCCTCCCGACGGGTCGCGCAGCTTTCAGCCGAAGTCCGCAATGAAGCCCTGCTCACGGTGGCCGGAGCGATTGAAGCCAACGCCGGGAAAATACTGGAAGCGAACGGGCGGGATTGCCGCGCTGCTGAATCCGAGGCAGCCGCGGGGAAAATGACGAAAGCCATGCTCGCGCGACTCGAGGTCACCGGACGAGGCATCGCGCAGATGGCGGCCCAGATTCGCGAAGTGGCACGCCTGGAAGATCCGCTGGGGCGCAGGCTTTCGGCGATGGAGCTCGACGACGGGCTGGTCCTTTATAAGGAATCGTGCCCGTTCGGCGTGATCGGTGTGATTTTCGAATCGCGTCCGGACGCACTGCCGCAGCTCGCATCGCTGGCGCTGAAGTCGGGGAACGCGATTCTGCTGAAGGGCGGGGCGGAAGCGGCGCGCACCAATGAGGCGATCGTGGCCGCCTGGCGCGAGGGCCTGACGAAATGTCCCTCCGTGCCGGCCGATTCGATCAACCTGCTGCAGTCGCGTGCGGACGTCCTGGAGATGCTGTCGCTCGACCGTGACGTGGACCTGATCATCCCGCGGGGATCCTACGCGCTGGTCGAGTTCATCATGGAGCACAGCAGGATTCCGGTGCTGGGCCACAGTGAGGGAATTTGCCACGTGTACATCGACCGCGACGCCGATGTCGAGAAGGCGATCGAAATTTCCTACGACGCAAAGGTGCAGTATCCCGCAGTGTGCAATGCGGCCGAGACGCTGCTGGTGCACGAGGCGATCGCCCCGAAATTCCTGCCGCGAATGGTTGCGAAGCTCCAGCAAGCCAGGGTCGAGCTTCGGGGAGACGACAAGACTCGGGGGCTTTTGCCCGACCACGGAATCGTCGCGGCGACCGAACAGGACTGGGCGACGGAGTATTCCGATCTGATTCTTGCGCTGAAAATTGTGGCGGACCTTGACGAAGCGATCGAACACATCAACCGGTTCGGTTCGCGACACACCGATGCGATCGTGACCGAAGACCCGGACACCGCCCGGCGGTTCCTGAACGAGGTGGACGCGGCCGGCGTCTTTCATAACGCCTCGACCCGCTTTGCCGACGGATACCGCTATGGACTGGGCGCGGAGGTCGGCATCAGCACCAGCAAACTGCACGCCCGCGGCCCGATGGGACTGGAAGGGCTGACCACCTACAAGTACAAACTCGTGGGGAACGGTCACACCGTCGGGCCCTACGCCAAGGGCGAGAAGAAATTCAAGCACCGCCCGATGCGCTAGCCGGCTGGATACCCCCTTCATCCGATTGATAGCAAGACGCTTCCGTCAGATATTTGAATACGTTCAAAATAGACCTTGACAATTCAGCTGCCTTGCTCTACTATTTGAACATGTTCAAACAAGAGATTGCCCGAGGCCGGAGCCAGGAAACGCGGGCCCGCATCCTGAGCCACGCCATCGGTCGGTTCCGCGAGAAGGGGTTTGACTCGACGACTATGCGGGATGTTGGTGAAGCGGCGGGCGTGGCCATTGGCGCGGCCTACTACTATTTTCCGAGCAAGGAAGCGATCGTCCAGGCCTATTACGAACAGGTGCAGAGCGAGCACGGAAGCCGGGTGGTGGCGGCGCTGTCGGGGAGCAAGCTCGACCTGGAGGAAAGGTTGCGGATCGCATTCCACACGAAATTCGACATTCTGGCGCACGATCGCAAATTGCTGGGTGCGCTGTTTCGCTACTCGGGCGATCCGAATCATCCGCTGTCGGTCTTCGGTCCCGGCAGCGGCCCGATTCGCGACGCCAGCAGGAACGTCTTCGCGGCAGCCGTCGGTGACGAAAGGCTGCCGAAAGATATCGGCGAGCTGCTGCCCGCACTTCTGTGGGCCACGCACCTGGGCATCCTGCTGTATTTCATCTACGACCAGTCGCCCGATCAGGCGCGAACGCGAAAACTGATCGACGGCGTGACGCGTCTGGTCGTGCGCGTGCTCGGAGTCGCGAAAATGGCGATCATGAAACCGTTGCGCGGAAGCCTGATTTCTCTGCTGCGCGAAACGGGACTATTCCCAGAGATGAAACAAGCAGCGCTGAGCGACGAACTATCGTAACTGTGATGTAGGGAGCCAACGACATGACAAACAACCAGACCAACCAACCTTTCGAACCATTTCGGGTTCAGTCTCCGCTTCTGCAGAATTCCGGGCAAACGGCCGCGCCCGGCCAGCAGGGAAGCGGCGGCCCCGGCGCGCCGAGCGGCCCGGGCTGGGACACTCCGTTCGGGAGATTCGACTGGAACGAGGCCCGCTGGCTCGTGATGATTCTGTTTGCCCTGATGTACTGGGCTGCGGCACGGGATCGGCAGCTGCAGCCCCTGACGTTGCTGGTGCTGCTGGCATGCCTGCTGTTCAAAATGGACTCGCGCTCCCGCAACATCGCCGGCGTGCCCCTGGCGCTGGCCGCTCTGAAATTGGTCTACCAGATGAATCCGGGCGCAACGGTGATGCCCGGTACTCAGATTCTGCTGCCTGAAAACGTGAAAGCCGCCATGACCGGCCTGCCCTGGGTGCCGATGTTCTTGGCGATCTGCATATTCTATTTGCCGCAGAACGCGAATGTGACAGGAATGATCGCCCGCGCCACAGCGATGGGCTTGCTGATCTCCGGGTTGATTCCGGGAGACGGGTACGTGATGGTGCTGGCCATGGTTCAATACACCCTGTTCATCGGCGTGCTGGTCGGATTGATCGCGGATTTTTCCGCCGGGCAGAATTCGCACCGAGCGATGCCAGCGGCGCAGATCTGAGGCGAGCCCCATTGGGAAGGCCGAGGCCGTGAGCGCAGCAAAAAGCTCACGGCGCCGGCCTCTTTTTTCCCAAGGCCAGAGCCAGCAGCGCGAGCCCAGACATAATCGATGCCGCCATTCCTGCCGTGCGATCCCGGGTCCGACGGAATCGAATCTCCACGCGGTGAGAGCCCTCCCCAAGCGGCACTAACATCTGTCCATTGTCGTGCAGCGCGCCGGGTGAGATCGTCGTGCCGTCGACCCGCACGTCCCAGGACGGATAGTTTAGCAGCCTGATGGCGAGCGTAACCGGTCGGGCCGGCTGGAGGGAAATCGTGCGCCGTTCGGCGGACCATTTCTCGATTTGAAAGGGGATGTCCGATAGGGGCACCACATCGCCGGTGTCGGGATCCAACCTTTCGATCGCAGGGGCAGGCGTGGCGGAAACTCCCTCCACGCGCTCATCGTCATCGGGATCGCCAGGCAATTCGTAATGGTCGCAACCGACGGGATCGTATTCGTCCGTACCTCTATATCCGGTGCCGAAAGCCCCGGAGCCGACCGAGGCGACCATCGCCGGCACGTCTCCGGAGTCCCACCAGGCGGTTCGAACCATGGCTGTGGCACCTGCGCCGAGCGCCACGAACAGAGCGGCACCCGTGGCCCACGCGAGTCCGCGCCGGCGGGCCTGGCTCATCGCCAGAGCGATGAAAAATGCGAAGGCGAGTGCCAGAACCTCGAGCCATCTCCAGGGGAATTGCACGAACCGCAGCTTGGGCAGCAGGCGCCACAGGAAAGCCGTGAACGGCAACATCAGCGCGATTGACACGAAGCCAAGCGCCGCCATGATCCAATACAAATGCGAAAAATTCCGGCGTCGACGCGCCGCGAGAACCGC
>Ga0210391_10004620_pt1 | contig 11426 bp, 13 predicted proteins | sample IncBWC12OmetaG_FD_160573 | JGI IMG/M metagenome (GOLD analysis project Ga0210391, IMG submission 160573) | Forest soil microbial communities from Barre Woods Harvard Forest LTER site, Petersham, Massachusetts, United States - Inc-BW-C-12-O ...
GATGACGGGCTCAAAACAGGTGACGCTGGCCGTGCCCGTCACTGCGATGGATCACAGCACCGGTCCGGAACATGCACGCGTGGTGGTCGTGGAGTACGCGGACTTCGAGTGTCCGATATGTCACGCCAACGAGCCGGCAGTACGGCAGCTGCTGGCGACTCACGCCAGGGACCTTCAGTTCGTCTTCCGACACTTTCCGTTGGAAGACTCGCATCCGCATGCGCTCATCGCCGCTGAAGCCGCGGAGGCGGCCGCGGCGCAGGGAGAATTCTGGCCGATGCACGATCTCCTGTTGAGCGATCCCAACCGCCTGTCCCGGCATCACCTCGAGTCTTATGCCGAGAAACTCGGGCTCGACATGGCCCGGTTCAAAGCCGAGTTGGATGATGAGGTCTATCGGCAGCGGGTGCGCGAGCATCAGGACGGTGGCCGTCGCAGCCACCTCAGGGCGACGCCCGGATTTTTCGTCAACGGCGTCGTTCAGGACGTCAGCCGCGGGATGCAGGATCTACTCGATGCGGTGCATTCGGAAATCCATCGCGGCCGATGAACGACAGCGCTACGCGCATGAGAGTTGGCGGACGCGCGGTCGTCACACGCGGCATTGCGCCGGCCATCTTCCAGGATCTTTACCATTATTTGATGACCGTGAGCTGGCCACGGCTGTTCGCCGCCTTGGCGGCGTTCTTCCTGGTCTTCGATTTCCTCTTCGGCTGCCTCTACTACCTGCAGCCCGGCTCGGTGGCAAACCTGAGCCCGCCCGGCTTTGCCGGCGCGTTCTTCTTCAGCGTCGAGACCTTGGCGACGGTCGGCTATGGCGAGATGCATCCGCACACCCTGTACGGACACCTGGTCTCAATGGTCGAGGTGTTCGTCGGGCTGATGATGCTGGCACTGGTCACCGGTTTGATGTTTGCGCGCTTCTCCAGGCCGCGGGCCCGATTCCTGTTCGCACGGTTTGCCGTGGTGCGCCGCCTGGAAGGTCGACCCACGCTCATGTTCCGGGCAGCCAATGCCCGTCAGAACGTCGTGCAGGAGGCTTCGGCGAAGTTGCGAATGCTGCGTGATGTGGTGACCGCAGAGGGATTTGAAATTCGTCGCATCACCGATCTGAAACTGGTGCGCGAGCAGCACCCGGCCTTCTTCGTCGGCTGGACCCTCATGCACGTGATCGATGAGTCCAGTCCCCTCAGTTCCGAAACTGAGGAGTCGCTGCGACGCACCGGCGCGTCTTTCATTCTCAGCCTCAGCGGCACCGACGAGACCACCGGCCATACGCTCATGGCCCGGCAGGACTATCCCGCCACCGCGATCCTGTGGAACAAGGCATTTCGCGATGTCCTGGATGTGACCGCAGAGGGCGTGCTGCTCTTCGACTACACCGGCTTTCACGAAGTCGAAGACCTGCCGCACACTGATTAGGGCGCGGTTGCCCGCCATCAGTCCGGGGATGGTTCGGTCTCCTTGTCCTGCAGGAGGTCTGCGGATTCCTCTCCAGATCCCTGCACTGCCTTGCGTGCCAATTTGGTCACATGGTGCTTCTCGATGAAGTTTCGAGTGTCCTCGGACGCAGCTCCGGTTTTGCGGTCAGCGTTCGGAATGTCATTTGTGGCGCCCACGTCTGTCCTCCTGATCTTGATTCGGCGAATACACGCTATACCTGCGGTCGGCGCCCGCGCAGTGTCCTCAGGCGTTGACGGTTGGTGGGACAGGCCCTACAGAACTCACACCGGTCGCCTATCTGCCATAGGAGCGGGCGACCTGTCCCACCAGCTTGGCCCACGGCATGTCCATGGCGGCATAAACTGCCGCGGCTTCCGCTTTGGCATTGTCCTTCAGAATCTCCACCATCAGCGTCGCGTAGTCGGACACGACCACGCCCGCCTGCATCATGCGCAATAGGCCGACTGCATGCTTGGTGTCGCTGAAGGTGCCCGAAGCATCCACCGCGACGTAGGCATCGAGGCCTCTGCCCACCGCGCTGATGGCCGGAAACGCAGCGCACACCTCGAGTGAGACACCGGCGAATATCAGCTTCTTGCGACCCGTTGCCAGGATCGCCTTGGCGACGGCTGGATCATCGAAGGCATTGACGGAGGACCGATCAAGGATGGGTATGCCCGGCAAGGCTTCGACCAATTCGGGGAACGTCGGACCCCACATGCTATCGCGGGCCGTGGTCGTAACGACGATGGGCAGCTTCAGGGCGAGCGCAGCCTTGGCCAAGGCGACAACGTTGTGCTTCAGTTCGCCGGTCGAGTAGTCGCGAACTCCGGTCATCAGGCCAAGCTGATGGTCGACCAGGATGAGTGCCGCGTTATCAGCCGTCAGGGGTTCATAGGGTTGGGTCGCCGACATTTTGATGCTCCTGCGCAGTACCGTGGCCGGGGGGCGCACAGCGGGACAACAGAATAGACAATGGACGCGCGGCCCAGAAGTCCGCGATTATCGAACTCAGCGTCCAATGGACTGGATGATGCCGGGTGACCCATGCTGGATCTGAATGGCTTCTACTACTTCGTGCAGGTCGTAGATCGCGGCGGCTTTACCGCTGCCAGCCGCACGCTGAGGATTCCCAAATCAACGCTGAGCTATCGCCTGCAACGGCTTGAAGGGGAACTGGGGCTGCGGCTGCTGCACCGGACCTCGCGTCGATTCGGACTCACCGATGCCGGGACCGACTTCTACCAGTACGCCGTGGCCATCCTGCGTGATGCGGAGCGGGCTGAGACCGCCATTCGCCGGCGGATCAAGGAGCCCATTGGCACGGTACGCGTGACGGCCGCCCTCGCCACCATGCAGTTTGCGATGCAGGACATCATCGCGGATTTTCTGGTCAGCCACCCGAAGGTGAATATCATCGCGCATGCGACTGACCGATTCGTGGACATCGTGGCGGAGAACATCGACGTCGCGATTCGCGGGCATTCGCAGCCGCTTCATACCCCGAGCCTCTATCAGCGAACGCTTGCTCCAGCGCCCTGGTTCCTGTTTGCGGGCACGGAATATCTGCAGCGGAGCAAACCGCCCGAAAGGCCGCAGGACCTGCAGCAGCATCCCGCCCTGTTCCTCATGCGCAGCGGCGTCGCGCCGCAATGGCGAATCACGCACGCGAAGAAGGGTCGGGACGAAGTGATCGTGCCGCTGACGCCACGGCTGCTTGGCGATGACATCCAGGGCCTGAAGCAGGCCGCAATCGCTGGTCTGGGCATCGTCGCCATGCCGGGATACATCTGCCGCAATGAAGTGCGCTGCGGAGTAATGCGCCAGGTCTTGCCGGGATGGACAGCGGGCGATTCAACGCTGACGGCGCTGATGCCCTATCGCCGTGGCCGACTTCCGGCCGTGCAGGCCTTCATTGATTACCTGGTCGCGGAATTTCCCAAGGTCGTGAAATTCTAGCGCCGCCGGCTACTGTCCGCGCATCAGTTCCAGCAGGCTGTTGGCATCGCGCGGCCCATCGTAACGCTCGCCATTCAGAAACAGGCAGGGCGTGCCGTTGACACCGCCGCGCACCCCGCTACTGAAGTCGTGCTGCACCCGGGATGCGAATTGCCCGCCGAGCGCGGCTTCGATGAGCGTCGCATCCAGGCCCAGGCGTTTCGCATAGGCGGCCAGATGCCGATCGGCGAGTGCGGCCTGATTCTCATACAACAGATCGTGCATCTGCCAGAACTTGCCGACGGTTGCAGCAGCCTCGGCGAATTCCGCGGCCCGCTCGGCATGGGGATGCGCCTGGCGAAGCGGAAAGTGCCGAAAGACGAAGCAGAGCGCATCGCCCATCCCTTCCTTGACCGTTTTCAGTTCCGGATATGCCTCCCCGCAGTAGGGGCACTCGAAGTCCCCATACTCGATCAACACGACCCCGGCCTTCAGCGGGCCTAGTATGTGATCCCGGGTTGCATCGACGGGCGCCAGATGATTCATGCCGGACTCCCCGATTTGCGAGGCAACTGCTCGAGCGCATCCAGGATGCCGTCGGCTCCCGGATTGATACCCATCGGCGAGAGATGACTACGCTTTCCGCTGTTGGCGGACTTCGAACCCAAGGGCGCGGTGCGATCATGCGCGAAGGCCGCGTGGCACCAGCTGCCGTCGACGGATACGCCCAGCATCCGTGCGTCGTATTTCGCGAATTCGTCGAGTAGCTCATTGTAGAGGCCGACCTGATCGCCGCACACCGGGCTCCAGTCCGCCGGATAAAAGACCAGAATGAGGGGTCGACCACGCAGTTCGGACAACGAGAGCGTCTGATCGGGTGTCGCGTGCAGCGTGAAGGCCGGTGCCGGCTGACCCGCCGCCAGGATGCGGGTGGATTGGATTGCCATGGCGCAGATTATCCCCTTGTCTCATCGATCCGGGTAGCGCCGAGATGCGACTCATCTTCAAACGCAATCGCCGAACGAATCAATGTCAGGGTATCGCGCCGCAGGCGTGCGACGTCCGTAGGCTCAGGCCCGTGCGCGGACTCGATGCGCATCAGGGAATCGATTTTGGCCTCGATCAGAGCGCGCGCGTTGTGGCGCACCAGCGGCAATGAGGCATTCAGCAAGGCGGCAGCCTCGAAGCGCGGCACCCAATGCCTGTAGGCGGCAAACATCCGATCCCCGATTTGCCGCGAGTCGCTCCACCGAGCGCCTGCGAACAGGTCTTGTGTAATCCACTGTCCTGCCCCGAAGCAGTCGAATCCGATACACGAGGTATATCCGAGCGCCGTGCGTCTGGCGTGGATCGTGCAGCGGCCAGCGCGCGTCAAATGCAGGCAGGGTGTTTCGGCGGGTTTATCGCGACCGAACCCCTGTACGGCAAGAAATGCGGGCGCGACGCAGCAAAGACCGCAGCAGCGACTGCAGTCGGCGTGGAAACGATGCATGAGAAAACCTCGTCATTGCCGGTGGGCAAAATGACGAGGCGCCGGGCGATGACGGCGCGACGAATGACGCTGTGATACTAAGCGGCCGGTTTGACAGCCGTCAACAACCGGGCGCTCCCGGGTGGCCGCGATGCTCAGCCTGCTTCGGCGCTCACGGCTGCCGCCTGCGCAGCGGCGGCCTGTGGCGTGATCATCCGGATCGTGCGCCACTTGCCCCACTTGTAGTAGCCGATGGCCATCAGGATGGCCACGAACGAGGAGGCCGGAAAACTCCACCAGATGGCATCGGCATGCAGGTGATCCATCAGCGCGAGCGCGAGCGGAAAGCGAATGCCGAGCAGGCTGATCGCCAGCACGATGAGCGGTGCGACCACCGCGCCATTGGCGCGCACCACGCCGAACAGCACCATCGAGATGCCGAAGAAGATGAAACTCCAGGTCACGATGTTGTTCAGATGCGCCCCGATGTCCAACGCGGCCGAGCCGGCCGGCAGGAACAGTCCGAGCGCCGAGCGGCAGAACACATCGACGATCAGCACCATCGTGCCGGTGAGGGCGAGCTGATAGATCACGCCCATGCGCGTGATGGTGCCGATGCGGTCCCACTTCTGCGCGCCGATGTTCTGCGCGGCCATCGAGGAGACCGCCATGCCGATCGCGAACGAGGGCATCTGGATGTAGTTCCACAGCTGCACGCCCGCGCCATAGGCCGCGGCGGTGTCGATGCCGAAGCGATTGACGAGGCTGATCATGAACACCATGCTCAACGACAGCACGCTCATCTGCAGTGCCATCGGCACGCCCTTGCCGATGAGGGTGCTGACGATCGACCAGTCGACCTTCAGAAACTTCATTTCATCGCCGTGCAGGCACAGCGGATGCTTCTTGCCGTACAGGAAGACGATCAGCGTCACCAGGCTGATGGCCTGCGCCAGCAGCGTCGCGACCGCGGAGCCTGCGATGCCCAGACGCGGAATCGGGCCGATGCCGAAGATGAAGACCGGGTTCAGCGCGATATCCAGTCCCACGGACAGGAACAGGAAGTACAGCGGGGTCTTCGCATCGCCGGCACCGCGCAGCGCGGAGGTCGCGAAGACGTACAGCACCATGAACGGCAACGCCAGGAAAATGACGCGCATGTAGTCGACGGCCAGCGCCAGTGCCTGCGGCGGGGTCTGCATCAGACGCAGCAGCGGTTCGCAGGCGATCCAGCCCAACAGCGCCATCAGGATCGACAGGGTCGCGGCGAAAGTCGTGCTGGTGCCGACCACCCGCTTGGCATCTTCCAGCCGGCGCGCGCCCACGTACTGGCCGATCAGAATCGTGGCCGCCAGCGACGCGCCCATCATGGCGCCGAGCACCAGGAACAGCACGATGCCCGCATTCGAGCTGGCGGTGAGCGCGGCCTCGCCCAGGAAGCGGCCGATCCAGATCGAATTCACGGTCGCGTTCAGCGACTGCAGAATATTGCCGATCAGGATGGGCAGCGTGAACAGCAGCAGGCGCTTGCTGATCGAGCCTTCGGTCAGGTTGTATTGCGGCGGTGGCATGGGGGTCGCAAGGCTAGCGCAGGCGGGTTGACATGTCTAACGCCTGCGTCCCACTAATAACCAGCCGGCCCCCAGAACCAGCATGCTCCAGCCCGGCCAGGCCTCCTCCCGCCCCAGCGCCAGCCAGATCAGCCCGCCCAGCAGGATCGCGCAGCCGATGGTGACCGCTTCGCGGCGCCGCGCCGAGTGGTCCAGGATCCGGGCCAGGGAGCGGCTGACCGACTCATCCAGCCGCACGCCGGTGCGGCCGCTGCGGGATTGCCGCACCGCGTCCTTGACCACGGCAGGCAGATCGTTCATCAGTTCGAGCATTTCGGGCCACTGGCGCCGCAGGTTGTGCAGCATCGCCCGCGGACTGACGCGCTCCCGCATCCACTGCCGCAGCACCGGGCCCGCCGTGCTCCAGACATCGAGATCCGGGTACAACTCGCGCCCCAGCCCCTCGACGTTGATCAGGGTCTTCTGCAGCAGGATCAGCTGCGGCTGGATGACCATGTCGAAGCGGCGGGCGATTTCGAACAGCCGCAACAGCACGTGTCCGTAGGAAATCTCCTTCAACGGGCGATTGAAGATCGGCTCGCACACCGTACGGACGGCCGCCTCCATCTCGGCCACCGGAGTGCCGGGGGGAACCCACCCGGATTCCACATGCAAGGTGGCCACGCGCCGGTAGTCGCGGTCGAGCACCGCCAGGAAATTGCTGGCCAGGTAGTACTGATCGCGCAGGTCCAGGGTGCCGACGATGCCGAAGTCGATGGCGGCGTAGCGCGGGTTCGCGGGGTCCTCGACCAGCACGAAAATGTTGCCCGGATGCATGTCGGCATGGAAGAAGTTATGGCGGAACACCTGCGTGAAGAAAATGCGCACGCCGTTCTCGGCCAGCTTGCGAAAGTCGGTGCCCAGGGCACGCAGCTGCTGCATGTCGCTGATGACGACCCCGTGAATGCGCTCGGTGACGAGCACGTCGACCCGGCAGTGGTCCCAGTACACCTCCGGCACATGCAGCAGGTCCGAGCCCGCGAAGTTGCGCTTCAACTGCGAGGCATTGGCCGCTTCGCGCATCAGATCGAGCTCATCCAGCACCGTCTTTTCATACTCGGCGACGACCTCGACCGGGCGCACGCGCCGGCTGTCGGCCCAGTACTTCTGCGCCAGGTGCGCCAGTGCATAGAACACTTCGAGGTCGCGTTCGATCTGCGCCCGCACGCCGGGCCGCAGCACCTTGACGATGACGTCCTGACCGCCCGGCAGGGTGGCGCCGTGCACCTGGGCGATGGAGGCCGCCGCCAGCGGCGTCTCATCGAAGTGCGCGAACATCTCGCTCAGGGGTCGGGAATAGGAGCCCTCGAGGCTCTGCCGGGCCACGCTGCCCGGGAAAGGCGGCACCCGGTCCTGCAGTTTGACCAGCTCATCGGCGATGTCCGCCGGCAAGAGGTCACGACGGGTCGAGACCGCCTGACCGAACTTGACGAAGATCGGTCCGAGCTCGATCAACGCCCGGCGCAGATTCTGGCCGCGCGTGCCGGCGTGGCGCCGCGCGCGCCAGACCCCCGGGGAGAGCAGCAGCGCCAGGCGCAGCGGCCGATATAAGTGAGTCGCGCGCACGAGCTCATCGAGACGGTGGCGCAGCAGCACCCGCTGAATGCGCACCAGGCGCACAAACACCCGCAGTTTCACGATCGCGGGCGCTCGAGCCGCTGCGCGAGAAGTTGCAGGCGCGCCTCGAATCGATCGACGTCATCGCGCAGGGCATCGATAGCGTCGAGCAGCTGGCGGCCCTCGGCTTTCGACACCAGATCGCGGCTTTCGTGGGCCAGGTACTCGGCGACATTGCGCACGGTGGTGCGCGCCGCCCGCTCCCCGAATTCGAGCGCGACCCGCGCCAGCCGGCCGAGGTGGTGCGCCGGAGCATCGCCGACCAGCTGTGAAAGCTCTTCTTCCGGGTCGGGCTTGAGTAGCCCGAGCAGCTCACTGAATTGCTGCGCGACCTCGGCATCGCCGCCGATGACCGCACCGGTACGCGACAGCGCCTCGGGCTGTCCGCTCGCAAGGGCCAGCAGGCTGAACGGGCCCGCACTGACGCTGGCATCGGTCGTGCCGCCCGAGGCGGGGGCGATCCGGATCGCCTCCCCGGTGCTGGACACGACGACCTGGCCGGCGCCCGTCACCTCGACCGCCAGGCTCCGCCCCGCCAGCGCACGCGCGAGGGTCTGCGCGCGTGGTGAGCGCGGCAGGGAGCGATTCAGGATCTTTTCGACGGTAGCCAGCAACATCTAATGAGAAGCCCGTGGCATCACAACGCCCAGGTGCCGGTGTACATTAACAATATCCGCACGCGCGAGGCGAGCAACCCATTGAGCGCCCTACCCGGACCGGCCAGCGTGGCCCTGAGCCCGTACGCAGTCGATCCCGCATCCGCCATCCGTCACTTCGAAGTTCGGGTCACGCGGCCCGCATCGGCCTGCCTGGTGCTCGAATACGAACTGCTTGGGGACCTCGACCGAGTCTCCGTCCGGGAGCCCATCGGCCACCCCGACCACCCGACCGATGGCCTCTGGCGCCACACCTGCATGGAAGTCTTCGTCAGCCCCGGGGTGCCGGGTGCGTACCTGGAATTCAATTTCGCCCCCTCCGGGCAGTGGGCGGCGTACCGGTTTTCCGGTTACCGTGCGGGGATGGCACCCCTGACTGGCCTGCGCCCGCCGCGCATCGAGCTGCGACGGCAGTCCGACCGGCTGCTGCTGAGCGCCGATGTCGAACTGCCCGCGGATCTGGCCGGTGCCCACCTGCGACTGGGCCTCGCGGCCGTCGTCGAAGACACGATCGGGCGCATAGACTACTGGGCGCTGCGCCATGCGGGCGAGCGTCCCGATTTTCATCACCCCGACAGCTTCGGGTTCGAGATCTAGACATGCGATTTGGAATAGACCGTTTACTGACCGAACCCGCCCTGCGCCGGCCACTGGTGGGGCGGCGGGTTGCGCTCCTGGCCCATCCGGCCTCGGTGACCCAGCGACTGACGCACTCGCTCGATGCCCTGGCGGCCTGCGGCGATCTGACCCTGTCCGCCGCCTTCGGTCCGCAGCACGGACTGCGGGGGGACAAGCAGGACAACATGGTCGAGTCGGCGGATTTCCGCGATCCGGCGCTCGGCATTCCGGTGTTCAGCCTCTATGGCAGCGTGCGTCGGCCGACCCCGGCCATGATGGACAGTTTCGATGTGCTGCTGGTGGACCTGCAGGACATCGGCTGCCGCATCTACACCTTCGTGACCACCCTGCGCTACGTCCTCGAGGCCGCGGCGGCGAACGGCAAGTCGGTCTGGGTCCTCGATCGACCCAATCCCGCCGGACGGCCGATCGAGGGCCTCACCCTCAAGCCCCAATGGGAAAGTTTCGTGGGTGCCGCCACCGTGCCGATGCGTCACGGACTCACCCTCGGCGAGCTCGCCGGCTGGTTCGTGCGCACGCTGAAGCTCAACGTCGATTTCGAGGTGGTGCCGATGGAGGACTGGCTGCCGGCAAGGGCGCCGGGCTTCGGCTGGCCCTTGGGCGAGCGCACCTGGGTGAATCCCAGTCCGAACGCGCCGAATCTGTGGATGGCGCGGGCCTTTCCGGGCACCGTGATGCTGGAAGGCACCCACTGGTCGGAGGGCCGTGGCACGACCCGCCCGCTCGAACTGTTCGGCGCTCCGGATCTTCCGATCGCCGAGCTGCTCGCGCGCATGCAGCAGCTTGCACCCCAGTGGCTGCGGGGCTGCCGGCTGCGGCCCTGCTGGTTCGAGCCCACTTTCCATAAGCACCAGGGTCAGCTCTGCGCCGGGGTGCAGATCCATGTCGAGGACGGGGCCTACGAGCACGAGTACTTCAAGCCCTGGCGCCTGATGGCCCTGGCCTTCAAGGCGGCCCGGCAGTTGCGCCCCGATCAGACGCTGTGGCGGGATTTTCCCTACGAGTACGAAGTCGGCCGGTTGCCGATCGATCTGCTCAACGGCACCGAACGCCTGCGCGAATGGGTCGATGACCCGGCGGCGCAGCCCGGGGATCTGGAGGCACTGGCGGCCGCGGATGAGGCGGCGTGGCGGCAGGAGCGCAGCGCCTTCCTGCTGTATCCCTGAGGGTCGTCCCTTCAGTATTTATAGCCGCGGTGAACCGCGACGATGCCGCCACTGAGATTGTGGTACTGGCAATCCTCGAGACCCGCCTCCTGCATCAGTCCCTTGAGCGTCTCCTGGTCCGGGTGCATGCGGATGGACTCCGCCAGATACCGGTAGCTGGCTTCATCCTGCGCCACCCACTGCCCGAGCCGCGGCAGGATATGAAAGGAGTAGGCATCGTAGAGCGGGCGGATCGCCGCCACGGGCTTCGAGAACTCCAGCACCAGCAGCTGCCCGCCGGGCCTGAGAACGCGGCGCATCGAACGCAGCGCGGCTGCCTTGTCCGTGACATTGCGCAAGCCGAAGCCGATGGTCACGCAATGGAAGCTGTCATCCGCAAACGGCAGCTTTTCGGCATTCGCCTGCAGGCAGCGCACATTGCCCACCAGCCCCTCATCGATCAGCCGGTTCCGCCCGCGGGCTAACATCGCCGCGTTGATGTCGGTGAGCAGCACCAGGCCGTCCGGTCCGACCTGACGGGCCATGCCCGCGGTCAGATCCCCGGTGCCGCCGGCGACATCCAGCGCCTTTTGACCGGGACGCAGCTGGGTGAGTCCCAGCGCAAAGCGCTTCCACAGCCGATGCGCCCCCACCGACATCAGATCGTTCATCAGGTCGTAGCGCGCGGCGACCGAATCGAAGACAGCGCGCACCCGCCGGGCCTTCTCGGGGCGGGGCACGCTTTGGAAACCGAAGTCCGTCGGCTCTGTGTCGCTCATGGTGTTGTCACGTCAAGTCCCGTGGTTTTTGTGTCACAAGTATTGCATTCACCCGGCACTCGGGAGCATGATTCGCCCCGTTTCCCCGGGCTTAAGACTGGGGACAAAAATAGAACGGGGGTCTTGTA
>Ga0210391_10004621_pt1 | contig 11424 bp, 6 predicted proteins | sample IncBWC12OmetaG_FD_160573 | JGI IMG/M metagenome (GOLD analysis project Ga0210391, IMG submission 160573) | Forest soil microbial communities from Barre Woods Harvard Forest LTER site, Petersham, Massachusetts, United States - Inc-BW-C-12-O ...
CCATCTGGACGCGCGACCCGCAAAAAATCGTCGCCGCACGCCTCGGTCCGCCGATCGTCGTGGGACTCGGCGAAAACGAATACTTCGTCGCGAGCGATATTCCCGCGATCCTACAGCACACGCGCACCGTCGTCTTCCTCGCCGACGGCGACATCGCGATCGTTACGGCCGCCGGCGTGAAGTTCACCGATTTTGATGGCAAGCCCGTCTCGCGCCCGCCCCAGCACATCACCTGGGACCCGATCATGGCCGAGAAGGGCGGCTACAAGCATTTCATGCAGAAGGAGATTTTCGAGCAGCCGCGCGCCGTCCGCGACACGCTGATCGGCCGAATTTCGCAGGACACCGGTACGGTTTTCCTCGATGACATGGACATCACGCTCGAGGAGTTTCGCAAATTTGAATCCGTGAAGCTCATCGCCTGCGGCACGAGCTGGCACGCAGCGCTTGCCGGAAAGTTCATGATCGAGCGACTCGCGCAGATTCCCGTCGAAGTCGACTACGGCAGCGAGTTCCGCTATCGCGATCCGATCGTCGATAAGCGCGACCTGGTGATCGCGATCAGCCAGTCCGGCGAAACTGCCGACACGCTGGCGGCCATGCGCGAGGCGGCGCAAAAGGGCGGCAAGATTCTCGGGATCTGCAACGTGATCGGGTCGATGCTCACGCGCGAAGCCAAGGGCACCGTTTACACCCACGCCGGCCCAGAAATCGGCGTCGCTTCAACAAAAGCATTCACGTGCCAGCTGACGGCGCTGCTGCTCACCGCGCTCTATCTCGGCCAGGTTCGCGGCAAGCTCGCGCCCACCGACAACATCAAGCTGATGCAGGAGCTGACGCGACTGCCGCAAAAAATCGAAGAGGTTTTGCAGCGCGATCCGGCGATCGAAGCGCTGGCTCGCCTCCTTTTCCGCCACACCGATTTTCTATATCTCGGCCGCGGCATCCACTATCCTATCGCCCTGGAAGGCGCGCTGAAGCTCAAGGAAATTTCTTACATTCACGCCGAGGGATATCCCGCAGGCGAAATGAAGCACGGCCCCAACGCGCTGATCGACGAAAATCTTCCGGTCGTCGTGATCGCCACGCGCGACGAAAACGATCCCGCGTCGATGACGCGCTACGAAAAAACCATCTCCAACATGCAGGAAGTCGCGGCGCGCGACGGCATCGTGATCGCCATCGTCACCGCAGGCGACAAGCTCGCAAAGCCCATAGCCACGCACGTCATCGAGATCTCACACGCTCCGGAACTTCTAACGCCCATACTCGAAATCGTGCCGCTGCAGCTCCTCGCGTACCACATCGCAGTCCGGCGCGGATGCGACGTCGATCAACCACGAAACCTGGCGAAGTCCGTCACCGTCGAATAGAGTATGGGGCGCAGACAATGAATTCGAACCGAATCGAGCGAGGAATGCCCGCCCGCACAATTGTGCAGGTTCTGGCTTTGCCTCTGATCGCATTGGTCGCTTTGAATTTTGCTGCGGCCAGAAACGCCCAGTCGGCGAGTCCTAGACTAACATTGACAGCCGTCAACGTAGCCGGGCTTTCGCAGTTTTCGCAGGATCAGGTGGTTCGCGCTTCCGGCCTTCAAATCGGCGCGCTCACATCGCTCGCCGACCTGCAATCCGCCGTCGACCGTCTCGCCAAGTCCGGCGCGTTTGAATCTGTGAACTATCGCTACGAAACGCGTGGCACGAATCTCACGGCCGACATTTCGGTGGTCGAAACCAAGAACGTCCTGCCGTGCCTTTACGACAATTTTGTCTGGTTCACCACGGCCCAACTCGATGAAGCCGTAAAGGAGCGTGTGCCGTTCTACGCCGCCGGTAAGCTTCCGGTCACCGGCGAGTCGGCGAATCAAGCGCGTGCAGCGTTGCAGGATTTGCTTCACTCGAAGCGTTTGCCGGGCGAAGTGAGCTACATGCCCTACGGACCGATGGGCGGCGCCGCGAGCGCGCTTCTGTTCCGCATCGACGGCGCGGCGATCCCCATCAAGTCTGTCGCTTTCTCCGGCGAACAAAAAGTGACAGCGCAACAGCTTGCGGACGCCGCGAAGGGTCTGATCGGTCAAAATTATTCCGCGCTCGATGTGGAAAGTTACTCTCGCGCCGGTTTGCTACCGCTTTATCATCAGCGCGGGTATCTGCGCGCCACGTTTGCGCCCGTAAAAGTCGCGCTGGTCGATCCGAGCTCCAGAGGTCCGGCGTTCGACGTCGCGCTAACTCTGTCTGTGACCGAGGGCGATCAGTATTCGCTGAGCAGTATCAACTGGTCCGGAAACCAGGCAATTGCGACCACCGAACTCGCCAAGGCCTTTGGCATGTCAGCGCACGAGGTCGCCAACACAGATAAGATCGACGTCGGGTTCCACAACGCGGTCCGCGTCTACAACTCGCACGGCTACATCAAAGCGCAGGTCTTGCCGACCGCCGATCTGGATGACGCGCAAAAGCTGGCCGCCTATTCCGTCACGGTGAAGGAAGGCAGCCAGTACCACATGGGCAGTATTACCTTCGAAGGCGTGAGCGAGCGCGTTGCGAATATCCTGGCGAAGGATTGGAAGCTCAAACCGGGCGACATCTACGACTCGGAATACACCAACGAATTCCTTTCGAAGGTTCTCGGTCCTGAATTGGCGCGTAATGGATTTAAGCACGTCAAAATTATGTCTCTGCCTCAGGCGGATCCCTCGGCCCTCCGCGTGGATCTGCACATCAAACTGGCCGATCAGCCTCCCGCGAAGTAGGTCGTCAGGAGGTTTCCTCTCCTGCGTCCAATGTTCTAGAATCGGCTCATGCTCCGCCCCAGGTTCGTCCCCCGCGCGCTGGTAGCAGCCGCGGCGCTCGTCTGCATCACCGGTAGTGCTTCCGCTCAAGCCGCGGCAGGCTCGACAAAGCTCGATGCGGTAAGTATCGAAGGTTCGGCTCGGTATAAATCCGACCAGATCGCCGCCGCCATCGGCATGAAGCCGGGAATGACCGTCGATCGCGACGCACTGCAAGGCGGCGCCGACAAGCTAGTCGCTCTCGGACTTTTCAGTTCCGTCAGCTATAAATTCTCGAGCGTCCCCACCGGCGTTCGCGTCACCTATACGGTGACCGACGCGCCCGCTGCACCCGTCCTCTTCGACAATTTTCCGTGGGCCACTGACGCCGAAATTACCGATGCGCTGCGCCACTCCGGCGCCCTGTTCGACGGTACCGCTCCGTTAGGCGGGGCGGTTCTCGACAGCATCGCCACCGCCATCGAACATTTTCTCGATTCGCGGTCGATTCACGTGCGCGTCTCGCATGCGACGGTTGCCGATCCTTCGAGCGGCCAGGAGGTGCAGCAATTTCGCGCGGACGACGTGACGCTGATCATCAACTCGGTGAACTTCTCGGACGATGTCGCAACGAAGGACGCCGGACTCTCCGATCGCGTCCCCGATCTTGTCGGCAAGCGGTACTCCCGGTCGCTGATCGAACTTTTTACGTTCGAGCAGGTCCGCCCGCTCTATCTTGGCCGGGCTTACCTGCGCGCACAGTTTCCGCAGCCCATCGCGAAGCTCGCGGCGGGAACCGCGAATCCTCTCGACGCAAAGCTCGACGTGACTATCCCCATCATTCCGGGACCGCGTTACACCTGGGCTGGAATCCAGTGGGTCGGGAACACTGCCATCCACAACGATGATCTCGACCGTCTGGTGGACATCAAGGCCGGCGACCCTCTCGACGCGAACCGGCTCACGCTGATCAGCCAGCACATTGAAGATTTTTACCACCAGCGCGGCTTTCTGGATTTCAAGCTCGACCTGCAGCCGCACTTTGACGAAAAGGCCGCGCGCGTCTCGTACTCCGCGAACGTAAACGAGGGCCCGCAATACCACATGGGCAAGCTCGTGCTGACCGGACTATCCGTCGAAGGCGAGCGGCGCATCCGCAAAGCGTGGAGCATCCCACCCGACGCCGTCTTTGACGAGTCCGTCTACCAGGATTTTCTCGATCGCGAGATCAAGGCCGCGTTTTCAGGACTGCCTGTGCACTACGACAAACAGGGGCATTTTCTGCAGCAGGACGCCGCGAACGCCAAGGTGGACGTTCTGCTCGATTTCCAATAGCCCAGTCCAATAGTCCGTTAAGCGATATACTTTTGTTCGGGCCGATATGACCGCTGCACCCGCCACAATTCTCGATAAGCTCGATCCGAACGCCGCTCTTGCTAAGGAGCAGCGCCTGCTGGATTCGTTGCGCGCGCTCGATTCGGTGTTTATCGCTTTCTCCGGCGGTGCGGACTCCGCTTACTTGGCTTGGGCCGCGCACCAGGCTATCGGTGCGCGATCGATTGCCATCACCGCGATTTCGCCCAGCTTTTCGCGCCACGATCGGGCCGAGGCTGAGAAATTCGTCGCTGCAACTGGCATCCGCCACGAATTCATCGAGACCACGGAATTCGAAAATCCGGAATACATCGCGAACAACGGCGATCGTTGCTACCACTGCAAGAACGAGCTCTTCGAGCGCATGGATGCCCTGGCCCGCGCACGCGGTGTGCAAGCCATCGCGTATGGCATCAACGCGGACGACACGCGCGACTTCCGCCCGGGCCACCGGGCTGCGCACGAACATCACGTGCTCGCGCCGCTTCTCGATGCCGCGCTCACCAAGGCCGAGATTCGCTGGCTCTCGCAGCGAGCCGGCCTGGCGACGTGGGATAGACCCGCGTCTGCGTGCCTTTCGTCGCGCGTTCCCTACGGCACAGCCGTGACGCCGGAAATCATGGACAAAATCGATCGCGCCGAGGCTGCGCTACGAGCGCTTGGCTTCCGGCAGTTCCGAGTTCGCGCGCACGGTGAGCTTGCGCGGATTGAAATCGCGCAAGACGAACTCGCGCGGGGCTTCGAGCCTGCGATGGGCGCGCAGATTTCGGCGGTCGTCAAAGCCGCCGGTTTCAATTTCGTCACGATGGATTTGGAAGGCTATCGACAGGGTTCGCTCAATTCGCTTTTGAAACTGAAGTAGCGCCGCCGCAACGCGCAGAACGCGCCGCCCCTCGCGTTCCGCGATTTCAACGATTGAACTTCCGGTTGCGGTTTTGCGTATATAACGAGTAGAAAGGGGTGCCGCTCGCGAGCCAGAACGGGCGCGGACTCTCACACATGACCAACATCCGATTGCACGCCCGCAACGCACTCGCTCTCCTCGCCGCCAGCGCGGCGCTTATCACGCTTTCCAGTTGTGGCGGCGGCCACACTTCAGCTGAGGGCACTTTCGACAAGACATATGCTGTCGACGGCCCGGCGCATCTTCAACTTTCGAGCGGCAGTGGCGACGCCGTCATCACTGTGGGCGCGCCGGGCGCGATTCACGTTCACGGCGAGGTTTCTGTGAGTTCTTGGTCGTCGGAAGGCGGGCAGCGGCGTGCGAACGAGCTTTCCGCGAATCCTCCTATCTCGCAGCAAGGGAATCTTCTGCGGATCGGCGAGTCGCGCGGCTCGATGAATAACGTCTCGATCGACTACACGATCGAAGTTCCGCCGGACACCGAGCTGCGCGCGTCCAGCGGCTCCGGCGATCTGGAAGTTTCCGGCATCAAAGGGCCGGCCAGCATCAATCTTGGCTCTGGGTCGGCGAAAGCTTCGAGTATTGGCAGTGATGTGCAGATCCGCACGGGCAGCGGCGACGTGGAAGTTGAGAACGTTGCGGGACAAGTCACGGGCAACGCGGGATCGGGTGGTATGAAGTTTACGAATGTGAAGGGGGCGGTGAGATTCGAGACGGGTTCGGGCGACGTGGAGGTCGCGAATCCTGGCAGCACCGTCGAAGTGAATACGGGCAGCGGCAACGTGACGGTCAGCAATGCTACGGCTGATGTGCGCGCGAATACTTCGTCGGGCGATGTAGACCTCTCGGGCGATCCGGGCGGGATGAATTTTTGGGACGTGAAGACCGGGTCGGGGAATGTGACGCTCGGCGTGTCGTCTTCTGCGAGCCTGCGGCTGTATGCGCGCTCGAGCTCGGGCGATATTGAGTCGAGCCTGCCAATCTCGATGGAAGGTACGACGGACAAGCACGAGCTTCGCGCCAAGCTGGGTGACGGCAAGGCCCGTGTCGAAGTCGAGACTAGTTCCGGCAACATCACGCTGAAGTAGGTCTGTAGACTTTTCCAGGCGCCTCGCTCGGTTTTCGTCTGAAGCGGGTGCGCGCTTCCCTTCCACCTGCGTCTCTCACCTTGGGAATGCCTTTCAATGTAAAATGTCTGCACGAATGCTCAAGAAACTTCTTCGTGTATTGGCCGGTGCGGCGTTGCTCGTGTGCGCCCACCCGTCCCTCGCGCAAAAGCCTCAAACTCCTGCGCCCTCTGATAAGGATTCCGTTTCGAAGAAGGACGCCGATCCGGAAATCGAACTGCAAAAAGCTATCGCTGACGCGGGGAATGATCGCGCTGCGCTGGTCCGCAACCTCAAGGCGTACCTGAAGAAATTTCCGGATGCTCCGCGAAAGGCCGGGGTCTATCGCGCGCTGATCGAATCGTGCCAACAGCTTGAAGATGATGCTTGCGCCCTCGACTACGCCGAGCAGTTGATCGCCGTACATCCCGGCGATTCCGAGATGATGATGCTCGCCGTCAGCCTACTGCAGAAGAAAGGTGACGAGGAAAGCCTCGTCCGCGCCAGCGGCTACGTGAGCCGCGTGATTGATCGCATCGAGAAATCAACGGCTGAAGAGCGGTCGCAGCGCAGCTCGGTCGCTGACTGGCAATCGCAGCATGACGACTTGCTCTCCGCGCTCTACAGCCTCCGCGGCCAGATCGAATTTTCGCAGCAGAAGTACGACGTGGCGATGGCCGATCTCCAAAAAAGCTACGCGATTCGTGCGAACGCTTCAGCGGCCGAACAGCTCGGTGAAATCGCGGAACTCCGGCACGAAAATCAGAAGGCGATCGACGAGTACATCCTCGCGTTCGTGCTGCCCGATGGTGGTTCTGCTTCAAAGATCGATCGCCGAGCGCTTCGGCAGAAACTCGGCAACGTGTACAAGCAAGTTCACGGCGGCGAAGCCGGCCTCGGCGAAGCGATTCTCGCCGCGTACGATCACTCGGCCGCGCCAGTCGCGAACGCGTCATACGATCCTGCCGCCGCGAACAAACACGCTACCGAACTGTTCGAGTTCACATTGCGAACGCTCGACGGCAAACCCGTGCCGTTCGCGCCGCTCAAGGGGAAAGTTTTGGTTCTGAGTTTCTGGGCCACGTGGTGCGGGCCGTGCCGCGAGCTCGAGCCCGAATTTATTCACATCGCTCGCGCTTACGAAGGAAATCCCGGCGTGAGTTTTTTCGCCGTTAACACCGACGAGGATGAAACTCTCGTTGGTCCATTCGTTGCGCGCGAGAAGTGGAACGTGCCGATACTTTTTGCTGACGGGCTCGATGATTACTTCAAAGTCGAGTCCCTGCCTACCGTCGTCGTTCTCGATCAGTCCGGAAAAATCACTTACCGCATTAACGGATACCCGCCTGAGGGTTTCTCCGAAGCTCTAACGAACGCCATTCAGTCGAATTTGAGCACTGCTGCCAACTAGCTCCCGCGAACAGCAGCGGCTGCGTCACGCATGGCCAGGATTGTCCCGCAATGGATTTTCACGGTGTCGCCGACGTTACGGGCGTAGCCGCCGGCGAACGTCGAGACCATGGGCACTCCAGCCTTTTTTGCATAGCTCGCCACCAGCGCGTCGCGCTGCGCCAGGCCTTCCATCGTCAGCGCCAAGCCGCCAAGCTGATCTTCGCGAAATGGATCGGCTCCGGCGACGGAGAACAAAATGTATGGGCGAAATTTGGCGAATGCGCGACTTAGTGCGGCGTTGAGCTTGGCCAAATACTCGGCGTCTTTCACGCCATTGTCGAGATCGACGTCTTCGGTCGACGGCGGCTTGTAGAACGGATAGTTGTTCTCCTGGTGGATCGAAAGCGTGTAGACCGTCTCATCCTTCGCGAAGATCGCCGCCGTGCCGTTTCCGTGGTGAACATCGGTGTCGACTACAATCGCTCGCTTCACCGCGCCATCGTGCTGAAGCCGTCGAATCGCGACGGCCACGTCGTGAATCGCGCAAAATCCCTCGCCGTGGTCGGGATGGGCGTGATGAAATCCGCCGCCGATGTTCGCCGCGAATCCGTCGTTCAGCGCGCACTGCCCTGCCAGGATCGATCCTCCCGCTGCCAGCCAGCACGCCTCGATCAGCTCCTCCGAGTAAGGCACTTCGAGCTTCATGAGTTCCGCGTGCGAGAGTGTCCCGGTCTTTAACTTCTTCACGTACTCCTTCGTGTGGACCCGCAGGACGTCGTCATCGCTTGCCGGCTCGGGCGCGAGAAAATCCTGCGCATCCGCGAGGCGCTCACGAAGCAAGCGGTCGTGCACCATCCTGTATTTTTGCGAAGGGAAAACGTGCGTACCGAGGTTTAAATCGTATTTGTCGGTGTAAATCAGTTTGAATGGCAACATATCTCCGAGCCTACCCACAACCTGCGGGGCGCACAACGCTGAAGCCAGAATGTAAAACTTTGGTCACAGCGCCGCACACTTTCAAACCGCGTGGTATCCTTGCCCCGATGTTCCGCCGTGCCCAAGCCATCCTCCTCGTGCTCGCGCTTCTAGCGACGCCGCTTGCGCTTTACGCCCGCGTCATCGCGAGCGACGTGCCGAATTGCAACGGGATGTGCTGCCTGCCTCAGCATCACCGCACGCCGCAGCCCGCACCAACCGAGCCGCCCGCGATTGCCGTCCATTCTGCGCCGGCCGCGGATTCAGACTGCCCTCATCATCACGCCACACCCACGACAAAGGCTTCGGCCGCACAGAACCATGCAAACGCCGTGGCATCGGAAGCGGCGAGCCACTCCTGCGCCTTCTACTGCGCCATGCACTCGAAGCCTCGTGCAATGACTTTTGGTCTTCTTGCGCCGATCGCGCCTACCAAGCCGTCCGACCTCGCCGCAATCCGCATCGCGATTGATACGACGCGTGCCATCGCAGCATCCACTGATTTCACGCCGTCCGGTTTCCTCGCTTCGCCCTTCCAACCTCCCCGCGCTTAGCTCTAGCAGCTAAGCGCAGCTCAAACAAAAATCCGTGGGAGGCATTCGTGCGTAAGCTTTTCGTCTATTCGTTCATTTTCATTTTGTGCGTGGCGCTGCCTGCGCGGGCCACCATCTTCGGTCGCATCAGCGGCGTGGTTCACGATCCGCAACATCGCCCCGTCCAGGCCGCGACGGTCACGCTGAAGTCGGCCACATCCGATTACACCCAAACGACTCAAACCAACGCCGACGGCGAATTCACGTTTCAAGCGGTCCCGATCGGCGACTACAACGTCACCGTTACTCAATCCGGCTTCGACACGGCGTCGCAGTCGCTCACCGTCACATCGAGCGCCACTCCGATTCTTCATTTTCAACTCGCGATCGCCACCGTCAATTCGAGCACGGTCGTTTCCGCGTCAACCGAAACGGTCAACACCGAGTCCGTCACGCCCACCAGTCTCGTCAACCGTGCAGATATCGCACTCACGCCCGGAGCCGATCGCACCAACGCGCTTCAGATGATCACCGACTACGTGCCCGCAGCGTACGTCTCGCACGACATGCTGCACATGCGCGGGGGCCACCAGTTTGAGTGGCTCGTCGATGGCGTTCCCATTCCCAACACGAACATTGCCTCGAACCTGGCTCCACAGATCGACCCCAAGGACGTCGACTATCTCGAGGTCCAGCGAGGCAGCTACGACGCCGATTATGGCGACCGCACGTATGGCATTTTCAATCTCGTGCCGCGGACCGGCTTCGAGCGCAACAACGAAGGCGAACTGGTGATCAGCATGGGCAACTGGTGGCAGACCAACGACCAGATCAACTTCGGCGGACACACCGAGAAATTCGCGTACTATTTCAGCGTCAACGGTAACCGGAGCAACTACGGCCTCCAGCCGCCGATTGGGCAGGTGTTTCACGACGCCGAAAACGGATACGGCGGCTTCGGCTCGCTGATCTTCAATCCGAATCCGAACAACCAGCTCCGTTTGGTCGCTTCTCTGCGACAGGACTACTACCAGATACCCTACGATCCCGATCCCAATTCTCCGGGCAACCAGATCTATCCCAGCTATGGTTTGCGAGACAGCGAGAAGGAGCGCGATGGGTACGTTGCGCTCACGTGGACGCACACCTTCAGTTCCAACCTGCTGCTGAGTGCGTCTCCGTTCTATCACTACAATCGCGCAATCTACGACGCGTCGCCCAACGACGTTCCGGTCATCACAAACGTCGATCAAGCCGCGAATTACGTCGGCGGGCAGGCGTCGCTCTCCGCGAACTTCTGGAAGAACAATCTGGAAGGCGGGGTCTACGGCTTCGCACAGCATCAAAGCAACAATTTCAGCAACACGTTCACCAACTGCGCTCCGAACTGCCAGAACTTTCCGCCGTCTTCGGCGGAGGCGACCGGCGGCGTGGCTGAAGCGTTTCTCAGCGACAAATTCAAAGTCACATCGTGGCTCACTCTGATCGCCGGCGTGCGCTACTCGCACTTCTACGCCCCCGCTGTTGAAACGCTTCCCGAAGTCGTCGAGAACGCCACCGATCCGCGATTCGGAGTGGCCGTAAAAATCCCGAAGATCAACTGGGTCTTCCGCGCGTTCTACGGCGATTACTACCAGCCGCCGCCGATTCTCACCGCCACGGGCTCGCTCGTCGAACTCGTCCACAGTCAGGCGCTCATGTTCGCGCCGCTGCGCGGCGAGCGCGACAACGAACACCAGTTCGGCGTGACGATCCCCCTTTACGGCTGGATCCTCGATGCCGATAACTACCAGACACGCGCCACGAACTGGCTCGATCACAGCAACATCGGCGAGTCGAACCTGTTCTGGCCGATTACCTGGGACGCCGCGCTGATTCAAGGATGGGAGCTTACGCTTCGATCTCCCCGTGAGTGGAAACGAGGCCAGTTCCATCTCGCTTACGCTAACCAGATCGCGCAAGCGGCCGGACCGATTACAGGAGGACTGGTCTGTCCCACGCCGATTCAGCAGGACTGCCCGCTCTACGTTCCGCCCGGTTATTCGCCTGTGGATCACGATCAGCGGAACACGCTCAACCTTGGGTTCAATGCGAACCTGCCGTGGCACGCCATCGGATCCGTCAACATGTACTACGGCTCTGGTTTCACGAACGGGTTTCCCGACGCGCAATACCCCGGAAATTATTTGCCGGCGCACACGACCTTCGACGCAATGCTCGGCAAAACTTTCCGCGAGAAATACTCGGTCTCCGTCACAGCGCTGAACGTGGGAAACCGGCGGGTGCTGCTCGACAACAGCCTTACGTTTGGCGGGTTCCATTACAACGATCCTCGGCAGATTTATGTCGAGTTCCGCTACCGCTTCCACT
>Ga0210391_10004624_pt1 | contig 11423 bp, 25 predicted proteins | sample IncBWC12OmetaG_FD_160573 | JGI IMG/M metagenome (GOLD analysis project Ga0210391, IMG submission 160573) | Forest soil microbial communities from Barre Woods Harvard Forest LTER site, Petersham, Massachusetts, United States - Inc-BW-C-12-O ...
GGGTAGCCTAACGATGAGGTTGAGCGACGCGGGATCGCGTCGACTTTAAACGAAGGCACTTTATCCCAATCATCGATCCCCTCCTTGGCTCAACGAAGACACGGCCCGCGATCGCTCGAACCGATTGTTAGAGCGCAAACGCTAGATGGCACAGAATACCCCGACCAGGTCACCCCAAACGCCAATTGTTACTGGCAAGCCGCCCGCGTGTGCCTCTGCCGCGAGGCCGAACTCTCCACTATTTGAGTCATAGAATTCGATATAACCGGGACTGACAGCCACTACCCAATACTCGGCAGTCTCAGGGGGGACCGCATTTATTTGCGCGACGGTGTCGCTACGCTTGAATTTCTGCAGATACGGCGCCACAAGGGCGGATCGCAATTGAACGACGTAGCCTCGTACTTCTTCTCCGGACCAAGGCACCCCGAGCGTCGTGCCTGGTGGGGGAGGCTCATACACGTAGCTTGCCAATTCGCGTGTTACGAGGTCTGAGATATCAGAGGCGTTCAATTTGTGCTCTAACGATCAGGCTGAGCGACGCGGGGCTTCACCAGCGTCAAACGAAGGCACTTTATCCCAATCATCGATCCACTCCTTGATCCAACGAAGACGTGCCCCGCGATCGCTCGAACCGATTGTTAGATCCGAGCGCGTTCAACCGAAGCCGAGCCCATTACTGGTTTCCCGCCAGAATATGCCTGCTCGGATGAAAGTACTCTTGATCAAAATGTACTAACGGCAAATATAAGTACCCAAGACCATTAGTGATTAGTATTGGAGTGTCCCGCGCGTATCCCGGCAAATAGGCGGCTTTGATTAGAGCGGGTTGCCACTGCTCCCAACTAGACACGCAAAGACAAGGCGGCCCGAAGTCGTCCACGACACTGACGTTGTCGCGATAGTGCCCTGACAACGACAGAAGCAGATAGCTACCGAGGTATGTTATCGCTATCGACGCGAGTAATGCGAATCGAGCCTTCCAATTCGGTCGTCCAAATACGCGGAATGGCGCCATGATGGGGTCTAGCGATGAGGTCGAGCGACGCGGGTTTGCGCCGGCGCAAAACGGAGGCAGTTTATCCAGATCATCCATTCCCTCCATGCCCCAACAAAGATGCGACCCGCGATCGCTCGAGCCGATTGTTAGAAGTCCCGCGGAGTCGAAGTAGTTCGTACGCCATCTAGCCGTAGATTAGCGGCCGGCAGATTTGAAGCGCCACAGCGGCGGCCGGCAGATCCACGGGAACATGCCCTCGAAGCAAAACCCATAACCCAATTGCGCTACTGTATATCGTAGCGGCAAATAGCACCGCCGCCCCGAATAGCGCCAGCGCGCGGCTCGAGGCAGAGCGTTGAATAAAGCGAAATGCAAAAGCCGCCGTCGCTAGATGCGCAAGTGCGAGGGCCAATAAGACCGCATACGCTGGGGATGAGGCGGACATATCGCGCCACATCGTAGTAAAGGAACCTGCCCATACCGCGGAGGCGAAGATCACTACCATCGCCAAGTAACCGACACCGAACACCGCATAGCCTGCCGCAATGGCGTTGGAGCGAAACAAAGGTGAGCGTGAAGCCACAGACTTCTAACGATGAGGCTGAGCGACGCGGGAATGCGCCGACGTCAAACGAAGCTGCTTTATCTCAATCATTGACCTCCTCCTTGGCCATCGAAGCTGCGGCCCGCGATCGCTCGAGCCGATTGTTAGGTCCGAATTTGGCACAGCCATTAAATGCATATACAATAAATGGCGTTATGACCCATGACCCAGCAAAACGTCGGTCAAACAAGCGCAAGCACAAGATTGACTGGGCCGATTGCGAGGCGGCGTTCGACGCCCCGATGCTTACTCGTGAGGATGCCAGTCAGGACTATGGTGAGCAACGGTTGATTAGCTTGGGCTGGTTACAGGGCCGGGTCGTTGTGCTGGTATGGACGGATCGCGAGGACGGTCCCCGATTGATTTCGTGTAGAGAGGCAAACCCACATGAGAAAGAAGCGTACTTCCGGGAATACCCGAAAATCTGAGTTGCCGTACAACCCGAATGACCGCGACGAGGTGCTGTCATTTTGGAAGGATGCGACAGCACACCGTGGCGTCGCCGAACTGCGCGCAAAGCGCGGACGGCCGGCCAAGAACCCCGGTGAGCGAAAGGAGCAGATCGCGCTGCGGTTGGATGCTGATGTTTTGGCCTGGTACCGAGCGCAGGGTAGTCGATGGCAGACGCGAATGAATGCGGTGCTCAAGGCATTCCGCGACGCATCAGTTTGAGGTGAGTTAGGACCTAACCATGAGGTTGAGCGACGCGGGGCTTCACCAGCGTCAAACGAAGGCACTTGATCCCAATCATCGACCCCCTCCTTGGCCGACCGAAGCTACGGCCCGCGATCGCTCGAACCGATTGTTAGGGCCAGTGTTAAGACGACGAATCATTGCCAAATGTCAGAATTCCAACGATCCCAAGCAGAACAACCGCCACGAGAAATGCCACGGAAATACCAACAACTCGCCACCAAGAGTATTGGGTCCAACTATTTCTTCGTGACGACTAAATGTTGCTCGCCACAAAGGAGTGTTTCCAAAACAATCTGTTGAGTCGACATTCGATCCCGCGGCAAGGAGTATTCGACAAACCTCGAAATGGCCACCGCGAGCGGCAAATGCGAGTGCTGTCCATCGTTGGTCAGAATCATGATGGTTGACGTTCGTACCAGCAACAACAAGCAATTTCGCTAGCTCAACTCTAACCCCAGGTGGATTGTCAGCCAACGTGGCGTAAAACAACGCGTTAAATCCATCCTTCTCCACCGCCTCCGGCGACGCGCCACGGGCCAGCGCATCGCGGACGCTGACGACTTCACCTCGATAGATCGCGGTCAATAGCAGCGCGTCGATAGGCACGGAGCGACCTTTTGGGGAGCTAACGATGAGGTTGAGCGACGCGGGGCTTCGCCAGCGTCGAACGAGGGCACTTTATCCCAATCATCGACTCCCTCCTTGGCCCAACGAAGACGCGCCCCGCGATCGCTCGAACCGATTGTTAGCTTTCTGTGTGCGACGCCAATTCTTCGCGCACAATTTCGCGCACCTGTTTCGCTGTGAGCGGCTTCTCCGCGACACCGTGATGCGCCCGGAGCGCATCGTTGATCAGCGTCTGATATCCCTTTCCAGAGCGGTCAGCAGTCAACCTAAAGCGATCAAGCACTTCATCATCCAGGTAAATCGTAATGCGTGTTTTTCCCTTGGACGAGATAACAGCACCTCGTTTTCCTTTCGAAAAGTCATATTCCTTTTTCATAAGATTTGCGCTCCTTGGCCGAAGCAGGGCGAACCGAGATTAATCGGATTTCCTCCCCACGCTCCGTCCAAACTACAACCATCAATGACCCCAGAGAGTTCGCGCCAACGGTAAACCAACGTTGTTCGTCCAGCGCGGTCGAATCCTCAATAGTGACGCCAACGGATCACGCAGAACACCGTCCCCGGTGGCCAGGGATACTCCGTGCTTGGCGATATTCGCGGCGTTCTTCTTCGGGTCGAACTCCGGACTCACGTTTCGATTATATGCATAATGTGCATATACGTCAAGAATCCCCGATGAGGTCGGATCAGGAAGCTAACGATGAGGCTGAGCGACGCGGGGTTGCGACAACGACAAACGAAGCTGCTTTATCCCAATCATCGACTCCCTCCTTGGTTCACCGAAGATGCGCCCCGCGATCGCTCGAACCGATTGTTAGATGATTGCGCAACGAACAATTATTGCGTATTTCCAAAGGTACCCAACCGTCGCAATTTGCACCGAGTGGACCTAGTAATGCATTGAGCTCAGCTTGGACCGAGACCACGCCGTCGTACGTAGCAAGCATGGATTTGCCGCAATATACGCTCCAAGATTTACTGTCGTCGTCAAATGAGATGTCTGGATCAAACCCAAGCGGGGCCACGAGTTCTGCGACTCGAATCGCGACTGATTGGTCTGGCGCATCGACAGAGAAATCAATCACCATGGGGCGCGACATGTCGGCACCGGCGTCAACGACCTTGCGCAGAGCGTCGCCATCGGAGTCGGCAGGATAGATGTCGCTCATGTCGTCTAACTATGAGGTTGAGCGACGCGGGGCTTCACCAGCGTCAAACGAAGGCACTTGATCCCAATCATCGACCCCCTCCTTGGCCGACCGAAGCTACGGCCCGCGATCGCTCGAACCGATTGTTAGATTCACTGAGACGGTTGCTTTGGCACAAAGCCGACCTTAATGCCGGTTTTTTGCAATGAGGCAAGAATTGCGGCGACCATTTCATATTTCGCGGCAGGGTCAACCCAGAAATGTACGTGGCCATTTGGCGCCAATTTCATAGAGACCAATCGGGACGCCAACTGATCGCATGGAATTGAAGTATCCGCGAAGGAACACACGCCGTCTGCAGATAGACGTATGGTCAGGACTAGCGCTGCCGCCTGCTGGGACGCACCCTGCGCGACTGCCATCTGCGCAAAGGCGAGAAGCAAAGTTGCGATCAAGGTCGTACGCATGGGAAATCTAACGATGAGGCTGAGCGACGCGGGGTTGCGCCGACGACCAACGAAGCTGCTTTATCTCAATCATCGACCCCCTCCTTGGCCCAACGAAGACGCGGCCCCGTGATCGCTCGAGCCGATTGTTAGGTGTCACGTCTAACGGGGCGGGCGTCAAGCCCGCGGCGTCCTTTCGAATAAAGGAGAATTCCCAGTGTTACGGCGATAAAAAACCCGATTGGAATCGTGATTATCAACCAATCGGCCGCGTTGTGGCCGCACGCGTTTGAATGCCGAACGCCCGGCAGACTACAAACCGCTACCACTGGCACCACGGCGAGAAGGCAACCCGCCAGAAAAGTTAAGATCACATAGAGAAGTACGCGCACCATGTGGCGCCTAACGATGAGTTTGAGCGACGCGGGGTTCCACCAGCGTCGAACGAAGGCACTTTATCCCAATCATCGACCCCCTCCTTGGCTCACCGAAGATGCGCCCCGCGATCGCTCGAACCGATTGTTAGGTTTCCTTACCGCGACTTAGCGAGACGCTCTGCCATGCGCGTCTGCCAACCGGGACCGGTTGCCTTCCAACGCTCAATGACATCCGCGGGCAAGCGAAGTGTCAACAGCCTACGAGGATTTTGCGCAATAGGTCTGCCCCGTTTCTTAACGACCATGCGACTCAGCATCTCATCAGTAAGCTCTGGCGAGTCATCATATTCGTGACGTTTAATAACATGCGCATCAACGCGCTTGAGGTCAGAGCCCAAGGAGCGACGCGAGGCGCGCTTTTTCGCGGTCATTAGCTTTTCTCATACTAATAATGTGGCGATCCGCGCCACGCGGCGTGTAGACGACCTGGACTAGCCGGCCACGCAATAAACCGAAACAGATAACGCGTGTCTCACCATAGTCTTCACGAGTATCTTCGGCTTCCGCGGTAACCCCTGCGAATACCTCAGCTGCGTCAGCAAAGTCCAACCCTCGCTCCGCAAGAGTTCGCGCTCTTTTGGCAGGATCGAAGCTTACTCATCATTTATTGTAACTACAACAATACTTGACGTCAACCTAAATGCTGAGGCCACGTTGAAGGGAACCTAACGATGAGGCTGAGCGACGCGGGGTTGCGCCGACGGCAAGCGAAGCTGATTTATCCCAATCATCGAATCCCTCCTTGGCTCATCGAAGACGTGGCCCCGTGATCGCTCGAACCGATTGTTAGGTGTACCGCCACGGGTGGCAAGGACTACTCGTCAAAATAACCCTCACCCGTCTGGAAGTATAAATCGTAATGCTTGCTGAGACGCTTAAGGGTCGGCTCAATATCGGCGGCGAGTTGGAGCGCCTGAATTGAATCTGCGCCATACGTTTCACCTGGTGCCACGTCAGGGATTCCGACAAATTCGACCAAACAAACCGCCGTGTCGTGGTCGGGCTTCCACAGCACAGAGCCTGACTCAACCGGGCGCGGTGCATGGATGCGAATTGTGAGGGGCTTGCGCTCGGTCTGACCCTTAATGCTAAAGAGGAGTCTGCGCTCTGCGATCACGGTCGTCATTGAGGCCTCGCCAATAGCACCTAACGATGAGGTTGAGCGACGCGGGGTTGCGCCGACGACAAACGAAGCTGCTTTATCTCCATCATCGACCCCCTCCTGCTCACCGAAGATGCGACCCCGCGATCGCTCGAACCGATTGTTAGCCGGCTTTGCGCAGTTCCTCACGAAGCACGCGACGCAAAGTCTTTTCAAGTGGCTCATCCAAGCGGCCAATGTGCTCACGCAACGCCGCATTTATTAAGGACTGATAGTTGCCACCACCTGCCTGTTCAACCTGAGTCTTGAACCAATCGATAATTGCGTCGTCAAGACGGATTGTTATACGGGATTTGCCCTTCGGAACCGCAACGACAGCTCCGCGTTTAGCTTTCGAAAAATCGTAGTGCTTTCTCATCGTACTTTCTCGTATGGACGGCGCTCAGAACGGCTGGCCTTTCGCGAAGAAATTATGCGTATTGCGCGGCCACGTGGCGCAAATACCGTAATTAGGATGCGTCCCCTCGGATCGGCGCCAAGGCAGATGAACCTCGATTCGTCGATTGCATCAGGATCGGCCATGGTAAGAGCGTGCGGATCTTCAAGTGCAAGCGCCGCGTCGGAGAACGCGACGCCATGCTTCTTGAGGTTCGCAGCCGCCTTGGCTTGATCCCATTCGTACTCCATTACAACGCTAGTATGTACGTTTGTACACCACCGTCAAGCCCCCGCGATACCGCCGGAGAAGTCAGCTAACGATGAGGTTGAGCGACGCGGGGTTGCGTTGCTGCCGACCGAAGCTGATTTATCCAGATCATCGACCCTCTCCTGGCTCAATGACGACCCGACCCCCGCGAATCGCTCCAACCGATTGTTAGGATACGCACGCGACCGTAATATTAGTGGACTTTGTCGTGCAGTACATACGGGTTTCGAACGATGCCTTCAGATTGCGTGTCCACCAGTGTCCAACGATCGTCCCTAAGTTCGAACACATATACGTCGGCCGTCGTATCCTTCTCAAAATATCCCTTGAGACGGCCGTCCTTAGCCGAGACACCTCTGGGAAGTTGTTGCTGGATTCCCTGTGTATGTTTGGGCCTTACGGGAGCGCTCGTCGAGGAATCGACTATTGGATTACCGCAGTCAAATTGAGAACGCTGCAAATCGCCGGTTTCACGCTGGCACCCAGACGCGAGCAGTAGCGAGAGGAGGCACCACCAACATCTCATGTGTGTCCTAACGATGAGGTTGAGCGACGCGGGGCTTCACCAGCGCCAAACAAAGGCACTTTATCCCAATCATCGATCCCCTCCTTGGCCTACCGAAGACGCGACCCGCGATCGCTCGAACCGATTGTTAGATCGCATGCACCCACCCAAGACCTAGGCACGAGCCGCAACGAAGCCTCAATTCCAACTGCCGCCCGGCGCCGCCGCAGGCCGGACAATTGGGCGCCGAATCCGGCCGCGTCGGTACTATGGCTGCAAGTTCCGGGTACTTTTCGGCCGCCGCAATTCGAGCAACTAGTGCCCAGTCGGGCGGGGCGTCTGGCAGCGCAGTCACTACGCCTTCGTCGTCAAGGAAGACAACGTCGCCACTGGGGGTCAGGAGAATATCGCCGCCCATGTCCGAGTAGACGGGCAAGGCGCCGTACACTCGCGCGATGTCCTGCCGCGCGGCCGAAGGCCCAGTAAGAAATTCCGCCAAGCGCAATTCGATGAGTCGAGATACTGAGCTTGGCACGACCATAAATCGGCGATCTAACGATGAGGTTGAGCGACGCGGGGTTGCGCCGACGACAAACGAAGCTGCTTTATCTCAATCATCGACTCCCTCCTTGGCCAAACGGAGACGTTGCCCCGCGATCGCTCGAACCGATTGTTAGGTGATTTTGGCACCCACTGTCACCCACGTGCGAGAGCGAACGCCAATACGCCGTATATCACCACGGCAATAGTTGCGGAAAGCCCAATCCGGACGAAACCCGACCGGTGCAATTGCACCAGGACGTACCACAGAATCAGCATCCACATGGTGAATCCAGCTACACCCAATATCGTCCGACCATGAGTTGCGACGTAGATCAGCGCCGCTCCCGGTACGAGTAACGCGGACATTAGAATGATCGTAACGTAATCACCGAAAACAACGAACAAGCCGCCAGGCTTGTGTGGTAAAAATTTCCCAGGAAGCAGAGATGACACTTGAGAAAGCACGTAACCATGAGGTTGAGCGACGCGGGGCTTCACCAGCGTCAAACGAAGGCATTTGATCCCAATCATCGACCCCCTCCTTGGCCGACCGAAGCTACGGCCCGCGATCGCTCGAACCGATTGTTAGGCATTATCACGAAGCCATTGATAGATACCGGGGGCTTCTTCGAGGAGCCCCCCAGATACAAGCACCAAAACGTATGCGCGAGTCAGATAGCCCCAATATCGGTGCCGAGCGTTAAACGCGCAGGCCCAAAGAGATACGAGAATCCAGATTTGATAGGCGAGCACCGGGACAGCAACGACCGAAGATGCGACGAGCATCAGCGGAACTGAGTGAATCTGCCCGATGGGCACCGAGGCCCCCGCGATGAGCAATGCCACAGCGGCCCCGCCCAATACAAAGTAGTACCAAAACAGAATCGCGAGTCGTTCCTTTCCGCGCATCGTGCCGACAAGGTACCGCGCGCTCATTGCGGTGCCTAACGATGAGGTTGAGCGACGCGGGAATGCGTTGCCGACCAACGAAGCCACTCTATCCCAATCATCGACCCCCTCCTTGGCCCAACGAAGACGCGCCCCGCGATTGCTCGAACCGATTGTTAGAGGACGCGGCCCGAAGAACCCAAGCGATCAAAGGAACGGCGACAATAAGCTTAGCTTGGTCGGTTACGAACAATATTGGATTGCTGTTCCAGATAATCGGCCAGATAGTCGAACTGAGTGAAGGAACTACGGCGGCGACCGTTGCGAGTATGGCCGCGGTTAATGCCAACAGTACCGCGTGCGTCCGCTCGATGATAACTGCGGCGACCGCGATAGGAAGAGCCGCCAACAAAACCGCGGAAGTATGCAGCAGGACCAACCACCCGAGCGCGCCAATTCGTCGGGTAGGGAATATTCCGATCCACCACCCGGGTCGTTCGTGCGTGCTCATCCAACCAACCAAATAAACGAGCAAATAGTAATACACGGCGCCCAGGATCGCCGCGGCGAGGGCGAAACGAATCCGAGCGGCGACGGTGACTTTCACGTCAACTAACGATGAGGTTGAGCGACGCGGGGCTTCGCCAACGACAAACGAAGGCACTTTATCTCAATCATCGACCCACTCCTTGGCTCACCGAAGATGCGCCCCGCGATCGCTCGAACCGATTGTTAGAGCTTCGCACTACTACGCGACATCTAGAAGTGCCGTTGGATTCCGATGAGCTACCAAGAGTAGGGTGCGTGCGGCGCCGGACGGCGCTCGTCGACCTTGTTCCCAGTCCTGAAGGGTACGAACTGAAACCCCCAGCAGAGCTGCGAATCGCGATTGGGATAGGCCGGTTTTCTGCCGAACCAGATACACACTGGGCACGTTAACTACACGCCCATATTCCCCACGCTTGAGTTCCCGAAGACCATCGAGAATTTCTCGACCGACGTTCCGCTTTGCTTTAGCCATCTTCAACTTCCTTACGAATCTGCCTTAGGACATGTGCCGGAATGTTCTCCGCAACGTTCTTTGGATACATCGTTAGCATCCATATGACACCGTGAGTTCTCCTCACAAAATAAATGACGCGATACCCGCCACGTTTGCCGCGACCTTGTGCCGCCCAGCGTATCTTACGGATGCCGCCGGAGCCCGGAATGACTGGGCCAGCATCAGGATCCCTCATCAGAGACTCTTGGAGAGCACCGTATTCCTCGTCGGTCAGATACTCGAGCACAAGCTTCGTAAACAGCCGTGCTTCGATGAAACTGAACATTGAGAGATTATACGGCAATGCCGTATAACGTCAAGGTGCCCTAAACCGGAACTGTCTGCGCGGCTCTAACGATGAGGTTGAGCGACGCGGGGCTTCGCTGACGACCAACGAAGCTGATTTATCCCAAGCATCGACCTACCTCCTTGTCTCAACGAAGACGCGACCCGCGATCGCTCGAACCGATTGTTAGGAGCCGCTTGCGTATATGTCAACCCTGACATATACTACTTTGGGTGAGCCCCAAAGACAAGCCTCTGGCGTGGCTTCATGGCGAGATCAAGACCCCGCCGATGTCTCGAAGCGCCAGACTCGAGGCGGGGTTCTTGCTGCGGCAACTCCAGCGCGGTGAATTGTTGTCGATGCCGCAATCTCGGCCGATGCCTAGTGTCGGGCCGCGATGCCATGAGCTGCGCATAAACGACGTCACCAGTACCTGGCGCGTCGTGTATCGAATCGACACCGATGCCATTGTGATTCTCGAAGTATTTGCCAAGAAGACCGGTAAGACACCCAAAACCGTCATTGACACTTGCCGGAAGCGCCTTAAGGAGTATGACGATGCGGGAAAATAAGCGTAAGAAACTCGAATCGAGAGGTTGGAAGCTCGGTAATGCCAAGGATCTTCTGGGACTCTCAAACCAGGAAGAGATGTATATCGAGCTGCGTCTCAAGCTCGCGGAGGGTCTCAAAGCCCGCCGGAGGGCATCAGGCGTCACCCAGGTCAATCTGGCAAAGACGCTAAGGTCGAGCCAATCACGTGTCGCAAAGATGGAGGCCGGAGATCCCACTGTGTCGCTCGACCTTCTCGTGAAATCGATTCTGGCGCTCGGTGCATCGAACAGAGAGCTAGCGGCAATCATTGCGAAAAGCTAGAGGCGGCGCCTAACGATGAGGTTGAGCGACGCGGGGCTTCACCAGCGTCAAACGAAGGCACTTTATACCAATCATCGATCCCCTCCTTGGCTCACCGAAGACGCGCACCGCGATCGCTCGAACCGATTGTTAGAGGATAGTCGCCTCACTACGCGCGCTTACAACTGCGGCAACTGCTATCGCCCGACGGATAAACGAGACCGGCGCCAGTCCATGCGTGACGACCACAATAGGGGCAACGAAGCAAAATAAATCCCGCAATGGTTACGAAAATACCCCAACCAACCACAATTTCCCAATGTTTGGTACCGTGCGTTGCCATCCAGAGAGGAGCGATGGTGAGCAAAACCACAACTCGAAATATCATGAGGCGCTTGCGCATTGGGTATGCCCTCTAACGATGAGGCTGAGCGACGCGGGAATGCGACGACGACAAGCGAAGCCACTTTATGCCAATCATCGACTCCCTCCTTGGCTCAACGAAGACGCGGCCTGCGATCGCTCGAGCCGATTGTTAGAC
>Ga0210391_10004625_pt1 | contig 11420 bp, 10 predicted proteins | sample IncBWC12OmetaG_FD_160573 | JGI IMG/M metagenome (GOLD analysis project Ga0210391, IMG submission 160573) | Forest soil microbial communities from Barre Woods Harvard Forest LTER site, Petersham, Massachusetts, United States - Inc-BW-C-12-O ...
TGCCGCCGCGCCGTGACCTGCACCTGCTCGGGTGCGCCCGGCGCGGCCGCGGTGGCTGCCACGAGCGGTGCAGCCGGCGCAGCCATGCTCGGGGTCGGGGTAGGGGCCGCGATGGCGGGGGCTGGGGTCGGAGCCTGCACGCGCTCGATGTCCGGTGCGGCGACCCGCGAGTTCACTGCATACCAGACCACCGCCACGCCGAGGACGGCCGCGCATGCGGTGATTCCCAGCCAGGGCACCGGCCGCGCCATCGGCAGGATGGGCAGCGTTTGCGACATCGAAAGCGCCGGGTACAGGCCGCTGGAACCACTGCTGATGCCGTCGCGTTTGCGCCAGGCGGCATCGACGAACAGCTTGACCCGCTGCGCCGATACCGGCTTGTGGACGAAGCGGTAGATGGTGCCGTCGGCGACCAGGGCGGCCAGCTCGCTTTGGGCCGCGCCGTCCCCGGCCACGACCAGCACCACGTCGGGCAACTGGTTGTGCAGGCGCTGCGCCAGCTGCGCCGTCACGGCAGCCTGGGCAGTGCCTTCCCCGGAATCGATGAACACCACTCCCGCCTGCGCGCTCATGAGCTGGCCGGCGAGCGCGGCCTCATCCGCCACGATGGCAAGGGTGCGGGGGGCAACTACCCCGGACAGGGCTTCGATCAGCGAATCATCATGGGTCAGCAGCAGCACAGTTTCGGCCATGCGGGCCGCACCCGCGGACGGCACTAGGCCGGCAGGCGCCTCCGCGGCGGGCTGATTCTGCGCTGAATCCGACACTGTAAATGGTTGTCCCAGAAAGACTGGGCCCCCCTGCAATGGGGGCAGGCATGGACCCATGACAACCTTGAAGCAAGGCCGCGGGAATGTCGCGCGGCGGCGTCAATTTCTGTGAAACCGGTCTCCCGGAAAGGCCTATTGGCGCTGCAGGAAGAACCTTGAGCCTTGCCAGGAGAGCACCGCGCCATCCGGCGTTATGCTCTCGACCCGGACACCGGAGGGGGTGCTCTGGCCTTCCCGCAGCTTGGTCATGTTCAGGAACACGAAACGGTCGGCCGGATTCGTGGCATAGGCGTGTAGGTCAAGCTTAAGCTCTGGAAGGTTGGCACCCGGGACGCTGGCCGCCTGGGCGTAGGTCGGCACCTCGCCATTGCCGCTACCCCCATTGCCAGCGCCGCTGCTGGCATTTGCAACGCTGCGGGGCGGCTCGATGGCCGGGGCGTCATCGGCCGCGTCAGCGCTGCTCACGCTGGCGGCGCTGGCGTTGTCGGGCGCCGCTGCAGGGGCTGCCGGTGTCGCATTCCCAGGCGCCGACACGGGCGCCGACACCGGCGGTGGACTGGTCGCGGCCGGTGCGTTCGGGTACGTCGTGGCGGGGGCGGCAGCGGGCGGCGCGGCCGGCGGCGCCGCAACCGTTCCGGCATCACTCTGGCCGGTGCCGTGCGTGCCACGCAGCAGCACCACCGACAGCACGATGACATTGATGACCAGCAGGGCCGCCAGCACGATGAGCCAGACCGCCACCCCGCGCCGTGGCGGCGCCATCTTCATTTCATACAGCGCCGGGGAGTCGGCGCGTTGCCGCTCGGTTTCAGATTTCTTCAATGCGTCCAGGATGAAGGACATGGTCAACTTCCGTGTTCCGGTAGCGACGCAAGTTGCGGCGAGTCCGGTTTCGCCAGTGAGCTGTTGAGCACCACCAGGGTCTGCACCCCGGCGACGCCGTCGGCCGTCAGCCGGTGAGCGCGCTGGAAGTCTCGCACGAGTTGCGCCAGCTCTCCATCGTAGACATCACTGGCATCAGCCGGGGCGCTTTTGCCGGTCAGGCGTGTCAGCTCCTCGCGCAGCTGGCGGATCTCCGCCCCGTGCATGCCCGGTGACAGGGGCCGCGGATCGTGAGTTCCCGGGCGCCACAGCAGGATGAAGTCCCCGAACCAATAGCGCGACAGGTCACCGATGGTGACCAGCTGCTGCTGAGTGCCGATATCAACATGGGCATGCTCATCATCGAGCCCCGCCAGCACGATCTGATGCGCGGCATCCTTGTCATCCGTGAGCATGAGGATGGCGGGCCGGTTGTACAGCCGCAGCTGCGCCAGCGAGCCCTTCTGCACGTAGCACTCGAGCCCCTGTGCGGTGGCCTGGGTACAAGGATCCGCGGCGCCCGCCGTGTAATGCGCACCCCAGATGCTGAACAGCTGGCCGAAGGCCGCATCGGGCGTGGTCTGCGCGGCGTGACCGGCCAGCAGCGCGCCCAGCTGCGCAGTGGCCGGAGCGCTCGAGGCGCGCGCCGGCGGCTCCGAGGCGTGGGCTGCGGCCGGTGCCGAGGCGATGGCCGCGGCCGGATGCACTGCTGCATGCGCCTGGAGCGGTGGCGCAGGCTGGTTCCAGGGGCCGAAGCGCCATGCGGCCCAGGCGCCACACAGCAACACCAGCGCCGTGGCGGCTGCCACGCTCCACGCAAACCACCAGGGCCAGAAGTGTCTGCCGAATACCTCGATCGCACCGCGTCGGACAAAGGACGGACCGACCTGGTGGCGGTCCTGGGTGTAGGCGCCCAGCAGGGCGCGATCACACAACACATTGATCAGCCGCGGGACGCCGCGCGAGAGGCGGTGCACCTCGCGCAGCGCGGCGGGCGTGAAAATGTCGGACGTCGCGCCGGCCACACGCAGGCGGTGGCGCACATAGGCCGCGGTTTCCTCGAGCGTGAGCGGGCAGAGGTGATAGCGACCGGTGATGCGCTGAGCAAGCTGACGCAGCTCATTGCGATCCAGAAGCTCACGCAGCTCAGGCTGGCCGATGAGGATGATCTGCAGCAGCTTCTGGGTATTGGTCTCCAGATTGGTGAGCAGACGCACCTGTTCGAGGACTTCCGGTGCCAGGTTCTGCGCCTCATCGACGACCAGGACCACGCGCTTGCCGCCACTGTGGGCGCGCAGCAGGTACTGACTGAGGATGTCGACCAGGTCCTTGAGGCTGCCGGTGGCCGCATCCTGGACGCCGATACCAAGCTCCTCGCAGATGGTGAGCAGGAACTCCGGCGCCGTCATGCGCGGATTGAGGATGAGGGCGATCTCGGCATGCTGCGGTGTCTGCGCCAGCAGCGAGCGCACCACCGTGGTCTTGCCGGTGCCGACCTCGCCGGTGAGCTGGATGAAGCCGCCGGCCTCGGTAATGCCGTACAGCAGATGCGCGAGCGCCTCGGCGTGACGCTCGCTCAGATACAGATAGCGCGGGTCCGGAGTGATCGCGAAAGGCTTTTCATTGAGTCCAAAAAACGCCCGGTACATGACGGCTACTCAAGAGTGCTGGCGCGACGCAGCGCCAGCTTGCCGAAGCGTTCGCGCACCGCATCCACGGTGTCATCGACCGCGCCGTGTTCGGCGCCGAACAGGTCCAGCTGGGTCGCCGGCGTCAGCTGCCGCAGGGCAACCCCCAGCAGGCGCAAGCGGGCGCCCGGGTGTTCATCAAGCCAAAGATCCAGAAGCTGCGTGGCCACGGTGGCGATCATGCGGCGATCCTGGGTGGCCGGCTGAACCGCACGCTGGCGGGTGACGGTCGTGAAGTCATGCTCGCGGATCTTGATGCTGATGCAACCAGCCGCCAGTTCGCGGTCACGGGTTCGACTGCAGGCGAGGTCCGCCAGTTCCGCCACCGCCTGGTGCAGCCTGCGCCGTTCATGGATGTCCTGGTCGAAGGTATCCTCGGCGCTGATCGACAGCTCCTGGCGTTCCACCATCACCGGCCGCTCATCGATGCCGGCGGCACGGTCGCGAAGCTGCTGGCAATGCCGGCCGAAGATCGGCGCGAGCAGCTCATCGCCGGCCACCCGAAGCTCTCCCAGGGTGCGAACCCCGGCGGCCTCCAGCCGCAGGCCGGTCTTGCCGCCAAGCCCCGGAAGACGGCGCACCGGCAGGGGATCCAGAACCGCCCGCAGGTTCAGTGGCGTGACCACCGTCAGGCCGTCAGGCTTGTTCAGATCCGAGGCGATCTTGGCGACCAGCTTGTTGGTGGCGGCGCCCACCGAGGCGGTAAGGCCGGTGACCTCGCGAATACGCTGCTTGATGGCCCGGGCAATGTGCGCCACCGGCTCGCGGCTGGCCGTCACATCCAGGAAGGCTTCATCCAGCGACAGGCCCTGCACCAGGGGTGTGAACTCGTTGAAGATCGCAAACACCTGCCGCGACACTTCCTGGTAGCGGGCCATGCGCGGGCGCACGCAAACAGCCTGCGGGCAGAGTTCCAGCGCCTGGCGCATGGGCATGGCCGAGCGCACGCCGAACTTGCGAACCTCGTAGCTCGCGGCGGCCACGACCCCGCGCGGGCCGGTGCCGCCGACGATTACCGGCAGTCCCGCCAGGCGCGGATCGTCATGCTGCTCCACGGACGCGTAGAACGCGTCCATGTCGACATGCAGAACGGCCCGCGCGACGCCCACTCAGGTCCTATTGGACCGTGATGGTGATCTTCTTCGACACCAGCGCCGGGCTGTGCGGGATATGGCTGCCATCGCCCATCACCAGCTGCAGCGTGTGCTTGCCGGGAGGCAGCTTGGTCGCATCCAGAGTGGCTTCGGTCTGGGCCTTGCCGTAGTGCAGGATGTTGTCATTGGCCGGAAGCGGCACGCTCAGATCAGCCGGCAGGCCCTGGTCGATCAGCAGGTGGAAGTGCCCGGTGTTCGGAGTCTTGTCGCCGGCGGGCGCGATGCCCAGGCCCTTGTGACCGAATTTGATCGTGACCGGGCTCATGACCGTGGCGCCCGACTTCGGGCTGATGATGTAGATCCTGGCGCCGGTCGGCCAGTAGTTGTCCGGCGCGGCATCGGCGGCGAGCACGGCGCCGGTGGAAACGGTGAACAGCAACGCGGCGAGAGCGAGAGTACGCATGGCAGCTCCTTGGTATGACGGGCAAACAGCTTAGACAGGTCGGTCAGCGGAAGCCAACCCAGTCCCCGGAATCAATTCGTGCGGTGCAAAATCATCGACGCGCAGGATGTGCATGACCTTGCGATCAAACTCCGACAGCTGCTCGCCTTCGGCCGCGCTGAGCAGGCCGGCGGCCACCGCCTGGACGATCCTGCCCGGCAGGTCCAGCGCCGTCACCCGACCGGTCTTCACACCCTGGTCACGGATGCGCTTCTCCAGAACCTCGGCGCCATCGGCCAGCAGTAGAACCTCCTGCAGGGCGCCAAGCGGGCTGCGCTCATTGAGCGGGGTGTAGGCGTGTGTCCCCAGTCGCTCACGGGTCGCGGTGGGCGCCGTGACCAGGTCGGCGACCTGGCGTGAGAGCCGGTCGGAGGGTGCGAAGTAGGTCAGCCCGCGCGGAAATATCAATACGCGCATCAGACCGGCCAGGAAGCGGTTGGGGAAGTTGCGCAGGAACCCGTGCAGCTGTTCCTGCGCCGCGTACAGCAAGTTGCGGCAGGCCCACTCCACCACCGGCAGATCCGCCTCGGGCTGGCCCTCGTTGTCGTAGTGCTTGAGCACCATCGAGGCCAGGTACATGGCCGAGAGCACATCGCCAAGACGCGCGCTCAGGGACTCTTTTTTCTTCAGGTAACCGCCGAGGGTCAGCATCGCCACATCCACGGCGAAGGCGAAGGAGGCACTGAAACGCTCGATGTGCTGGTAGTAGCGCCGGGTCGGGCCGTGGTCCGGCACGCCACGCAGACGCGCGAAGGTCAGCGCCATGACGAAGGAGCGCACCGCGTTTGAAATCGTGAAGCCCATGTGCCCGAACAGCGCGAGGTCGAATTGCGCCACGCCGGCGCGGGCGTCGGGATTGCGGGCGGCCTCCATCTCCTTGAGCACGAAGGGATGGCAGCGGATCGCCCCCTGGCCAAAGATGATGAGATTGCGGGTCAGAATGTTGGCGCCTTCCACGGTGATCGCCACCGGCACCGTCTGATAGCCGCGCGCCAGGTAGTTGCTGGGACCCAGGCAGATGCCCTTGCCGCCATGCACATCCATGGCGTCGTTCGCCACGATGCGGCCCATCTCCGTGACGTGGTATTTGAGCATGGCCGAAGGCACCGAGGGCTTCTCGCCGCCATCGATGGCACCGGCGGTCACCGAGCGCGCGGCATCCATGGTGTAGGTGAGGCCGGTCATGCGCGCGAGCACCGCCTCGATGCCCTCGAAGCGGGCGATGGGCAGATTGAACTGCCGGCGAATGCGCGCATAGGCACCCGTGGCCCACACCGCGGCCTTGGCGCTGCCGGTGGCATTGGAGGGCAGGGAGATGCAGCGGCCCACGGACAGCTGCTCCACCAGCATGCGCCAGCCCTGGCCGGCCATCGCCGGGCCGCCGACCAGGCAGTCGAGCGGCACGAACACGTCCTGCCCCTGGATGGGCCCGTTCTGGAACGGAATGTTCAGCGGGAAATGCCGGCGGCCGATGGTGATGCCGGGCGTCTCGCGCGGAATGAGCGCCACGGTGATGCCAAGGTCGGTGCGCTCGCCCAGGAGTTTTTGCGGATCAAACATCCTGAAGGCCAGGCCGATGACCGTCGCCACGGGTGCGAGGGTGATGTAGCGCTTGGAAAAATTGAGCGTCAGGCCCAGCACCTCGCGCCCCTGCCAGGTACCGTGGCCGACGATGCCGGTATCGGGCAGCGAGGCGGCATCCGAACCGGCGCGCGGTCCGGTGAGGGCGAAGCAGGGGATCTCATCCCCGCGCGCCAGCCGCGGCAGGTAGTAGTCCTTCTGTTCCTGGGTGCCGTAGTGATTGAGCAGCTCTGCCGGCCCCAGGGAGTTCGGGACGGCGACGATGGAGGAGCAGGTGGTGCTGCGGCTGGCGACCTTGGCGAGCACGCAGGAGTGCGCGTAGGCCGAGAACTCCAGGCCGCCATAGCGCTTCGGGATGATCATGGCGAAGAAACCCTGCGCCGTCAGGAAGGACCACACCTGCGGCGGCAGGTCGGCGCGCACATGCGTGATGTCCCAGTCATCGAGCATCGCGCACAGCTCTTCACACGGTCCATCCAGAAACGCCTGTTCCGCCGCGCTCAGCTGCGGCGGGCTGGCGCCGAGCAGTTTCTCCCAGCGTGGCGCGCCGGTGAACAGCTCCCCGTCCCACCACACCGTACCCGCCTCGAGCGCCTCCTTCTCGGTCTGCGACATCGAGGGCAGCATGCGCCGATAGGAGCCGAGGAACGGGCCGCTGATCAGCGCCCGGCGCAGCGGCTTGAGGTTGAGCAGCCACAACAGGCCCGTCAGCACCCACAGCAGGCTCTTCCATGCGGGCGCCGCTGGCGCCAGGTAGCAGTACACGCCCAGAAGAATCGTGAGCGTGATGCAGAAGCTCAATAGACCGAGCCGCCGGTACGTGAGTACGACGACGGCGGCCAGGAAGAGCACCGTGATGATAGCGCCGTACATGACACCCCCGTGTACCGCTTGGTTGGCTTGACCTCAGCCCAGCAGGTCTTTGACGCCGTCGCGTTCTTCCTTCAGTTCATTCTCGGTGACGCTCATGCGCTTGCGGCTGCCCGCATCGATGGCCAGGCCCTGGACGATCTGGTAGTCACCGTTGCGGCAGGTCACAGGATACGAATAGATGACGCCCGCGGGAATGCCATAGCTGCCATCCGACGGCACGCCCATGCTCACCCAGTCACCCTCAGCGGTGCCCAGCGCCCAGGTGCGCACATGGTCCAGCGCCGCCGAGGCCGCCGAGGCCGCCGAGGAGGAGCCGCGCGCCTTGATGACTGCCGCGCCGCGCTGCTGAACCACGGGAATGAAGCTCTCATCCAGCCATTTCTGATCCACCAGGCTCTTCGCCGGCTTGCCGTCGACGGTTGCATGGCTGACATCCGGATACTGCGTGGCCGAGTGATTGCCCCAGATGATCATCTTCCTGATCTGGGTGACATGCGTGCCGGTCTTCTGCGCCAGCTGCGCCAGCGCACGATTGTGATCCAGACGCGTCATGGCCGTGAAGTTGCGCGGCTCGAGGTCCTTGGCATTGGCGCGCGCGATCAGCGCATTGGTGTTGGCGGGATTGCCCACCACCAGCACCTTCACCTTGCGGTCCGCGACCGCATTCAGCGCCTTGCCCTGGGCGGAGAAAATCTGCGCATTGGCCAGCAGCAGGTCCTTGCGTTCCATGCCCGGTCCGCGCGGACGGGCGCCCACCAGAAGGGCGGCGTGGCAGTCCTTGAAGGCCACCTTGGCATCGTCCGTGGCGATGACCTTGTTCAGGGTCGCAAAGGCGCAATCATCCAGCTCCATGACCACGCCCTGCAGGCCGGGCAGTGCCTGGGATATCTCCAGCAGATGCAGATTGATGGGCTGGTCGGCGCCAAACAGCTGGCCGGAGGCCACCCGGAACGCCAGGGCATAGCCGATCTGACCGGCGGCCCCGGTGATGGCGACGTTCAAAGCTTGCTTCATGAGGGACTCCAGGGAAGGTGACCGGCGATTCTACCGACCTGGCCGATCTGTGAACTATGTCTCATGTGTTGGGGCTTGACAGATAGGTAGTGTTGTAGTTATATATAACACCATGACATCAGGGAGAGGCGGTCGCCCTTCCGGGTCGGGTTAAGGAGAGAGAGAAATGAGCACCAACACTGTGAACCTGAAGGTCCTGGTCTGCGCGCTGTTCGCGATGGCCCCGAATGCGATTCTGATCCACGAATTCAACGTCAGCACTGCGCAGGCGCAGGTGATCGGTCAGACCTCGCCTACTTCGGAGCGGAGCGTGGACTCGTCAACAGCTTCTGCTGTTCTGGTAGATTAGAACGCTACTAGCCCGATACGGGTGTTTCGGAGCGTTCATGGACCCGCAGTGGGAAGACAGTGTCCCCATCTACCGGCAACTGCGGGACCGCGTGGTCGCCATGATTCTGGACGGCATCCTCAAGGAGGGTGACGCGCTGCCCTCGGTGCGCAGCGTCGCCTCGGAGTTCCGTCTGAACCCGCTGACGGTCCTGAAGGGCTACCAGCAGCTGGTCGACGAGCATCTGGTCGAAAAGCGCCGCGGTCGGGGCATGTTCGTCAGCACCGGCGCCGGCGCCGCACTGCTCAAGGATGAGCGTCAGCGGTTTCTCGAAGACGAGTGGCCCAAGGTGCATGCCGCCATCGTCCGGCTCGGCCTTTCCCCCTCGGATCTGCTGCGCGCGGAGCAGGCCGCGGAACGCAAGAATTCCCCATCGCCACCGGACGAGAACAATGACGGCAGTAATTGAGGCGCGGGGGCTGCGCAAGTTCTACGGGTCCAATCGCGCACTGGACGATGTGACCTTCAGTGTGGCCCCGGGGCGCATTGTGGGCATGATCGGCGCCAATGGCGCCGGCAAGACCACTGCCCTCAAGGCCATACTCGGCCTGACCAGCTTCCAGGGTGACCTCACCGTGCTCGGGCGCAATCCGCGCACCCAGCGCGATGAGCTCATGCGCGATGTGTGTTTCATCGCCGATGTGGCCGTGCTGTCGCGGTGGCTCAAGGTAAGCCAGGCCCTCGACTATGTGGCCGGTGTGCATCCGCGCTTCAATCGCGCGCGGGCCGAAGAGTTCCTGCGCAAGACCGATCTGAAGATGAACAGCCGGGTGCGCGAGCTGTCCAAGGGCATGGTGACCCAGCTGCACCTGGCGCTGATCCTCGCCATCGACGCCCGGCTGCTGGTGCTCGATGAGCCCACGCTGGGCCTGGATCTGCTGTACCGGCGCCAGTTCTACGACACCTTGCTGAATGATTATTTCAACAAGGAGCGCACCATCCTGCTGACCACCCACCAGGTGGAGGAAATCGAGCACCTGCTCACCGATGTGCTGTTCCTGCGGCAAGGCCGGGTCATGATGTCACTGCCGGTGGATGACATCGCGCAGCAGTACATGCAGCTGACCGTGGATCCGGCCCAGGTGCCGCGGGCGCGTGCGCTGCAGCCATTCTACGAGCGGGAAATCTTCGGTCGCGTGGCCATGTTCTTCGAGGGACACCGAGCCGAGGAGCTCGAAGCGCTGGGCGATGTCCGCACTCCGTCAATCGCCGACCTCTTCGTGGCAAAGATGCAGCCCGCATGAACACCATAGAACCAGTCACCGAGCCCAACACCGTGGACACGGCCGGGGAGCCGGCGGCGCCGGCGATCAATGCGCGGCCCCCGGTTCTGCGGACACTGCTGCGGCGCGAGCTGTGGGAACACCGTGCGCTGTGGATCGCGCCCCTGGCGGTGGCGGGCCTGCTGCTGCTGCTGGCGATCATCGGCATGCGCAACTTCAATTCCAGCGGCATCGCCCTGCCCGAGCAGCGTCGTGCGCTGTTCGCCGTCATCATGGCGTACGCGGTGGTGCCGCAGTTCCTGGTCCTGGGCATCGTTACCTGGATGTATGCCGGGGATTGCCTGTACGCCGAGCGCAAGGACCGCAGCATCCTGTTCTGGAAGTCCATGCCGGTGTCCGACACGCTGACGGTGCTGTCGAAACTGCTGCTCGTGGTGGTGCTGGTACCGCTGGGGGTGTACGTGGTTTCGCTGGTGACCACTTTGCTGATGTCCGGCATCTACCTGGTGCGCGCCTGGCAGGATCATGCCGGAGGTTTTTTCTGGGATGGCGGCACCTGGCTGCGGATCCAGTGGATCACGCTGGTTTCAGTGGTCGCCGGCTCGCTGTGGTATGCGCCGATCACGGCCTTCCTGATGCTGGTGTCCGCCTGGGCGCGCCGCAGTGTGCAGCTGTGGGTATTCCTGCCACCCATCATCCTGGCGGTGGGTGAGAGCTTCGCGCTGGGCTCGCATCACCTCAGAGACATCCTCTTCTATCGTCTGGGTGGCGTATTCACCCATTCCATGGTCGCCCTGCCGCCGGTGCGAACCGACGCGGACACGCGCGGGGCCCTGAACCTGCTGTTCGCGAACATCGATCCCTCGCCGGTGTTCGCCAATGTGGATCTGTGGCTCGGCCTGGTGGTGGCAGCGGTGTTGATTGTCGCGACCATCCGCATCAGGCAGTATCGGGACGATACCTGATGCTGGCGACAATGACGTGTATCTGGAAAGCCGCCGCACGGCGCAGGGCGTCGAACTTCACCTGACCGGCCCCTGGCGCATCACGCAGCTGGACGCCCTCGCCCGCGAGCTTGCCGGCGTGGAGCTGGCCGGCGCCACCCATGTTCGGATCGACACTTCGGCCCTGACCGTGCTGGACCTGTCGGCGAGCGTCAAACTGCGTGACTTCGTCGCGCGCATCGCGGCCACGGGCGCGAGCGTCGAATTTGCCGGGTCACCCCCGGATCAGCTGCGTTTGATTGCAACGGCCACCGGCGATCCGCCGCCGGTCATTCATCCGGACGTCCCCTCGCCGCACTACATCGAGGAGCAGGCCGAAGCGCTCGGGCGGCGCGTCGTGGGCGGTTGGGATGACCTGCTGAGCGGGCTCGCCTTCGTCGCGCGACTCGCCGTGACGGCCGGCGGCGTGCTGCGTGCGCCGC
>Ga0210391_10004626_pt1 | contig 11417 bp, 7 predicted proteins | sample IncBWC12OmetaG_FD_160573 | JGI IMG/M metagenome (GOLD analysis project Ga0210391, IMG submission 160573) | Forest soil microbial communities from Barre Woods Harvard Forest LTER site, Petersham, Massachusetts, United States - Inc-BW-C-12-O ...
AAATGTACTGCTAAGTGACTGTGTTAATTCCGTCTACGGAAAACGTGTTTGAGACGGGGATATGTGCGGGCGGAAGTGCATACAGATATTCGTATGCGCATTCCATTCTTTGGAGACGACGAAGATTTTCACATGCTGATCGAGATGTATCTGGGCGTTCGGCGGCTGAGCACCCTGGGGTTCCGGTGGCACTGAGATGCCTTAACCACGCTAAGGCATTGCTGGTCAGCACATACGGTGTTCCCCCGATGTTCGCCTTATCTGGAATGGGCAATACTGCGCCCGCTTAGGAAGCTGGCGACCGCAAGATTTTCGCGGCGTTCAGAGCTGGAGGCTTTTTAGCGCGGGCGGCGGCGCCCCCAAGAGAGGAACGAGATGCGAACGATCCTGTTGATTATTCTGGTCCTGCTGATTCTGGGAGCGTTGCCGACTTGGCCGTACAGCGCGGGTTGGGGGTACTACCCCAGCGGAGGATTGGGCCTGGTGCTGGTGATTTTATTGATTTTAGCAGTGCTGGGTAAATTGTGAGGCCGGGCAGGTGGATATGAATCATCCCAGGGGTGTAACGGTCGCTGCGGTGCTGACGTTTTCCGGTGCCACGATTTTGGCATTGGGATCGTGCGCTTTTTTTGTGGTTGGCGTGATGGTGGCGACCGGAGATGAGAGAACGGCGCCGGTGTCCGTGGCGATCACGGGAATGGCGCTGGGCGGCGGTTTCATGCTCCTGATTCTGGCGGGTGCTGCCGGGTGGGTGGCGCTAAACGCCGGGGAATTGCGCGAATGGGGGCGAACGGTTTCCTTTGCGGGAACGGCCGGCAGCGTGCAAGAAAGGTTGCGCGGTATGTCTGCGGCGATATCCGCTGGTGTGGAACAAGGGTTGCGCGGCGTGTCGGCGGCGGTGCGTCGCGGTGAAGAATTTCTGCGGCGCCGGGCGCAGGAATTCCCATGGGCGCTGCACCGTTAAGTTGGACCTCGAACCTCAGAGGCATTCCTTCGTACGATAAATCCCAGATTGTGATGCGTGAACTAATCTGCTTCGCTGGGAGCCGGCTGCGCGCCGTGCTGCGCACCATTGCGCTGCTTTCCCAGCACGCGTATGCGCAAGCGGTCGAACTCCAGATAGACGACTGGAGTGGTGTACAGAGTTAGCATTTGACTCAAGATCAGTCCTCCGACAATGGTGATGCCGAGCGGGCGGCGGAGCTCGAAACCGGTGCCGGTTCCGAGGGCGAGCGGCAGGGCGCCTAATAGCGCGGCCATGGTGGTCATCAGGATCGGGCGGAAACGCAACATACAGGCTTCGAAGATTGCGTCGCGCGTGTTTTTTCCTTCCTCTCGCTCCGCCTGCAAAGCGAAGTCGATCATCATGATTGCGTTTTTCTTCACGATACCGATCAGCAGCACGATGCCGATGATGGAGATGATGTTCAGATCTTGTTTGAAGAGCATCAAAGCGACCATGGCTCCAACGCTGGCCGACGGCAGAGTGGAAATAATCGTCAATGGATGGACCAGGCTCTCATACAAAATGCCGAGGACAATGTAAACGGCGAGCAGGGCCGTCGCGATCAGCAGAGGCTCGGTGCCGAGCGATTGCTGATAGGCCTCGAGCGTGCCGGCATAAAAACCTTGCAACGAAGAAGGGGCGCCGAGTTGCTTTTGCATCTGGTTGATGGCGGCTGTGGCCTGGCTCATGGACACGTTGGGCGCGAGGTTGAAGGAAACGGTGACGGAGGGGAACAGGCCGGTGTGATTGATGGAAAGCGGCGTGGTGTTGGCCTGGCCCTTGGCTACTGCGAACAACGGGATTTCGCCGCCGCTCGAGCTGTGAAGATAGATGTCTTTCAGGCCTTCGGGACTTTGCCAATACTGCGGAGCGACTTCGAGCACCACGTAGTATTGGTTCAGCTGTGTGTAAATGATGGAGACTTCGGACTGGCCGAAGGCGCCGTACAACGCGGAATCCAGCGACTGCACGGTAAGGCCGAGCTTCGCGGCGGTGATGCGATCGTAGTTCAGCAGTTCATCGAGTCCGCCATTTTGCTGGTCGGAGCTGACGTCCTGCAGGCCGGGCAGTTTCTGCATCGCGGCCAAAAGAATCGGCGCCCATTTGGAAAGGTCCTGCACGTTGTCCGATTGGATCGTGTACTGGTAGAGCGCGTTGCCACCGCGGCCGCCGATGCGCAGATCCTGCACGGCTTGCAGATACGCGGAAGCGACGGGCAAAGCATTCAATTTGGGGCGGAGGCGATTAATGATCTGCGCGGCGCTGACCTTGCGCTCCGCCAGCGGCTTGAGCGCGACGAAAGCCGAGCCGGTATTTGTGGCGCCACCGCCGCCGGCAAATGCGATTACGTTCGCCACGGCCGGGTCGTTCTTGATCACGGCGCCGATTTGCTGAATGGCACTGTTCATCGCCGGGAAGGACGCATCCTGCGGTCCGCGTACCGCACCCTGGAGCGCGCCGGTATCCTGCTGCGGGAAAAAGCCCTTGGGGATTTTGATTATGAGCACGACGTTGAGCGCGATGGTGATGAAGAGCACGATCATGGTGAGCGCGGGATTGTCCAAGACCCAGGTGAGGGTGCGGCGATACAGGGAAAGCACCCCATCGAAGACCTTCTCGCTGGCGTTGTAGATGCGGCCGTGTTTTGCGTGGCGCTCGTCGCGCAGCAGAAAGGCGCACATCATCGGCGTAGTGGTGAGCGAAATGATCATGGAAACGACGATGGCGGTGGAAAGCGTGACGGCGAACTCGCGGAAAAGGCGGCCGACGATTCCGCCCATCAGCAGCAGGGGAATAAAAACGGCGATGAGTGAAATGCTGATGGAGAACACGGTGAAGCCGATTTCTTCCGCGCCTTTGAGCGCCGCTTCAAAAGGCTGCAGACCGTTTTCCAGATGACGGGCGACATTTTCCATCACGACGATGGCGTCATCCACGACGAAGCCTGTGGAGATGGTGAGCGCCATGAGCGAAAGATTGTCGATGCTGAATCCGAACAGATACATCACCGCGCAGGTGCCGATGAGCGAAACCGGGACGGCCACGGCGGGAATCAGTACGGCGCGCGCATTACGCAGAAAAACAAAGACTACGAGGATCACCAGGACGATGGAAATCAGCAGAGTTTTTTCGACGTCGCTGACGGAGGCGCGGATGGTGGTGGTGCGGTCGAGCACCATGGTGATTTCAATGCCCAGCGGAATGGAGGCTTTGATGAACGGAAGTTGCTCGACTACTCGATCCACGGTGGCGATGATGTTCGCGCCGGGCTGGCGGAAGATGATGACGGTGATGGCGCGCTTGCCATTCAGATAGCCGGCGGCGCGGACGTTCTGTACTGAGTCAATGACTTGCGCGACATCGGAAAGGCGCACGGCGGCGCCATTTTTGTAACCGACGATGATCGGCCTGTAATCTGCCGCGGCGGAGATCTGGTCGTTGGCAAGGATGTCCGCGGTTACGATGCCGTCGGAAATTTGGCCTTTGGCGAGGTCGGAATTCTGCAGGCTGAGCACGGATTGCAAGTTCGAGAGGGTCAGTCCGTAGCTTGCCAGTTGGGTGGGATTTGCTTCCACACGGACGGAGGGCAGCGCGCCGCCTCCAACGGTGACCTGGCCGACGCCCTGAATCTGCGAGAGCTTCTGTTCGATGACGGTCGAGGCGACGTCATACACTTTTTCGGGACCGTATTTATCGGAGGTGAGGCCGAGGATCATGATGGGCGCGTCGGCGGGATTGACTTTGCGATAGGTGGGATTGGAGGGCAGGTTGGCGGGTAGATAGGTGCGCGCGGCATTGATGGCGGATTCGACGTCGCGCGCGGCGCCATCGATGTCGCGACTGAGATCGAATTGAATCGTGATGGAGGTGCTGCCGAGCGTGCTGGTGGAAGTCATTTCCGTCACACCGGCGATGTGGCCAAACTGGCGTTCGAGCGGAGTGGCGACGGAGGAGGCCATAATTTCGGCGCTGCCTCCGGGCAAGCCTGCACTGACTGAGATGGTGGGGAAATCAACTTCGGGCAGCGGTGAAACCGGTAGCACCTCAAAGGCAACCGCACCGGCGAGAGCGATCGCCACGGTTAGCAGAGTGGTGGCCACTGGGCGGTGAATGAAGGGCGCGGAAATGTTCATGCGGGGCCTGGGGCTTCGGCATTTGGCGTGCCCGGGGGTTGCGTGCTGGGCGCTGCGCCGCCGGAAGTTTCCTGGTTTGGCGATTTGCTGGAAAAACGCTGCGCGAGATTGTCGAAGAAAATGTAGATGACTGGCGTGGTGTAGAGCGTCAGGGCCTGGCTGAGCAGCAGGCCGCCGACCATGGCGATGCCCAGCGGCCGACGCAATTCGGAACCGAAGCCGGTACCGAGGGCGAGTGGCAGGCCGGCTAGCAGGGCGGCCATGGTGGTCATCATAATGGGGCGGAAACGCAGCAGGCAGGCTTCATAGATTGCGTCGGTGGAATTTTTTCCGCCCTTGCGTTCCGCTTCCAGCGCGAAATCCACCATCATGATGCCGTTCTTTTTTACGATGCCGATCAGCAGGACGATGCCGATGATGGCGACGACGCTTAGATCCTGGTGAAACAGAATCAGCGCGAGGAAAGCGCCGACGCCGGCGGAAGGCAGGGTGGAAAGAATCGTGATCGGATGCACGAAGCTCTCATACAGCACGCCTAGCACAATGTAGACGGTGACGAGTGCGGCGAGGATCAGCAGTGGTTCATTGGCCAGCGAATTTGTGAAGGACGCGGCAGTGCCTTGAAAACCGGCTTGCAGGCTGGGAGGCATGTGCATGTCCTTCTGCACTTTGTTGATGGCGGTAATGGCGTTGCCGAGCGCTGCATTCGGCGCGAGATTGAAGGAGGCAGTGATCGCGGGAAACTGGCCCTGATGGGTGATCACCAGCGGCTCCATGGTGTTCTCGAAATGCGAGAAAGCGCTGAGCGGAACTGCGTTGCTCATGGACGAGCTGGTGGAGCCGGCGGAGTTGGCGCCGCCGCCGGACGAGGAGGAAGAAGTCGGCGTAAGCGCGTTCGCAGCAGGCAGGAGTGTATTCGCCGACGGAGTGTAGAGGGCGGAACCGGTGAGCGCGTTCGAACCCGCGGAAGAAGAACTGGAGGACGCGAAGGAGGAAACGGTCCCGGCGCCGCTGGTGCCATTGGACGCGTTGGACTGGATGTAAATGTGGTTGAGCTTGTTGGGATCTTTCTGAAATTGCGGCTGGCTTTCCAGCACCACGTGATATTGATTCACCTGCGTATACATTGTGCTGATTTGCCGCTGGCCGAAGGCGTCGTACAAAGTGTTGTCGATGGTTGCCGGCGCGATGCCCAAGCGGCCGGCAGTGATGCGGTCAATTATCAGAGTTACGGCGAGGCCTCCCGGTTGTTGATCGGTCGCCAGGTCTTCCAGTTCCGGCTGTTTTTTTAGCTCGTCCATGAAGCGGCTGGTCCAGAGATTCAGTTCCTTGGCGTCGGAATCTTCCAGCGTGTATTGGTATTGTGTGCGGCTCACGCGGTCATCAACGGTAATGTTCTGCACCGGCTCCATGAACAGCTCGATGCCCTGCACTTTGTCTAAGCGCGTCTTGAGCCTGCGGATCAAGTTCGACGCGCTGATCTTGCGCTGGTCGAGCGGTTTCAGGTTGATGGACATGCGGCCGCTGTTGGTGGTGACGTTCGTGCCATCTGCGCCGATAAACGACGAGATGCTTTCAACCGCTGGATCTTCCATTACAGCTTTGGCAAGTTCCTGCTGCTTTTCGGCCATGGCTTGCGAGCTGATGGATGCGGGCGCTTGCGAAATGCCTTGGATCACGCCTGTATCCTGCACCGGGAAAAAGCCTTTGGGGATAATGATGTAAAGAAAAATTGTGAGCAGCAGCGTGCCGACGGCGACGAGCAGCGTAATCGTCTGATAGCGCAGGACAAATTTCAGCGTCCGGCCATAGAACGCGATCATATTTTCGAAAACACGTTCGGAAGCTTTGTAGAAGCGCCCTTGCTGGTCTTTCGGCGTATGGCGCAGGATTCGCGCGCTCATCATGGGAGTCAGCGTAAGGGAAACCACTGCCGAGAGCACGATGGTGACGGCGAGCGTAACCGCAAATTCGCGGAACAGGCGGCCGACCACGTCGCCCATGAATAAGAGCGGAATCAGCACGGCGATCAGTGAGACGGTGAGCGAGAGAATGGTGAATCCGATTTGTTCGGCGCCTTTGAGCGCCGCTTCCATGGGCGGTTCGCCTGCTTCGATGTAACGCGAAATGTTTTCGATCATGACGATGGCATCGTCCACCACGAAACCGGTGGAGATGGTGAGGGCCATCAGCGATAAGTTATCCAGGCTGTAACCGAGCAGGTACATCGCCGCTAAAGTTCCGACGAGCGAGAGCGGCACAGCCACCGCCGGGATAATGGTGGCGTAAAGACTACGCAAGAAAAGAAAAATGACGAGCACGACGAGGCCGATGGTCAGAAGCAATTCAAATTCGACGTCGGAGACAGACGCTTCGATGGCGGTCGTAAGATCGGTGAGCGTGGTGACCTGAATTCCCGTGGGCAGATTGGCTTCGAGCTGCGGAATCAGCGCCTTGATGCTTTTCACGACCGCGATCGTATTTGCGCCGGGCTGGCGTTGCACGTTCAGGATCACCGCGGGCGTCTGATTCATCCACGCGGCCTGCGAATTATTTTCCACGCCATTCACGATGGCGGCTACGTCGGGGAGCATCACCGGCGCGCCGTTGCGGTAGGCGACGACAACGTTCTTGTAATCCGTGTTCGTGACCAGCTGATCGTTGGCGTCAATCTGGTAGTCCTGGCGGGGACCGTCGAAGTTTCCTTTGGCGGCGTTCACGCTGGCGGAGGTCAGCGCGGCCCGCAAGTCTTCCAGGTTGATGCCGTAGGACGATAGCGCGGTGGGATTCGCCTGAATGCGCACGGCTGGTTTTTGTCCGCCGCTGATGGTTACCAGGCCCACACCACTGAGCTGCGAAATTTTCGGCGCCAGGCGCGTGTCCACCAGGTCTTCCACCTGCGGAAGCGGCATCGAGTTGGAAGTGATCGCGAGCGTCAACACCGGAGCGTCGGCTGGATTCGTCTTACTGTAAGTGGGAGGCGCGGGCAGGATGGAGGGCAGCAGGCTTTGCGACGCGTTGATCGCGGACTGCACTTCTTCTTCTGCGACATCGATGCTCAGCGTGAGATTGAATTGCAGCACGATCACCGAAGTGCCGCCCGAGCTGGAGGAAGTCATCTGGCTCAAACCTTGCAGCTCGCCGAATTGGCGCTCGAGCGGGGCGGTCACCGTGGTCGCAACGACTGTGGGGCTTGCTCCGGGATAAAACGTGAGGATCTGAATGGTGGGATAGTCAACTTGCGGCAATGCCGAGACGGGGAGCTGCGTGTAACCGACGATGCCAACCAGCAAGATTGCGGCCATCAACAAAGAAGTGGCTACCGGCCGCAAAATAAACGGACGAGAGGGACTCACGGGGTGCTGCTCCCGCTCGCGCCATTCGTGCTAGCGCCGTTCGTACCAGCGGCGGGCGGCTGGTTCGAGACTACGACCGCGATGTTGTCTTGCAATTTATCGAAGCTGCTGTTCGCTAACACATCTCCAGGATTGATGCCGTCAACTTGCGTTTGGCCGCCGTTAGTGACTCCGGGTTTCACGCTGACCATATGCGCAACATTGTTTTGAATCACGTACACGAACGAAGCCTGGCCGTTTTGTTGTATGGCGGAGGACGGAACCAGCGTCACTCCCTGCAGCGTATTCACCAGCAGGCGCGTGTTCACAAACTGGTTGGGGAAGAGTGCGTCATTGGTATTGGCGAAAAGCGCGCGGCCTTTCACTGTGCCGGTGGTGGTGTCAATCTGATTGTCGAGAGTCAAGAGCTGGCCGCTGGCGATTTTCGTTTGCGCGGTGCGATCGAAGGCGTCCACGCCGAGCTTGGCTTTCGCGCGCAGGCGATCTTGCACGGGGCCGAGACTATCTTCGGGAATCGTGAAAACTACGGTGATGGGCTCGAGCTGAGTGATTACCACGAGCGTGGTCGTGCCGGCGGTTTGCACCACGTTGCCGGGATCCATGAGGCGCAGACCGACGCGTCCGGCGATGGGCGCAGTGATGTGGCAGTATTCCACTTGCACCTGATTGAATTGAACTGTGCCTTGGTCGTTCTTTACGGTGCCTTCGTCCTGGTGCACCAGTTTTTCCTGGTCGTCGAGAATTTGCTTGGCGATAGCGTTGTGCGCCCACGCTTCCTGGTAACGCGCCAGATCCATCCGCGCTTGCGCCAGAAGATTCTGGTCGCGTTCGAGCGCGCCTTCGGCTTCCATCAGCATGGCGCGGTACGTGCGTGAGTCAATGTCAATCAGCGAGTCGCCCTTCGCAACGCGCTGGCCTTCCGTATAGTGGACTCCCATAATTATTCCGGTGACCTGCGCGGTAATCGAAGAGGTGTACACCGGGGTGACTGTGCCGATCGAGTCCAGGTAAACGCCGATATCGCCTTTTTGCGCCGTGATGGTGGTGATGGAGATGCCGGCGGGACGAACTTTCTTGGCGGCGGCTTTTTTGGCTTCTTCGTCGTGGCGGAAAATCAGCAGGGCAATAATCACAAGGACCAGAAGTGACAGGCCCCACCAAACGAACTGCGGTACCTTGCGCCGAGGTTGTGGCGAAGCGGGAGCGGCTGGGACCGGAGGCTTTTGATATTCAGGGATGGATGCAGAGGTGTTTTTTATCTCGGCAATAAGAATCTCCTGGGTAGAGCTGGAAGCGCCTAGATGGTACTTCCCCGGAGCGGTTCCCCAAAATACAATAAATCTGGTACTGCTGCCTTCGGTCAGGGCTGCGCGTGAATGATTCGTACTGATTGACGTGGTGACTGCCGAGCGAATAGCTTTAAGCGAGTAGCTCGTGAAACGCGCAGCGGCGTTCCATTCAAGAAATGGCGTTTACTCAGAAGGCATCTTGGGAGGCTCGGGAGGTTTACTGTAAACCTCGGGAAATATTCGCTTGAATGGTTCGCCTCTAGCCGTATCAGGGTCTTCCTGCGGCGAGTTGTTCGGTCGACTCCCTTCACTCTTAGGCGAGGAATCGGGAGGCGTGACTTCCTCTGGAACCATCACAACAGCATACACAGCTACGAACGGAGTAAGTTTTGCACACAGTCTGCGAGTCTGCTCATGCCATCCGCTTTAGCAATTACCGCGTCAACAGCAAGCCCCTTGCCAGGAAATGCTCTGGCAATCGCTTCGCTGTACATAGTGAATAGGATTATCAGGACGTTTGGCATCATCTCTTTCAGGACGGACGCCGCAACGATACCATTCGTCCGGGGCATCGCCGCATCCAGAAGAATCAAATCGGGTTTGAGGCTCCGGGCTTTTTCGATGGTATCTTCGCCATCGGCTGCCTCGCCGCAGACATCAAAGTCTTGCTGGGTGAGATACGAACGGACGACTCTGCGAACGGTGTCGCTGTCATCCGCCACTAGAATCCGCTTCGACATTATAGTGACTCGCTGAGAACTCGGAACGAACTATCGTGTAGTTCCGTGAGGCGGGCTACCTCGTTGTCATCGGCAATCAGTACGTGCGCGACGTGCGCATGGTTAGGCTCGATGACTAAGCCATGTCCAATGTAGGACACCCTACAGAGACGTAAAGGCCCTGTTAATACAGCGAACACTGCATAGCGTCTCGGGGGAAACCCTTAGACATCGCAGGTAGGCCAGTAATGTTCCAAGCTGGAGAAAAAGCGGAGCTTAGAAGAAGTAAGGGGCGCGCCCAAAGGACGATTTTAGAACTTTTTCAGGAGAGCTTGTATCGAGTCTGCCTCAGTTTCCCTCTCCAAAAGAGTGGAGGATCTAAAGCGAGCTCGATTGAGTCCTCATTGACAACTCGTATCGGGCACCCAAATGCGCAGAACATGTGGCAACGCCAAAGGCTGCTCATGCCGTCTTAACCAAGCGGGCCAAATAGCTGCTGGCGAGAGTTCCCGGTGACATCACAACAGTCGATTACAATAAGAAAAACACTACGACGAGGGGAGAACGCAACCGTGACAAAACCCAAAAGTAGTGGAGTAGCTGAATACATAGCAAGATGTCCGAAAGAGGCGCACGGCGATTTGGCGAAGATCAGAGCGGCCGTACGGGCGGCAGCGCCTGGCGCCACTGAACGCACCGACTATTTCCAGATGCCCGGTTATTCCTATCCAGGAATTGATTATTATGACGGGATGTTTGCCTGGTTCAGCTTCAAGCAACCACACCTACGCCTACATGTACCCCCTTCAGTGATACAAGAACACAGGAAGGAGCTTGCAGGTTATGCAACAACGAAAGCCATTGTTAGCTTCCCCAGGGGTAAACCGGTACCCACGACATTGGTGAAGAAACTGGTGAGAGCAAGTCTAAAGGCAATGAAGGATAAGAGCAGCAACCGTAGCAGAACGTAACCGCCTCGGATTATGGACGCTCTTTGGCGACCGCCACGTTCGATTTTTGTTCGGAACAAAACTAGGGGTATCAACCGAAGCCACTGAACACACGCTGTCTTTGGAAGCGGCGCGCCCACGGGGACGATTCTAGAACTTTTCTCGGCGACTTTGTGGCGGCTTTGCCACAAAGTGACCCCTATTGTTTGAGCCGTATCTAGTTTAATCTAGATTTATCTTGCAATCATGTCTAGATTTCCCTAAAATCATTTTCAGAGGGTCGGTTCGAGATGGCTAAGGAAACTGTCAAGATTGGTCCGGCGATCGACGCCAAGCTGTACAAGGAATTCGTGGCCGTCGCCAGGGAAAACGGGCAGTCCCAGCGACATCTGCTGGAGAAGGCTATCGAACACTACATCCACAACGTCGTTCCTTCCCAACACTTAGTACGGCCGGAAGTAATGGATGCGTACCGCCGCTCGAACGAGAAGTTCCGAGAACTTTATGAGAAGCTGGCGAAGTGAGTTAAGTGCCAGAGCGTATATACCTCACCGTCGCCGAAGTTCTCACAATCCACAAACAGCAAATCGATCAGTACGGTGGGATCGATGGTATTCGAGAGAGTGGTCTGCTGGAATCCGCGGTATTCCGCCCTCAGACTGGCTATTACAACAGCGTGGCTGAGGAATCTGCGGCTCTCATGGAATCTCTGGCGAACAACCATCCGTTTCTCGACGGAAACAAGCGCGTAGCCTTTGCGGCCGCACACACGTTTCTTCTTGTCAATGGATTCGACTTGGCCGTCGATCCTATCTCTGCTTTCGAATTCGTGATGCGTTCGATCTCCAGCGGAGAATTCCGATTCGCTCAAATACTTAAATGGATCAACGATCACATCGTCGAAGTCTAGGAGATCATCTGGTTTCCGAGATTCGGATAGACGCGCGGATTGGACACTGAAAA
>Ga0210391_10004628_pt1 | contig 11414 bp, 13 predicted proteins | sample IncBWC12OmetaG_FD_160573 | JGI IMG/M metagenome (GOLD analysis project Ga0210391, IMG submission 160573) | Forest soil microbial communities from Barre Woods Harvard Forest LTER site, Petersham, Massachusetts, United States - Inc-BW-C-12-O ...
CAGCCACCCGGTTTTTGTGCAAAGCCCGGGGAGAGAGCTTTGCCCTAATAAGGCTCGCTGCCCATAAAAGCGGGCGTTTGCCTATAAAAGGCCCGCGCGGGCATTTGCTTTTAGTGCGTGGTGAACGACCCAAGTTTCTTGGGGTCGCCAAACGGATCGCAGTAAGCGTAGTCGAGCGTCACGCTTACGGAGTATCGTGTTTTATGCCGGAGCGGCCGTAGCGCTGCGGCATAAAGCGTCGTACCTGGAGCCGGGCTAAGTTCCGGTTGGGGCAGTGGGCTTGGAAGCGGCACCCGCTTCGGATAGTAAAGAAATCTCCCGCCCGACGTCAGCCACGGGATCGGATCCTCATTTCGTGCGCCGATGATGAGTACGCCGGCGGACAATGTTTCAAAATCTCTGCCGCGACGAAGAAGGCGCGACCATGGTTGAATATGGCCTGCTCGTGGCCCTGATCGCGATGGTAGCCCTCGTTGGAATTACGCTGCTCGGCACGAACCTCCAGTCGCTCTACACCACCGTCGCCGGCTCCGTTTAGGCCGAAACCCCGACCGAAGATAAAAGTCGGGGCCCATCGAGCCGATAACAGGAGTAGCGCGAGCAGCGATGTTTAGCGCGGCTCGAATAGTAATCGGCCAGGCTGAAGTTCGTCCCTTCTGCCCACGCCGCGAAAAAGGGCCGGTATCAAGCCGGTCCTTTTTGATTTGCTTGCGAAAGAGAACCGCGTGCCGGACGTTCGACTCAGCCGCAGCTTGCAGATTCCTGCCGATTTAGCCTCTCAGGCGCTCGGCGAGCTGCTGCGGGCAATCGCAAAGCAGGAGGGGCCGTGGCGCGGTTTTGCGTTGCGCGTAAGTTTTGGCGATTTGCATCTCCCCGATGTCGGCTACGTCGCGGTACCGATCCATTTGACCGTCGAGAAGAACGCGAAGGAACCGCGCGTCTACGATATTACGTTTAATGCGGCCAAACTGCCGGCTGCATTCCCCGGTTTTGCCGGAGCGTTGAGCGTCGAGCCCGGCGAAATCGGACAAAGCGAGCTTCGTTTGTCCGGCAGTTACGAACTGCCGCTGCAGTTCTTTGGAAGGCTGCTCGACGCCGCGCTGATGCCCAACGTTGCGGCCCTCTCGCTCGAGAACTTCATCGACGAAATCGCGGCGGCGTGCCAGGCGCGCGTCGACCAGCGCGAAGCCGAGTTCGTCCGCTACCGCTTCCTCCAGTAGACGATGCAGTGATGGAGGTGCGCGCGGACTGCTGCATCGTGGGCTGCGGCCCTGCCGGAATGATGGCCGGACTGCTGCTTGCGCGCGCCGGCGTCCGGACCGTTTTACTCGAGAAGCACGCCGATTTTCTTCGTGACTTTCGCGGCGATACGATTCATCCGTCAACCCTCGACGTAATGGCGGAGCTTGGTTTGCTCGAAGCCTTTTTAAAACGCCCGCACCAAGAGGTCACCACGTTAGCGGGGAACCTCGGTGACCAACTCGTTACCGTGGCGGATTTCACGCATCTTCCGACGCGCTGTAAGTTCGTCGCGTTCATGCCACAGTGGGACTTTCTGAACTTTCTCGCAGAAGAAGCCAAGCGCTTCGGGACCTTCGACCTTCGCATGCAGGCTAGCGCGAAGGATCTGCTATGGGAGGACGGACGCGTCGCAGGCGTGCGCGCGCAGACTGCCGACGGAATCTTGGAGGTCCGCGCCGACCTCACGATTGCCGCCGACGGACGCGAATCGGTGGTGCGAAAGGCAGCGGCTCTGGAGGTCGTCGAACTCGGCGCTCCGATGGACGTGCTGTGGCTGCGGCTTACCAAACGGCCCGACGATCCACACGAAACCTTCGGTTACATTCGAAACGGGCGGATCATGGCGCTGATCGACCGCGGCGAGTATTGGCAGTGCGCGTACGTCATCCCGAAGGGAACCCTCGCCGAACTGCACGAGCGCGGACTGGGCGAGTTTCGCCGTCAAATCGGCGAGATCGTGCCCTTTCTAAACGATCGCGCGCACGAGTTGCACACCTGGGACGACGTGAAGCTCTTGACGGTACGCGTGAACCGGCTGCGGCGCTGGTATCGTCCGGGGCTGCTCTGCATCGGCGATGCCGCCCATGCGATGTCGCCGATCGGCGGCGTCGGAATCAATCTCGCGATTCAAGATGCGGTTGCGGCATCGAACATGCTCGCCCCCAAGTTACTTGATCGCACGCTTTCGACTCGCGATCTGCGCGCCGTTCAGCGGCGGCGTGAAATGGCGGCCAAGCTGACGCAGGCGTTGCAACTGTTCATTCAGAGTAAGGTCATCGGCAAGGTGCTGACAAACGGACGCGCGCCGCTGTTGGGCCGTTTACCGGCCTTGTTGCGCTGGCTGCCGTTCCTGCCGCGCATTCCCGGATATCTCGTGGGTTTGGGGTTTCGCCCCGAACACCTCAGCCGCAGCCGCCCGACGTAAACGCGATGGCACGCGGGATCGCACTGGGAGTTGTCGCTACGCTGGTAGTCTTAGGATTCAGTGCATATCTGGGACTCAAGAACGGCTTGATGCCCGCCAATGCCGACGGTAAACCGTCGCGGCTGGAACGCTGGGCGGCGCGAACGTCACTTCGCGCGACGCTGGAGCGAGAGGCGCCCAAAGGCTCGAATCCGCTCCCGCTCGACGCCGCCGGCCTGATGGCCGGAATCAAGTTGTACGCTGCGAACTGCGCCGTCTGCCATGGCGCGTCCGACGGCCGGCCGTCCAACATCGCGCTCGGGCTCTATCAAAAACCCCCGCAGCTCGCCAAAGACGGGGTCGAAGACGATCCCGACGGCGTGATTTATTGGAAGATCGATCACGGCATCCGGCTGACGGGCATGCCGGCGTTCGGCAAAAATCTCAACGCCCGGCAGCTCTGGCAGTTGACGCTCTTCCTCAAGCACATGGACGCCCTTCCGCCGGGGCCCCAGCGCGTTTGGGTTAAGGCGTCGGCTCCGGTGCGGTCGTCGGTGTCCCGCTAAAAACGTACTGATCGTTGGAGTTGGTGTTGGTGTAGCTCGGCGCCGTGTCGCCGAACTGATTTTGCATCGCCGGTCCCGAGAGTACGGCAGCCGTCTCCGGATAGACCTGACCGCGGAACGAACCGTCGCTGTTCATGGTGCCGACAACGTGCAGCTTGCCCTCGGGCCCGGCGCCCAGGCCGAGGTCGATGCTCGACGGTCCAATGCTCAGCCAGATGTAATCCCCGTCGCGACCACCCACGACCGGAATGTAGAGCTTGTTAAAGGTAGTGTGGTAATAACCGCGGATGGTGCCTGCGGGAAAAAGCTGGAGATCGAGCCTGCCCGAGATCGGGTACTGCGACCCATAGACCTGCGTGATAGCCGTTGTGTAATGAAGTTCTGTTGCCGAAGCCGCTGCTTGAGCCGACGCCGCGTGCGGCGTCCCAAGCAAGGTTGCGCCTACAAGCGCCATGCAGCTTACCAGCCGTCCCAAAGACCGTACCATTCTGACTCCTCTCGGTTGACCGTCTCAGGGAGTAGAGCGCTTATCCCGGCGAGAACGTGACGGGCGTGGCACAACCTGCGGAAATTGATCTACGCACTTTCCCGGCGTGGGAGCGCCCCGACCAGGTTCGCAAAGCGCTCGACCGGCTCCCATCGGGGGGCTCGCTTACCCTCATTACCGAGAACGAACCGCGGGCACTCTCCGTGCGCATTACTCAGGAGCGGCCGGATCGCTTTGTAATGGAAGCGCGCCGCATCGCCAGCCGCATGTGGCATCTGCGCCTGACGCCTCGTGGGGAAGAGACCGATCGAAACTCGGCCGCCCAGCACCTCAGCCACTGTTCGGCATTCGCCGGCGTCGACGCTGAGGTTCGACAGGAGCTCGGCGCGGCCGCGGTTTGGCAAACCGGGCGCCGCGGACAGACCTTGGTCGCCGAGAACGCGGACTGGCCGTTCATGGGCGTGGTAACCGAAGGCATCGTGGCGCGCGCCAACGGGGGCGGCCGCGAACGCGAGCGCATCCTGTACGAAATTTTCCCATACGAAGTCTTCGGCGTTGCGGAGTATTTCGACCGCGGTCTAAAGATGGCGCGCATCGCCGTCTTCTCGAAGTCCGCTCACGTCCTCAAGCTGCCCTGGGAGGCCGTTTCACGCGTCGCAGCCGGCTATCCGCAACTGACCAACGCGTTGGGCATCGTTTTGGCGCAGCGGGTTCGCCTGCTCGCAGATGCGCTCAGCGTGCAGGGATCGCTTCCGATTCTTGGCCGTATCGCGAAGGTGCTGCTTCCATACGCAATGCACGAGCGGGGGCTCGTGCAGGCCGCGTCGTCGCTGTCGACCATTACGCAATCGCAGATCGCGGCGGCCGGCGGGACGGTAAAGGAAGTGGCAGCGCGTGCGATCGCGGAGCTCGAGTCGCGCGACGCGTTACGCCGCGAGCACGGACACATCCGCTACCTCGATCGTGAAGTTCTTTTAGAGCTGATCCGCGCCGTCTCCTAAGCCGGAATTCGGTCGAAACCGGCGTACGGCCGGAGCACCTCGGGCACCACAACGGTCCCGTCGCGCTGCTGGTAGTTTTCGAGAATCGCGATGAGCGTTCGACCGATGGCTAGGGCCGAACCGTTGAGCGTGTGCACGAACTCGGGTTTCGCGCCGCGCTCGCGCCGGAAGCGTATCGAAGCGCGGCGCGCTTGAAAATCCGTGCAGTTGGAGCACGAGCTAATCTCACGATACGCGTTGTTGCTCGGAACCCAGACCTCGATATCGTACGTCTTGGCCGCGTTAAAACCAATATCGCCGGCGCAGAGCGCGACCACGCGGTGCGGCAGTTCGAGCTCCACGAGGAGCGATTCGGCGTCGCGCGTCAGCCGTTCGAGCGCTTCAAACGAGGCTTCGGGCGCCGTCAGCCAGACGAGCTCGACCTTTTCGAATTGGTGCTGCCGCATCAGCCCACGAGTATCTTTACCGGCGGCACCGGCCTCTTTGCGAAAGCAGGGTGTGTACGCGACGTACTGCTGCGGCAGTTCTGAGAACTCCAGAATCTCGTCGCCGCGCAGCGCCGTCAGCGGCACTTCGGCCGTTGGTATCATGAACAGGCCCGCATCGCGATCCTCGAACATTGCGTCGGCGAATTTGCTCAACTGCCCGGTCGACCACATCGTCGCGCGCGAGACGAGCAACGGGGGCGCAATCTCGAGATAGCCGCGCTCGCGCCCGCGATCGAGAAAGAACGCGGCGAGGGCTCGCGACAGGCGCGCGCCGGCGCCGCCGAGCACGGCGAAGCGGCTGCCCGAGAGTTTTGCAGCTCGCGTGAAATCCAGAATCCCGAGTTGTTCGCCGATCTCCCAGTGCGGTTTTGCCGGGAAGTCGAAGTCGCGCGGCGTTCCCCAGCGCCGCAGTTCGACGTTGGATGCTTCGTCGGAACCGTCGGGAACGGAGTCGTCGAGAAGGTTCGGTGTCTGCTCGAGCAGCGCTCGCAGCGGCGAGCTTTCGCCGGAGGTCGACAGCGCGCGAGCGCGTTCTTCCAATGCGGCGATCTCGCTTGAGAGCGCATCGATTTGCGGCCGCACTTCACGCGCCGCGGCAGCTTTGTCGCCGGCCTGCCCGATGGTGGCCGAAAGGCGGTTCTTTTCTGCCTTCGCCTTTTCTGCTGCGGTCAGCGCCGAGCGGTACTCCTCGTCGCAGCGCAGAAACTCGTCGACGATCGACGGATCGGCCCCGCGGCGAGCCAGCGAGCGTCGTACGCGGTCGGGATCGCGTCGAACCAGAGCAATATCGAGCATGGAGAAGCGCGCCATTAACCAGTCTGTAAATCCAGTCCTACCAACGGTTGGATTTGTCGCGGAGACGCTGCTCGCGCCGCAACAGGCGATCGTGGCATTTTTCGCGCGCGCGCGGCTCGCGCCGCCAGGCACCGAGATGGTGGCGCTCGACGACGCGTTTGGGCGCGTGCTCGCGCAGAGCGTCGTTGCCGGCGAGGATCATCCGAGTGCCGCGCGTTCGCTGATGGATGGTTTTGCGCTGCAGTCGCGGTCGGCGCCCGGTATTTACGAGATCCTCACCGGCGTGCTGATGGGTGCGGCTACAGCGAGCGCGTTGACGCCGGCAACGGCGATGCCGATTCCCACGGGTGGTCTGCTTCCGCCGGGCGCCGATGCGGTCGTGCCGATCGAGGACGTGCGCGTCGACGGAGGCCGGCTTCACGTCGATGCCACGATTGACCCTGGGTCCAACGTCGCGCCGTGCGGCGCGGATATGCGGCGCGGCGAGACGCTGTTACAGCCTGGGCGCCGCATCCGCGCCGCAGAAGCCGGCGTCCTCGCCACGCTTGGAGTTATCCGGGTTTGCGTCTATCGCCGGCCGGCGATCGCGGTGCTGTCGAGCGGCGACGAGCTCGTCGAACCGCAGGTGCAGCCGCGACTCGGAGAGATTCGCGATTCGAACCGCTATGCGGTCGCGGCTTCACTGCGAGCGATGGGTGCCTTTGCGCGCCACTATCCGACCTTGCGCGACGAGGCGGACGCGTTTGAATCGGGACTTGCACGCGCGCTCGCGCAGTGCGACGGCGTCGTCGTGACCGGCGGCTCATCGGTGGGCGAGCGCGATCGCTTGCCGCCTGCGGTGGCGGCGATGGCGAAGCCCGGCGTGATCGTGCACGGTTTGCGGGTCAAGCCCGGTAAGCCGACGCTCTTTGGCGCCGACGGTGGCAAGCCGATTCTCGGCTTGCCAGGAAACCCCACGTCGGCGTTGTTCATGCTCGAAGCGGTGGCATCGCCGATCGTTGCGGCCCTCACGGGCGCCCCGATCGAGCCGGCGACGCTGCAGGCCCGCTTGAAGGGGCCGGCACAGAGCCGTCCCGGCTGGACGTGGTACGTTCCGGTCAGCCTGCAACGCGATGGAGAAGTGCCCCTCGCGCAACCCCTTGCCCTACGCTCGTTTTCGGTGAGCTTGGCGGCGCGCGCCGACGGCTATATCGTTATGGGTGAGCGTGACGAAGAGTGGCCGACCGGCAAGCTCGTGACCGTGCATCGCTTTCTAGGGGGTTGACTCTCGCCGTGATCCGACCGACGCCCGCCGTCGAAGGGCTTCCCGCGACGACGCCGTTCATTGGTCCCGAGCAGCTGATGCGCGAAAGCGGGCGGCGCGAGCTGGTTCGCTTGGGAGCCAACGAAAGCGCGTTCGGACCTTCGCCCAAAGCGATTGAGGCAATGACTGCAGAACTGCCGCGGCTCTCCTGGTACGGCGATCCCGAATCCCTCGATCTGCGCGACGCCCTCGCAGCGAAACACGGCTGCGCTCCGTCGCAGATCGTCGTCGGCGCGGGGATCGACGACCTGATGGGCTTGGCGGTGCGCGCGTTCGTTGCGCCCGGCGAGCCCGCGCTGATGACTCGCGGGACCTATCCGACGTTTCTGTATCACGTCGTGGGTTATGGCGGGATACCGGTCGACGCACCATACCGCAGCGACGGCAAGCCCGATCTCGAGGAGCTGGTGGCCATCGCCCGGCAGGATCTTCCGCGCATCGTCTATTTCGCGAATCCGGATAATCCCAGCGGGCACTTCACAGGGCGCGACGAGATGCAGCGTTTCTACGACGCGTTGCCGCACGACAGCCTGCTGCTTCTCGACGAAGCCTATGCCGACTTTGTTGACGAAGCCGAGCTGCTGCCCCCGTTGTTCGAAGACCGGCTCATCCGGCTGCGCACGTTTTCGAAGGCCTACGGAATGGCCGGAGCGCGAATCGGCTACGCGCTCTCAACCGAGAGCAACATCCGGACCTTTGGCAAGATTCGGTTGCACTACGGAATCAACCGTAACGCGCAGATCGGCGCACTGGCAGCGCTGGAGGACGACGCATTTACCGAGTACGTTGTGAGCGAGACGGCCCGCGCGCGCGCAGCGTACTACGAACTCGCGGTCGAGCTCGGCGTTCCCCGCATCGAATCGCGGGCGAACTTCGTCTGCCTCGGCATGGAGAACGCGCAGCGTGCCACTCGCATCATGAACGAGCTGCTCTTGCGCGGGGTTTGGGTACGCAAGCCCGGCGCGCCGCCGCTCGATTCCTACATTCGAGTGAGCGCCGGAACCGAACCGATGCGGCGCGCCTTCGCCGAGGCGTTGCACGCTGTCATCGCATCCCCTCGAATGAGCCTGTCCTGAGCGGAATCGAAGGATGAGATACGCGATCGTTTCGGACGTTCACGCCAACCTCGAATCGCTCGAGCGGGCGCTTGCGGCGACGCAGCCCTCCGATACCCTCGTTTCGCTCGGCGACGTCGTGGGCTACGGACCCAATCCCAACGAAACCGTCGCGATCTTGCGCGAACGCTGCCGGCACGCGGTGCTGGGCAATCACGATCTTGCCGCGCTCGAAGACTTTGGCGTTGAAAGCTTCAACAACGTCGCTCGCGCCGCCATCCGCTGGACTCAGAGCGTTCTCGACGAGCCGAGCCGCGCGTGGCTCAACACGCTTCCCTACGAGCTTCGCTTTCCCGACTTTTTGCTCGTTCACGGCGCTCCGGTAAAGTATTTCGATTACGTTCTCGATAAAGCCGCGGCGGCGGCCGCGTTCGAACGCACCGACGCGCCGCTCGTCTTCATCGGGCACACGCACATCGCCGAGTATTGGACGTGCGATGAGGCAGGGGCCATCGGCCACAAGCATATGCAGCATGGCGGTGAGCTCGTGCTCGAAACCGGCAAACGGTACATCGTCGACGTGGGCAGCGTCGGTCAACCGCGCGACCTCAATCCCGATCCGTCGTTCGTGCTGTTCGATTCTGAGCAGCGGCGCGTCGAGTGGATCCGCTACAGCTATCCGATCGACGAGGTCGCACGCAAGATGCATGCGGCCGGCCTGCCCGCCTATCTCGCGGACCGTTTGGCTTTGGGACGGTAGTGACCAAGAACGACGTTCCGTTCGACGACGGAAACTGCTTTGCGTGCGGTCCGGACAATCCCATCGGGATGCACGTGCACTTCGACCTCGCGGACGCCTCCGGCGGCGTCCGTGCGCGATGCACCTTGGGGCCGCAGTACCAAGGCTGGCGCGGTATCGCTCACGGCGGCATCGTGATGGCGCTGTTGGATGAAGCAATGGCCCATGCCGCCGGATTTGCGGGACATCGCGGCGTCACCGCAGCGGTCAACGTGCGCTTTCGCCGGCCGGTTCCGCTTGGAGAGCCGATCGAGGTGCGCGGCCGCGTAGCTTGGCAGCGACACAGCGTGCTCGGCGTTGAGGCCGGCATCTTCGATGCCGCGGAGAACTTGCTGGCGCAAGCCGAGGGCCGTTTTGTTTCGCGCGGGAGGCTCGACGCCGCAAACGACCGGCAAAATCCTCTGGCTGCGCCCGAGGTTCCGGCGCGGTGATCGTCGAGAATCGCCGCGCGCGCTTCGAGTACCACATCCTCGAGTCGCTCGAAGCGGGATTGGTCTTGACCGGAACGGAGGTAAAATCAATTCGCGCCGGCGGGGTCAGTTTGAGCGAAGCCTACGCGCGAATCCGCGACGGCGAGGCCTGGCTGCTCGGAATGCACGTCCCGCCGTACAAGCAGGGTAGTTTTTCCAACGCGGAGCCGAACCGGCCGCGCAAACTGTTGCTGCACAAGGAGGAGATTGCGCGCTTGCAGAGCCGCACCGGCGAAAAAGGGCTCACGATCGTACCGCTGCGGCTCTATTTCACGCGCGGCATGGCGAAGGTTCAACTCGGCGTAGCACGCGGCAAGAAACTTTGGGACAAGCGCGCCGACGCGGCCAAGCGCGACGTCGAACGGGAAATCGCCGCGCACGTTCGCCGGTCGTGAGAGGCGCCCGGCCCGAACGGGAGGTCGAAGCGGCGATCGAACGCGCCGGCGTGCTGCGCGAAGGCGAGCGCGTTCTCGTCGCCTGCAGCGGTGGCCCGGATTCGGTAACGCTCGCGGCGGCACTGCATGCAATCGCTCCGCGAATCGGAGTAGAGATTTCCATCGCGCACGTCAATCACGGCGTGCGCAGCTCGGCCTGGCAAGACGAGTGCATCGTGCTGCAGTTGGCCGCGGCGCTCGGAGTCGCACTGCGGATCGTCGCGCTCCAAAGCCGGAGCGATGACGAAGCGCGTCTTCGGCTGGCGCGCTACCGTGCGCTTGCGAAAACCGCAAACTCATTGCGCTGCTCGGTAATCGTTACCGCTCACCACGCCGAAGATCAAACCGAGACCGTTTTCTTAGCATTGTTGCGGGGCTCGGGATTGGCAGGTTTGAGCGGAATGCCGGCGCGGCGCACGCTCGAGCCGGGCCTGGATCTCGCTCGTCCGCTCTTGGCCGTTGCGCCTGAGTCGCTTCGCTCCTACTGCCACGCCCGAGCGCTGCCGTACGCCGTCGACCCAACGAACTCCGATTCCGGGCGGCGACGGAACGCCGTTCGCGAGGCGCTCTCGAACCTGCGGCCCCTCTTCCCGGCGCTGGACCGAGCCGTCGCGCGCGCGGCCGAAGTAATCGCGCAGGAGCGGCTGGGGAGCCCTCGAGCCCGTCTGCGGCGGTCGGTCAGAGAGCGCTTTGCGGCCGACGACGACCTTCGCGACCTCGATTTCGCCCACGTCGAAGCGGCGGTTCGAGCCCTCGAAAGCGGCCGAAGCGGCACCTACTTCATGAAGCCTGGGATTGGGCTGAGAGTCGAGGACGGCTCGATTGCGGGTATCATAAGCACGAAGTAGCCGCTGGGGCCAGCCGATGTCGAACCCTTTCGCAATAGGTTACGGTTTGAAGCATCAGGAATCTACCGCAGTATAAATCCATACCTAGCCGAGCTTCGAGAGGGTCAAACGGTCTAACGTCAACGTGAACAAACATCTCAGATCAATCGTCCTTATCATCCTGGCAGTCATCGCGGTCTTTATCATCGTCGAGCGCTTCGTTGCGCCCAGCGAAGGTGAGACCCGTCTCGACTATGGGGCCTTCTATCAGAAGCTCGAGGCAGGTCAGGTTCAATCGTTTCACGCCACCGGGCTGGGCGCCATCGGTGACCTTGCTAACGGCACCAAGTATTCGGTCGCGGTTCCGAACCTCGATCAGACATTCGTCGACGAAGTCTATCGCAAGGTAAAGAGCGGAGCGATTAGCTTCGAGCAGCAATCGAACGCCGGGCTCCTCTCGAGCCTGATGACGCTGGGGCCGCTCGCGATCACGATGCTGCTGATCTTCTTTATCTTGCGGCAAGCGCAGAGCGGCGGAAGCCAAGCGCTTTCGTTCGGCCGTTCGCGCGCAAAGATGCTCTCCGAGAACCGTCCGAAGGTGACCTTCGCCGACGTGGCCGGCGTCGACGAGGCTAAGGAGGAGTTGGCGGAGATCGTCGACTTCCTCAAATATCCGAAGAAATATCAGTCGCTGGGCGCGCGGATTCCCAAAGGCGTCTTGCTGCTCGGGCCGCCGGGAACGGGGAAGACGCTGCTGGCGCGGG
>Ga0210391_10004630_pt1 | contig 11409 bp, 16 predicted proteins | sample IncBWC12OmetaG_FD_160573 | JGI IMG/M metagenome (GOLD analysis project Ga0210391, IMG submission 160573) | Forest soil microbial communities from Barre Woods Harvard Forest LTER site, Petersham, Massachusetts, United States - Inc-BW-C-12-O ...
CGACCGAGCGGTTCAGATTTTCGTTGCGGATCTCCGGCTTGTCGGAGGCGCCGGCGGCTTGCGCCTCCAGCTCCTCCTCGAAGTTGATGAAGATGTTCATGTGGTCCTTGAGCAGCTTCGCTGCCAAGCCCAGAGCGTCGGCCGGAGTGACCGATCCGTTCGTCCAGATTTCGATGGCCAACTTGTCGTAGTCGGTAATCTGACCCAAACGGGCAGCTTCCACCGAGTAATTGCACTTGCGGACGGGCGAGTGCACCGAGTCGATCGGGATGAATCCCAGGCCCAGGTCCTCGTCAAAGTTCTTGTCCGCAGAAACGTAACCGCGGCCCTTCTTCAGCCGCATTTCCATGTCGAGCTTGCCACCTTCGCTGATGGTCGCGATGTAGACGTCCTTGTCGAGCACCTCAACGTCGGCATCCGCCTCGATCATGCCCGAGGTCACAACACCGGGTTGATCGGCGCGAAGATAAATCGCCTTCGGCGCATCACCATTGAGGCGGAAGGGAATCTGCTTCAGGTTGAGGATGATGTCGGTGGCGTCCTCGACCACTCCGGGGATCGACTGGAACTCGTGCAACACGCCTTCGATCTTGACTGCCGTTACAGCCGCTCCCTCGATTGAGGAGAGCAGCACGCGGCGCAGGGCATTGCCGATGGTCGTTCCAAACCCACGTTCGAACGGCTGTGCCCAAAAGTGACCGTACTTGTCGGTCAGTGTTTCGGTGTCTGTGGCCAGCCGTTTCGGTTTCTGAAAGCCTTTCCAAAGCATCGTAACTCCTTTTCTTCGCCCGTTTGGCGCGGCCATATGCCGGCGGATCTGGTGCGAAGGTTTGGGGGAAGCAGCTAAAGCGCTTCCGTGTTTCTTTTCAGGGCCCAAAGCCCCAAGTTAATAACTCGGCGTCTCAGCAAGACTCAAGCCGCGAGCAAAACGCTCGTCGCATTGGCAATGGCTAATTGCCGACTGCTAACTCGCTTCTACTACTTGCTATAAAGTTCGACGATCAGCTGCTCGTTGATGGGCAGGTTGATGTCTTCGCGCTTCGGCAGAGCCAGCACACGGCCCTTGTAGCCATCGCGATCGACTTCCAGCCAGTTCGGCGGAGCCTGATGGCTGGCAAATTCCTTCGCGGTCTCGAGGATCGCAAGCTTGTTGCTGCTTTCGCGCACGCCAATCTCGTCGCCGATGCTCACCTGGAACGAAGGAATGTTGACCTTACGGCCATTCACCGTAACGTGACCGTGACGCACCAGCTGCCGCGCCTGACGACGCGCTACGGCAAAGCCGAGGCGGTACACCACGCTATCCAGACGGCGCTCAAGCTGCTGCAACAGGATTTCGCCGGTGACACCCTTGGCCCGGGTAGCCTTCTCGAAGTAATTGCGGAACTGGCCTTCCTGCGCGAAGTACATACGCTTCGCCTTCTGCTTTTCGCGAAGCTGCAGGCCGTAGCCGACGATTTTGGCCTTGCGGTCTTTACCGTGCTGGCCGGGAGCGAAGTTACGCTTCTCGATCGGACACTTGTCCGTAAAGCATTTTCCGCCCTTGAGGAACAACTTCATGCCTTCGCGACGGCAAAGGCGGCATACTGCATCTTTGTAGCGTGCCAAATTACTCTCCTAATCGGTCAGAGCCTGTCTGACCGTCTATCGATCGGTTTACGCGCATGGCGGCGCTTCGTCCCGATCCGAACCCAGTTGTCGGTTGCCAGTAGTCAGTTGTCAGTGGGTTCCTTTTAGATGCATGAACCCACCTCGAAGCACCATGGCCCCGGTTGCCCGTTCTAGCCGCCATTCCGGACTAGCTCGGGATGGTTCCTCGCTTACACCCTGCGTCTCTTCGGCGGACGGCAGCCGTTATGTGGAACCGGCGTCACGTCCTTGATCGAGCGGACATCGAGTCCGGCAGCCGACAGGGCACGCACCGCCGATTCGCGTCCTGAACCGGGGCCGCTGACGCGCACGTCCACGCTGCGCATGCCGTGATCGCGAGCCTGGTTGGCGGCGTTCATCGCCGCCTGCTGCGCGGCGAACGGAGTGCCTTTACGTGATCCACGGAAGCCCAGCGATCCCGAACTCTTCCACGACACGGTGTTGCCGGTCGGGTCGGAGATAGTAACGATGGTGTTATTGAAGGATGCCTGCACGTGCACCAAGCCATGAGGAATGTGCTTGCGCTCCTTCTTCTTGAACTTCTTTGTCTTGCCCTTCTTGTCGCCTGCGGTTGAACTCGCTTTTGCCATAGGTTATGTCTTAGCCGCCGCTTTCTTCTTATTCGCCACCGTGCCTTTGCGCGGTCCCTTGCGGGTACGGGCGTTGGTATGGGTGCGCTGGCCGCGGACCGGCAGGCTGCGGCGATGACGATAGCCGCGATAGGAGCCGATTTCGATCAGACGCTTGATGTGCATCGAAATGTCTTTGCGCAGATCGCCTTCGACGTCGCCGCCCTCTTCGATGACCTGACGAATACGGTTCACTTCCTCTTCGTTCAGATCGCTCACTTTCTTGGTGGGCTCGACGTTGGCCGAACCAAGAATGTTGGCCGAGCGGGAATTCCCGATGCCGTAGATGTACGTCAGCGCGATCTTGATGTGCTTATTGCGCGGAAGATCCACGCCTGCAATACGTGCCATGTTTACTCCGAAAACTGCTTTTAGCTTTTAGCTCTTCGCTAAAGGCTTGGTTACCCTTGTCTCTGTTTGTGCTTCGAGTTTTCGCAGATCACGCGGACCACACCGTGCCGGCGAATCACCTTGCACTTATCACAAATCTTCTTAACGGATGCTCTTACCTTCATGATTCCTCAGCTGTCAGTTATCGGTTGTCTGTTGTCAGTTCTTACGGCGTCCGATTGCCCACAACTGACAACTGGCAACCGACAACTGCCTACTTATATCGATACACAATGCGGCCGCGGGTCAAATCGTACGGCGACAACTCCACCGCCACGCGATCGCCCGGCAGAATACGAATGAAGTTCTTGCGCATCTTGCCGGAGACGTGCGCCAGCACCTGATGCTTGTTCTCCAGCTCCACTCGAAACATCGCATTGGGCAGGGGCTCAACCACCACTGCCATTACTTCAATTGCGTCTTCCTTACTCATTCAACTCCGCAAACCCGTTGTCGGTTGTCCGTTATCAGTTGTCTGTCCACCGTTGCAGGTCCCCGAGTTGCCGACTGACAACCGACAACCAACAACTGACAACTATTCCGTCAAAATCACCGGCCCGTTCTTCGTGACTGCGATGCAGTGTTCGAAGTGGGCACTATAACTTCCGTCTTCTGTCACTGCGGTCCATTTGTCGTCCAGGACTTTCGTCTCCGGACGCCCCATGTTCACCATGGGCTCAATGGCAATCACCATTCCGTCGCGCAGCTTCGGACCGTGTCCCGGCTTGCCGTAGTTTGGAACCTGCGGCTCTTCGTGCAACTTGGTCCCGATACCGTGTCCTACAAACTCGCGTACTACGCTGAAGCCGTTGGCTTCGACCAGCTGCTGAACCGCGGCTCCAACATCGCCGACGGTATTACCGACTACCGCAGCCTTGATTCCTTCCGCGAGCGACTCGCGGGTTACGTCGAGCAGCTTCTGCAACTCCGGCTTGATTTCATCGCCGACCGGCACGGTAATCGCCGAGTCGCCGTAGTAGCCGTCCAGCACCACACCGCAATCGATGGAGACGATGTCGCCGGACTTGAGCACCCGCTTTTCCGACGGGATGCCGTGAACGATCTCGCTGTTCACCGACGTGCACAGCACGCAGGGATAATCGTAATAACCCTTGAATGCCGGCTTCGCACCCAGTTCCTTGATTCTCTTCTCAGCCACGCGCTCCAGATCCATGGTCGTGCGGCCCGGGGCTACTGCTTCCTTTGTCGCTTCCAGAACCTGCCGAACGATGTGACCGGCGCGGCGCATTTTTTCGATTTCAGAAGACGACTTACACACGATTGACATTCTCAATTGCGCGAAACGCCTGCGCCATTACCTCTTCCACCGGCTGTTCGCCGTCCACTTCCACCAGCCTGCCCTTGGCCCGGTAGTAGTCCACCAGCGGGAGCGTTTGCTGGTCATAGGCCTTCATGCGTTCGACAAAAACGCTTTCCTCATCGTCAGGGCGCGTGACCAGTGCCGTGCCGTCAACATCACAAATTCCCTGGACTTTGGGGGGCTGGGAGTAAACGTTGTAGATCCGCCCGCAGGTGGGACACGAACGACGTCCGGTAATCCGTTGCCGTAGAACATTATAGTCCACGATCAGCCGTATCACAACCGGCGCCGCGCAAGCCTGCTGAGCAGCTAAATCGCCCGCTTTACAGCCGCGCATTGTCTCCAACTGCCTGTCCAGCCACTCCGCCTGCCGCACCGTCCGCGGAAATCCGTCCAAAATAAACCCGCGGCAGCAATCTGCCTCTTGGAGTCGGTCGGCAACCATGTCGCAAACCAGCTCGTCCGGAACCAAGTCCCCGCGTTCCATGATCGCCTTGGCCTTGATGCCCAGTTCCGTCTTATGGGCCACGTTGGCTCGCAGAATGTCTCCGGTGGAGATCTGCGGAATGCCGTACGTCGAGGCAATCAGCTTGGCCTGCGTTCCCTTGCCCGCCGCCGGTGGTCCCAGCAGGATGATGGGACCGGTAATTTTCGCATTCGCCTGTACGCCCACAGCCGAGGAAGTCGTCGCCCCCATATTTGCTCCGCAAGCAGCTAACAACTAGCTGCTGGTTTTGTGTTCGAGCAACCTTCGTACGTCAGCTGGGCGCACCGAATTACGTTGAAACAGCTAATCGCTAGCCGCTAGTTGCTCGTTGCTTCTTACCACGCCGCCCGACGACCGCGAACGCGTCCGCTGCGTGGGGTGAAACCTTCGTAATGCCGCATCACCAGCTGCGACTCGACCTGGTTGACCGTGTCCATCGCCACGCCGACTACAATCAGCAGCGACGTTCCGCCGAAGTAGAAGTTCACACCCAGACCGTTCGTCACCCACGGCGGCAGATGTTCAAAGAACCCTCCGATGGGACCCCACAGGTGGTTCAGTCGGATACCAGCGATCATCCACTCAGGGATAAACGAAATCAGGATCAGGTACAGTGCACCGACCAGCGTGATGCGGGTCAGAATATCGTTGATGTAGTTCGCCGTGCGCGCGCCCGGACGAATGCCCGGGATAAATCCGCCGTACTTGCGCATGTTGTCGGCAACCTCGGTTGGGTTGAAGACAATCGAGACATAGAAGTACGCGAAGAAGATGATGCCCGCCGCATAAAGCAGCGTATACATGGGCTCGCCCCAGGCCAACTGGCCCAGCATCTTGTCCAGAACAGCGCTCTTGCCCTTCAGCATCGCGCCAGCAGTCTGTGGCAAGGTCAACACCGACGATGCGAAGATCACCGGCATAACGCCGCCGGAGTTCACGCGCAGCGGCAGGTGCGTCGACTGGCCGCCCATCACCTTACGTCCCACAACACGCTTGGCATACTGCACCGGGATGCGGCGCTCGCTTCGTTCGACGAAGACGATGAACGCGACCACGGCAATCATCAGCACGATCAGCATCAGCATGGCGGGAATCGTGAACGCCCCCCACGCCTGCGACTCAACCTTGTTCAGCAGGTCGGCAACGCCACGCGGCAGGCCGACGACGATACCGGCAAAAATCAGCAGCGACATGCCGTTGCCGACACCGCGCTCGGTGATCTGCTCGCCCAGCCACATGATAAAGACGCTACCGGTGGTGAGCGTCAGCATCGTCATAAGGACGAAGCCAACACCCGGATTGACCACAAAGCCCGGATTGCGCTCCAGGGTGTAGGCGATACCCAGCGACTGCACCGCGCTCAGGCCGAGGGTCAGGTAGCGCGTCCATTGCGTAATCTTCTTGCGGCCCAGTTCGCCCTCTTTCTGCAATTTGGCCAGCGGCTCATAGACCACGGTCATTAACTGCAGAATGATGGACGCCGTAATGTACGGCATGATGCCGAGAGCAAAGACGGTCAGGCGACGCAACTGGCCGCCGCTGAACAAGTCGACGAAGCCAAGGAAGCTGCCACGGTTCTGATCGAAGAACTGCGCCAGCTTGTCGGCGTTGATACCCGGCGTCGGAATGTGACCGCCGAGACGGTACACCGCCAGCAGCCCAAGCGTGAACAGAATTCGCTTTCGCAGATCGGGAACGCGGAATACGTTGGCTAACTTCTCGAGCATCGTGACCTCAGTTGCCGGTTGTTGCGAACCGTTGTCAGTTGTCGGTTGTCAGTTATCGGTTAACTGCTCCAACCGTGGCGACGACAACAAAATCAAACTACAAAATACAAAAAAACTGGCGATCGGCGCTCAGTGTCGGCTCCAGTCTGACAACCGACAACTGACAACAGCCTTACAGTATCTGTACCGTACCGCCGGCCTTCTCGATCTTTTCCTGGGCCGACTTGGAAAACTTGTGCGCGTGTACGGTCAGGGCCTTGGAAACTTCGCCCGCGCCCAACACCTTCACCAGCGCCTTCTTCGAGCTCACCATACCCGCCTTGCGCAGAACTTCCGGCGTGATCTCGGTGTCGCCAAGGCTGGCCAGCTTCTCCAGATTCACCACTTCGTACTCGATGCGGAAGATATTGGTGAAACCGCGCTTGGGCAGACGGCGATGCAGCGGCATCTGGCCGCCTTCAAATCCACGCATGATGCGCGAGCCGCTGCGCGAACGCTGACCTTTGTGGCCGCGGGTGGACGTCTTGCCCATGCCCGAACCCATACCACGGCCCACGCGCTTCCGGTTTTCCGACGACTTGCGGGGTGCTTTCAGTGTGCTTAAGTTCATCTCAACCTCAGTTGTCGGTTGTCAGTTGTCTGTTGTCAGTGAAAGCCGCGTCTGGCGTGCCTTTCCACCGCCCATCGTGGGCTCGCCGATTGTCTTACCGACAACTGACAACCGGCAACTGACAACTATTTCACAATCTCCACCAAGTGCGGCACCTTCGCCACCATGCCGCGGATCGAGGGCGTGTCTTCGCGCTCGACCACCTGGTTCAGCCGGGTGAAACCCAGTCCCTTGATTACCAGCTTCTGGCTCACCGGAGCCTGAATGGCCGAGCGCACCCATTTCAGCTGCATCTTCGTGCCCGGCGCTGCCGCCTTAACTTCTGTCTTCTTTCGAATGCGTGCCATGATTACAGCTCCTCGACCGCCTTGCCGCGCATTGCTGCCACGTCTTTGCGGTCGCGCAGTTTGCTCAGCGCGTTGAACGTAGCCTTGATGACATTGTGCGGGTTGGTGGTTCCAATGGATTTGGTCAGCACGTTCTGAATTCCGGCCGAGGTCATGACCGCGCGAACTGCGCCGCCGGCGATGACGCCAGTACCTTCCGGAGCCGGCTTCAGCAGCACCATGCCCGAGCCGTAACGGCCCAGCACCTGATGCGGAATCGTGGTCTGCGTCAGGTTAACCCGCAGCAGGTTCTTCTTGGCCGACTCGATGCCCTTGCGGATGGCCTGCGGAACTTCCTTCGCCTTGCCCGAGCCGTAACCGACCACCGCCGAACCCGGATCGCCCACGACCACCAGCGCCGCGAACGACAGATTCTTGCCGCCCTTTACGACCTTGGTGACGCGGTTGATCGAGACCACCTGGTCCTTCAACTGGTACTGACCGGCGTCAAGCTTCTTCTTTACTGTTGGCATTACCTTCGTGTCTCCCGAGGACTCAAGCCCTCTACGGAAAAATCTTTCGTGACGCAGGCCTCAAGGCCCGCTCTACACCAAAACCTAGATCTTATGGTGCCCGTTCTACGCCAGCTTTTGGCGTAGGGCGGGAGCTTAGAACTCTAAGCCTGCCTCACGCGCCGCATCGGCCAGGGCCTTAACGCGTCCGTGGTACAGATAGCCGCCGCGATCGAAGACCACCTTCTTGATGCCCTTCTCCTTCGCGCGCTCGGCAATCAGTTTGCCCACTTCCTTCGCGGAACTGACGTTGCCGCCCGTTGGGCGCTTCTCGCCCTTCGTGCCCTTGCCCTTCTCGACCGACGTGGCCGAAACCAGGGTCGCGCCCTTGGCGTCGTCAATCACCTGCGCATAGATGTGGTTCTCGGAGCGATACACATTCAGGCGCGGACGCTCCGGCGTGCCCGCCAGCTTCTTGCGGATGCGGGTGTGAACCTTCTGCCGCGTTGCATCTTTGGAGTTCTTCGAAAGCATCTTGTCTTTTCCTTCTTCCCGGGTTTCTGAACCGGGCAACGGTGGCCGAAGCCCATCCCGTCGTATTAGCTCGAAGCTATCAGCCGTTAGCTCTCAGCAACGCCGGCGGACAGCTTTGAAACGACTGACCACTGGCTGCTGATAACCGACAACTATTTCGCGCCGGTCTTGCCGACCTTCTTCTTCAGGCGCTCATCGGTGTAGCGTACGCCCTTGTTCTTGTATGGATCGGGCGGACGCAGGCTGCGCATTTCCGCAGCCACGAAGCCCACCTTCTGCCGATCAATACCGCTGACCGTCAGGTGCGTCTGCTTCGGGTCGATTGTGACGTCGATGCCCGCGGGCAGCGGATACTCGATCGGGTGCGAATAGCCCAGCGTGAACACCACCGTGGTCTTGCCCTTCATCTCGGCGCGGTAGCCGATGCCGACGATGTCGAGCTCCTTCGTCCAGCCTTTGGTGACGCCCTCCACTGAGTTGTTAACCAGGGCGCGCACCAGGCCATGGACCGCGGCCTTGGAATCATCTTCACGCACCACGTTCAGCACGCCGTCTTGCTGCTCCAGGCGCACGCCGCCCGGCATATGCGTGACAACTTCACCCTTGGGTCCCTTCACGCGGACCGTGTTGCCCTCGATGGCGTACGTCACGCCCTTCGGCAACGGAATCGGCTTCTTTCCAATTCGAGACATATCAATCAGCCTTTGGCTATCAGCTCTTAAGCTTTAGCAAATTCAAAACCAGTGTCATCCTGAGCGGAGGCACGCCGATTTTGCGTGCCGGAGCCGACAGAACCCCTATCGCATCCAGCTAGTAAATCTCACACAATACTTCGCCGCCCACGCCTTCTTTGCGAGCCTGGCGGCCGGTCATCACGCCCTTGGGCGTGGTGAGGATGTTGATTCCCAAACCACCAAGGATGCGCGGAATCTCGCTGTGCCCCACGTAGACGCGGCATCCCGGCCGCGACACACGCTTCAGGTCCGAGATCGGCGAGCTGTTGTCCGAGCTGTACTTCAAGTACACGCGCAGAACCTTGCGGCCTTCTTCGTCCGTCGCCTTGTAGTTCGCGATGTAGCCCTCTTCTTTCAGAATGCGGGCAATCTCGACCTTCAGCTTCGAGTGAGGTACATCCACCTTTTGCTGGCGGGCCTTGATGGCGTTACGAACTCTGGTTAAAAAATCCGAGACCGGATCGGTCAAACTCATGCTTTGCTTCTCCTGAAATCGTCACCCGTTCGCTTACTCCCGCTAATGCGGATGGAGTAAGAACCTGCGGCGACGTACTCACTGGCCACTGACAACCGGCCACTGGCTACTGCTTTACTACCAACTCGACTTCGCAACCCCGGGAATCTCGCCCCGAAGCGCCAGATCGCGGAAGTGCAGCCGGCAAAGGCCGAACTTGCGCAGATACGCCCGCGAGCGTCCGCAGATCTTGCAGCGATTGTGCTGCCGGGTCGAGAACTTGGGTTTCTTGTTCGACTTGGCGATTTGTGATGTTCTAGCCATGTTTCCTTTGCTGTTGGCGGTCGCTATTAGCTCTTAGCGTCTGCCGTCCCTAACGGGACTTGAACCTTGTTTTGCCATGCCACCCAGCGCTGAAGCGCTGGGCTAACTTATTTCGCGCCTGCGGCGCTTCGTCTGTTGTCCTGACAACTGACAACCGGCCACTGATAACTGCTTACTGCCCCGCCTGCCGGAACGGCATACCCATGTGCTTCAGCAGCGTGCGCGCATGATCGTCGCTTCCTGCCGAAGTCACGATGGTGATGTTCATGCCCTTGGTCTTTTCAACCTTCGCATAATCGATCTCCGGGAAGATCAGCTGATCGCGTACGCCCAGGGTGTAATTGCCGCGTCCGTCAAACGACTTGGTGGGCACGCCGCGGAAGTCGCGAACACGCGGCAGGGCAACGTTCACCAGGCGATCGAAGAACTCGTACATGCGGTCGCCGCGCAGCGTGACCATTACGCCGATAGGCATGCCCTCGCGAACCTTGAAGGCTGCGATTGACTTGCGGGCCTTGGTCACAACCGGCTTCTGGCCGGTGATCTGGCCGATCTCGGTTGCCGCCGGATCGATCAGCTTCGCATTCTGCGTCGCCTCGCCCACACCCATGTTGACGATGATCTTCAACAGCTTGGGAGCGGCCATCGGATTCTCGACGCCGAGCTCCTTCATCACCGCGGGCTGAATCTCTTTGTAGTACCGGTCACGCAGGCGCGCAGTATCGCGATTGGTCGCTTTCGGACGTGCCGGCTTTCCACCCGGCTCCGCGCCCGCCGCTTCTGCCTGCTCGGCCTTGGCCTTCTTGCCCTGACCCTGCGGCTTCTGCTGTCCGCCGCCCTGCTGACCCTTCTGCTTCTTCTCGTCTGCCATTTCTCTGCTTCTACCTTTCTCACGGTTTCGGCGTTCGACCGGTTCGTGAGGTAATCAATTTGAAAGTCGCTAACGGCCGCTCTTGCCTTCCAGAGCCGCGCCGCAGCGCTTGCATACGCGCACGTGACGGTCACCCTGTTTCTCGTGGCCTACGCGCACCGGACGATTGCACGACTTGCACATCAGCATCACGTTGCTCAGCGAGATCGCGCTCTCCTGCTCGGCGATGCCGCCCTTGATGTTTTTCTGCGGATTCGGGCGCACGTTCTTCTTCACCATGGCCACGTGCTCTACCAGCACCTTGCCTTCATCGGGCATCACGCGCAGCACACGATGCTGCTTGCCCTTGTCCCGTCCGGTAATCACCCGCACTTCATCGTTGCGGCGAATGTCGACTGTCTTCTGCATGTTCTTAACCCTTCTTAACCGCCGCCTGGCCCGCTTGGCTCTTCGCTCTTAGCTGACCGGCAACTGACAACTGACAACCGGCAACTGCTTTACAGCACTTCCGGCGCCAGGGAAACGATCTTCAAAAACTTCTTCTCGCGCAGTTCGCGGGCCACCGGCCCGAAGACGCGCGTGCCCACCGGCTCATGCTGATCGTTGATCAACACCGCCGCATTCTGATCGAAACGGATATAAGTACCGTCGCGACGGCGATGCTCCTTGCGGGTGCGCACGATCACGGCCTTCACCACCGTGCCCTTCTTCGCGGTTCCGTCGGGCGAAGCTTCCTTCACCGCCGCGGTGATCACGTCGCCCAATCCGGCGACCAGACCGGTCGAGCCGCCCAGCGGCAGAATCATCTGCAGCTTGCGCGCGCCGGAGTTGTCGGCGACG
>Ga0210391_10004631_pt1 | contig 11405 bp, 8 predicted proteins | sample IncBWC12OmetaG_FD_160573 | JGI IMG/M metagenome (GOLD analysis project Ga0210391, IMG submission 160573) | Forest soil microbial communities from Barre Woods Harvard Forest LTER site, Petersham, Massachusetts, United States - Inc-BW-C-12-O ...
AGGTTTCCGTGGACGCGGACGCGCGCATCGGTGTCAGCCAGCTCTACATTTCAGCCACTCCGCGGCCCGGCGTCAAAATCGAAGACCTTCGCGCCGCGATCGATCAGGAACTCGACACGGTCATCAACGGTGGAGTCACCGCTGACGAATTGGCCAAAGCGAAAACGATTGCGCTGCGCCAGTTCATCGAGCGCCGCCGCTCCTCGCTCTTCACCGCAATCTTGATCGGTAATTACACCGTTTATTTCAATGATCCCAATCTCATCAACACGATCACCGACAAGCAAAGCGCCGTCACTCTCGACCAGGTAAACGCCATGGCCAAGAAATTTCTGCTCAAGGATCAGCGCAGCATCGTCATCACCATCCCGGCCGCCGACGCCGGCAACAAGGGGGCCCAATGAACTCCGGAATCTCATTTACGAAACGCCTCGTTCTCGCCGGTGCATCGCTCGCTCTTACCGGTTTCATCGCCACCCCCGCATTCGCGCAGGCGCCCGGCGGCGACAAGGGCACCTCGCTTAGCAAAGTTGAACGCCTCAACCGCGCGCCGGTGAATAAGGAAATCCTCCGCGTGAAGCTGCCGAAGCCGGTGATCGAAAAGCTCGCCAACGGCCTCACGATCGTGATGCTCGAAGATCACAAGCTGCCCACCGTGGCCTTCAATATGTGGATTCGCCCCGGCCAGCTCGCCGATCCTAAGGATCTTCCCGGCGTCGCCTCCTTCACTGCCGGAATGCTCCGCGAAGGCACGGCCAAGCGAACCAGCGCTCAACTCGCTAACGAAGTCGATTCGCTCGGCGCGTCGCTTGACGCCACGTCAACCTTCGGGGCCAGCTTCTCCACCGTCACCGCGTCGGGATTGATCAACACCGCTCCGCAAATCCTCGATTTGATGAGCGACATCGTGCTGAATCCGACTTTCTCCGACGACGAACTCGCAAAATACAAACAGACCGAAGGTGCAAGCCTCGAACAGCGCCTTTCGAAGCCGGAGTTCCTCGCGCAGCAGGCTTTCAAAAAGACCGTGTACGGCGACACTCCGATGGCCATCGCGTCTCCGACGAAAGAGTCCATCGAAAAAATCTCGTCCGCGGATCTGAAAAAGTTTCACGACGCGCACTACGTTCCGGGCAACACAATCCTCGGCGTCACGGGCGATTTCAAGTCAGCCGAAATGAAAGACCTCGTCGCAAAGTACTTCGGAAATTGGAAAGGCGCCGCTGAACCTCAAATGAAGTTTCCGGATACGGTCGCGCCCCTGCCGACGAAGATCCTGCTCGTCGATCGTCCCGGCTCGGTCCAAACTTTCTTCGTGATCGGCGATCGCACGATTCGCCGCGTCGATCCCGAATACATACCGCTTGTGGTGATGAATCAGGTGATCGGCAATGGCCCGCAGGCTCGTCTGTTCCTCGATTTGCGCGAAGAGCACAGCTTGACCTACGGCGCGTACAGTCGCATCTCGTCCAACATCTACGCCGGCGATTGGCAGGCTTCCTCGCCCGTCCGCACCGACGTCACCAAGGACGCCGTGGACCGTTTCCTCTACCAGTTCAAGAAGATCAACGACGAACCGGTTCCGCAGGCTGAACTCGACGAATCTCACCGCGCCATCGTCGCCGGATTTGCTCTTTCGCTCGAGCAGCCTTCACAGATCCTGTCGAACTGGCTCACCGTGCAGTACTACGGCTTGCCCGCGGATTACTGGGAGAAGTACCCCGACCAGATTTTCGCCGTCGATTCGGCGAAAGTTCAGGCCGCCGGGAAAAAATACGTGGACCTCAATCACCTGCAGTGGATCTGCGTCGGCGATCGCCAGCGCATCGAATCCGCGCTCAAGCCCTACGGCCCCCTCACCATCGTGGACGTGACCGGGAAGCCCGAAAACTAAACACGCCTAAAAACAGCAACGCGCATCGAAGGCCGGCGGGTCCAGGGCCTTCGATGCGCGTTTTTCTTTTCGGTGATGCCTCAGGCTTTCTTAATCGCTCGCACAATCAGCAGCAGCACCACCGCGCCTACGACCGCCATTATCAGTTGGCCGACCAGCCCGTATGCTGCGAGGCCCACCAGCCCAAAAATCCAGCCGCCGAGCAGCGATCCCACAATGCCCACGAGCAGGTCGAGCAGGATCCCCATGCCCGAGCCCGAAACCAGCTTGCTCGCGATAAACCCAGCGAGAATACCGATGATGATTTCCCAAAGCAGATACATGCGTCCCTCCGCTCCGATGGATTTTCAGCGGCTCTCACAGCCGCCGTTCAATTGGCCCCATTCGCGGCTCACTCTAGCACACCACGCACGCGCCACCTCAAACTTGCTTGCCGCGCGCACGCCCCTCGACGGGCCGTGGTCTTAGGCGCCCGCAGGGCGCTGTAACATAGACTGTCCGTCTGTGTGCGCCCATTTTGCGCAGGCCCGGCGCACTTCTTTCCGCTCGGGAAGGGCATCCGCCCTAGCCCATTTAATCCGCGCTATCATCTATGAACCACACGACATGAACGAATCCGACGTCCGCACATTTCTCCAAGCCGTCAAAGCCGGCAAACTCTCCCTCGACCAGGCCGTCCGCGAACTCCGTGAGCTTCCTTTCGAAGACCTCGGCTACGCGAAAGTCGATCACCACCGCTCGCTGCGCCAGGGTTTTCCCGAGGTGATTTTCGGCCGCGGCAAGACGACGCCGCAAATCGCCGGCATCGTGCGCGGTATGCTTCGCAAAAAATCCACGCACAACATTCTAATTACCCGCACGGACGCCAAAACGTACTCCGCCGTGCGCAAGCTCGCGCGCAAAGCGAAGTTTCACGAAGCCTGCGGCGCAATCGCCATCGAGCGCAACGCCGAGCAGCGCGGCACGGGACTGATTCTCGTCGTCACCGCGGGCACCAGCGACATCCCCGTCGCCGAAGAAGCTCTCGTCACCGCGCGAATCATGGGCAATCGTGCAGAAGCAATCTACGACGTCGGCGTAGCCGGCCTGCACCGCCTTCTCGAACACCGCTCTCGCTTGAACGAGGCTCGCGTGATTATTGTTGTCGCGGGAATGGAAGGCGCACTACCGAGTGTCGTGGGAGGTCTCGTCGCTGCGCCGGTAATCGCAGTCCCCACAAGCACCGGCTACGGGTCGAGCTTCGGCGGGCTCACCGCGCTTCTGGGCATGCTGAATAGCTGCGCGTCCAACGTGAGCGTCGTAAATATCGACAACGGCTTCGGCGCCGGCTGCGTCGCCAGCACCATCAATCGCAAATAACGTGGGGTAGGCATTCCTGCCTGCGCAACGCTGCCCGCACCAAAAACAAGATGTGCGAGCGCGACCCAGCCCTAATTCCGTGTCGCGCTAACCAGCGCGTCCAGCAGCTCACTCTCTTCATCCGCGCGCACGGTCCGCAAATCGAGAATCAGTTTCCCGTCCTCGATGCGCGCTATCACAGGCACCGCCGCCGACCGCAGCCGCACTTCAAGTTCGTTCACCGATAGCGCACCACCCTCAACCGCGATCACGAGCGACGCAATCTGCTGATCCGGCGTCGATCCTCCGCCGACCACCGAAAACCCCGGCACAACGCTCAGCCGCACGCCGCGCGGTAACGCTTCGATCGCGCGCGTGCAAAACGCTTCGGACCGCACACGCATCGCCTCGGCCGAAACGCGAATCATCCGCAGCGCAGGGATTTCGTCGATAGCCCCACGCAAGTACGCCCGTGCCGTCGTCTCCAACGCCGCAATCGTCAGCTTATCGACGCGCAGCACGCGAAACATCGGATCGCGCCTGATCTTCTCGACCACATCCTTTTTCCCCGCGATGATTCCCGCCTGAGGACCGCCCAGCAGCTTGTCGCAGCTGTAAGTCGCCACCGCAACGCCCGCCGCGCAACTCGACCGCACCACCGGCTCTGAAACTCCCGTGCCCGAAAGATCGGCAAGGCACCCGGAGCCGAGATCCTCGTACACCGGCACGCGAAGCTTTTCACCCGCCGCCACCAATTCTTCGAGCGACGGCCGTCCCGTAAATCCGCTGATGTGAAAATTCGAAGGGTGCACGCGCAAAATCAACTTCGTTCGCTCGTTCACCGCGTTTTCGTAGTCGCGAACGTGCGTGCGATTCGTCGTCCCCACTTCGCGGAGCACCGCGCCGCTCTCCGCCATGATGTCCGGTATGCGAAATCCGTCGCCGATCTCGATCAACTCGCCGCGCGAGACAATCACCTCGCCGCCCTTCGCCAGCGCGTGCAGCACCAGAAAAATCGCCGCCGCGTTGTTGTTCACCACGATCGCCGATTCCGCGCCCGCCAGTTCCGCGAGCGCCGCGCTTGTGTGAACGTCGCGCCTCCCGCGCTTCCCCGCCGCCACGTCGTACTCCAGATTCGTGTAGCGGGTCGAAGTCGCCGCGACCGCCGACGCGGCCTCATTCGAAAGTGGCGCGCGCCCCAAATTGGTGTGCAACACCACGCCCGTCGCATTGATCACGCGTCGCAGTGACGGCTCAATCGCCGCAGCCACCGTCGCCCGCACTCGCGTCTCGACGTCTCCATCCATCGCAGCGCCGTCCGCGATTTCACGCCGCAGCTCCGCCAGCGCCTGGCGCGCCGCGCGCAACACCGTCGCTCGCCCCTGCTCTGCCACAAGCGCCACCACCACTGGCCGCGCCATCAGCTCATCCACGGACGGCAGTTCGCGCAGCCGCGCCCCCGCCTCCGCCGCCGTTTTCTTGCCCGTTTTACTCGTCTTTTTCATCGCCCAGCTAATCCATCCAAGATGAGAAGCATCTCATCACACCCCGGTACTCGATTGCAACGAAAGGGTTTGCGGCCTACTGTCCGCACGGCCCAGTTCCCTTTCAGACATATCGCCCGCGAGTCCAATTGACGCCGCCCCTTGGGCTTTTCTACCCTGAACTATGGTCAAAAACTGTGCCGTCTTTGCCGGAATCTCCGGCACTTCGGGTGCCCCACGATGCCCAGCGTTGATGAAGAACTGAGCGGGATCGAGCGCGATATCCGCTCGCTGAAAATTGAATTCGAGCAGTATTTCGGCGGCGGCCGTTCGCGTCCTCCCACCGACACGCAGTGGCGCCTCGAGACCGCCTTGCGACGCTTCAACGATCGCTCCGCCGATCTCTCCTCCGGCCAGCGCTTCCGCGCCAATAACCTCACCCAAACTTACGTCAAGTATCAGGACATGTGGCGCAAAAAGCTCGCGCAGAAAGAAGGCGGCACCACGCAGCATCATTACGGCGCCGCGGCGAAAGCCATCGAAGCCGAACGCGCGCGCAAAGCCGCTGAAGCAAAGTCCGCCGCGCCCCCCGAACTCGCCGTAGCCGCGCATCATCATCACGCATCCGGCGACGCCGCAAACGGTTCAGCTGACGCGAAGCGCGCGCCGCGCTTCGCGCTCGCATTCTCCGATCCCGAAAACGAAAAGGACAAAGTGCAGCTGCTCTACGACAAGCTCGTCGAAGCGCGCACCGAAACCGGCGAACGCGCCGGCGTCCCCACGCTGAGGGATTTCGAACGTTTCGTCGCGCAGAAAACCTCCGACCTGAAAGCCAAAGGCGGCCGCGAAATCGAATACACCGTCAGCGTCGAAGCCGGCAAAGTCAAACTCAAAGCCCGCGTCTCCACCTGATCACGTGGGGTAGGCATTCCTGCCTGCGCAACGCAAACACGCTCACAATTAATTGTGAGCGCAACTCGGCCCACCCAAGACCAGTCCCTCATTGTGGGGCCTGATTTGTCACGCTGGAGAATTTCTCCCCAGCAGTTCTTCTCGAGTCAGAAAATTCCGCCTCTGCGCCGCACACTTCCGCTTTCCGCATCAAACGCTTAAACTAACCCGTTGCAACTCCGGAGGAATTCCACAGTGACAGGCAAGGCACGCATCGCTCGCGCTCTCATCAGCGTCTACGACAAGACCGGCATCGTCGAATTCGCGCGCGAGCTGAGTTCTCTCGGCGTCGAAATTGTTTCCACCGGCGGCACCGCCAAACTTCTGCGCGATTCCGGCGTCGCCGTTCGCGACATTTCCGATCTCACCGGCTGGCCCGAAATGCTCGGCGGCCGCGTGAAGACGCTGCACCCGAAAGTACACGGCGGAATTCTGTACCAGCGCGCGAAAACCGAAGACCAGAAGCAAACGGTAGAGCACGGCATCGTTCCCATCGATCTCGTCGTCGTGAATCTTTATCCCTTCTCCGCCACCGCCGCCACGCCAGGCGTCACCGCTGCCGAGCTCATCGAAAATATCGACATTGGCGGCCCCGCGATGGTCCGCTCCGCCGCGAAGAATTTCCAAAGTGTTGGCGTTGTCACCGATCACGCCGATTACGCCGCCGTTTCCGCCGAAATCAGCGAGCATGGTGAACTCAGCCTCCCCACGCGCCTCAATCTCGCGCGCAAAGCTTACGCTCGCACCGCGCGCTACGACGGCGAAATCGCCACCGAACTCGAACGCCTCTCCGCCGATCCGACCACAAATGCAGTCGGCATCGGCGCGCTCGAAAAATTGCCCCAGCGTCTGAATTTCTCCATCGAGCGCACCCAGACCATGCGCTACGGCGAAAATCCTCACCAAGCCGCGGCACTCTACATTCCCGCTGGCCATGCGGCGTCAGGCCTTGCCGGCGCGAAGCAACTCCAGGGCAAAGAGCTTTCCTACAACAATCTCGTCGATCTCGATTCCGCCTGGGCGCTCGCGAAGGAATTTCGCCGCCCGGCCTGCGCGATCATCAAGCACAACAATCCCTGCGGAGCGGCCGAAGAAGACTCGCCCGTCGGCGCCTACCTGAAAGCACTCGCCTGCGATCCAATTTCCGCGTTCGGTGGCGTGCTCGCCTTCAATCGCATACTCGACGCTGCCACCGCCGAGGAAGTCGCGCGACTTTTCGTCGAATGCATCGCGGCTCCGGGCTACGAGCCGGGCGCTCTCGAGAAATTTTCAGCCAAGAAAAATCTGCGCCTGCTCGAGCTGACGCGTGGCGAAGAACGCAGCGACGCGGGCAATCTCATGCTCAAGCCGATCTCCGGCGGCATCCTCGTTCAGGAAGCCGATCTCCACGAAACCACCGAAGCTGATCTCAAAGTCGTCTCCGAACGCGCGCCCACAGCCGAAGAAATTCGCTCGATGCTCTTTGCCTGGAAAGTCTGCAAACACGTGAAGTCCAACGCCATCGTCTTCGCAAGAAACACGGAAACGGTGGGCATCGGCGCAGGTCAAATGAGCCGCGTCGATGCAGTGAAAATTGCGGTGATTAAAGCGGGGACTTCGGGACTTTCACTCGCAGGAACCGTTTTCGCATCGGACGCTTTTTTCCCATTCCCAGACAGCGTCGAGGAAGCGGCCAAAGCAGGCGCGACCGCTGTGATTCAGCCCGGTGGTTCCGTGCGTGACAACGAAGTAATTGCCGTTGCAAACAAGCTCGGCTTGGCGATGGTCACCACCGGCATCCGCCACTTCCGCCACTAAACCGCACCACGGCTGGTGGGTAGCCAGGTTTGCCTGCGCAACGCCGCCCGCATCACTGGGAACTGTGCAACCCGGGCGCCCATCGCACCACAACGAAAAACGCCGTCTTCCACAGGCCAATTTATCGGCCGAAGGATCTCACTTCTCTTTTCCTCGCGCTCAGCTACTGCTTTTTCTTCTTCGCGGCGCTCTTATCCGTTGTCGGCACGGGCGGCGGCACGCGGTGATAAGTAATTTCGATCACCTGCGCCTCGCCCGTATCCGGTAAAATCTGCGCGCGAGACACGTATGTATCCGCATCCGTCCGCGAAAAAGTGTATTTCTTCGGCTTGCCGTCCACAGCGTTTTCGAACTCGAAATTTTTGTTGTCGAAGCTCGCGAGCGTGAGCCGCGTCGGATCGCCTTTCTCCCACGCGTTCAGTTCCGGCGTGAAATGGCGGATGTTGAATTCCACGCCGCCCGGCGACTGCAGAATCGTGAACAGCTCGATCACCAGAACTTTGTCCGTCTCCATCAAGCTGAACGTGCCCGTCATCACACCCGCCTGCGGGGCCATCCAAACCTGGTCCGCCACGCGGGGCCCCCATTCGCCGCGCCACGTTCCTTCCAGCCATCGCAAATCGGCAACGGTCGCGATGATCGACGCGGACACTTGCCCGTCCTCCGTTGACGCAGGCGCGGCGCTCGCGCCGCCACCTCCGGCACGCGTCCCCGCCGCGCTCGGCGCGCGGCCCGTTTTCGCGCCAGCCGTCGATTGAGCGCGCCCGGACCTCGGCACCGCGCTAAGCGCCAGCAACGCGCCGAGAATCAACGAACTACAGCGCAACGCTCCGCCGCGGTCCATATTCCCCCATTTAAAATGTAAAAAATTGCGTTTGGGGCGAGCCACTGCCGCCCATCTTATACTAAAGTTGTTTGTGCTCACAGTCGCGCGCCTCGAGGCCCCTCACTCGTAGGAACTTTCGCACGTTCGGCTCGGAATACTTTGACGAGGTTGAGCCGCTATACGATAATTGGGGTTTCTGGCCTTCGAATGAAAACTCTCCTACGCATCATCGCCGTAACTGCTTTGGGCGTTTTACCGGTTGCGACGATTACCGCCGCGCAAACCGCCCCTGCCGCCCCTCAAGACACTCAAAAGCCCGACACGCAGAAGCCTGACGCTCCGCCGCCTGACCGCTCCGACTCCTACTACTACTTCACACTCGGGCACGTGAACGAGCTTCAGTTTGAGCTCACAGGCGATGGCCAACGCGCCACTCAGGCCATCGACGCTTACAAGAAAGCGCTCGAGCTGAGCCCGAATTCCTCGGTGGTCATGGAGCGCCTCGCTGAAATTTATGCGAAGTCGCAGCGTATTCACGACGCCGTTCTCGAAGCGCAAGCCGCGCTCAGGATCGATCCCGACAACATTGACGCACACAAGCTGCTCGCGCGCATCTACGTCCGCACGCTCGGCGATATCAATGCCGGCGACGTGCAGCGCGAAAACCTCGGCAAGGCCATCGAACAGTTTCAGGACATTCTGAAACTCGAGCCCGACGATCTTTATTCCGCGCTGTGGCTCGCGCGTCTATACCGTTTTGAAAATCAGCATGCCGACGCCGAAAAAGTTCTGCGCGGCATTCTCCAGCGCGATGCGGACAACGGTCCCGCTCTCGAACAGCTCAGCCAGATCCTGATGGACGAAGGCCGCTCGCAGGAAGCCATCCAGCTTCTCTCGGACGCTGCGAACGACTCCGCATCTCCCGATGTCTACGATCTCCTCGGCGACGCCTACAACCAGGCGCACGAATACGACAAAGCCGAAGACGCCTACCGCAAAGCCATCGCGCAGGATCCTGACGATCCGGGCCATCTCCACGGCCTCGCCAATGCACTCATGGCGCAGGACAAGTACCCCGAAGCGCTCGAGATTTTCAAAAAGCTCACCGAGATCGAGCCGACCACGGGCGACAACTTCGTTCGCATGGCCGAGCTCTATCGCCGCCTCGGAAAATTCGATCAGGCCGAAGCTGCGATCGTCCGCGCCAAGCAGCTTTCTCCGGGCAATCTTGAAGTCCTCGTCAACGAAGCACTGCTGTACGACGACGAAGGCCGCTACGAAGACGCGATCAAAGTCTTGAGCGACGCGATCGGCGGCGTGCGCAGCCAGTCGAGCACCGACGGAAACCGCAACGTCCTCTCGATCTTGTACGAGCAGCTCGGCCACACCTACCGCCTGGCTGGCAACGATCCGCTCGCGATTCGCGCCTACGAGGACATGGGCAAGCTCAGCCCTGAATCTGACAAGCGCGCGCAGATGCTCCTGATCGACACCTACCGCGAGAATCGCGACATCGACAAAGCCATCGCCGAGACCAAGAAAGCTCTGGAAGCCTCGCCAAAAGACGACGGCCTCACCGTGCAGCTCGCGATGCTTTACGGCGAAAAACTCGACGCCGCTTCCGCCGCTCCGCTGCTGCAAAGCTTGCTGCGCAACGACGATTCGGACTTTGAAGTTTACCTAGACCTCGCGCAGGTCCTCGAGCGCTGCAAGAAATATCCCGAAGCCGAGCAGGATGCGCAAAAAGCGCTCGGGCTGGCGAAAGACAGTGCTTCTAAGGAATCCGCCTGGTTCATGCTCGGCATCATCTACGAGCGCCAGAAGAAGTGGGATCAGGCCGAAGGCGAATTCAAAAAAGCGCTGGCCGCGAATCCAACCAATGCCGCCGTTCTGAATTATTACGGCTACATGCTCGCCGACCGCGGCTTGCGCCTGGATGAAGCCACGTCGATGATTCAGCGCGCCGTGCAGCAGGACCCCAACAACGGCGCCTATCTCGATTCTCTCGGCTGGGCTTACTACAAACAGAACAAGCTCACCGAAGCCGAAGAAAATCTTCGCAAAGCCGTCGAGCACCAGATGCACGATCCCACGATCCTCGCGCACCTTGGCGACGTCTACGCCAAGATGGGGCAGAAGGACCGCGCCGTGGATCTCTGGGAACGCTCGCTTGTCGAATGGCAAAAATCGGTTCCTGCCGACTACGAAGCCGATCGAGTCAGCGAGCTTGACGCGCAAGTAAAGGCCGTCAAGCGCCACACCGCGCAGAAAACCTCGCCTGACGCGCCGAAACCGCAGTAAGCTCCCGCGCATGTCGACCCGCAAGAAACACGCAAAGCGATTCGTGCGGCTGCCCGCCTACGCAAAGGTGAATCTCGATCTCCGCGTGATCGGCAAGCGGCCTGATGGTTACCACGAGCTGCGCACGATTTTTCAAACCATCTCGTTGCACGACACTCTCGAGATGACGCTTGAGCCGGACGCATCAGGCCGCTTTCACGCGCACATGACTTGCGACGACCCCGCGCTGCCGCTTGGCCCGGAAAATCTCGTCGTCCGGGCAATCCAATCCTTTCACCGTGCGTTTAATTTGCAAGGCAATCTGTCGGTTCATCTGCATAAGAAAATTCCTGTCGCCCGCGGTCTCGGCGGCGGCTCAAGCGACGCGGCTGCCACCTTGATTGGCCTCATTCGGCTCACGCGCACAAGACCACCGCTCGCCAAACTGATCGAAATCGCCGCCAGCCTCGGCGCCGACGTGCCCTTTTTCCTATTTGGCGGTCGAGCGCTAGCCGTCAATCGCGGCGACGAAATCTATCCTCTACCCGATCTTCCTCACCGTCACATCGTCGTCGTTTCGCCCGGAAACATCGGCGTCAGCACCAAAGACGCCTATCAGTGGGTCTCCGAACAATTGACAAAACGCCTGGAACCCCCTAATATCGTTGAGTTCTGCGCTCTGTGCTGGAGCCGGCAGGAACAGCCTCTGTTGAACGATTTCGAGGGGCCTGTTTTCAGCCGATACCCGCGCCTTGGAGAAATCCGGGCCGAATTGCTCAAGCGAGGAGCCGCGGATGCCGCGCTGGCAGGTAGCGGGTCGGCGGTGTTCGGAGTA
>Ga0210391_10004636_pt1 | contig 11400 bp, 9 predicted proteins | sample IncBWC12OmetaG_FD_160573 | JGI IMG/M metagenome (GOLD analysis project Ga0210391, IMG submission 160573) | Forest soil microbial communities from Barre Woods Harvard Forest LTER site, Petersham, Massachusetts, United States - Inc-BW-C-12-O ...
CGTCACTAACCCGCTGGGCGCCGGCGGGAAATGGATCGCGGTGGAGAAGTTGCCCAAAGTTGCACTCACCGGGCTGGCTCGAAAAATTCTGCGCAAGGCGGATCTTCTCTGAACAACCGCCACCGCGATCCTGCGCCCAGACCGGCAACTGCTTGCGTCCCGCCTCATCTACAATGAAGCAAGCCAGGGCAGGCAGGTATGCGGTGACCGCGAAACATCCGAAGAATGGACTGGGAGGATTACCGAATGTCAGCATTAACCGTGGGCACTCAAGCCCCCGATTTTGAAGTCAAAGCGATGGATGGCAAGCGCTTCGTGCTGCGCGACGAACTGGCCCACGGGGCGGTGGTGCTGGCATTTTTCAAAGCCTCGTGTCCTACGTGCCAATATGCCTTTCCATTTCTGGAGCGCCTGGAGCGGGCATATGGGCACAAGGGGGCGAGGATCATCGGCGTCTCGCAGAATGATCCCCGGGAGACGGCGAATTTCACAAAAGAATTCGGTGTGACGTTCCCGGTACTGCTCGACGACACTCACAAGTATCCCGTGTCGAACGCCTATGGCCTGACCAATGTCCCGACGATTTTCTGGATCGCGCCGGACGGCCAAATCGAACTCTCCAGTGTCGCCTGGGTGAAGGCCGATTTCGCCGAACTCAATCGCAGGATGGCAGAGTCTCGAGGAGCGTTGCCAGCCATAATCTTCCAGCCTGGAGAAGACGTACGCGACTTTCGCGCCGGTTGAGGCTCCAGGAATTGATCCCGCGGTCGCGGGACACAAAAAATGTAAGGCCTGCCGCGAACCCGGAAGGCAACCCTCGCAGGTACAACCCCACATTGGCCTGAAGGTCCGGGTGGCGAGTGGCCTGCCGTGCAGGTAACCCTGCCGTGTCTAGCAACAAAACCCCGCTTCTCCGTTACAATTCTTTCAGTCAACAAAAAATATTACTGATTCCAAGAATTTTCCCTGCGCCGTGCGCCACCTCGTCGGGGGAGAGACCCAGTCTATGCAAGCGATTGTAAGAAGAAGTGTTGTCGTAATCGTGATTGCCGCCATGAGTTTGCTGGGCTGGGCGGAAGGAGCTGCGGTACCACCTCCCGGGCCGGCGGCGCCAAGCCGCGAAGCTGCCTCGGTGCGCCTGCCCTCTACCGCCTTCGCCGCGATGGAAACAATGAATCCCGAACACATCCGCTGGCATGTCCGCTTTCTCTCGCATGACCTGCTCGAAGGCCGCGGCACAGGCCAGCGCGGCGGGGATATCGCCGCGGAGTACATTGCCACGCAGTTTGCCGAATACGGATTAAAACCGGCCGGCGAAGATGGCTCGTACCTGCAGAAGGTGCCGCTCGTAGGGATTACCACGCTCCCGCAGACGCAGTTTGTGTTGCTGCCCAAGCAAGGTCCGTCCATGGATTTGAAGCCGCTCGATGAGTATGTCGCCTACGATCAAACGCAGCAGGCGCAGTCCGAGGTCGACGCCGACATCGTTTATGTAGGCTACGGCATCGAAGCTCCTGAATATGACTGGGACGACTACAAAGGCGTCGATGTTCGCGGCAAAGTCTTGCTCATGCTGGTAAACGAGCCGCCCTCGGATGATCCCAAGTTTTTCAAAGGTAAGGCACTTACCTATTACGGCCGTTGGACCTACAAGTACGAAGAAGCGGCGCGCAAAGGCGCGGTGGGCGTGATTCTCATCCACAAAGAGGACATGGCGAGCTACCCATGGGAAGTGGTGCGGAATTCAAACTCGGGAGAGAAGTCTTATTTGAAGTTGGAGGGCCCGGCGCTGAAAGTTGCTTCGTGGGTGCAGCTTGATGTCGCGAAAAAATTGGTGGCCGGTTCAGGTATGGATATCGATAAGATGATGACGGACGCGCGCTCCCGCGAGTTCCATCCCGTAAACCTTGGCGCAAAGCTCAGGACACACATAGTCAGTAAAGTTCGGAATTTTGAATCGAACAATGTGCTGGCGACTCTGCCCGGTTCCAGCCGCAATTTGAAAGATGAAGCCGTGCTCTACACCGCGCACTATGATCACCTTGGCATTCGTCCCGAGATGCCGGGCGACAATATTTACAACGGAGCTGCCGACAATGCCACTGGCTGCGGCATTCTACTGGAACTGGCGCGCGCCTACAGCGTAGCCAAAGATCGCCCCGGACGCTCACTGATTTTCGCTGCAGTGACGGGGGAAGAGCAGGGACTGCTCGGGTCGGAATATTTAGGCAAGCATCCGCCGATTCCGGCGGGGAAGATTACGCTGGATTTAAATTATGACGACGTGCAACCTCTAGGAGCGCCGGAAGAAGTCGAAGTCACCGGCGCGGAGCGGACGACATTTTATCCCTGGGTGCAAGCGACCGCTAAAGAATTCCGGTTGACCATCCGTCCCGACGCGCGCCCCGAGGCGGGACACTTCTATCGCTCCGATCATTTCAGCCTGGCGCGTGTCGGCATCCCATCTTTTTCAATCAACCAAGGCATGAAATTTAAAGGTCATAACGAGGCATGGGGACTGGCACAGGACAAGGAATACACGGAAAAGCGTTATCACCAGCCGAGCGATGAATATCATCCGGAGATGGACTTCGTGGGCGACGCAGCCATGGCGCGCTTCGGCTTCGCGTTGGGCTGGGAGGCGGCAAGCTTCTCAAAGCTCATCGACTGGCAGAAGGGCGATGAATTCGAGGCGGCGCGAGCGAAGAGCCAGTAGGAAGACAAGGATTCAGGGCGGGAGCCGAAGTCGAAACCTGAGCACTTATTGCGGGCAATCGTCGTCTTGGGCGCCTGCCCGCGGCTGGCCCTCGGTCAAGCACTCCAGATATCGGGCCAGCATTCGACAGAGGGGACTTCTCAGCTGTCCTCCCTCTCTCGCGACCTTCAGGTTATTTTCCAGCCAGGCACAGGCGTCCTCCACGACGTCCTTTGGAAGTTCACGATAGGCAATCTCGCTCTCTGGTCCGACTCCGGGCCCCGCATATCCAGTTGCCATTCGAGGAGATGCGTAAGGCGAAATGATGTAACGGAAATAAAGCCGCGTGCCGCCTTGATCAGGGTCTGCATAGCCGAGAAGCATCATTCCGCCATCCTGCGAAAGCGTAATGCCCTCGGAATAGAAGTGAGTGCGCTTGCAATCCGGCACAACTGTCACCTCGCCGGACACGGCGCCCCCGCCGCTTGCCACGCCTTCACCTTCGCGGAAAACTCGCCATGCGGGATGGGAACAGGAGTTCGTCCCTCGCCCGGATTCCATCCCCACATCACCAGCCTATCTTCCGTGAGGTGCTCGACCAATTGATCGAGGTTGCGTCCTCTATTTTGCTTTGGATCTTTGATCGAGGCGCAAAGCTGGGCGTCGGTGAGTCCTTCCCAGATCATTGGCAGGCTCGGAGCCGGCAGATGCCATCCTGGCGCACCGGGCGGAAGATGCGCAGCGCCGAGATTCTGATCTTGGTGACAGGTGCTGCACTTCGCCGACGTTACTCCGAAGCCGGCCGGACCACGTCGAATGTTCATGGTGTGCGGATGTGAGTCATCGCCCTGACGCGGGTAATCGCCTTTGGAATGGCAATTCATGCAGCGCGGATGTCGCAACACCGGGACGAACGCGGTAAACAGGGCCCCATCGTCGCTGGCCGCAGCTGCGCGCGCGGCCTCAGGTCCGGCAGCGACTACGGGATGCCACAGCCACGTCGCGGCAGCCGTGCCGCACAACAGCAGACTCCAAAAAACTGAATTCAAATGCTTCATACGGCCTCCGACAGACGGATAGGCAACTTGCGGATTCGTTTGCCGGTCGCGGCGAATATAGCATTGGCGATCGCCGGCGCAGCGCATGGAACTCCCGGCTCTCCGATACCGCCCGACTTCTCGTGGTTGTCGACGATGTGAGTTTCAATCTGCGGACACTCATTCATGCGCATGACCGGGAAAGTATTAAAGTTTGTCTGCTGCAGGCGTCCGTTCTCGAAAGTCAGCTCCTGAAAGAGCGCGGCCGACGCGCCGAAAATCGCGCCGCCTTCGGTCTGCGCCGCGATGATGCCCGGGTTCACATACTGCCCGCAGTCGATGGCACATACCATGCGGTGCACCCGAACGTTGCCGTCTTCCACCGAAACTTCCGCCACGTGCGCGGAATAACTTTCAAACGCAAAGTGCACCGCAATTCCTCGGCTCAACCCTTTCGGCAATGGTTTTCCCCATCCCGCTTTCTGTGCGGCGAGATCAAGTACACCAAGATGGCGAGGATGATTCTGCAAGAGAGCGCGCCGGAACTGGTAAGGATCTTTCTGGGCAAGGCCCGCGAGTTCATCCACGAAACATTCCGTTGCAAATGCGGTGTGCGAATGTCCTACGGACCGCAGCCACTGCACCGGAACCTTGATCTCCGCCTGGTGCGATTCCACCGCCAGGTTGGGGATTTCATAGGGAAGATCGTCGACCCCCTCAACCGACGCCGGATCGTAATCCTTTCCCTTCATCATCACCGCGGCGAACAGCGTCCCCGCCATGATCGATTGTCCTACCAGACGCGATCTCCAACTCACAGCGTTGCCGCTCGCATCAATGCCGCCCTCGATTGCATGCAGGAACGCTGGCCGATACCATCCCCCCGCCATATCCTCTTCCCGAGTCCAAATCACTTTGACCGGGACTCCAGCCGCTTTCGCGACGTGGACGGCTTCCACCACAAAATCCGACTCTGGATTTGCCCGGCGTCCGAAGCCTCCGCCCAGAAAGGTTGTATGGAGTTGAACTTTCTCCGGAGGCAGGCCGGCAATCTTCGCCGCATTCGCGCGGTCAATCGTCTGGAACTGAGAGCCGGTCCATACTTCGCACGAGTCGGCACGCAAGTCCACCGCGCAATTCAACGGTTCCATCATCAAATGCGATAGGTAGGGAACTTCGTAAACCGCCGCGATCTTCTTTGCGGCACTCGCAAGCGCGGCCGTGGCATCGCCATCTTTGCGCACGCTCGTTCCCGGCGACTTTGCCCGTTCGCGGAACTGATGCATCATCTCCCTGGTATTGAAGTTCTGCATGCTGCCTTCATCCCACTCCACGCGCAGAGTATCCCGTGCCGTCTTGGCCTGCCAGAATGTATCCGCGATTACGGCGACGCCCGCAGGAATGGCTACGATTTTCTTCACGCCCGGCATCGACCGTGCCCGCGAATCGTCGAAGCTCTTCATTGTCGCCCCGAATATTGGTGGACGCGCGATCACCGCCGTCAGCATGCCCGGCAGCTTCACATCAATTCCGAAAACAGCCTCGCCGTTCAATTTTTCTGGAGTGTCGAGCCGCTTGATCGGCTTGCCAATCAGCTTGAACGTCTTTGGATCTTTTAACTGCACGTGCTCCGGTGGTGTTAGCTTTGCCGCCGCAGTCGCGAGCTGACCATAGGTCAGCTTTTGACCCTTCTTATTGAATACCGCCCCGGATTCTGTGCGACAGGCGGAAGCATCGACATTCCATTGTTGGGCCGCTGCCGCAATCAACATTGCGCGCGCGGCAGCGCCAGCCTCGCGAAATTGCTGCAGTCCCGAATAGACGCTGGAACTTCCTCCCGTCATCTGGATACCAAAGGCCGGATGGTTGTATTTGGGATCGACCGGAGCAGGCTCGAATCCGACCTTGGTCCAATCCGCATCCAACTCATCAGCCAGTAACATGGGCAACGATGTGTAAACGCCCTGCCCCATCTCCGAGTGATTCACAATTACGGTGACCCCTTCGTCGCTTCCGATCCGCACGAATGCGTTGGGCATAAAAGTACTCGCGGGCGCGGGTTCCGACGATGACTTCGCCGATGCCAGCGTGCTGATTCCGAAAAATCGAAATCCAATCAGCAGCCCCCCGCTCGCAGCCACTGAAATCTTCAAAAAGTCGCGACGTTCCAACTTGCGGCGAATCATCACGCACCTCCCTTTGCTGCCATCTCCGCCGCCCGGTGAATCGCTTTCCGAATCCTCGGATAAGTTCCGCAACGACAAATGTTGCCCGTCATGGCTTCGTCAATATCTTCATCAGTCGGTTTCGGTTTCTCGCGCAGTAGCACCGCCGCACTCATCAGCTGTCCCGATTGGCAGTAGCCACATTGGGGGACGTCTTCTTCCAGCCACGCGCGCTGCAGAGGATGACTGAGATCCGGCGATAGCCCTTCGATGGTCGTTACCGATTTTTCGCTCGCCCGCGATACTGGCGCCACGCACGAGCGCACCGCATCTCCATTGATATGCACCGTGCACGCACCGCACTGTGCCATGCCGCACCCATATTTTGTTCCCGTGAGCCCGAGTTGTTCGCGGATAACCCACAGCAGCGGAGTGGAAGGATCAACGTCGAGATTGACGCGTTTGCCGTTCACTGAAAAGCCGATCATTGCAAATTCTCCTATTTTGTTTCTGCCTCAAGCCTTAGGACTAAATCGTTCGACCGCCAAATTTTACATTGTTAAATGGACCCAACCCGAGACCGGTGCGGATTTTTCCAGCCGCGTTGATTTCTATTTCTGAGCCGCTCCCGAGCTGTTCCAGGGCAAGTTCAGGCAGATCAGTCATGAAAGCGAGCGCGTAACCGAGGTAACTTTAGCTCACCTCAACCCTCGTGCTAGCCTCGATATGTACTTGTGTAATCAGTAAGTTCCCGAATCCCACGCCATTCATAATGCCTCGATTTCCCATCTTCCGCCTCGGCAAGGAGCCTGAAAAACCGGCGTTGCCGGAGATGCTTACCGCCAGGCCGGCAATCGCGCTCGAGGGAATAGCCGTCGGCGTCGACAACCTTCGACACGATGTCGTGCTGAGCCCTCGCTTCGTGGACGCGGGACGCGCCCAGATTATGCGATTGATGGTGCGTCACGGCGAGTTGGAAGGTCTGCTGGCGGCTGAGGCTCCGCAGAACGCCCAGGGGCCCTCGTGGATGCGGACCGCCGCTGCCGAGGCAAGGCGGAGAGCGGACGGTGGCACCTCCGACCGATCCGACTGGAAGCCGCTGCTGGCCGAACTTCATCTCGCGGCCTTGAATCGCGCGAAGAAAGAAGAAAAGCTTTCCCTTGATCTGCTCGCACGACTGGCCTTGATCAAGTTTCTGCGCACTGAAATGGCCCTGCAATTCGCGCAACTGCTGGAGCGTTGCCGCGTTCTGCTCAAAAGTTATGATGGCATTCGGCAGGGAAAAGCGGTGGAGTATCGCGAACGTGTGGCCGCTTTCCAGGTGCGTAAGAAAATCATTCTGCGCAAAACCGGGCAGGAAATGTTCGAGACCCTGCGCGCGATCGAAAAAGAAACGCTGGCGCGCACCCGGCGCTCGTTTTTTGGAGAACCGAAAGCCGCGGAATCCGGCAGCGCCACCCTGGCTAGTTACGGCCTGTTTGTAAACCGTCTCGCTTTTTCCGAGGATGGCCGCGATGACTATCTGTGCGCCGAGCACTATGTGATGCTGGGCAACTGGGATCGCGATCCCGACCGCTATCCCCGCCTGCAGGATCTCGTGTGGGGTTTCATGCGCTCGCTCTATGGCGAGCAGACAGCCAGCGAGACCATCGATTCCTGGCTCTGCGCCCCGGAAAACGCGCGCGCGCTGGTGGGCACGGGCACTCCCGACGAATCCACCGCGGAAGGCGTGGCGCAGCAGGAACGGCTCGCGAAGTGGGTGCGTCTGCTCGAAGATGAGCAGGTAATGGAATGCGTGATCGCTTCCTATCACACCGTACCTCTGCTCGGCGAGTACGCTCCCCGCATCAATCCGCAGCAATTGAAAAACGCCCTCATCTCGCGCCCCGAATGCGACCGCGTGGAGCGCATGATCCAGGAGCATGGCAAGCTCTCGCCCACCAGCCTGTACGCAGCGGTGGGCAAGGTCGCCGGCTGTCGTGGAGCGGAGCGCGCCAAAGTCGCCGCACGATTCCTGCGAGATTTCTCTCATTACCACCGCGATCTCCGCCGGCTCGAAACGCTTAATGCGGCGATGGATTCGGTGAACCTGGTTGCCACCGACAAGCTGCGCGAACTTTCGCGCATGAACGGTACTCTCTACGAATTTCTATTGCCCGATGAGCAACCGCAGCAGCCCGAGCAAGACCGCGTCCTGCGCCACGTGGTGCTCAAGGCGGACGTCCGCGACTCAACCCGGCTAACCCGCACCCTGATGGACAAGGGACTTAATCCAGCCTCCTACTTCAGCCTGAATTTTTACGACCCGGTGAACAAGTTGCTGGGCAAGTATGGGGCGCAGAAAGTTTTTCTGGAAGGCGATGCCATTATCCTCGCCATACTCGAACGCGAAGGCGAGCCCGGGCTCGCCGTCAGTCGCGCTTGCGTGCTGGCTCGCGAGATCATTGAGATCGTGCGCGGCTATAACCAATTGATGCAGCGCTCCGGCATGCCGGAACTCGAACTGGGCGTAGGCATCACTCTGCAGGAATCCGCCCCGCTCTATCTGATGGATGGCGAACGCCAGATCATGATCTCGGAAGCTCTCAACGAGAGCGACCGTCTGTCTTCCTGCAACAAGCGCGTTCGCAAGGTAATGGAATCCCAGGCGGGACCATTCCATGTGTACGTGTTCCAAACCGGGGACGCTGGCTCGGCCTCTGCTGAGGCGAATCCGGAAGACTCAGTCTTAAGCTACAACCTCGGCGGAATTCGCATGAATCTGGCCGCATTTCGTAAGTTGGAGCAGGAGATTTCTCTGGTACCCCTTACGGTGAAGTTGCCGCCCTCGGCTGTATCGAATAAAGGCGAATACCGCTTGTCGAGCGGCACCGTTCCAGTCGACCGCGACATCTTCCGCAAAATCGTGGTGCGCGAAAGCCGCGTGCCGCGCGTCAATGCAGAAGACTTTTCCGTCCAGGGCTGGAGCGACCGCACCTACTACGAAGTCTGCACCGATCCCGCAATCTACGCTGCCCTCGAAAAGAAAAAAGCCGCAACAAGGTAGCCGCATTACCGAGCATGAGCTCGCGACCCAAACCGGATTCAAAAATTAGATTTCGCTCTTGAAGGCCGGAAGGGAATCCAGAACGTCGCTTCCACTTCAACGGGAGATCCATTTTTCATGGCCGGTTCAAACTGGCATTTGGCGATGGCCTCGCTGGCGAACTGGTCGAGGCGGTCGTCCACGCTGCGCAGGACACGCACGTTCCCAACTGTTCCATCCGAGTGGATGACGCCGTAGAGGATGACGGTTCCGGCCACGTTCTGGCGCATGAGTTCTAGCGGATAGGCCGGATCAACCTTGCGCTTGGCCACCGGAGATGAAAGTTCCGAGGATGCCAAACTCGCAGAAGACTTACCCGGGCTTGAATCCTGTTTCAGCGCAGCGAAGCGGATGACCCAACTGCCTCCGGCGGAATTCAGGTTCGGCATATTGAGGCTGAGGGAGTAGATCTTGCGGTTTCCGAATACGGCGCGCTCCGCTTCAGAGATCTTGCTGTCACTCTCCGGCTGCGTCGTCCCTGATACACGTGGTGGGCGAGAGTCCGCAAGCAGCTTCGGATTGACGGAGTTGGCGCTGGATTTCGTTGGCGTGGGATTGCCAGCGACGGCCGAAGTGGGGCTCGCGGCGTTGCCAACGTACAGTCCCGAGGGCAATTTCCCGGTGCTGTTTTTGCCTGACACACTTCCATCGATTGCAGACGAGGCAGTTGAGCCGCCTGGTGCGCCGGAGGCTCCGCGATGTCCTTCCGGCGTGGCGGCGAAGTTACCCCGGCGATTACCGGCCACTGGTGCCGGCGGCGCGCCCACTGCTGGATGCAGGCTGAGCGCAATCATGCCTCTGCCGTTGCGGGAACCTCCGGGTGCGTTGACCGAAGGTGGAGGAGCGATCACTTGCGGAGCATGTCCGCGCAGCGCAGCCGAACGTCCTTGAGCTACCGTACGTTGTTCGTCCAGATAAAGTTGTGGAGCCGGCCCAATTACCGTGCTGTGTCCTATGTTGAGTTCACCAAGGCGTCGTTCGGAAGTGGCTTCCAGCGCGGGCGGTGGTGAAATCACTGCCACTTGCGGAAGCTGCATCGTTTTCTGGGATGCATTGTCCACGTCCGGCGGAGGGGCTATCACCGAACCATCCATCTGTGGCGCAAGGCGCGAGATCTCCGACGCGGGCACCAGCGGGGCGGGCGCAATTGGCATCCGCGGTCTATCCGACCAGGCAACGGTGTTCGGCAACGGAAGCTCATGTTGCAACTGAATTTTGGGCGCAGTGACAATGGTCTGCGAATGGTTGTCGGCTTCAGGGGGCACGGAAATAATCGGCTGAGCGGAGAACTCGGGATCAGCTTTCTCCGCCTGCGGCGAGGTCGACCGGAGCGTATCGAGTGGCGGCAAATATTCTGACGGCGTGTAGTAGACAACGTCCGCATGACTGAATGTGGGTTGAGCCGTGACGTTAGGTTGCAAGGCCAGGAAGCGCGATCCCGCCCAGACCACGATTAGCGCGAGAATATGATAGCCGCCGGATTCGAGGAATCGGCGCCAGGGAAGTTTGTGCTCGACGAATACATCCGACCAGAAGGCACCGGGAGCGGACTCAAGATGCAATGGAGCGCCTTTGCGAGAATGAAAATGAAAGAGTCCCCAAAGATTCTGTAGAAAGATGCGAGACCAGGCTTCGGGCACAACCAGCAAGCGTGGTTCCGGAAATGTTGGTTCGATCTTTTCTAACAGTGGAGTCGGCACTTCACGCATCTTCCTATCTTAAATGCAACCCGTCCGATGGATTGAGGTTCTAGTACAGAAAAAGCAAGGAATTTAAATGGCTTGGGGGAGATTGGTTCTGCGCTAATGGCCAGCGCGGGCGGGCGTAATTATCAGGCGGCCCGGAGATTTTTTCTTGCTGTCGGCTTTTTCTTGCGCATAGACAAGATCCAGTCCGCCTTCAGCAGTGGATGATGCTTCAGCCAAAGCGGTGGCAAAGGCGCGGAAGGAGCGGCTAACGTCCAGGCCCTCCTGCAGGACCACGGGCGTGCCGTGATCGATGGCCGGGGAGATTGCGTGAAATGCGTTGGGAATTTTCCACAGCACTTTGCAGCGAGTGGAATGTTCGACGTCTTCGTCGGTAAAGCCCGGAATTTTTTTGTAGCGATTTAAAACCATGCGCAAACGATTACGCCCTGTACCTTCCTCGAGGAAAGCATGGATCCGATTCGCGCTCCACAGGGATACCACATCAGTTTGCGCCACCATCAGTACCGCGTTCGATAGATCGGAGAGCAGGCGCGTGGTGGAATCGAGCCGGCTGGAGGCGTCGACCACGACATAGCGATAGTGATTTGCGAGCAGGTCGAACAGCCTGGCCAATTCGGCGGGAGCAGGAAGCGACGGATAAGGCTGCTGTGGTCCGGCCAGCAGGTGCAAGCCGTCTTTGGAAATTGTCATCAAGCCCTCAAGTAAAGAG
>Ga0210391_10004639_pt1 | contig 11394 bp, 9 predicted proteins | sample IncBWC12OmetaG_FD_160573 | JGI IMG/M metagenome (GOLD analysis project Ga0210391, IMG submission 160573) | Forest soil microbial communities from Barre Woods Harvard Forest LTER site, Petersham, Massachusetts, United States - Inc-BW-C-12-O ...
TGAAGGCCGCGGTGCGCGAGCAGCAGGCCAAGGCCGGCACCATGGTGGTGCTGGACGTGAGGACCGGCGAGATCCTGGCGATGGTTGATCAGCCGGGATTCAATCCGAACGATCGCGATGCGGCCGATCCGGCCGACTACCGCAACCGCGCGGTGACCGACATTCTCGAGGCGGGATCCTCCATCAAGCCGTTCTTCGTCGCCGCGGGCCTGGAGTCCGGGCGTTACGACGATCACAGCATCATTGACACCTCTCCCGGCTACATCAAGGTCGGCGCGACGGTGTTTCCGGATGAACACGTATTGGGCAGGATCGACCTCGCGACCGTCCTCGCCAAGAGCTCCAATGTCGGGATGATCCACCTCGCCCTCTCGCTGCCGCCGGAGACAATATGGACAACACTCTCAAAGCTGGGACTGGGCCAGGTCACCGCAAGTGGTTTTCCCGGCGAATCCGCTGGCGTTCTGAGCAACTATTCCCACTGGCGCCCGGTTGGTATCGCGACCATGTCGCATGGCTACGGGTTGTCGGTGACTCCGCTGCAGCTGGCCCAGGGTTACGCCACGTTTGGTGCCATGGGCATCCGGCGTCCGGTATCGTTCCTGCCGCTGAGCAGCGCGCCGGCGGGTGAGCGGGTTCTGTCCGAACGTACCGGCCAGGAACTCGTGACCATGCTCGAGTCGGTGGTCGCCGCCGAAGGCACGGGCACCAAGGCGGCCATCTACGGATATCGCGTGGCCGGCAAGACCGGTACGGCCTGGAAGGCCGCCGGTGGCGGCTATTCGCAGGATCAATACATGTCGGTGTTCGCAGGCGTCGCGCCGGCGACGGATCCGCATCTCGCCGCCGTCGTGGTGATCGACACGCCGAGCGCGGGCCTGCACCGCGGGGGCGATGTCGCGGCACCGGTGTTTTCGGCGGTCATGGGTCCGGCGCTGCGACTGCTCGGGGTGGCGCCCGACACCACGGTCGGCGTGCCGGCCGAAGAGGCACCGGGCCCGGTCCACGCGCGCCCGCATCCCGGCGTGCATGCGGTGGCGAGCCGATGATGTCCATCCAGAGCCTGCTGTCGGGCATCGTCGCCGCACCGGCCGACATCGCGATCAGCGACGTGACGCTCGACAGCCGCGAGGTCACGCCCGGCGCGCTGTTTCTGGCCTGTCGCGGCCACGAACTGGGCAATGCCCGGCATGGCGTTGAATTCGCGGCCCAGGCCTCCGCACGCGGCGCGCGCGCCGTGGTGTTCGAGACGCCCGGTGAGGGTGAGCCGCGCGCCCGGGAGGCGGCGGCGCGGCTGCTGCAGCGGGTGCGGCAGCGCCCCGGCGAGGAGGAGCTGTTCGTCGTCGCGGTGCCGGATCTGCGTGCGCACCTCGGGGCCATCGCCGACCGATTCTTCGGACAGCCATCCCAGGCGTTGCAGGTGATCGGGGTCACGGGCACCAATGGCAAGACGACCAGTGCCTGGCTCATCGCGCAGGCGCTGTCCCTGTGTGAGCGGCCCGCGGCCTACATCGGCACCCTGGGCTATGGTGCCATCGGGGAGCTGCGACCGGCCGCGCACACCACCGCGGATGTGGTCAGCGTGCATCGACAGCTCGCGATCCTGCGCGCCGAGGGTGCCGCGGCGGTCGCGATGGAAGTCTCCTCGCACGCGCTCGATCAGGGACGGGTCGATGAGGTGCGCTTTGATGCGGCCGCCTTCACCAACCTGACCCAGGATCACCTGGACTATCACGGCTCACTGACGGCGTATGGGGCGGCCAAGGCGCTGCTGTTCGCACGACCGACCTTGAGCGCCCGCATCATCAATGTTGACGACGCCTTCGGTCGCGATCTCGCCGCCGCGAACGGCGCCCCCGGACGCCTCATCGTCACTGCACGCCGCGCAGCCGTCGGCGCGCGGGAACACGTACGCGCCTCGCAGGTACGGGCGCGAAGCGATGGCTTCGATCTGTCGCTCGAGACCTCCTGGGGAGCGGCGCAGCTGCGCATCGGTCTGCTCGGTGAATTCAACGTCGACAACGTGCTGACCACGCTCGCGGTGTTGCTGGCGGCGCAGGTGCCGCTGCCCAGGGCCGTCGCGGCGCTCGCGCAGTGTGTCGCGGCGCCAGGGCGCATGCAGCGGATCGCATCCGCGGCCGGCACGCCGCAGCCCGCCGTCATCGTCGATTACGCGCACACGCCGGATGCGCTCGAAAAGGCGCTGGCCGCGGCGCGGGCACACTGCCCTGGAAAACTGCATGTGGTATTCGGCTGCGGCGGCGACCGGGACGCGCTGAAGCGGCCGATCATGGGGCGCATCGCCGCGACCGGCGCCGATGTCGTCACGGTGACCGACGACAATCCGCGCACCGAGGATCCGGCGCTCATCGTGCGCGACATCCTCGCGGGCCTCGCCGGCGACGCCCAGGTGCGGGTCGAACATGATCGTGCGGCCGCGATCCGCGCTGCCATCGTCGGCGCCGGCGTGGATGATCTGGTGCTGATCGCGGGCAAGGGCCATGAGGATTATCAGATCTATGGGACGGCCCGTCGCGAGTTCAGCGACGCGCTGGTCGCGCGTGGCGTGCTGGAGTCGCGCGCATGAATCCCACGCTCGCCTCATTCGCGCAAAGCTGCGGCGGCCGGCTGCACGGCCCCGACGGCGCCTTCAGCGGCGTTTCGACGGACTCACGCACGGTGCGGCCCGGCGAACTGTTCGTCGCACTGTCCGGTCCGCACTTCAACGGCGAGGACTATGTACGGGCAGCGGTCGCACGCGGCGCCGCCGGGGCGGTGGTGCGCAACCGGCAACCCGATGTCGACAGTCAGATCCTGGTCGAGGACACCCTGGCCGCACTGGCGAGCGGCGCCCACGCCTGGCGCGAGGGCTTTTCAATTCCCGTCGTGGGCGTCGCCGGCAGTAACGGCAAGACCACGGTGAAGGAGCTGATCGCCAACATCCTCTCGCAGGCCGGAGCGTGTCTCAGCACCCTCGGCAATCTCAACAATCAGATCGGCGTTCCGCTGACGCTGTTCCGGATCAGCCGCGAACACCGCTTCGCGGTGGTCGAGATGGGTACCAACCATGCCGGGGAAGTCGCGGCGCTGGTGCGCATCGGCCGGCCCACGGTGGGCATCATCACCAACGCCGGTGCCGAGCATCTCGAAGGGTTCGGGAGCCTCGAGGGCGTGGCCCGTGCCGAGGGGGAAATGGTTGCCGGCCTGCAGTCTGATGCGACCGCCATCATCAACCACGATGATCCGTTCGCCCTCTTGTGGAAGAACATGACTGGCGCGCGGGTCTCGACCTTCGGCCTCAACCCCGGAGCGGATTTTACGGCGGCCGCGGTCAGGACGACCATCGATGTGACCGGCTTCGTCACCCACTTCACGTTGCACGCGCCGCAGGGCAGCGTGCCGGTGCAGCTGCATCTGGCCGGGCGCCACAATCTCATCAATGCGCTCGGCGCCGCCGCCGCCGCCAGCGCCGCCGGCGCGAGCCTGCCGGATATCGTCCACGGCCTCGCCGCCATGCGGCCCGTGCCCGGTCGGCTGCAGTTCAAGCGGGCCGCCACCGGTGCCTGGATCATCGATGATTCCTACAACGCCAATCCGAGTTCGGTGCAGGCCGGAATCGAGGTGCTGGCGCAGTTGAGCGGTCGACGCTGGCTGGTGTTCGCCGACATGGGCGAACTCGGCGGGTACGCCACCGACAGTCATCGCCAGGTCGGCGAGTGGGCCAGGGCCGCCGGCATCGATCGTCTGTTCGCCACCGGCAAGCTGGCGCAGCTGGCCGTGGATAGCTTCGGTGCAGGCGCCGGCTGGTTTCCTGACCTCGCCGCGCTCAGCGCGGCCCTCGGTGCCGAGCTGGCGCGCGCCGACCTGGAATATCCGGCCGCCGAGGTACGCATGCTGGTCAAGGGGTCGCACTCGAACCACTTGGAACACGTCGTGGCGGCACTGGTCGCAGGAGCCTGACCGTGCTGTACCTGCTCACCCAGCATCTGACCTCCCTGTACTCCGGCTTCAATGTGTTCTCGTACCTGACGCTGCGCGCCATCCTCGCCTGCATGACCTCGCTGGTGTTCTCGCTGCTGATCGGACCTTCGATGATCGCGCGCCTGTCGCAGTATCAGATCGGCCAGGTGGTGCGCGATGACGGTCCGAAGTCGCATCTGCCGAAGGCCGGAACGCCGACCATGGGTGGCGCGCTGATCCTGGTCGCGGTGCTGTTCGGTACGCTGATGTGGGCGAATGTGCGCGACCGGTTCGTATGGACCGTGCTCGGCGTCACCTTCGCGTTCGGGCTGATCGGTTTCTATGATGACTATCTGAAGCTGGTGGTGCGCAATTCCCGCGGCCTGATTCCCCGCTGGAAGTACTTCTGGCAGACCGTCGTTGGTCTGTGCGCGGCGGCGGTGCTTTATTACACGGCCCAGTCGCCCGCCGAAACCACACTGTTCCTGCCGTTCGTGAAGCGTTTCGCCGAGCCGCTCTCGGCGCTGTCCTTCATCACGCTGGGCTATCTGATGATCGTCGGCATGAGCAATGCGGTGAATCTGACCGATGGGCTCGATGGCCTGGCGATCATGCCGGCGGTGATGGTGAGCGCCGCCCTGGGCGTGTTCGCCTATGCCAGCGGCAATGCCAAATTCGCCGAGTACCTGGCGATCCCTGCCGTACCGCGCGCCGGCGAGGTGCTGGTGTTCTGCGCGGCGCTGAGCGGGGCCGGACTCGGATTTCTCTGGTTCAACACCTATCCGGCGCAGGTCTTCATGGGTGACGTGGGCGCCCTCGCCATCGGCGGCGCGCTCGGGGTGGTCGCCGTAATCGTGCGTCAGGAACTCGTGGCGCTGGTCATGGGCGGCATCTTCGTGCTCGAGACCGCCTCGGTGATCCTGCAGGTGGCCTCGTTCAAACTGACGGGCAAACGGATCTTCCGCATGGCACCCATACACCATCACTTCGAGCTCAAGGGCTGGGCGGAGCCCAAGGTCATCGTGCGCTTCTGGATTCTGTCATTGCTGCTGGTGCTGCTGGGTCTTGCGACCTTGAAGGTGCGATGAGCGATACACGCAACAAGCCGTCGTCCGCGGTGATCGTGGGCCTGGGGGTCACGGGGCTCTCGTGCGCGCGTTACCTGCTGGGTCATGGCTGGCGAGTGTGCGTGACCGACAGCCGCGAGGACCCGCCGGGGCGCGAGGCCCTGGCGCGGCTGGCCCCGGGCATCACGGTGCGCTTCGGTGGCCTCGACACAGGTTTGCTGGACGAGGCGGTATGCGTGGTCGCCTCCCCGGGCGTGCCACTGTCGGATCCCTTTTTCATCGAGGCGCGGCGCCGCGGCATCACAATCGCCGGCGACATCGAGTTGTTCGCGGTCGCCGCGGACGCACCGGTGGTCGGCGTCACGGGTACCAACGGCAAGAGCACCGTGACCACCCTGGTCGGCCGGATGGCCGAGCGCGCCGGCGTGCGGGTGCGCATCGGTGGCAATCTCGGTGAACCCGCGCTGGATCTGCTGCTGGCGGCGCAGGCCGACGCTTCGCCCACCGAACTGTACGTGCTGGAGCTGTCCAGTTATCAGCTCGAGGCGACCTCATCGCTCGATCTGCGCGCGGCGACCGTGCTGAATGTCTCGCCCGATCACCTCGACCGGTACCCATCGCTGGCCGAGTATGCGGCCGCCAAGGCCCGCATCTTCGCCCGCTGCGATACCGCCGTGATCAATCTCGATGATCCGCTGGTGGCCGCCATGCCGCACAAGGCGGCGCGCGTCATCGGCTTCTCGCTCAAGGATGCACCCGGTGCCGACTACACCGTGGCGGTGCGCGCGGCGGGCAAGCCCTGGCTGATGCGTCGCGGCGAGGCACTGCTGCCGGTGGCATCGATGCGGCTCAGCGGGATGCACAATGCAGCGAACGCGCTGGCTGCGCTGGCGCTGGGGGAGGCGATCGGTCTGCCGCTGCAGGTGATGCTCGATGAGCTCGTGAGTTTCACGGGCCTGCCGCATCGCTCGCAGTGGGTCGCGGACGTACGCGGCGTCAGCTACGTCGATGACTCCAAGGGCACCAACGTCGGTGCCACCCTGGCAGCGGTCGCGGGCATGGCCGGTCCGCTGATCGTGATCGCAGGCGGCGACGGCAAGTCGCAGGACTTCGCCCCGCTGCGTGAGGCCTTCCGCGGCAAGGTGCGTTGCGCGGTTCTCATCGGCCGCGACGCGCCCGTCATTGAACAGGTGCTGCAGGGGATATGCGTCACGCAACGCAGCCCGAGCCTGCCCGAAGCGGTGCGTGCCGCCGCGCAGGTGGCGCGGCCCGGCGACACGGTGCTGTTGTCGCCCGCCTGTGCGAGCCTGGACATGTTCCGCAACTACGCGCACCGGGGCGAGGTGTTCAGCGGCGCGGTCAGGGAGCTCGCGGCATGAATGCGATTGCCGCAATGGCGTTCGCACAATCGGGGCAACGCCGCGGCGGGCTGCGTGTCGATCTCGTGCTGGTGGCGCTGCTGGCGGCGATCGTGCTGTTCGGCCTGATAATGGTCACCTCGGCGTCGATCTCCGTGGCCAGCCATGAGACCGCGGCCAACAGCTTCGCGTACCTCGAGAAGCAGTTGCTGTTTCTGATCGTGGGTCTCGTGGCGGGCGCCCTGGTGTTCTGTGTGCGCACCGACCGGCTGGAACGCTTGGCGGTACCGCTGCTGCTGGTGGGGTTGGCGATGCTGCTCGTGGTCGCGGTCCCCGGGGTCGGCCATCGCAGCCACGGGAGCCGGCGCTGGCTGCAATTGGCGGCTTCGCCTTCCAGGTGTCGGAACTCGCGCGGCTGCTGGTCCTGATCTACGTGGCGAGCTATGCGGTGCGCAAGGAGGAGGAGCTGCGCGGCACCTTGCAAGGGCTGCTCAAGCCGCTCGGCGTGCTGCTGCTGGCAGGCGGTCTGCTGCTGGCCGAGCCGGACATGGGCGCGGCGACAGTGCTGTTCGCGACTGGGTTCATCATGTTGTTCCTCGCCGGGGGCCGGCTGCGCTGGATGACGCTGCTGGTGCTGGGGGCCGCCACCCTGTTCATGCTGGTCGCGGAGTCCTCGGGTTACCGGCGTGCGCGTATCACCGCATTTCTGCATCCCTTCGATGATCCCTTCCACAGCGGCTTCCAGCTGGTGCAGTCGCTGATTGCCATCGGCCGCGGTCAGCTGTTCGGCGTGGGACTGGGCGACAGCGTGCAGAAACTCTTCTATCTGCCCGAAGCGCACAGCGATTTCCTATTTGCGGTGCTCGCCGAGGAGCTGGGGCTGCTCGGAGTGCTGCTGACCCTCGCGCTGTTCCTGGCATTGGCCTGGCGCAGCCTGCACATCGCGCGCCTGGCATACGATGTGAACCTCAAGTTCGGCTCCTACCTCGCCGCGGGCTTTGGCGTGTGGATCGGCGTTCAGGCGCTGATCAACATCGGCGTGAACATGGGGGTGCTGCCCACCAAGGGTTTGACTCTGCCGCTGATGAGCTACGGCGGTTCGAGCTTGGTCGTGGCGCTGCTGTGGGCGGCCATCGTGCTGCGCGTATATCACGAGGCGACCCAGCCCGCGCGCAGCGGCGCGGCGCGCCTGCGGGAGGACGAATGAGTCCGCGCCCGGTACTGATCATGGCCGGAGGCACCGGCGGCCATGTCTATCCGGCATTGGCGCTGGCGCGCCTGCTGCGCCGCCGCTCGCAGCCGGTGGTCTGGCTCGGCACGCGTAAGGGGCTCGAGGCACGGGTCATACCGGCGGAACAGATTCAGATCGAGTGGCTGTCAGTGGGCGGTCTGCGCGGCAAGGGCTGGGCGACCTTGCTGGCGGCACCGTTTCGGCTGGCCATCGCACTGTGGCAGGCCCTGCAGGTGATGCGCCGTCATCGGCCGTCGGCGGTGGTGGGACTGGGCGGCTTCGTCACCGGCCCGGGGGGCGTTGCGGCCTGGCTCACCCGCCGGCCACTCATCATTCATGAGCAGAATGCCGTGGCGGGCTTCACCAACCGCTGCCTGTCGCATCTCGCCGATGAAGTGCTCGAGGCATTTCCCGACAGTTTCAATGCCTCGGTGCGGGCCCACACCATCGGCAATCCCGTGCGCGAAGACATCGCGGCCGCGGCGACGCCGCAGGTGCGGTTCGCCGGGCGACACGGCCCGATCAACGTGCTCGTGTTCGGGGGCAGTCAGGGCGCGGTGCGGTTGAACACCGTCGTACCCCTGGCGCTGGCGCAATTGGGTGGCGGTCAGCAGCTGAACGTGCGTCACCAGGCCGGTGCCCGCTGGCTTACCGCCGCGGTGCAGAACTACGCCAAGAGCGGTGTGCGCGCGCAGGTGACCGCCTTCATCGAGGACATGGCCGAGGCATATGGCTGGGCGGACCTCGTGATCTGCCGTTCCGGCGCGCTCACCGTGTGCGAACTGGCGGCCGTCGGCGTGGCGTCCATCCTGGTGCCGTTTCCCGCGGCAGTGGACGATCATCAGACGGTCAACGCGGCCTACCTGGTCGACCACGGCGCCGGAGTTCTGATCCCGGACCGTGACCTCACGCCGCAGCGTCTGTGCGAGACGCTGCAGAAGCTGTGCACCGATCGGGTCCCGCTGCTGGAGATGGCGATCCGCGCCCGGGACCTGGCGCAGCCACGCGCCGCGCAGGATCTGGCACAGGCCTGCATGCGCTTTGCCGGGGCCGCGCCATGATCCTGGACCGCGCTGATCGCATGCGCCGCATTCACACCATTCACCTGGTCGGCATTGGCGGCAGTGGCATGAGCGGCATCGCCGAGGTGCTGCTCAATCTGGACTATCGGGTGCAGGGTTCCGACCTGAAGGCCAATGCCGCCACGCAGCGTCTGACCCAGCTCGGCGCCCGGATCGCCATCGGCCACGCGGCCAAGAACATCGACGGCGCCGATGTGGTGGTGATCTCCAGCGCCGTGCCAGCGCAGAACCCGGAAGTTCTGGCGGCACTGGCCGTGCGTATTCCGGTCGTGCAGCGCGCCGAGATGCTCGGCGAGCTGATGCGGTTCCGCTATTCGATCGCGGTGGCGGGTACGCATGGCAAGACGACCACGACCAGCCTCATCGCCAGCATCCTCGCCGAGGGCGGCGCGGATCCGACGTTCGTGATCGGTGGCCGTCTGAAGAGCGCGGACAGCAGCGCGCGCCTGGGGTCGGGCCGCTACCTCGTGGCCGAGGCCGATGAAAGCGATGCGAGCTTCACGCATCTGCAGCCGCTGATCGCCATCGTCACGAACATCGACAACGATCACCTGGGCACCCACGACGGGGATTTCGAACGTCTGAAATCCAGCTTCGTGGATTTCCTGCACAACCTGCCGTTCTACGGCCTGGCGATTCTATGCCTGGATGATGCAACCGTTGCCGGTGTCATGGGCCGCATCGGCCGGCCGATCATGACCTACGGACTGACGGCGAATGCCGACGTGCGCGCGGTGAACGTACGGCGCAATGGGCTGCAGACGCAGTTCGATGTGGTGCGTTCCGGCACCGCCGCGCGCAGCGGCGCCGGCGAACCCATGACCGTCACCTTGAATCTGCCCGGCACCCACAACGTCGGCAATGCGCTGGCGGCGATCGCGGTGGCGACCGAACTGGGGATCGAGGATGGCGCCATGGCACGCGCGCTGGCGGCGTTCCAGGGCATCGATCGGCGCCTGCAGCATGTCGGGGAGGTGGCGCTGAGTTCCGGCGCGGTGACGATCGTGGATGACTACGGCCATCATCCCACCGAAATCGCAGCGACGCTGGAGGCGTTGCGTCAGGGCTATCCGGGGCGACGGCTGGTGCTGGCCTTCCAGCCGCATCGCTATACCCGCACCCGCGATCTCATTGATGACTTCGGGCGCGTGCTCTCGCAGGTCGATGTGCTGTTGGTGACCGAGGTATATGCGGCCGGCGAAGCACCGATCGCCGGCGCCGACGGCCGCGCCATCTGCCGCGCCGTGCGCTCGCGCGGCCAGGTCGAACCGGTCTTCGTCGACAACGTGGAGAGCCTGAGTCTGGCGCTGCAGGGCATGATCCGCGGCGGGGATGTCGTGGTCACGATGGGTGCGGGCAACATCAATGCCGTCTCGCACCGGCTGCCGGCGCAGCTCTCACGGCAGGCGCGCCCATGATGCAGGTGGCCGAGAAATTTCTGCCCCGGGTTCGCCGCCACGAACCGATGAGCCGCCATACCTCATGGCACGCCGGCGGCGCGGCCGAAATCTACTTCACGCCGCGCGATCGTGCGGACCTGCGCGCGTTTCTGGGCACGGTGCCCGCGGGCACTCCGATTCACTTCCTGGGACTGGGCAGCAACCTGCTGGTGCGCGACGGCGGCATTCGCGGCGTGGTCGTGGCGACCCAGGAGGCGTTGCTGCGGCTCGAGCGTCTTGATGAGACCACGGTGTACGGCGAAGCCGGCGTACCGTGTGCGCGCATCGCGCGCCAGTGCATTCAATGGCAGCTGGCGGGCGCGGAATTCTTTGCCGGCATTCCCGGCACGCTCGGCGGCGCGCTGGCCATGAACGCCGGGGCGTTCGGCGCGGAGACCTGGAACTGCGTCGTCTCGGTCGAAACGCTCGACCGACACGGCGCTCAGCACACCCGCGTGCCGGGTGAATACTCGGTGAGCTACCGGCACGTCAGCTCCAACCGCACCGATGAATGGTTCGCGGCCGCGCACATGAGCTTCACGCACGCCCCGGGCATTGATGATTCGGCGCTGCGGGACCTTCTGGCGCGGCGTCGGGAATCGCAGCCGATCGGTGAATGGAGCTGCGGTTCGGTGTTCAAGAATCCGCCCGGGGATCACGCCGCGAGACTGATCGAGACGGCGGGTCTTAAGGGGTTGCGGGTCGGTGATGCCTCCGTGTCGCTCAAGCATGCGAATTTCATCATCAATCACGGTGCCGCAACCGCATCCGATCTGGAACAGCTGGTGCAGCAGGTGCAGGCGCAGGTCCTGAGCGCGCACGGCGTCGCACTGCAGCCCGAAGTGCGCATCGTCGGGGAGGTGCTCTGATGCGCATCAGGCACGACCCCGGCGCGGCCCGCAGTGTCGCGAGCCCGCAGGAATTCGGCCGCGTCGCGGTGATTTTCGGCGGTACGTCGACCGAACGGGAGGTGTCGCTCAAGACCGGGGCCGCGGTCCTCGCCGCGCTGCTGCGCCGGGGTGTCGATGCCTTCGGGTTTGATCCGCGCGCCGCCGCGCTGCCGGAACTGCTCGCCGCCGGTGCCGACCGGGCGTGGATCGCGCTGCATGGACCGGGAGGCGAGGATGGCACGCTGCAGGGGGCGCTCGAGTGCCTGGCTGTGCCGTATACCGGCAGTGGTGTGATGGGCTCGGCGATCGGGATGGACAAGCTGCGCACCAAGCGGCTCGCCCAGGCGATCGGTATCGCAACCAGTGA
>Ga0210391_10004642_pt1 | contig 11392 bp, 12 predicted proteins | sample IncBWC12OmetaG_FD_160573 | JGI IMG/M metagenome (GOLD analysis project Ga0210391, IMG submission 160573) | Forest soil microbial communities from Barre Woods Harvard Forest LTER site, Petersham, Massachusetts, United States - Inc-BW-C-12-O ...
GCCATCGGAGCCAATAAGCTCGTCGACCCCTCCAGTGATTACGTGCGCGCTGCCCGTGCCGTAGGCATCACGTTCGGGGATCACCCGTAAATGAGGAAGCTGCTTCTCGGCTTCGCGGTTGTCCTCGTTATCGCGGTAGGGCTGTACGTCAGATATCGTCCCAGTTCCAAGCCCATCGAGTACGCGTACTCCGGCAATCGCCACACCACGCTTTGGAGCACCTCGGCGCAGGTGCGCGAATCCATCGGCACATTGAATTTCGGCGAACGCCTCGAAGTGCTTCAGCGTTTCGAAGATCAAGTACGAGTGAAGACCGAAGGCGGCCTGGTCGGTTGGATTCAGGAGCACGACCTGATGACTGCCGACGTCTGGGAGACTGTGAAAGATTTGGGCAAGTCTGCCGCCGCAATGCCCGTCGAAGCCGTCGGCCACACCAAAGTCCTCGCGAATCTGCATGTGGGGCCTGGACGCGATACACCGCGTATCCGCCAGCTCGGGAAAGACGTTCACGTCGATATGCTCGAGCGCCGCGTGCCGGAAATTCCATCGTCCTCCAGCGTCACTGCCGAGGAAGCCGGCGAAGCAACGCCTGGTGCGAAAAAAGAAGACTGGTGGCTCATCCGCGCGAACACGCCCGATGAAGGTCCGCTCGCCGGGTGGATCCTCGGCCGTTTCGTTGAACTCGATGTGCCCGAGCCTTTGCCCGACTATGCGAACTCGGCAGGCATGCGCATTGTGGGCTGGTTCGAGCTGAATCGCGTGAATGATCAGAACGGCGCACCCAAGGCGCAATATCTGCTTGTCGGAACGCACGGTCCCGAAGGCCAGGCCTGCGACTTCACGCTCATGCGTGTTTACACCTTCGCGCCGAAACACGATCGCTACGAGACGGCCTTCATCGAAAGCGACGTTTGCGGCCGCTTGCCCATCGACATCACGAAAGCCACAACGCCCCCCGGCGACGTGCTGTTTTCGTTCAAGGACATCACCACTAGCGGACTCGAAGACCGCAAATATAAGCTCATTCAGACGGTCGTTCGCCGCGTCAGCGATTCCGGCGAGCCAGCGCCGCGCAAGCGCAAACGTTAATTACACCGCAGCACCCGGCCCCATTCCTTTCGACACGTTGCAGTCGTTGCGCTACATTCGAGGTATGCCGCGCCTCTCCCAGCTTGCGCTTGCGTTAGCTTTGCTGTCCTTGCTCGGGTCCGCGGCTTGCACCGAGCGGGCGTCAGGGCTTCCTACAACGCCTCCTCCTCAGCCGCCCTCCATCACTTACGTCGATGGATGGGGCGTAAAGGGCACACAGCCGGGCCAGCTTCAGGATCCCTCCGCGATTGCCGCCGATCCGGTTGGGGACGTGTTCGTCACCAACGCCGGCAACGCCTACGTGAACAAATTCGGCTCGAATGGCACGCCGCTGCTTTCCCTGCAGGAAGACGGCATGAATCATCCAGCCTCTGTCGCCGTGGACGATGACGGTGCGTTCTACGTGGGTGATCCGGTCCGCGACAGCGTGTTCATCTTTGTGCCCGAAGGTGACAAACACAGGGAGTTGCGCCTTCGCACCAAACCGAGCAACGAAAACCGCATCAGCATTGCCGTCGGCAATGACGGGCTGATTCAGGTGCTCGATTCGAATGCCGGCAAGGTTTTTACGTTCACTCCGCGCCCGAAGCTGGTACAGACGTGGCTGCCCGGTGCCGGCGATTCCACCGCCAGCCGGTACGGCCCGCTCGTTCGCGCAACCGATGGGTTCTTGTACATCGGGACTGCGGCGGGGTCGATTCTGAAATTCACCCGCGAAGGTCAGCGCATCGCCGAGGTTCGCCCGACGACGAACGGCGTGCGTTGGGACGCGCAAACTGGCTTTGCCATCTGGAGCAACCGCGTTTTCGTGATGGATCCCGATGGCCATACGCTCCACGTCGCGACGCTTGACGGCGCAACGGTTCTAGACGCCGACCTCGCGCCGCAACTCGGCCAGGGTCGACGCAGCCCCCCGATGCTCGCCGTCACTCCGCAGAACGAGCTTTTCGTCCTCGACCCGCTCGAATGCCGCGTTCTGCGTTACCGCATTAAACTCTAAGAAGCCCGCCTCTCGCGTTATCATCCCAACGTATTTCCGCCGGAGACCGTCATGCCCCTTCTCATCACCGAAGCCGAAGTGAAATCACTGCTCACCATGCCGCTGGCACTCGAGGCCGTCGAGACTTCCTTCAAGCGGCTCGCCGACCGCTCCGCCGAAAATCATTCGCGCCACCGCCTGCACGCCGGCAAAACTTTCCTGCATTACATGGCCGCAATCGATACCGCCGGCGGCTACATGGGCCTGAAGATTTACACCAGCGTAAACCGTGTCCTGCGCTTCATGATCCCGCTCTATCGCATCGAGACGGGCGAACTCGCCGCGTTGATCGAAGCGGACTACGTAGGCCAGATGCGCACCGGCGCAGCCAGCGGTGTCGCCACGAAATATCTCGCCCGTCCCGACGCAAAACAGATCGGAATCATCGGCACGGGCCTTCAATCGCGGACCCAGCTCGAAGCCGTCGCCGCTGTGCGCAACATCGTCAGCGTTAAGGCCTGCGGCCGCGACTCGGAGCGTCGCGAACGCTTCGCTCGCGAAATGTCGGACAAGCTGAAAATACCCGTTACGCCCGCCGCCTCCGCTGAAGACGCCGTCCATGAGGCTGACATCGTCATCGCCTCCACTACATCGAGCGAGCCGGTGATCGAAGGCCGCTGGCTCAAGCCCGGCACGCACATCAACGCCATCGGTGCGAATTTTCCGCAGAAACGCGAACTCGACGCCGAAGCGGTCCGCCGCTGCAACGTGATTACCGCCGACTCCCGCGAGCAGTCCAAGATCGAATCCGGCGACCTGATTCAAATGTATGGTGACGACGAGCGACGTTGGCGTGAAGTGATTGAAATTTCAGAGGTGGTGAGCGGAAAAGTCGCAGGACGCCGCTCGGAATCCGACATCACGCTCTACAAATCGAACGGCATCGCGATCGAAGACGTAGTGACTGCCGGGAAAATCTACGAACTGGCGAAGGAAAAGAGAATCGGCCGCGAAGTGCCGATGTGGCAGGACCACGGCGGTTGAGAAGTACGGGTAGGGAAGTTGAATTACGCGCGGGGCTGGCTGCGCAACCGGTTCAGCTGTTTGAACAGCGCGTCTCGCAGCCGCACCTTCGTCTCTTCAGGTAGCGGCGCGGGCTCCGAGTTGCAGTAAATCTGGATCGTCTTCCGCGTCGTGTCGACCACCACCCGGCAGTCTTCGCAGCCTTCCAGATGTTTCTCGATCGACGTCTTCAAAACCGGGTCGAGGGCTTCGTCCAGATAGTTCGTTAGTTCCTTGATGATGCTTCTGCAGTTCACTGATTATCGCTCCGCCGGAAATACTTGTTCAACTTTTGCCGCAACTTGAGCCGTGCGCGCAGCAGCCTCGACTTCACTGCGGGTACGGACAAGCCCAGTACTTCCGCCGTCTCTTCCGTCGACAACTCTTCGATGTCGCGAAGCTGAAAAACGATTCGGAAAGGTGGGTCAAGGTCGGCGATTGTGTCGCCCAAAATTTTGCCAAGCTCGCTCTGTTCGTAGCGATCTTCAGGCGAAGGTCCCCAGTCCTCCACCTCGCGTGGCATGCTTTCTTCGCCGGTTTCGATTTCTTCGTCGAGCGAAACTTGATTCGGGCGCCGTTTGCGGAGCTTCATCAGCGCCTGGTTCACAGCGATACGCACCAACCACGTATAGAAACGGGAGTTGCCCTGAAATTCACTCAGATGCTGGTAGGCCTTGAGAAACGCCTCCTGCATCGTGTCTTCCGCATCTTCGCGGTTTTGGGTGATGTTTTGGGCCAGACGGAAAATCTTGCGCTCGTAACGGCTTACGAGCGTTTCGAAGGCCGATATGTCGCCGGCCTTCGCCGCGGCAACCAGTTCCGGCTCGTCCTCTTTCACCACAGTGGACGGCAGCTGCTGCCTTGGCTCAACGGGATTCATCTTAGGAGCGCTCATGAGTGAGTTTGACCACCAATGTTATCACAGGTGAGCCAGCAGCCCCGATTTGAGCGTGTGCGGCTCATTCCCGGGTCACCTACCCTGTTACGGGTTCGCAACGCCGCCCGATGTAGCCTTTGCCCGTCTTGCCTGCGGCGGGGATAATCACTGTGGGGAACGTTCGCCCTGCCGCCTGGGCGGGGGTTGCTGCGCGTCTCTTGATTCCGTTACCGCACCGAAGGACCAATGCGCACTCTTCCGGACTATCTTCGCAAAGGCATGAAAATGATTCTCGTCGGGTCCAATCCCGGCGACCGTTCCGCTCGCGTCGGGCATTACTACGCCGGGCGTGGCAACCAGTTCTGGCCTCTGATGTATGAATCCGGCGTGATTCCCGAGCCGATCAGCTACGAAGACGATCGCCGCATCCTCGAATTCGGGATCGGCATGACCGATCTCTGCAAGCGCCCGACGCGCAGCTCCGACGAACTGGAACGTCAGGAGTTTGCCGAAGGCCGGGTACTCCTCGCCCAGAAGCTCGAGGACCTGCGTCCCCGCGTGATCGCATTCAACGGAAAGATGGTCTACGAAAGATTCACCGGGAGCATCTGCAAGCTCGGGCTCCAAAAAGAAAAACTCTACGGCGCCCACGTTTTCGTTCTTCCTTCCACCAGTGGGCAACATACGGGCAATGACCGCGGCGTGAAAATGCGCTATTTTAAGAAACTCGCCGCACTCCTGAAGAGTCTAAAAGACTAGGAGATTTGCCCGATTATGAGCTCTGCCGATCCCGTCCGGGATATCAACCCCGGTCTTCCGCTTGATGAACCTGACAATCCGCCGAAAAACGAAGATCCGAAATCGCTTGTGCTCGAGGAGCGCGAAGACGCGATCGTAACGATCCGTCTGAATCGCCCGGACAAGCTTAACGCGTTGAATATCGAACTCGGTGAGGCGCTCGTTCATGCGATCTTGCGCACTGTGGAGGATCGCTCGGTGCGGTGCGTGGTCGTGACGGCTGCCGGGCGCGCCTTCTGCGCCGGCGGCGATATCGAGTTTCTCCGTGAAATCCGTCAGCGCAAAGCGGCCGACGAACTCGAACCTCTCTTGCGAGCCGGCAAAGAAATCGTGATGGCCATGGCCACCATGCCGAAGATCGTCATCACCGCCGTCAACGGCCCGGCCGCGGGCGGTGGCATGAATCTCGCGCTGGCAGGCGACATTCGCATTGCGTCCGATCAGGCAAAATTCGCCGAGTCGTTCGTGCAGATCGGCTTGTTCCCCGATTTCGGCGGCACGTACCTTTTGCCACGCATCGTCGGGCCGACGCGCGCCTCCGAACTTTTCTACACCGCCCAGATGCTTTCGGCGGACGAAGCGCTCAAACTCGGCATCGTCTCGCGCGTGATCCCTCAAGGCGAATTCGAAGCCGAAACGAAGAAACTCGCGCAAACGATGGCCACTTCCGCGTCGATGTCGCATCGCGACGTAAAGCACCGCATGAGTTCCGAGTACCGCAAGGAACTCGAAGCCGCCCTCGAGGAAGAGATTCGCCTGCAGCTCCACTGCTTCGAATCTGAAGACTGCCTCGAAGGCCTGAACGCCTTCGCCGAGAAGCGCAAGCCCAATTTCAAGGGCCGCTGAACACACGAGGCTTCTCGCAGCGATTTCCTTTTCCACTCAAATTGAGCGATGATTTTGTTCGTAGTGTGCGCGCATCCGTGGACGCAGCGCTGGTGCAGCGCCCCAGAAATGAGAGATCAATGAACGAAGATTTGCTCGCCAATATCGAAATCACGCCCCGTGAAGCTGAAGCTGCGCTCGCGCAGGACAAAAGCATCCTGCTCATCGACGTCCGCGAGCCCTGGGAACATCAGCGCGCCCACATCGAAGGCGCGCAGCTGATCCCGCTGGGCCAAATTCCCGCGAACCTGCAGCAGATCGAAAGCGCCGACAAGATCATTTTGTATTGCCATCACGGCATGCGCAGCCTCGACGCTGCTGCGTGGCTCCGCCAGCAGGGCGTGACGGGCGCGCGTTCGATGTCCGGCGGCATCGATCGCTGGACCACCGAAGTCGACCCGCTCGTCCCGCGTTACTAGCGCGCAACGCTGGTACACACTTCGTCGCGAAAGGAAGCTCGATGCCTAGGAAAGCCACTCCGAAAAAGGCCGCCGCGAAAAAATCATCCGAGCCGCGAAAGAGCGGCGCTGGCGCGAAGAAAACTTCAGCGAAGTCAGCGCAAGGCAAGTCCGTCGAGTTTCTGCAGAAACCGTCTTGCACCTCGTGCCGCAACGCGCGCGCCTACATGGAAAAGCGCGGTTTTGATCTCCACTTCCGCGACCTCGATAAACAGCGCCTCAGCGCCGCAGAACTCGAAGAGCTGATCGGCGACCGCGATCACAGGAAATTTCTCAACACTCGCAACGAGCTCTATCGCGCGAAGAACATGAAGCAACATCCGCCGAGCCGCGCCGAAGCGATTCGCATGATGTCCGAAACGCCGAATCTGATTCGCCGTCCCGTCATCATCGCCGGCGGCCGCATCGTGCTCGGCTTCGATCAAAACGGTATCGACGGCATTTGACTCGAGCCCCGAATTCCGTCGGTTGCAACCTTCAGGAGATCCTCACCGTCGTGGATGTAAAGCTCATCGGCATCATCGGCGCGCGCACGCCGGGCAAGGAACTCGCCGCCGCGGCGCTACTCGCCGGTTACTCCGTGATCCTTGAAGACGTTTCGCCCGAAATGCTCACCGAAGGCGTTGAAACGATCCACGCTGCGCTCGCGCAAGCCGGCCCGGGGCACAATGCAGCTCTCCAAAGCCTCAAGACCTCACGTTCCGTAGAAGACGTCACGCGCGTCGCCGACATGCTCATCGAAGCCTTGCCAGAAGAACTCGAAGCCAAGCTCGAAATTTTCACCATCTTCGACAAGTTCGCCAGACCCGGCGCGATTCTCGCCAGCACCTCGCGCGAGACCGCCATCTTCGACCTCGCCGACATGACCTTCCGCGCCGAGGAGTGCGTCGGTTTTCGATATGCGAGTTCCGCGTCCCCGGCCAAATCGATCGAAATCGTTCGCGCACACGGCACATCCAAGCCCACTGTCACCATATGCCAGGAAGTCGCGCGCAAAATGGGCCTCTCCGCCGTCGTCATCGAGGAGTCCCAATCGTGACGGCGCCCGCTCCTCTCGCTCCGCCTCCTCTGGTCGAAGTTCTGGTCGCGCGCATCGCTGCGAACGGTCCGATCACGTTCGCCGACTTCATGGAGTCCGCGCTCTACCACCCGCAATTCGGCTACTACACCAAGGCCGCCACTCCGCCACGCCGCGATTACTTCACCAACGTCGACGTGAGCCCGCTTTTCGGCCGCCTACTCGCGCGCCAGCTCGAAGAAATGTGGCATAAGCTCGGGCGCCCCAAGCCGTTCACGCTCGTTGAAGCCGGCTCCGGTTCCGGAGCGCTCGCGCGCAGCGTTCTTGATTTCGCCGCCTCCCAGCTCCGCGGCTTCTACGATTCGCTAGACTACGTCGCCGTCGAGCGCGCCGACGCCCGCCGCACCTCACAAATTCGCCTCTTCGCCGCGCACACATCCCGCGGTAAATTCCAAGCCGAGGCCGATCTTCCCACGCAAATCGAAAACGGCGTTATCCTCTCGAATGAATTTTTCGACGCGCTGCCCGTCCATCGCGTCGTCGGCTCCGATTCCGGCCTCCGCGAACTCTACGTCGGCCACGGCGCCAACGGCTTCTTCGAACAGTCCGGCCCACTCTCGAATCCCGCGCTCGCCATATATTTTGAACGCCACGGCATTACGCTCTTGCCCGATCAACAAGCCGAAGTGAACTTGAAAGCCTGCACCTGGATTCGCGAAGCAGGGAAGCGCCTCACCCGCGGTTTTGTACTGACGATCGACTACGGCTTTGAAGCTCCCGAGCTTTTCAGCGACCGCCACATGAGCGGCACAATCCTCGCCTACGAACGCCATCGCGCAACCGAACGCTATTTCCGCGCGCCCGGCGAACAAGACCTCACTGCGCACGTCGACTTCACCGCCATCGATCGCGCCGGCCAACGCGGCGGCCTGATCCGCACCGGGTACACCAGGCAGGCGAATTTCCTGCTCGCCCTCGCGAGCGAAAGCCGACTCGCGGACCTCGAAGGCGCAGGACTATCCGAGGTCGAGCAGATCAAGGCCCGCAATGCTTTCAAGATGTTGATTCATCCGGAAGGAATGGGCGAGACGTTCAAAGTGCTCGTTCAGCACAAAGGCATCGACGCCCCCACGCTGACCGGCCTCATTGCACTGTAGCGAAACACAAAATATTAGTTTGCTGTCGACGGCCGCTTCAGCACGGGCTTGTTCGAATCAGCCGCTGGCGCCGCAGGAGGCGCGTTCGAAGGTGCAGGCTGTGCCGCGCCCGCAGCCGTAGCCGGCGTCGAGTCGTCTCCGTTGTAGGGATGCTGAAGGTAACGGCCCGCTTCGGCCTGTGCACCCGCCGTGTCGTCGTTGAGATGCTGCGCAAGGCTGTATTCGTTCACCGCGCGTTCGCGCTGCCCGAGCAGGTCGTATATCTTGCCGATGTAGATGTGGCTCCATACATCGGTCCACTTCGGCTCGTTATCGCCTCCCAGCGCCGAGCGAAACGCATTCGCCGCCGACTGGTAGTTTTTCTGGTAGAACATTGCCTCGCCCTCGCGGAAATGCGCGAGCGAGCTGTTTGGCTGCGCGTCCAGCGCCTTTTGGTACTCCTGAATCGCTTCGTAATACTTCCCCAGTTCCGCGTCGCCCTCGCCGCGTGCGATCAGCGCTCGCACCCGCAGCTTCGCGCTCGACTTCAGCATATTGTTGTTCGGATCGATCGTGATTCCATTCGGCTTCGGCCGCCCGAACGTATCGATCACAAACGCCTGCGTCGTGCCCGTCACCAGCACCTTCGTGATCACCGGATTTCCTTCCGTGTCGATTCGAACTTCCACGGGCATCCGGAACGTGTCCAGGTCCTGGTGAATCTTGCCGACCACTTTGAATCCCTGTCTAGTGCGGTAGACGAGGTACTCCAGCTTGAATTCCGGCACGCCCGTCGAATTCAGCCACTCCGAGAAAAACGCCACCAGATTCACCGGCGGCTGGCCCTTCACCGGCGGAGGCACCTTCGTCGTCGCCATCTTTTCGAAATCCGCGATCGTCGCCGTCTTCCCGTCGTACTTCTTGAAGAAATCGCGCAGCAGCGCCGTGAACGCGTCGTCGCCGATTTCGGTACGCAGCATGTGGAACACCAGCGCGCCCTTATCCGCCACGATGGACTGGTATTCGTTCGAGTAGGTCGCCAGCCGCGCAGCCTGCGAAATCGGCGCCGTATCTTCGTACATCAATGCGCCCACTGCGAAATCCTCGAGCGCCTTGTGAAGTCCCGCCGCCCCGTCTGCCTGCTCGGCGTACAGCGCCTCGCCATAGCGCGACATTCCGTCGGTGAGCCATACATCCGCCGGCGACGCCGGCATCACGCGATTGCCCCACCATTGCTCGGCCGCCAGTTGCGAGAGCAGCCGTTCATTCACGCGCTGCCCCCACTGCCGCGCGCTCACCAGCAGCAGCCCCGGAGCCGCAAATCCGCTCACCGTGCCATCCGGCAGTTGCGCGATCGTCAGTGACGCGTCTTCCTGCGGCAACGGCCCGAACGCATCCGAGAAATACGTCAAAATATGCGAAAGGGAAGTCGCGTAGTTGTTCGCCGTATTCGCCTGCACTGGCGGTGTGTACACCGCAACGTTGAAGCCCTCCACCGATGCCGGCGTCAGCTGCAGCGGCCCCGCCACAAACGTTCCGTTTGCCGCTGCCTGTTTGCAGTGAAACACATACGAAGCCATGCCGGCCGCGTTGCGTCCGATTCCCGGCAGCATCGAAGGCGGATCGGCTTTGCCCGTCCCCACCACGGCCATCGTGTCCGGCACCGTGACTTTGAATGTGCCGGTGTAGCGATTCGTCGGAAAGCCCGTCAGCGGAAACCAGCGAGAGGGAAGAAGCAGGTACGCGGATTTTGCGTCCACGGACGCGAAGCGCACGCCGCGCGTTGGGCTATCGTCTTCGCTCGATACCGGCCCGCTGTAATCGAACACCAGATTCACGGTGTGCCCCGGCGCCACCACATCCGGCAAACCCACCGTCAGCAGCAGCGGCGCATTCACGTCGCGCTCGAACTCCAGCGCCTTTCCTCCCGCCACCGAAACCGAATTGATTTTCAAGTCGGGATGGAGCTCCACCACCACGGTGCGCGACACCGACTGCGCGATGAATTCTACCTTCGCCAGCGCGGAAATCGTCTGGTCCTGCGGGTGGACCAAAACCTCTACGTCGTAATTATTGGCGCGAAAGGGAAATCCATGAACCGACTGTTGCGCCGCTACGGGGCGTGGAGCGAGCACAGCGAAAACGAACAAAGCCGTCAGATTTGCTGCAATGAGTGCGGGTATCCGGTAGAGCCTGCGAGAGAAGGTCGGCAAGAAAGGTTACCTCTTGAGCGTTTTGAGCGTTCGAGTCCCTATCCCCTTCAGATACAGAATCTGAGCCGCTAGTTGCCCAATACAAAAAGGTTACAACATCCCTACAAAAATGTCCGCTGCACGCTCGATCGCCCCGCCGGGCCCCAATTTCTTCCGCACTTCCGCCAATCCCGCCACGGCTGCGGCATGCGCGTCGGGGGAATCGAGCAGCGTGCGCACCGCCTTTTCCACGGCGGGTGTTGTGAACGCATCCTGAATGAATTCCGGCGCGACCATTCGCCCCGCGATCAGGTTCACCATGCCGATGAATGGCGTGCGGATCAGGTGCTTCGCAATAGCGGCCGTCGACGGCTTGACGCGGTAGATAACGACCATTGGCGTCCCAAGAAGGGAAGCCTCCACGGTCGCCGTGCCGCTCGCCACGATCGCGCAGTCCGCGGCCGCGACGGCGTCGTACGTTTCGCCCTCCAGCCGCGTCATCAGAAAGCTCGGCTTTGCATATTGCGCGCAAACTTCCGCCGGAATCCCCGGGGCCGCCGCGTGCACGAACTGTACTTCGCCGCGCGTCGCCAGCCTCTCGCACGCTCCAATCACGCGCGCGTAATTCTGCGCGATCTCGCTTCGCCGGCTCCCCGGCAAGATCGTCACAATCTTCCGGCTCGCGTCGAGCCCGTGCCGCGCGCAAAATTCATCGCGCGTCATCGTTCGCCGCACCGTATCCACCAGAGGGTGCCCCACAAACGTCACCGGCACGCCCGCCGCGCGGTAAATCGGCTCCTCAAACGGGAAAATCACCACCATGTGCGCCACGCGCCTCTTCACGATCCGCACGCGGCCCGCGCGCCATGCCCATATCTGCGGCCCGATGAAATAGCCT
>Ga0210391_10004644_pt1 | contig 11385 bp, 9 predicted proteins | sample IncBWC12OmetaG_FD_160573 | JGI IMG/M metagenome (GOLD analysis project Ga0210391, IMG submission 160573) | Forest soil microbial communities from Barre Woods Harvard Forest LTER site, Petersham, Massachusetts, United States - Inc-BW-C-12-O ...
CGTCGTCCTGCGTATTAGACAACTTCGAGTGCACTCGAAGTCAAGTCGGCCCCCCGCCATCAAAAGGATTCAGTTCCGGTGCTTCACAAGCGGCCGGCCGCAGGACTGCCGACCGGCAGATACAGCGTAAAGCAGGTACCCTTGCCCGGCGTGCTCTCAACGCTCATGCGGCCGGAATGCTTGGCAACAACAATGGCGCGTGCGATCGCGAGCTCCCGACCACTCCCGCGCCCCGCTTCCTTGGTGGTGAAATATGGATCGTAAATCCCATCGATGAATGCCCGCGAAATGCCGTGGCCGTTATCTTCGAACTGCAATTGCGCCCACTCACCCACGAGCGCGGTTCGAATTGTGATCCTGCCGCTGTTGGCGTCTCGACCGGCGTCCGCGAGTGCGTGCGCGGCATTCACAATTAGGTTCAAGAACACTTGCCTCAGCTCGCCGACGTTGCAAACGATCTCCGGCATTTCTCCGAGGTGCAACTGCACCGTGGCGACAGATTTGTATTCATTGCGTGCGAGGAGCAGTGTCGACTCGATCGCTCGGTTGAGGTTGGCGGGCGCTCTCTCGGTTGCGTCTGGATGGGCGAGCTCCTTGATCGCGCGGGCGATGGTCGCCACCCGCTCGCTACCCTCAATGATCTTCTCAATCGCGAACCGTAGATCAGCGGCCGGATTCCCATCCGACGACTGCTCGGTATCCGGAATTCCCGAGACAATCTCGTTGAATGCAGAGCGGAGAAAAAGCGCGCTGTCGCTGATGTGCTGAATGGGGGTGGTGATCTCATGCGCAATCCCCGCAGCCAGCCGACCCACTGCTTGCGGTTTCTGCGCCAATCCAAGTTCGATTTCAGCCTCCTGACGCAGGCGTGTTTGCTTGTGCAGCTGGGCAATGGCCTCGGTCAGACTCTCGGTTCGAATTCGAACAGTCTCTTCGAGCGCGGCTAGCCGGAGACGCAATTCTTGATCGCCGCGCGGATCTCCGGATGCATGTCCCGGCAGCGCACATGTAATGTCGCGCTCCGTCTTCACTTGCCGGACGACGCACCGTAGACCCGCGTTGGCCAGATGCCGCTCAATGATCTCCGCATCCGTTACGCCGTCTTCGACCGCAATAATATGCAATTGGGCTCTCATACGAACCCTGCGAGGACCGGCTCGAGCGGCCTGGGTTTGCCGAACTCGTATCCTTGGCCGTAGTCGACGCCCAACGCCCTCAGCGTTTCGGCGACGGCGGCTGTCTCTACAAATTCGGCTACCGTGTCGATACCCTCGCCTTTTGCGAGCTGCGCGATTGCCCGAACCGTGGCGGCGGAGCGCCTGCTCGTGAGGAGGTCGAGCACGAAGCTGCCGTCGATCTTGATGCGCGCAACCGGCAGCTCCTTGAGGTTGCTGAGGCAATTACTGCCGGTCCCAAAATCATCGAGCGCAAGCCGCCACCCTCTGCCGCAAATTTCGCGCAGCCGATCTGCGGCATCGCCACGCATCGCAATGGCTGTCTGCTCGGTAATCTCGATCATCAGGCTGCTCGGATCGAGGCCCGACCGCGCCAGCTGGTGAGCGAGATAGTCCAGGAATTCCGGATCACCGATCGATTGCCCGGAGACGTTGATCGACATGCAAATGCCCCGCCGGCGCAGCGTCGCGCGATGGGGACGCAACTTTCGCGCGGCGTGCCGCACCACCCAGCGATCGATGGATGGCATGAGCTGGTAGCGCTGCGCCGCCGAGATGATCTCCCCTGCGCTCACTGTATTGCCGTCTTTGCCGCGCATCCGCAGCAACAACTCATATCCAGAGATCACCCTCGTATCGGCGAGCGACACAATGGGTTGCGCGTGCAGGAGAAAATCGTCGGCCTTGAGCGCCTCACGCAGCAAGCCGGCTGCAATGACGTCGCCCTGGCGCCGCATGAGGCTCGCGTCGTTCGTGTCGTATTGTTCAATACGATTGCGGCCCCGATCCTTGGCGCCTCGGCACGCCACTTCCGCTTCGGCAAGCGCCTGCGCCAGCGCGTTGACGTCATGGAATACGGCGATCCCGCAGCTCATCGAGACGCCGACGATCCGCGGCGGTGACCCGACAGCAATGCGAGCGGCCTCCGACTGCAAGCGTCTGCTGAGCTTCAGCGCCGCGTCGATGTCGCAGTCTACGAGAACCATGGCGAACTGATCACCGGATATGCGCGCGCTGAGTGCGTCTCTGGGCAGACACAATTGGGCGAGCAGCTGCGCCACTTGCCTTATCACATTGTCGCCGCCTCCGAACCCATAGGCCTGGTTGATGACGTGCAGCCGGTCGATATCCATGTAGATCAGCGAACAAGGGCTGTCGCCCAAGTGCACCCGCGTGGCGAAGCTCTGCTCGAGCGCACGGCGCGTGTACAACCCGGTCCCCGGATCCACTTCGAGCGTCACGCTCCCGCTCTTGCTGGTTGCGGCGGCGGCTTCTGGATAATCGTTTGCGTGAATCATTTTTGGCACAGCGGGGAACTCTGTCATGCAACATCGCAACTTGGGTGGTACCGGCTGTGAAAACGATAGCGGGGATCGCAACCAATGTCTGTCACGAAAACCGTACGGCGGTAGATCATTCGCTGTAGTGATTTCCGTACGCTGGGGGCTACACGCAGGGAATTCCGTGCTGCATTGCGAAGCGCACGAGGCCGGGAAGATCCCGAATGCCGAGCTTCAGCATGATGCGGCTGCGGTAAGTGTCGACGCTCGCGGCCGCGATGCCCAGTCTCGCGGCAATTTCCTTACTTGTGCGGCCGGCAATGACGCCGGTCAGCACTTCGCGCTCGCGGCGGCTCAGCGGCGCCAGCGGATCGTTCCTGACCTCCGTCATGCTCTGCACGTGCGTGAGCACGAAGTGCGGCTCGCCCGACGAGTCGGACCGCAGCATCGATCGTTCGCGCGTCCACACGATCGCGCCGTTCTTGCTGCGATAACGCCGATTGCTCAGGATCTCTCTTCGGCCGTGCGACAACAACTCGCGCAACAGCGCAGCCGCGCTCCCTTCCTCGGTGATGCCCGCAATGCTCCTGCCGTGCAGTTCGGCAACGGTATAGCCGAGCGTATCGGCGAATGCGCGGTTCACCCTGCGGATGTAGCCCGACAGATCCGTGATCAGCATTCCACCCGGTGCAGCCTCGAACACTATCCGCAGAAGATCATCGTCGCGCTTGTCATCGATGGCGATCCGGGCGATCTGAGTGGCCATCTCTATCACCTGGATATTCTCCTGCGTGGGCAGGCGCGGCGCGTCGTAATACATTGCAAAGGTGCCGAGAACGGCGTCGGAGTCCGAGAGAATCGGCGTCGACCAGACCGCGCGCAAGCCATTGCGCGCCGCAATAGCTCCGCAGTGTTTCCATAGCGGGTCGGCGGCCGTGTCTTCGGTGTAGACCGGTCGGCGCAGATACGCCGCCGTGCCGCAGGACCCTGCATTAGGCGCGATCACCAAGTACGGCGCCATGCCGAGCTTGTAATCCTCGGGAATGTTTGGAGCCGCCGCGAAGTGCAGGCGCTGCTGCCCGGGATCCGCGAGCAGCACCGCACAGAGCATCCCGTTCGACTGCTCTTCAATCAAGCGGACCAGCGTCTCGAGGGTCTCCTCCAGCGGTGCGCAGCACGCGATGCGCTCGAGCACGCGACGCTGGCTTTCGAGCAGGGCGGCACGAAGGCGTACGCTTGCGCAATTTCTCCACGATTTGGTAATTCCGAATTTCATAGCCTGACTGCCGCTGGATCTGCGCCATCGCCTCAATCCAGAACTTGGGGCCCAGGCTAGGCGCTTGCAACTACCGGTCGGTTTCGGCGGTCGCGGCCGGCATTACAAGTGAAATACATTGCGCCGACGGATCAGCGGCCTCGAGCCGCGCTTCTTCAATTCAACGCCACCGGCTTCTTGGGCTCCGGCGGCTCACCTTCCAATAGATAGGCATCGAGGACCTTGCGCGCGATAGGTGCGGCTGCCGCAGCTCCGAAGCCGCCATTCTCCACCAGTACCGAAATTGCGATTTTGGGATCATCGGCCGGCGCATACGCGATGAACCATGCGTGATCGCGCTTTCTTTCGTCTACGATTTTTGCGCGCGTATTCTCGGTCTGTTTGATCGTAAAGACCTGCGCCGTTCCCGTCTTACCCGCAATCTTGTACTTGGCTCCGAGGCCCGCAAGATAGGCGGTGCCGCCCGCCGAGGTCGCCCCCAACATTCCATCGTAAACAACAGCCCATTGTTCCGGATCGCCGACATTGATCGGACTCACCAACGTGGGCTGTCTCGGCACGATGACGTTTGAACCGGCGGCGCGGGTTGCCGTGACCAACCGCGGAGTGGCGACCAATTGTCCTTTCTCGGCAATTTCAGCCGCGAAGTGCGCTTGTTGCAATGGGGTGACCGTGATCGGTCCCTGGCCTATCCCCATGCTGATGGTCTCGCCCGGAAACCATACCTGATCCGCCGGCCGCTTGAAGTTGTGCCGCTTCCATTCCGGAGATGCATACAGTCCGGGCTTTTCACCCGGAATGTCGATGTTCGTCAATTCGCCGTAACCGAATTTCTTCATGAATTCGTCCATGCGCCCTATACCCATGCGCTCGGCGACCTTGTAGAAATAAACATCGCAAGACTCGGCGATGGCCTGACGCATGTTCAAAGAGCCGTGCTTTTTATCGTCGCGGTACTTGTTGCTGCTGCCGCGCAGAGTAAAGAACCCTGGGCAGTACTCGGTCTGCAGCGGCGACATGACTCCGTCCACCTGTGCGGCCAGCGCATACAGCGGCTTCACCGTCGATCCAGGCGGGTAAGCGCCGCGCAGCGCACGGTTCAAAAGAGGCTTATCGATGTCGTTTTGCAGGGCACCATATTGAGCAACCGACAGACCGCGCACGAAATCGTTGGGATCGAATCCCGGAGTGCTCGCGAGCGCGATGACATCGCCCGTGCGCGGATCGAGTGCCACTATCGATCCGCGTTTACCTGCCAACGCCTCTTCCGCGACCTTCTGCACACGGATGTCCAGTCCCAGGATCAGATCCTCACCGGCCACGGGCGGACGGGAGCCGAGTTGCGGCGCGTACTCGCCCTGTTTCTCGACGGGCCTGCCCGCAGCGTTCACCAGCAGTTCCTTGAATCCCGGCTTGCCGTGCAGCTGTTTCTCATAGGCGGCTTCTACGCCAAGCTTTCCGATGAGGCTGGTGCCTGCATACTCTGCGCTGTCGATCTGTTTCATGTCCTGTTCGTTGATGGCGCTTACGTACCCAATGGCGTGGACAGCCACGTCGCGCAGCGGATAGTGCCGCGCGAGGCGGGGCCGGATATCGACGCCTGAGAACTGAAAGCGATGGACCGCGAACAACGCCATCTCTTCATCGTTCAATTGCAGCTTGATCGGCACACTCTCGTACACCTTGTGCAGGAGGATGGTGCGCTTGATCGAGGGGATCTCTTCTCGCCGAAGCAGTCCGATGGCGCCCAACTGGGTCAGCGTGACATCGAGGGCTTGGACATCGCCGACCTGTTCACGCACCAGTTCGATTTGAAAGGCCGGCATATTGTCTGCCAGGACGACGCCGTGTCGATCCAGAATCAATCCCCGGCTCGGGGGTATCGGTTCCGTCCGAATACGATTGCCTTGCGAAAGCTCCGCATAATAATCGTGTCTCAAGACCTGCAGATAAAACAGGCGGCCGGCCTCGGCGAGCAACAACACCCCGGCGATGACCGCCGCGACGACGCCTCGAACAATGAAGAGCTGCTTCTCAGCCCAGATGTTTTTTATTCGGGTTTGGCGACGGCTTACCACAGGCGGGATTCTACGCAAGAAGCCCTTTCACTGCCTGGCCCCCACGAAGGATCGCCCTGCGCCCCGCGCTCTGCGTTCCGCGAGCGCACAAAGGGTGCCCTACGGGTGGGATGCCATCCCGCCGGCGACCGCGACCGGCGCAGCCTTTTTGTGCACCGTGACCGAGGTCGTGACCGTGGCCGGGGCGGACTTGATTATGTCGATCGGAGGCGCAGCCCCGGTGCCCGCCTCCACTACCGGAGTGCCGGTGCGGAATTGATCGACCAACGCCACCTCGCAGATGCGATGCAGCGTCTGCATCTGCTGTTGCAGCTCATCGCCGCTGAGTTCCGCCCTGGCCTGATCGAAGGCGGCCTTGGCGCCGGCTTGCTGCGTCTGAAATTCCGGCGAAGCTTCGAGCTGCGACAGCGCCTTGGCCTGCGAGGTTCGCCAGCGCGAATAGTCGTCCGCCACTTGCGCAGGATAACCGGGCAATGCCACATCGCACAGCGCCTTGTAGTGCAGCGCCATGGCCACCTCCAACACGTCCTCCGGTTCCAACTGCGTCGCCGAAGTCGCCGACAACGGTTTCGCTTGGTCGATCGATGCCTTCAACGTGACGTATCCACGCGACTGCCGCCGCGGTGTGACCCCCTCCGCGTTCTTGATGTCGGGATCGGCTCCGTGACTCAGCAGCAATTGCGCCAGCTCGACCTTGTTCTTCGGTGCGAACACCGTTTGAATCAACGGCAGGTCGCCGCGCTTCGGCACCAGATTGACGTTCGCTCCGGACTCGATCAGCAATTGCGTACCTCGCAGATCGCCGGCAAGAATCGACGCGCCCAGGGCGGTCTGTGAGATGTCCCCCTCGCGCGTCCATTCGGCATTCACATCCGCACCGTGACGCTTGAGATAGCCCAGAATCTCCCGATTGCCCTGGCTCGCCGCCACGAACATGGGGCTGTAGGCGGCTCCTTCCGGAACGCGCAGATTGATCCGGGTCCAGGCATTCGGATCGGCGCCGTGCGCGAGCAAGTACTTCACGGCCGCGAGCTGATTCCCTTGCACCGCCGCCACCAGCGCGTAGGCCTGGTTGGGTTCCGCTCCCAGTTCAAGTTGGTGCTGCATTGCCTTGAGGTCGCCGGCCTGCGAAGCCTTACGCAGCGCGGAGTCCACGTTTCTTTCGGCAACCGCCATGCACGGTGCGAGCAACGCTAACGATAGGGCCAGAGCGCCCAGAGATCGCCGGTAACCCGATTTCGCGCCTTCCATGGTAAATCCTTGGCGTAGCGGGGCGACGCCCCATCAGCCTTGATTATCATCGACGCGACGGCCGGGAGACCGGAATTTGGTCACAGTGGGGCCACCACCCTACCGTCCGTGGATCTCGCGCATGAAGCTTTGAAAACTGGGCAGATGATGGATGGCCGCTACGGCCGTGACGGCAAGCAGGATGATGACGAGGATCTTGATGGACTTGTTCATCTGGGCTCCCTTTACTGATAGTTGAATGCCTGGCGAATGGTCAGCTTGGATGCCTTCCAGGCCGGATAGGCGCTCGCGGCCGCCGAACTTAATACGATGATGGCGAGCCACGGGGGCATGGCGGCGGCCGATAGGACGGTGCCGAGCGCGGGGCCGAAGGAGGCCGCCCCGACGATCCAGTCGACCGCCATGGTCAGGGGTGCGGACAGCACCAGCGCAATGACCGTGCTCAAGATGCCGACGAATACGCCCTCTGCGATCACCCCGCGTCGAATAGCGCCGGCGCGCGCGCCGATCACCCGCATGACGGCAAATTCGCGCGTGCGCTCCAAAACGCTGATCATCATTGCCGAGCCCAAGCCCATGACGCCGACGATTCCCATCAGTATCGACATCACTACCAGGGTGAAGATAAGAATATATAGGTGACCGCCGAGGGCTTGCCTGAGTTGTGCCTGTGAGATCGATTGGCTCACTTTGACGCCCGAGTCTCCGAGCGCACGCTCGATTCTCGCGACGACCTCGGCGGCCGATCGCTCGTCGGGGCTCCCGATGTCAACGCGAAGGCCTTCGGTCAGGCCGGGCTCGCCGGTGATCTGTCCGAACGTTTGAGATGAGGTGTACACCGTCGCCGGGTTCAAATGCTCCCGCACGACCCCCGTGACCGGCAGATCGGCGACTGCCCCACGCACGACCAGATGGATCCGATCTCCGATGCGGAGCCCGGGAAACATCGACTGGGCTTGTTCGTTGACCACCGCGCCGTCGGCGTCGAGTACGCCAAGCCAGCGGCCGGCAATTACGCTTGGACTCAGGAATGCGCTTTCGCGCGGCACGGCTTGCAGCCGCAGGCTTCCGTGACCGCCGTCCGGGTAGGTCCGCACCATGCGAAGGCCGTCGGCGCGCCCGATCGAGGCCTCGAGAATGCTCCACGGCTCGACCCTGCGCACGCCGGATACCACAGCGACGGTGGCCAGCACCGCGGTTTCCGGTTGCGCGGATGAGAACATGAATTCGGCGTCGAAGTGCCGCTCCGCACGGGCCTCGGTCAGGTTGCGTTGCCAGGCCATTTTGACGTTGAGGCTGGTCATGAACATGGCGCCGGCGGCGGCGAGCAACCCTAAGTTCAGGACCAGCCGGCCCTTGCGCGAGACGCCGTTGCGAATAGCGAGCATGAGCACAGGATCGCGGCCGCTCAAGGAGGAGAGCCATCGAACCAGTCGTCCGGGGCCGACCGGCAAGCGAACGCCGAAGTCGCCCAACGTGTCCCGAACTGTACGTCGAGTGGCGAGCCGGATCGGCAGTGCGGCTGCCGCGAGCGGCAAAGCGATGCCGATCAATACCTCACTGGCGAGCAGCCAGGCCGGAACCGATCTTCCGGCCAGTTCCAGATTGAGCATGGCGGCCGTGCTTGCCGCCAGAGCCTGTCCCGCAGCGATGCCGAGCGGCAAGCCGATGCTGACGGCCACCAGGCCGATGGCGGCGATCAGCCCCAGATAGATGTGCATGATCTGCGCGCTGCGCGCCCCGATGGCCTTCATGACTCCGATCTGGCGGACTTGGGGGGCCAACAAACTCGACGTCAGTGTCGCCGTCAGAATGGCACTCAGAATGAGCGTCAAGACACTGAACACGAGCAGCATCCGCACCACGCTGGTCATCATGCCCTGGTGCGGATGTTGGTAGGGCGGAATTCGGATCTCACCGACCGAATGCCCGGAGCTTTTCAACCACTCAGCGACACCGACGACCGCGCGCTCGAGGCCGGCGCGATCGCGAGCTGCATCCTTGACCGTCAATTTCAAGGTACGAAGTGCCGGATCCTCCCCCAAGAAGCTCAAGGTCGCCGGCGTCACATAGCCGTAGACCGTCTGCTCCTGCCAGGCAGGTGCAAGACTTGGATCGTGAACCGCACCCGTGACCTTGAGGGAGCGCAGCACGCCATGCGCAGTCTGCACGCTGATCTCATGACCGAGTGCCGTGTTTGCCACAGGCACCGCCGTGCGCTCGAGGATGATTCCGTCGGCTTCGGTCGGCCACCGGCCGGCCTCGAGGCGGACGGTGCTGATTCGTGCGGCATGAAAGTCGGGTACGACGAACAGCAGCAGCGGCAGCCACTCGTTGGGACCCACCTTCACGCGCCCGGTCACGCGTCCCGCAGCCTCCGCTCCGGTGATATCCGCCCGAGCCCTCACACCGGCGATCACTCTCTGATCGATGCCGTCCAAGTCGATCACAGCGGCGGCAGGGTTCGTGGACAGATAGTTGCGGACAATCTCGCGCTCGAGGATGGTATACGCGGTTGAAATGGACGCCACCGCGAAGACTCCCACGGCAATCGCAATGACCATCATCGAGAGCCGGCCTTGTGTTTGGGCGATGTCGCCGCGCAGCTTTCTCCAGCGCGGGCTCAACGTCATGAGCGCGGCGCGTCCTGGCTCGCGACGCCGCCATCCGTCAGCGTGATCGACCGCGCGCAGTAGCGCCCGAGGTCCCTCTCATGCGTCACCATGACCACGGTCTTGCCGGCGGCGACCAGTCGCGCGAAGAACTCCATCACCTCGTCGGACGTGCGTGAATCGAGATTTCCGGTCGGCTCATCCGCCACGATGAGCGGCGGATCGTTCGCGAGCGCCCGCGCAATGGCGGCGCGCTGCTGCTGCCCGCCCGAAAGCTCGGTCGGAAGCTTGTTCGCCTGGTCCGCGATGCCCATCTGCGCAAGCAGATGCATCGCGCGCGCGCGCCGCTGGGACGTCGGATAGGAGTTGCAGAAGTCCATGGGCAGCATCACGTTCTCGGCGATGGTGAGCGTCGGCAGCAGCTGGAAGAATTGGAAGACGATGCCGACCGATCGGCCCCTCCACGTGGAGAGCTCCTCCTGATCCAACGCGTGTACGTTCGTCGATGCGACGCGAATGGTCCCGACCGACGGCGAATCGATCCCCGTGAGGAGGTTGATCAGCGTGGTCTTGCCGCTTCCCGACTTGCCGATGACGGCCACGAACTCGCCCTGGTGGACATCCAGGCTCACATCACGCAGCGCGACGATCGAGCCGGCGACACTGTCGTAGGTTTTGCCGACTGCGGTCATGGAAATGAGCGGTTGAGGTTGCATGGCGCAGACGGTAATTGAAGGCGCCAGACACGGCGACAGCCGCGTGGCAAGAGGAGCGCGGCAAGGGTGAGCGGAGCGTCAGCGCCCCGTGCGGCTGAACAGCTCCGAGGTGTAGCGCCGGCTCAGACGCAGCAGTTTTCCGGAGCGAAGGCGCAGCTCATAGTCGCCCTTGAATAGCGGCGTCAATGCGTCTATCTCGGCTATGTTCACGGCAATCGATTTATGGATCCGCACGAAGTGCTGCTCCCCGAGCTGTTGCAGCAGATCCCGCAGGGTTCGGCGCAGCAGGTATGTCCGGTCGGCTGCATGGACATTCACGTAGTTATCATCGGCTTCGAGGAAATGGATACCCGCGCTGTCGATCATCCGCAGCTCGCCGCCGGCGGGAACCAACAGGCGATCGCTGCAGCCGATCTGCTCGCGGGCCACCCGAACGGCCGATTGACGGTGTTCCGGTGCCTGGAGACGGTCTCGAACGCGGTCGAGCGCACGGCGGAAGCGCTCTTCGTCATATGGCTTCAACAGATAATCGACCGCGTTCAGATCGAATGCCGCGAGCGCATGCGCATCATAGGCGGTGACGAATACCAGCAGCGGCGACCGCTCCGGTTCGAGTTGCGCGGCGATTTGCAGACCGCTCAATCCCGGCATTTGAATGTCCAGGAAAATGACGTCAGCCGAACCCGTCATGATGGAGTGAGCGGCACTGAGCCCGTCGGCAAATTCACCCGCAATTTCCATATCGGGCTCCAGCCCAAGCCACCGCCGCAATTTCGCCCGCGCCGGTTCTTCGTCATCGACGATGATGACACTGATCATCCGTTTGTCCCGGGCACGAACATCGATACGACAACACCGCCTGCCGCGTGATTCGCCACAACGATGCTCGCGCCGTCGCCGTACAGCAACCGCAGGCGTTCGCGGCAGTTGCCGATGCCGATGCCCTCGCGCCATCCATCGTGCAGCGGCGACCCGGTATTGTGGATCCGGACTTCCA
>Ga0210391_10004649_pt1 | contig 11382 bp, 4 predicted proteins | sample IncBWC12OmetaG_FD_160573 | JGI IMG/M metagenome (GOLD analysis project Ga0210391, IMG submission 160573) | Forest soil microbial communities from Barre Woods Harvard Forest LTER site, Petersham, Massachusetts, United States - Inc-BW-C-12-O ...
GCTCGAAGGCCGGCAGACGGATGACGCTGTTCTCACGTTCCGCGCTCTTCACGCGCCGCACGAACCGCACCACCTGTTCGCGCGGCGCGCTGGCGGCCGTTGCGGTATCGGCGGGCGCCGGCGCGGCCGGCTCCATCGCATAGGGGTCCACGGGCGGATTCAAGGGACCCGGTGTATCCAGGTGCGCGGAGTTCACCTCCACCCAGCCCTCCGGCACGCTCTTGCGCGTGAAGGCCGTACCGCGGATGTCGGTGATCTGGCTGATCTGCTCGCCGGCGGCGAGGCGGTGCGCGATCTCGCAGATCTGCCGCTCGCCATTGCCATACACCAGCAGGTCGGCCTTCGCATCCAGCAGCACCGAGCGGCGGATCTTCTCCGACCAATAGTCGAAATGCGCGATGCGGCGCAGGGACGCCTCGATGCCGCCGATCACCAGCGGCACATCTTTGAACGCCTCGCGCACGCGCTGCGCGTAGACGATCACGGAGCGGTCCGGCCGTTTACCGCCGGCGCCCGCGGGCGTGTACGCATCGTCGCTGCGCACGCGCCGATCCGAGGTGTAACGGTTCACCATCGAATCCATGTTGCCGGCGGTCACGCCGAAGAACAGGTTGGGGCGGCCCAACGCCTGGAACGGCTCGCTGCTGTGCCAATCCGGTTGCGCGATGATGCCGACGCGAAAGCCCTGCGCCTCCAGCACCCGGCCGACAATGGCCATGCCGAAGCTCGGGTGATCGACATAGGCATCCCCCGTGACCACGATGACGTCGCAGGAATCCCAACCCAGCAGGTCCATTTCCGCCCGTGACATGGGCAGGAACGGCGCGGTGCCGAAGCGGGACGCCCAATAGCGGCGATAGGAGCTGATGTCGCGGGCAGTTTGCACAGCCGCCCATGATACCTGGAAGCCCGGGATGGCGTCTAAGGCGCTGATTTCCTGGGTTTTCCGGGCAGCTATCAGGCCAGCGCGGCGTCGAGTTCCGCGATCAGATCGTCCACGTTCTCGATGCCGACCGACAGGCGCACCAGCCCATCGCTGATGCCCAGGTCGGCCCGCATCTGCGCCGGCAGGCCCGAGTGCGTCATGAGGCCGGGGTGTTCGATGAGGCTTTCGACGCCACCCAGGCTCTCCCCCAGCGAGAACAGATGGCAGCGCTCGAGGAAGCGCCGGGCCGTCGCCAGCTGCGTCGTGCCGGGGGCAGCCTTCAGTTCGGCCGCGATGATGCCGCCGAACCCACCGAGCATCTGCCGGCGCGCCAACTCGTGCTGCGGGTGACTGGGCAATCCCGGATAGCGCACCGACTGGATCGCCGGGTGTGACTCCAGGTGTCGGGCGATACGCAACCCATTGGCGCAGTGCCGCTCCAGGCGAATCGCGAGGGTCTTCAGGCCCCGCAGCAGCATGAAGCTGTCGAAGGCGCCCGAGATTGCGCCCAGTCCGTTCTGCAGGAACTTCAGCTGCTCGGCCAGGGCCGGGTCGCGCACGATGACCGCGCCCGACAGTACATCCGAATGGCCGTTCAGGTACTTGGTCGCCGAATGCATCACGATATCGACACCCAGATCGAGCGGCCGCTGGATAAAGGGTGTCGCGAAGGTGTTGTCGCACACGCTCAGGATGCCGCGTTTGCGGGCCAGTGCCGCGACGGCGGCGATGTCGATGACGTTCAGCATGGGATTGGTGGGGGACTCCATCCACACCATGCGGGTATTCGGGCGGATCGCCGCTTCAAAGGCGGTCGGCACCGACAGGTCCACGAAGCTCACGGCCAGTCCCGCCGAGCGCTTGCGGATCCTTTCAAACAACCGATAGCTGCCGCCGTAGAGGTCATGTGAGGCCACCAGATGCGAGTTCGCATCCAGCAGGTCGATCAGCGTCGAGGAGGCGGCCATCCCCGAGGCAAACGCAAACGCATCGGTGCCGTTTTCCAGGTTGGCGAGCGCCGCCTGCAGCGCATCGCGGGTCGGATTGCGCGTGCGTGCATAGTCGAAACCCTTGTGAACCCCGGGACTCTCCTGCACATAGGTCGAAGTCAGATAGATCGGGGTCATGACCGCGCCGGTCAACGGATCCGGACGCTGTCCGCCGTGAATCACCCGGGTGGCAAAGTCGAGCTTGCGCCCGTCGTTTGAATCGCTCACTTGTGTACTCCGAATATCATTCGCTGCGCATCCCCTAGAGGCGGCGGCGCAGCCAGTTCACCAGGTCAATGCGGGTGATGAGGCCCAGGAATTCGCCCTTGTCCACCACGATGGCCACCATGCCGCGCTTGAAGATCTCGAGCAGCTGCGGCAGCGGCGCATCGGGCGCCACGGTCACGAGACTGCTGGTCATGATCTGCGACACCGGACGGTTGAAGACCTCCCGCTGTTCGAACACCTTCAGCAGGATGTCCTCCTCGTCAATGATGCCGACGATCCGACCTTCGCGCATCACCGGCAGCTGGGAGACATCGTACAGCTTCATGCGGCCGTGGGCTGCAAGTGCCGTTTCGGTGGCATTGACGGTGACCGCGGCCTTTTCCCAGTGGCGCCGCGCGATCAGATCGCGCAGGTCCCCGAACTTGTCCCGCTGCAGGAAGCCCTGATCCAGCATCCAGTAATCGTTGTAGACCTTCGACAGATACTTGTTGCCACTGTCACAGACCAGGCTGACCACGCGTTTCGGGGCGGTCTGTTCGCGGCAATAGCGCAGGGCCGCTGCCAGGAGCGTGCCACTGGAGGTACCGGCGAGCAGCCCCTCGTGGTGAAGCAGCGCCCGGCAGGCCGTGAAGGCCTCGGCATCGGGAATCGTGTAGGCATGCTTGACCCGGGACAGATCGCACACTTCGGGTATGAAATCCTCGCCAATCCCCTCGACCAGCCAGGAGCGCGGCCGGGAACTCGCGACGCCGGTCTTGACGTAGTCGACCAGCATCGAGCCCTGGGGGTCGGCGAGCACGATGTCGACCGCGGGGGCGGTGCGCGCGAAGAAGCGCGACATGCCGGTGAGCGTGCCGCCGGTGCCGACGCCGCAGACGACGGCATCAAGCTTATGCTGCATCTGTTCCCAGATCTCCGGTGCGGTCGTTTCCTCATGCGCGCGCGGATTGGCCTGATTCGTGAACTGGTTGATATAGAACGCGCCCGGGGTCTCCTGGGCGATCCGCGCGGCCTTGTCCTGGTAGTAATCCGGATGACCCTTGACCACATCCGAGCGGGTCATCACCACTTCGGCGCCCATCGCCTTCAGGTGAAAGATCTTCTCCTGGCTCATTTTGTCGGGGATGACCAGCAGCAGGCGGTAGCCCTTGCGGGCCGCGACCAACGCCAGCCCCAGGCCGGTATTACCGGCCGTGGCTTCGATCAGCGTGGCCCCGGGCTTGATCCGCCCTTCGCGCTCGGCCGCCTCAATCATGTAGAGCCCGACGCGGTCCTTGATGGAACCGCTGGGATTTTGGTTCTCCAGCTTCAGGAACAGCTGGCAGGGGCCAGTGTCAAAGCCGCTCGTCGCCACCAGCGGCGTATTGCCGATCAGCGACAGAACATCGGGCTGAGCCTGTAAAGCCATAAGGTCAGTCCCCATACAGTACGAATATGAGCAGCATACTGTATGCACGGCGGGCCTGCGCGCGCGTCGCCCCTTCATTAATATAGGCAGAATGGGGCACTTCATTCGCATCCGCGGGGCGCGGCAGAACAATCTCAAGGGTCTGGACCTGGACATTCCCCTGAACGAACTCGTCGTGGTGACGGGTGTTTCGGGCTCGGGAAAGTCCTCGTTGGTATTCGACACCCTCTATGCCGAAGGACAGCGGCGCTATGTGGAGACCTTCTCTCCCTACGCCCGTCAGTTCCTCGATCGCATGGACAAGCCACAGCTGGATTCGATCAGCGGCATCCCGCCGGCCATCGCCATCGATCAGACGAACCCGGTGCGCACCTCGCGCTCCACCGTCGGCACCATGACCGAGCTCAACGATCACCTGAAGGTGCTGTTTGCCCGCGCCGGCAGCCTGTTCTGCGAGTGCTGCGGCAAACCCGTGCGCAGCGATACGGCCGAGAGCATCTTCCAGGACCTGCAGCGGCGCGCCCGCGAGGCCGGGGATCCGCGCCTGCTGTTGTGCTTTCCCGTGCCGGTGTTGCGCAACTTCACCGAGACCGAGGTGCGCGAACTGCTCGCACGCCAGGGTTACACACGCATTTTCGAGTCCGAGCCGAGCGCGGCACTCACGGCATCGCCCCCCGCAGCGGTCAAACTCCAGAAAAAGGCCAAGAAAGCCAAAGGCAGGGGGAAGGCCAAGGGCAGCAAAGCGGATGAGACGCCCATCGCCGTACTGCAGGTCATCCAGGATCGCTTCCGGCTGGCCAATGCCGAGCGCGGCCGGGTGCTCGAATCCCTCGAGGCCGCGCTGCGCGTGGGCCAGGGCCGCGTCATGGTGCAGGTCGTGGACGATGCCGATCCGCCGCGCAGTCTCGATGTCTGGCGCTATTCCGTGGGCCTGCATTGTCCGGACTGCGACCGCAGCTACAGCGCCCCGACTCCCAGTCGCTTCTCGTTCAACTCGCCCATCGGGGCCTGCGAAACCTGCCGCGGCTTCGGCCGGCGTATCGGCATCGACTATGGCCTGGTGATACCGGATGAGAACAAGACCCTGCGCGAAGGCGCCATCCGACCCTGGCAGACCGAGTCATACAAAGAGTGTCAGGAGGATCTGGAAAAGCATGCGAAAAAACGCGGCATCAACCTCGACCGCCCCTGGCGCGAACTCACTTCGGCCGAGCGCGCCTGGGTGATCGACGGCGAGGGTCCGTGGGAGAAGGGTTACTGGTATGGAATCAAGCGCTTTTTCGACTGGCTGGAGTCGCGCGCCTACAAGATGCACGTGCGCGTGCTGCTCTCGCGTTATCGCGCCTACACACCCTGCGATGTCTGCGGGGGCTCGCGGCTGCGCACCTATGGGGTGTTGTGGCGGGTCGGCAGTCACGCGCTCGCGCAAGGCACCCTGGCCGGAAGGCCGAGGTTCATGCCGCAGGGCGTGCAGTGGAGCCCCGAGACTCTCAACGCCATGCCGGGACTGTGCCTGCACGACCTGATGCTGCTGCCCGTTGATCGGGTGCTCGCCTTCTTCCGCGGCCTGCAGCTTCCGGCGCCGCTGGATAAGGCGGCGGAGCTGCTGCTGGATGAACTGCGCAGCCGCACAGCCTTCCTGGCCGACGTCGGGCTCGCCTATCTGACCCTGGATCGGCAGTCGCGCACGCTGTCCGGCGGTGAAGTACAGCGCATCAATCTCACGACCGCGCTGGGCACATCGTTGGTGAATACGCTGTTCGTGCTCGATGAGCCCTCGATCGGGCTGCACCCGCGCGACATGCAGCGGGTCATCGCCGTCATGAAGCGGCTGCGCGATGCGGGCAACTCGCTGCTGGTGGTCGAGCACGACCCGCAGATCATGCTGGAAGCGGATCGCATCATCGACATGGGGCCGGGTGCCGGCGAGCGCGGTGGGCAGATCGTCTTCAATGGCACGCCGACTCAGCTGCGGCATAACAAAGCTTCGCTGACGGCGGATTACCTGAGCGGTCGACGCACCCTGCCCGTCTCGAGCGAAGCGCCGCGACGCGCGGCCCGTGATCCATCCGGTGAGGTCGTGGCCGAGGCACGCACCAACCGCTGGCTGGAGATCCGCGGCATCCGCCATCACAACCTCAAGGGTATCGATGTGCGCATTCCGCTGAAGCGGCTGGCGTGCATCACCGGCGTCTCCGGATCCGGCAAGTCGACGGTCGTCGAGGATGTGCTGTATCCGGCGCTGCTCAAATACAAGGGTCGGCCCAGCGAGGCGCCCGGCGAGTTCGAGTCACTGCGTGGCGCGGAGCTCATCGATGATGTCGTGATGGTCGATCAGACGCCGATCGGCCGCACCACGCGCTCGAACCCGGCGAGCTATGTGGGTGCGTTCGATGTCATCCGCGAGCTCTTCGCCCAGGAGCCGACGGCCGTGGAGCGCAAGTACACCGCCGGCACGTTCAGCTTCAACTCCGGCAATGGTCGCTGCCCGACCTGCAGCGGCAACGGTTTCGAGCACGTCGAGATGCAGTTCCTGTCGGACGTGTACCTGCGCTGTCCGGACTGCAACGGCACCCGCTATCGCGAGGAGGTGCTCGAAGTCAGGCGCGAGGGCAGTGACGGTCGTCGGGCGAGCATCGCCCAAGTCCTCGACATGACCGTCACGGAGGCGCTGGCCTTCTTCGGCGAATCCCGGGAACTGGCGACACGCCTGAAGCCGCTGGCGGATGTCGGCCTTGAATATGTGAAGCTCGGCCAACCGGTGCCCACCCTGTCCGGCGGCGAGGCACAACGCCTGAAGCTCGCCGGCCATCTCGCCGATGCCGCCGCGACGGCGGTCACGACCAGCGCCAATGGCAAGTTGTTCCTGTTCGATGAGCCGACGACCGGTCTGCACTTCGAGGATGTCGCCAAGCTGCTGCGGGCCTTCGCCAAGTTGCGGGCTGCGGGTCATTCGCTGCTGGTCATCGAACACAACCTGGACGTGATGCGCGCGAGCGACTGGATCATCGACCTCGGACCCGAGGGCGGCGATGGCGGCGGCAACATCGTCTTTGCCGGCACGCCCACCGCGCTGCGCGCGCATCCGAACTCGCATACCGGCCGCGCCATCCTCGCATACGAACACGCGCTGGCCACGGCCTTCGCCGCGCCCACCGCGGCGGTCGCAGAAGCCGCCGGCTCGTGGACCCGGGCGAACTTCGATGCCGCCGAGGAAATCGTCATTCACAATGCCCGCGAGCACAACCTCAAAGAGGTGGATGTGCGCATCCCGCGCAACAAATTCACGGTGATCACGGGCGTTTCCGGTTCCGGCAAATCCACCCTCGCCTTCGACATCCTGTTCAACGAGGGACAGCGTCGGTATCTCGAATCACTCAACGCCTATGCACGACAGTTCGTGCAGCCGGCTTCGCGTCCGGATGTGGATGCCATCTTCGGCATACCGCCGACGGTTGCCATCGAGCAGCGCACCAGTCGTGGCGGCCGCAAGAGCACCGTGGCCACGCTCACCGAGATCTACCACTTCCTGCGGCTGCTGTATGTGAAGCTCGGAACGCAGTACTGCCCGGACTGCGACGTGGCGATCGAACCGCAAAGTCCCGCCGCGATCGGCGCGCGGCTGCTGCGCGAGTACCGCGGGCGCACCATCACCCTGCTGGCGCCGCTGGTCGTGGCGCGCAAGGGGTTCTACACGGACCTGGCCAAATGGGCTGCCAAGAAGGGCTACCGGGAGCTGCGGGTCGACGGCGTGAACGTGCCCACGGCGCGCTGGCCGCGGCTCAATCGCTTCAAGGAACACACGATCGAGTTGCCGGTGGCAACCCTCACCGTCAGCGCCAAGACCGACTTTGAACTGCAGCAGGCGCTGGGCAAGGCACTCGACTACGGCAAGGGCCTGGTCAGCATCATGCCGGCCGGCAATGGGCAGGCCGCGATGTACTCGACGCGACGCGCCTGCCCCTCCTGCGGCCGCAGCTTCGCCGAGCCCGACCCGCGCATGTTCTCGTTCAACTCCAAGCATGGCTGGTGCACGAGCTGCTTTGGAACCGGGCTTGAGATTCCGGAATTCGACGACGCGCAAAGCGGCGAGGAGATCTGGTGGAACGAGTGGTTCGAGCGCGACGCGATCCCCTGCAGCGAGTGTCACGGCCAGCGTCTGAATCCGGTCTCGCTCAACATTCGCTTCCGCAGGCAATCGATCGCGACCCTCGCCGAAGGTTCGATCGAGTCCACCATCACGTTCTTCAATGGCCTGAAGCTCTCGGTGCGCGAACAGGAGATCGGTCGCGATCTGCTCGCCGAGATTCATGCCCGCCTCAACTTTCTGGTGCGCGTGGGATTGGGCTATCTGCAGCTGGATCGCGCGGCGCCGACGCTTTCGGGTGGGGAGGCGCAGCGCATCCGCCTGGCCGCGCAGCTGGGCTCGAACCTGCAGGGCGTATGCTATGTGCTGGACGAGCCGACCATCGGACTGCACCCGCGTGACAACGCGATACTGCTCGATGCGCTCGCGGAGCTGGCCGCGCACCGCAACACCCTGGTCGTGGTCGAACACGATGAGGATACGATCCGCCGCGCGGACTATGTGCTGGATCTGGGTCCCGGCGCCGGTGTCCGCGGCGGTGAGGTGGTGGGTCGCGGCACGGTCAGTGATCTCATCGCCAACGAGCACTCGGTCACCGGCCGATTCCTGCGCGCACCGCTGATGCATCCGGCGCGCCCGCGCCGCGCCGTCGCGGCGGACTCAGCGCGGCTGGTTCTCAAGGGCGTCACGCTGCATAACCTGTCGAACGTGGACGTCGAGCTGCCGCTCGGACGGTTGATCGTCGTCACGGGCGTCTCCGGATCGGGCAAGTCGACCGTGGCCCGCGATGTGCTCTTCACGAACCTCAAACGCATCATCGGTGATGAGGCGCCGGGCGGTCGGGCACGGGCGGCGAAGCGCGCCGCGAAAAGGAAGTCGAGCGCCCTCGTCGGCTGCAAGACCATCGTCGGCGCCGAGCTCGTGCAACGCGTGCTGGAAGTCGATCAGACACCGATCGGCAAGACGCCGCGATCCTGCCCCGCCACCTATGTCGGCTTCTGGGACGAGATCCGCGCGATCTTTGCCGGCACCACCGAGGCCCGCATCCGGGGTTACACGGCCAGTCGCTTCTCCTTCAACGCCGGCACGGGTCGCTGCGAAGGCTGCGAAGGTCAGGGTCTGCGCACCATCGAGATGAGTTTCCTGCCCGATGTGAAGGTCAGTTGCGATGTCTGTAATGGCCTGCGCTTCAACTCCGAGACCTTGAGCGTTCTGTGGCGCGGCAAGAGCATCGGGGACGTCCTCAATATGAGCATCGATGATGCGGTGGAGTTCTTCGCGGCGCATCCGCGCGTGCATCATGCGCTGAAGCTGCTGCAGGATGTCGGACTGGGTTACCTGACGCTGGGACAGCACAGCCCGACCCTGTCCGGCGGCGAAGCGCAACGTATCAAGCTCGTCACGGAACTGTCGAAGGTGCGCGGCGATGCGGCCGGGGGCCCACGTCAGACGCCGAAGCACACGCTGTACGTGCTGGATGAGCCCACGGTGGGACTGCATATGGCGGATGTCGAAAAGCTGATCCACGTGCTGCACCGGCTGATCCAGGCCGGCAACACCGCGGTGGTCGTCGAGCACAACCTCGATGTCATGGCCGAGGCCGACTGGGTGATCGACATGGGACCCGAGGCCGGTGCCGGCGGCGGGCGGATTGTGGTCGAAGGCACGCCGGCGCAGGTGGCGCGGCGCAAGACCGGCTCACACACCGGTCGTGTTCTGGCGGGGTTCCTGAAGGAGCGTACCCATGGCGCATGATCTGAAGTGCTGGAAGTGCGGTGCCGCGCTCGCGGCCCTGTCACTGCCGCTGCGTAGACTGGAAGAGTGCCCGAAGTGTCGGGCCGAGCTGCATGTGTGCCGGATGTGCACGCAGTTCGACAAACAGGCCTATCAGCAGTGTCGCGAACCGACGGTGGAGGAGGTTCGCGACAAGACCCGCGCGAACTTCTGCGATCATTTCAAACCGAACGCGGCGGCGTGGACCGGCGGCGATGGCGCGCAGAATGATCGCGCACGCTCCGAACTCGACAAGCTCTTCGGCAAGTAAGGCACCGTGTCATGGCATGGGCACGGCCGCCGGATTTTCGGCAAAAGCCGCAGCTTGCCTCTGCACCGTGCTGAGTTGATCGGGATTCAACCCGGATTGAATATCGGCCATCTCGGCGTTCATCGGTGCAAATTGCAGGCCGCGCATTGCCGCCGCGCGCATCAGTGCCAACCCCGTTACCGGATCGGTGGGTGCGCCACGGCCACGCGCGAGGGTTGTGCCGAGGTTATAGAGGGCACTGGCAATGCCCTGGCGAGCGGCGCGAACCCACCAAGCCTGTGCCGCACGCGGGTCTTCGGTTACACCCCACCCCCGGTTATACATCGATCCGAGAAGTCCCTGGGCATTCGGCTCGCCCTGATCGGCGGCCGAGGCGGCCCAGCGAGCGGCCGATTCATTGTCACCGGAATCGTGCTCCAGGGAGGCAAGCGCACTTTCAGCATTCGGATTGCCGGCCTTGGCGGCGTCGCTCAGCAGCGCCAGCGCGCCTGGATCACCACCACGCGCTTGCACTGCCACCGAGCGATAGCGAAGGAAATCGTCTGACCGCCGGAATGCAACGGGGCTCTCGGCGTGGCCCTTCGCAAGGGCCCCGGCGGCGACGGCAGCCGCGTCCGCGTCCATCAATCCATAGCCGTAGCGACTATTCCAGCCGCGGCTATCGGTCTGCGCAATGGCGGTTCGCCGCATGAAGTCAAGAAGGTGTTGCCGGTCGGCACCCGCCGAAAGCAGCAAGGCAGCGACGCCGGCAGCGGCGGGCCCGGCCGCAGAGTCACCAATGAAAGGGCGATCCGCGTCTCCACTCGCTCCCGTCATTTTGACCCAGGCGCGATCCGGAACGACGAAGACCGGCTGTTCAAAGCAATTCGGTGTCGGCAATCTGACTGGGCGGCCGGCGTCCACGCCGGCGTAGTCCAGGCATTGCGGCCCGGAATTGGCGAACGACTCGATAATGTAACTGTCTCCCCAGCGGCTGTTTGGGTCCACTGCAGCCACGGAGATCAATTTCGGATCTGTTGCGGAGTTGCCGGCCCCTCCGCCCGTGCGATAGGTCAGGGTCAGCGGCGCAACGCCCTCACCGCGAAGCGTGACGGTGAGCTTCAGTGCGAACCGCTCGGGCTGGATGTTCGCGGGAAGTAGAATCGCCGCGCGCACTCGCATCGGTTTGTCCACCGGATTGGAGACTGACAAAGAAATGGGAGAACACCCATTACTCGCGGTTGCCAGTTTTTTTCCGTCGTCTGCAAGGAGGACGACGGTGACCTGAGGTGCTCGTACGTTGCAGGATGACGGTCCCGCGGCCGGATCCGCATTGGTCCCGAGGAACAGGGCGGCGGCCGCTTTTGGGGGAAGCGCAAAACTTTCATAAACGTCGGAACTGCCGCCCAGTGAACCCGCGAAATCCTGGGCGGCGTACCGCACGCCATCGAGAGTTAAGGGGGCTGGGGTCCAACGACCCTCATAATATCCGCCGCCATTGTTACCAGCACCTGTGAAGAAAAGTACCCCGGGATGCTCTTTCACCAGCTGCAGCAGACCCTGCACCTTCTGAGTCGGATACGCATAGACGGGCTGCGGATTGACGTCATCCACAACGATGTCGGCATGAAACAGAGTGAGAAGTTGACGGAAGCAGTCGGTCGTTTGAGCGGGATCGCCGCCGGCACAGAAGCCCAATTCCGCTCGGGGTGCGACTTGATG
>Ga0210391_10004651_pt1 | contig 11378 bp, 6 predicted proteins | sample IncBWC12OmetaG_FD_160573 | JGI IMG/M metagenome (GOLD analysis project Ga0210391, IMG submission 160573) | Forest soil microbial communities from Barre Woods Harvard Forest LTER site, Petersham, Massachusetts, United States - Inc-BW-C-12-O ...
CAACCTGTTGCTGCGACCCACGGCGGGCACGGTCGCCCTCGTCGACGCGGGAGGGGCGTCGGTCACCTTCGTGGACGAGGCAACGATGTTCGCCGACGTCGTCGCCACGAAGCACAGCGGCGGTCCGGAGAGGGGGCGTCGTTTTGCAGGGTGGATCGAAGGCGGCAGCGTGCTCGTGATGGCGTATGGCGCGCCCGAGTCGGGTGTGGTCGCACGAATCGATCTTGCCCACAGAACGCTGCTGGGCGTCTGGTCCCCGCCCGCCTGCTCGCCCTCCGCCTCTTTATCCGCGCCCCCGTCGGAGTAAGGCGCGCCGCTCGGAAGCTCAGAAGAGGAACGTCGTGCGCGCGCCCAACTCGACCAAGAGCGGCGTGGATAGGTTGGGCGGCATGCTCGATGGCAGTGTGCCGGGGACGACGGCAACGTTGCCTGGTTCGCCGCTATGGGGAGCCCAATAGCCGCTCCCGCTCAGCGTGATGCGAACGTTTCTGGTTCTCCAGAAGCTGAGCGCGGCGCCGAGCTGCACGATCTCGATCGGCGAGGGCGGAGCCGTGGGATCCGCAACGCCGCCGCGCGAGGAGGCGTCGTACTGGGCATGCACACCCGCCACGAGGAGCGCGAACTCGAGGCCCTCGAGGTCCGGTTTGGGCGCGACCTTCGCGAGCTCGAGGTGCGTGGGCTGCGGGTACTCCCCGAGCTCCGGCGGGGGGCCGTCGATGATGTGAAACCACTGGAGAGGCCACCACGACGCCTCGAAGTACCAGCCAATGCCGTGGAGGTTGCCGTCTCGCTCGACGTCGACGGCTTGCAAGCCGTCCACCGCTTCGTGCGTGTTGCGGGAGACGTAGTAAAGCTCGCCGCGAAACCCCCAGCCCCGCAGCAGCAGGCTCGCTTCGCCGCCCGCGGCCCACTGCGTGGACGAAGGGATGATGTGGAGAGTGCGTCCAAAGGCATCGACGCGCGTCGGGCGCCACATCGCAAATCCCTGCCCGGTATTGATCGCGGGCGCATCGTCGTCGGCGTCGCGCTGATCGCGAGAGCCGACGCGAAAGCTCGCGCCGATCTGCAACCTCTCCGTGCCCGCGTCGTCACTCGTCCAGGGCCGCCACGTGAAGCGACCGATGCCGTCAAAGTAGGGGACGAAGTCACCCGGGGATTGCGTCTCGGATGAAAAGACGCCCGCGTTCCACGTGACGATTTCGCGCCGGCTCGACCCGCCGATCGCCGCACCGAGCACCGGCCCTCCGGGGACGACGAACCCCCGGATCGCGATGTTGCGTTCCATCATGGCGAGGTCGCTCGTCGCGGTGCGGTTCTCGAGCGAAAAGGGTGCCGGGAAGACACCGCCCATCAGCCGCAAGCCGCGGCCCGCTTCGAGTTCACCCCACGCGTTCGCGAGCGCCACGACGGTCCGGTTCCCGTCGACCCGGGAACCGTCGATGGCGGGGTTCGCTGCGAGGTCGAGCCCCACGTCGAACGTGCTGCGAAGGAACGCTTCGCCCGCGAGCTCGAGACGGGCGCGCCGCACGAAGAGGCGCGGCGCGAGGTCGACGCCGGCTTCGGAGGCAGGCACCGAGTCGACATGCGGGCCGATCGACCCGTGCGCGTCGAGGTCGACTTGGGCTTGTGGATAAAGGCGCAGGATGTCGAGTGGATCGCGCAGATACACGATCCCGTCCTTGACCCCGACGAGGGGCAGCGGCCGCAAATCGATAGGCCGTGGCTCGGGGGCGGGACGTGCGGGCGCGGCGGGCGCTGCGGGCGCGGCGGGCGCGGCGATCGCGGACGGACCCTCGGCGAATGCGGCCATGCCGACCAGCAGGCTGCACAGTCGCGCCCTCGGGTTCGGCATCATGCTTCGAAGACTCTCGAGAAGAAGTCGTTACGAAAGACGCCGCCGGGGTCGTACTTGGCTTTGAGCTCGCGAAATCGTTTGGCCGCGTCCCCGTGCATCGCGCGCAAATCGCCTCGGTCCGCGGCTACGTTCTTGACGAGGTGCACGCGCCCTCCGAGCAAGCGGCAATCGCTACTGAGGGCTCGCAGGAGCTCGTCGATCGGGGGCCTCAGCGTCGTGCGGTCTCTGTCGGCGAAGGCGAGGGTGATGACGAAGCCGGGCAGACCGCGGCTTGCCGACATCACGGAGGTGTCGTCGTCGTCCCCGACATAGAGAAAATCGATGGGCCCGGGCCGGAGATCGGCGGCGTGCGATCGCGCCAGGACCAGCTCGATGAACCGCTGCGCCGGTCGGGTGTCCGGTGGATGATTTTCGGGACCGCTCGGCAAGACGAACGACTGCTGGATGCAATTCAGGCGGTAGCCCAGCGCATGGGCATCGGCCTTTGCCCTCTTGGTGGAGTTTCCGAAGAAGAACGCCCACCCGAACAGGTCGTCGACGAACTCGCCCTGCGGCCAACCGAAATCGAGGACGAGCTCCGCCGCCGTCGGCCAAAAACTGTCCACCCGCTCGGCGAAGGCGTTGATGGACCCGTCCCTCGCGTAGATGCCGCCGGGGGTCGGGCGGAGCGGGTCGAGCGTATAGCGTTGTTCGAGCAAATTCGCTTCGAGGCTGTACCCGGTCAAAAAGCAAGCGACCGACAGGGCGGACCACTCCGGCGTGGCGACCGGGGGCGTGCTCCCATCACCCAACGAAGAGCCGTGGTACGATGCCTTCTGCTTCATGTACGAGAGGCGGCCTTCTCTGCTCCTGGATTGCAGAGAACGGAAGACCGCGTCCCAATCACAGGTCGCGGGATAGCGAGTCGCACGCGTGAAGACGCGGGGCTCCGGCCCCCGGACGTTCGCATTGTCGCGCGCGGCGATGAGGTCGAAGGTCACTTCGGTGACGACACCCAGGTATCCGAACCCTCCGATGACGGCGCTATAGAGCTCTTGCTGTCGAATGTCGCCGCTGCCGCGACTGACGCTCACGACCTCGCCGCTCGGAAGGACGATTCGGAAATTGCGGACGTGCGAGCCTTCTTTGCCAACGATGGCCGACATCCGCGACACGCAATCGGCCGAAAGGGTGCCGCCTACCGTGGCATCGCCCCCGGTTTGGAGCGAAGGGGGCATCAGGCCGAACCGCGCGCAGATGGCGATGACGTCCCACCATCGCGCGCCGGCACCGACGGTCATGTAAAAGCCGTCTTTGTCGCGGCCGGGCCGTTCGATCCGGCAGAAGTCCTTCTGGTCGATGATGAGGACGATGTCTTTGCCGAGAGATTGGCTATCGAGCGACAAGCCGCCGCCGCGTACGGTCACGGTCCGAGCGCCGGGGGCGCGGGCAAGGGCCGCGAAGAAGTCCACCAACTCGGCCTCGCAGGCAGGATGAATCACCGCGTTCGGCGACGCGCGCTCGATCTCGTCGTACGCGAAGAGCTCACATCCGGAAGTGCCGCCCGGCGGAGGCGCCGGCGCCGCGGCGCCATCGGAGCTCGGCGCCGGGCAAATCGCCGTCACATAGTACGGGGCACACATGGCGTCCGGGATCGCGGGCGCGCAGCTCGCGGCCCCGAACGCGCTGGCGGTCCCCACGAGAAGGTCGCGCCGGGAGAGCGTCGACATGGCGACGTCTTGACCATGGGCTCGCTTCGCGCGCAAGAGTCATTTCATCGGCACGAGCACGTTTGCGAACCGCGCGGGATCACGGACTCCTTCTTCGCGGAGCAAGGCCTCGCCCCCGGCCGGGTCCCTCTCGTTCACGAGGAGCGCGCGCTGATAGGCGCACGACGCCGCGTGCATGCGCATCGGCACGTCGAGAAAGGCCCGCTCGCCGAGCTCGAGCCACCTTACGGCCTCCGCGGTGCGGCCGCCGATTTGCGCGATCGCCGCGCGCAGCGCGTGGGCCAATCCCTGGGACCAGGCCATGTTCTCGCGTTCGATGCGGGCCGCGGCGTCGTTCGCTCTTCGCAAAGCGCCGGCGCGTGCTTTCGGGTCGGTGAACGCCAGCGCGACGGCGACCCGTCCGCGCAGGTACCAGCAGTCGATCCGCACGAACTGGGTGCGGAGCTGGAGAGACCTTCGCAGGCTCGGCCACCCAGCCTCGACGCGCGCGGAGGCGGCAGCGGGGTCGCCCTCATAGAGATCGGCGGAAGTGAGAGAGAAAAGCGCGCACAGGTGCTGGAAGTGGAAGCCGGACTGCGTCCATCGCTTCATGGCGGCCGCGCAGGTCTCACGCATGGTCGCCGTATCGTCGCGCGCCAGCCATGCCACGTGGGTCGGTCCCAAGCCGACGCTGATCTGTGCGAAGAGGTCGTCCCGTTCGATGGCGTCGCGGAGCAGCGCCGGGATCCGACGCGCGAGCTCACCGAGGCGTCCGAGATACGCGAGCGCCCACAGGCCGAAGGCGCGCGCGTCGGCGACCTTCCAGGTCGGGCCCTCGCAGCGTTCGCGAAACATCGCCTCCGCGTCCGTCGCGAAGCGCAGGGATTCTTCGAAGCGGCCCGTGTGCATCGCGATCGCGGAGCTCGAGAGAGCGATCCACGCTTCGGTTTCCGGGTGCGCATGGCGGCGGGCGAGTCGGTCGGCGGTCTCGAGCAGCTCCGGTGCTCTTGCGCGGCTCGGGCCTCCCTCGATGCCGCGCATCGCGGCCTCCATGGCCAGGGCCCGCGATAGCCGATCGGGCTCGCCGGCATCGAGCGCGAGCAGCAGGCCTCGCGTGTGGAAATCGGCCGCGCGCACCACGTCGACGACGCTCAGCCCGGCCGCGACCGACCACAAGGCGTCGATGCGATGGAGCAGCTCCGGATCGACGTCCGTCTCCTCCCGAACCGCGAAGCGTAACCCCCGCAGGCTCAGACGGACGCGGCCAAAGAGCAGCGAAGCGAGGGTCGCGTTCGGGCCCTCCGTCATCGCGATTCCCATGGCGGCAAGGACGGTCCGGAGCAGCGCGATCCCCTCGTCGATGCGCCCGCTGCGCAGGAGTTGGTCGGCGGCCCGTCTGCGGAGCTGCAGCGCATCGACGGGCGACGCTTGCTCCGCGGCAGCCTCGAAGTGAGCCGCGGAGAGCGCCCCTCGTCCGGCTCCAGCGAGCGCCTCACCAAGGCAAACGCGAAGGGCGCGGTGGGCGTCGGTGCCTTGCGGGAGAAGCGAGACGGCCTGTTCGTACCAGCGCGAGGCGCGATCGAAGGCGAAGGCTTTGAGCGCTTGCGCGCCGGCGGCGGCGGCGTATTCCGCGGCCTTGGCGGGATACCCAGCCTCCTTCCAGTGGGTCGCGAGCGCCTCCGGGTCCGCGGTCGACATCCCCTCGAAGGCGAGCGCGAGCGCCTCGTGCATCCCTCGGCGCTGCTCGGACCCGAGCTCGGCGACGGCGGCTTCTCGAACGCGGTCATGATAGGGCTCGACGGCGTCGCCCCATCGCCCGCCGCTCGTTCGAACGAGGCTCGCCGATCGCAACACGGCGACGTGCTGCTTCAGCTCCGACACGGAGATCCCCGTCGACCTGGCCAGAATCTCGTGAGCGAGCGGTGTGCCCGCGAGGGCCACCAATTCGGCCGTGCGGCGCGCTCCCGGCTGGAGCTGCTCGATGCGCGATCGGATCGCGCCATCGAGGTGCAGGCGGTCTGTGCTGACCATGCCGGTGAGGGCGTGGCGTGCGAGCTCCTCGACGAAGAGCGGGTGACCCGCCGATTCGGCGGCGATGCGCGTCGGATCGACGAGCCCCTGTTCGGGCCCGAGCAGCCGGGTTGCGAGGATGCGACCTTCGTCGAGACTGAGCCCTCCGAGCTCGAGGACGGTGGAGGATGCGAAGCCGGCGTGCCGCAGGCGATCGCGAGCCACGTCGCTCCCTTCGCCGCTCCGGACCACGCCGATGACGAGCAACGGCGGAGCATCGGGCGGACGAAGGATTTCGTCGAGCGCGCGCAACCCGTCGTCGTCGGCCCACTGCAAGTCGTCGATGGCGACGATCGTGGGTCCCCGCAGCGCGATTCGCGTGAAGAGCTCACGGAGCGCCGCGAACGCGAGCTGCCGCAGCTCGCTCGGGTCGCCGTTCTTGGCGAAGAGCGCGTGCTCGCGCGCGACGGGCTCCAGCCGGAGCATGGCGGGAAATACCTGGGCGAGCGCCGCGTTGCGGGTCGGAAGAAGCTGCGCGGCCTCGTGGGCGGGCATATGCGACAAGCGCCGGCTCAAGGCATCGACGATGGCGTCGATCGCCTTGTAGGGGACCGACTCGCGCTCGTAGCACCGACCCTCGAGAAGGGTGACGTCTCCGCGCTGGCTCCGAAGGTCACGCATGAAGTGCCGGATGAGCGCCGACTTTCCGATGCCCGATTCGCCGGTCACGATCACGGTGGCGAGCTCGCCCTTCGTGGTCGTTTCGAACGCGGCTCGCAATCGATCGAGCTCCGCTCGCCGGCCCACGAGCTCCGAGCTCGGAGGACTCCTCGAGCCGACGCTCGGAACCGCACGCGCATCGAGCAGTCGCCGCTTGGCTTCGACCGCGGTGGGCCGCTGCGAGGGTTCGAGTCGCAGCATCGCCAGGCACAAGTCCGCGAGGTCCTCGGGGACGGCACTGGCCACGGACTGGGGAGGTGGAGGCAAGAGCACGCGGTTGCCCATCAGGACGGACTGAAGATCGCGGCCCTCGAAAGGCAACCGCCCCGTCAACAGGTGATAGAGGAGTGCACCTACCGCATAGACGTCCGCGGCCGGGCTCACCTCGACGTTGAACCCCGCTTGCTCGGGGGCCATGTACGCGGGTGTTCCGAGAACGCCCGACGTTCTGGACTCGCCGAGACGGTCGAACACGAGTCCGAAATCGAGCAGCACGATCCGTCCTTCGGTCGTGGCCATCACGTTCGAGGGTTTGACGTCGCGGTGCACCATCCCCGCCGCGTGCAGGACGATCAATCCGTCGAGTAGCTGTCGCAACGACTCGCGAAGACGCGTCTCGTCGAAGGACGCGGCGGCGCCTGCCGCGGCCGGGGCGTGGCGCGTGGTCGAGATCGGGCTCGCGGGCTCCACCCGATCGTTCTCGCTCTCGTCGGGGATCGCCGGAGCGGCGCGTCGCACGAACGACGCCAGATCCGTTCCGTCGACGAGCTCCATCGTGAAGAACCACGCCGGCCCTTCGTCATCGAAGAAAAGCTCGTCGAGCCGCACGAGATTGGGGTGGCTGATCCCCTGCATGGTGCGAAACTCTCGCTTGAATCGCTCGATCGACTGGGGCTTTGCGTCGTGCAGGACCTTGAGCGCGACCCTGCCTTGGTCGCGAAGGTCGATCGCCTCGTAGACGTCACCGAAGCCGCCATGACCGAGCCGTCGAACGAGGTCGAAGTGCTTGCCCATGACGCTCCGCCTCGGTGCGTTCGCGGGCGTGTGCGACGCGGGCTCCGTTTGCGGCTGGGAGTCGCTGCCCTTCACAATTGGACGTTCGATGGGCACAGGACAACCGCTCGCGCCGGAATCTATCTCTGCTGCGGGGCAAGGCAATGCTCACTCGTGTCGGTTCGCTCGAGGGCGACCGGAACGAGTCGCATGCGCACCCGGCCCGTCGTGCCTCGGCAACGTTCGCTATAGAAGACATGAGCGGAGCTGCACTAGGATGCGCCCTGCACCATGGCCCCGCAAACCGATGCGACACGTCCCGTTTCCTGGACGCCAGACGCGCTGGCCTTGCCATCCACCATGGACTCCGCCGTACCCGCGGCGCCGGTCGCTCGCTGGCCGCGCGTCCGGCATGGCGTGCTGCTCGTCCTCTGCGCGATGTATTTCATCGCCTACGTCGACCGCGTGAACGTCTCGGTGGCCGCGCCGCTCGCCCGCAAGGAGCTCGGTTTGACGCCCACCCAGCTCGGATTCGTCTTCTCCGCCTTCGCGTATCCCTACGCGGCGATGCAGGTTCTCGGCGGCTGGCTTTCCGACCGCTTCGGCCCGCGCCGCGTCCTCGCGGCGCTCAGCGTCGTCTGGGCGCTCGGGACCGTCCTCACGGGCGCCGCGGGAGGGCTCGCGTCGCTGCTTGCCGTCCGCGTGCTCGTGGGCGTCGGCGAAGGCGGCGCGTTCCCCGCGGCCACGCGGGCCCTCGCATACTGGATGCCGGTGCGCGAACGCGGGCTGGCCCAAGGCATCACCCACAGCGCGGCGCGTCTCGGGGGCGCCGTCGCGCCGCCCGTCGTTCTGGCGCTCGCCACCGCCTACGGCTGGCGGCAATCGTTCGTCGTCCTCGGGCTCGCGAGCCTGGGTTGGACCGTGCTCTGGCTCGTTTCGTTCCGCGATCGCCCCGAGCTCCACGGCCGGGTCACGCCGTCCGAGCTCGCCGAAATCGGCGCCCCGAGCCGGCCCCCTCCCGGCCTCGGCGCGGCTCGCGTGCGTTCCGGCACGCCGTGGGGTCGGATCGTACGGGCCATGGCCCTCGTGACCTTCGTCGACTTTTGCTACGGCTGGTCTCTCTGGGTCTTCTTGACGTGGCTTCCGTCGTACCTCGCCGATGCGCGCGGCTTCCCGTTGAAGAAGATGGCCCTCATGGCGGCGTTGCCACTGCTCGCCGGCGTCATCGGGGACACGCTCGGCGGCGTCGTGTCCGATGCCATCTACAAGCGAACCGGCCGGCTCCGTCTTGCCCGTCGCAGCCTGCTCATGATCGGTCTGCTCGGTGCCCTCGCATTCATGATTCCCGCGATCGCGACGACGAACGCCGTCGCCGCGGTTTGGGGCCTGTCGCTCGCGTTTTTCTTCCTCGAGCTCACGAACGCGGTCCTCTGGACCCTTCCGCTCGACATCGCGGGGGAGTTCGCCGGAACCGCAGGAGGCATCATGAACACCGGGTTTGGAATCGCGGGGATGATCTCTCCCGTGGTCTTCGGCTGGCTCGTCGAGCGCACGGGGGGCTATCGCGCATCCTTCGTCGTCTCGGCGGTCCTGCTTCTCGCCGGCGCGATCGCGTCCGTCGCGATCGATCCGACGCGCAAGGTGTCGTCCGCAGCGCCCGAGAGCGTGGGCCCTGTGCCGAGCGAGGGCTGAGGTGGGTACGCCGGCAAAAGCCTCGCGGGACGTCACGGTCGTCCCGACGGGCGCCGCGCTCGGCGCCGAGGTCGCGGGCGCCGACCTGCGCGCTCTCGACGGCGACACCTTTCAGTTCATTCGCCGCGCGTGGCTCGCCTACCAGGTGATCGTCCTTCGAGGCCAGCGCCTCGACGACGATGCGCTCATCGCATTCAGCCGCCGCTTCGGCGAACTCGATGAGGCCCCGGTCCAGGAGAACGGGCGTCGCTTCGTCGAAGGCCACCCCGAAATCTACGTCGTCTCCAATGTGCTCGAGCGCGGGGTTCCGATCGGAAGCCTCGGTTCCGGAGAAGCCGTCTGGCATACCGACATGTCCTATGTGCCGCGGCCTCCCAAGGCGAGCATCCTCTATGCGCTCGAAGTCCCTCCCTCCGGCGGCGAGACGAGCTTCTGCAGCACGACGGCTGCCTGGGACACGCTTTCGACGGACCTGAGGGCACGCATCGTTGGCCTGCGGGTCAAGCACGACGGGACGTACAACAGCGGCGGCTACGTGCGCGAGGGCGTGAACATCAGCGACGATCCGCGCACGGCGGCCGGGGTCTTCCATCCGCTCGTTTGTTTGCACCCCGAAACGGGCCGGCGAAGCTTGTACCTCGGGAGGCGGCGCAATGCGTATATCGAGGATCTGGCCCTCGACGAGTCGGAGGCGCTTCTCGACATCCTTTGGACGCACGCGACCCGACCGGAGCTCGCGTGGGAGCACAGCTGGCGCCCGGGCGACATCGTGCTGTGGGACAACCGCAGTACGATGCACCGGCGGAAAGCGTTCGACCCCGAGGCGAGGCGCGTGCTGCATAGAACACAGATCCGCGCCGATTCGGTTCCGCGCACCGGTTGAGTGTACCGCCGTGGGCGGACCGATCAGGCCGGTTCTGCCGCTCACTCGGGGCAGCGCTGCGCGCGAGACCGATGGGAGGCGTCACTCGAACGCAGCCGGATGGCGCGCGCCGCCGCGATTGCCGCGAACGCGATCAACACCGAGAGCCCGACGATGGCTGCGCGTCGAAGCGCCCGACGAAAGACGAGGCGCTGGAACCGGTCGGTGAGACTTGGATCGGTGGGACGGCTGTGGATCTCTCTTTCGGCTTCGTCGAGCCACCCTTCGGTGAGAAACGCGTCGACGAGGCGGCCGTGGGCGAGCACCGCGTCGGTCGAATCCGAGCTCGGGTCGTCCTCGACCTTGCGAAGTTCTTCGAGGGCGTCGTGTCGCCGGTTCATGACGAGAAGCCACGACTCGGCCACGAACATACGCGCCTCGGCACGCACCCGGCCGGGCGGAAACGTCTCCGCATCGTGGGCAAGCGACGCGAGAGCCCCTGGGTCACCGAGGATCGCAGGGTTCCGGCGAGCCCGTTGCAGCCGCGCAAGGGGTGCGAAGTCGCCCTCCGATCGCGAGGCGATCCATCCGATGCGGAGGCGCGCGCTACGCCCCCAGTTGCTTGTCGGCGCCTTGGCCCGACAAGCATTTTGATCGGCGAGCGCGCGGCCGAAGGCTCCGTCCTCCTCTTCGAGGACGCCAAGACGAAAGTACGCTTCGGCCACCGCCATCGGGTCGTCGTCGGCGACGATGGCCGCCTCGAAGGCCGTTCGAGCGACGTCGCGATCGGCGGGGGATGCGCGGAGAGCCGCCTTCGCTTCGAGCAGATCGCGCGCCGCAATCCCCCGAGGCGTGCCTGCGTCCTCCAGGCGGCCGGCGTCGCCATTCGCCGGGACTTCCGTGGCCATCGAATACCCAGCCGTCGCGAGGACGCATGCTCCAGAGAAGGCCGCTATGGCGAGTCGAACGGGGCCGCGCATCGATATCGGATTTAGAGCGATCGCAGGAAGTCCACGATGGCTTGCTGGTTTGCCGCGCTCAGCGCGTTGAAGCGCGTGATGACGGTGTTGGCTTCCGAACCGCTGCTCGAGTGCGCCTGAATGGCGGTCACGAGACTCGAGGTGCGGCCGTCATGCAGGAAGAAGACGCGCTGGCCGACGCCCCACAGCGGAGCGGAGCGGAATTCTTGGGGCCCCGCCGAACCCTGCGTGGCCACGTCGGCCAGGCCGGTCCCCATGTTGTGGATGGCGAAGTCGGAGAACGGATGGAAGACGACGTTGTTCATCGCGGGATCCACCCCCGAGGTTTCCGTCGTGAGCGTCGGACTATGGCAATTGCCGCAGCCGACCGTGATGAACTCGCTCTGGCCGGTAGCCACTTGTGCGGCGGTGATGGTGGTTCCGCCGGCGACGAAGGGTGCCGCCGCCGGAGCGGGCGGGGCGGAGAGCCGCATGGCGGCGCCGAAGTCGGTGATGTCCGAAGACATGTCGGCAGCCGTTCCGGTCGTCGTGCCGCTAATCGGTCCAATCGTATTCGTGACGTCTTCCGGGCCCCCATT
>Ga0210391_10004653_pt1 | contig 11377 bp, 10 predicted proteins | sample IncBWC12OmetaG_FD_160573 | JGI IMG/M metagenome (GOLD analysis project Ga0210391, IMG submission 160573) | Forest soil microbial communities from Barre Woods Harvard Forest LTER site, Petersham, Massachusetts, United States - Inc-BW-C-12-O ...
CTGGAGAAGCGGAACGGGCCTGTTCCACAAACGGTGGGAACAAATCGACTCCCCACAGCCTTGATGCATCGGCGTCATATTCAAGGTATTGACGGAGCGTAGCTCCCCGGCCGCAACCGACGTCGAGAATTCGCAGGCCAGCCAGCGATCGTAGTCCATCCGCGCGCAGCATCGATGCCATGGCGACTTCCCGCTCATGCAGCGCGAACAAGTGGCCGGGGTTGGTTCGCGAGTAGCGGTCCGCGGGGAGTGAATGAACGCGGTGTTCGTAGGCCTTGCGCAGGCGTTCAAGTTCGTGGTGTTCCCTTTCTCGAACTACCGACTCGTCAATAGCGGCGGACATATACACTAAGCGTGATTTCGAAAAACGACAGGCGCGTCACTTGGCGCTATGCAATGCTTCGCCCGTAGTTGGCCGGTGGTTAGTGACAAAAGGAGACGCCGCGTTCTTGAAAGCGAGAGACACGTGGATGCCGCAAGTGCATCCTGGACATTCTCTGCGGACCATGGCTGTGCATGCCTGCCGATAGCGTTCCGAATGGACCAGTTCCTTTAGATCTTCTCGCAGAACATTGCCGACAGGTTTAAGCACGTAACATCCGGCCAACACATCCCCGTTCGAAACTACAAAGAGTTCGATGAAGCCGAGAACGCAGGGTGGTTCTTCCAGTGTCTCCCGGCTGAAGTACTTCAATATGTAATTGAGTTCATAAGCTGGCCGTTTCAGTTTGTCCCTGAGGAAGCGGACGATGCTCGCGGTTTCGCCAGGATTCGGCCACAAATCGGAAGTGGAAGTGTGGCGGAGAAAATAGGAACGGTCGTCCAGAATATTGAAGGCGAAACCGGCGCCGGCCTGCTTGGCCTCGTCCGCCAGGGCTTCCAACTCTCCCGCGGAGCGGGCGTTGAGTGTAGCCACCACCTGAACCTGCTTGCCTTTCAGAAGCCGGATACCTTCCATGGCTAACTTGAAATATCCCTTAATTCCGCGAATTGCATCATTCGATGCTTCAAGGCCGTCGATTGAAACTGCGACTTTGGTGATAGGGGAATCGTTGATTTCTTTGCTCAGCTTCTTCAGCAAAAGACCGTTGGTTTGCAGAGTGATCCGCTTGAATTTAGCCATATTCGCTTTTTGCATGATCTGAAACAGATCGCGACGGAGTAAGGGCTCGCCGCCGGTAAAGCGCAGATATCGAATACCGAAAGTTCCCAGGCTGTTGATGGTCTCCACGGCCTTTTCGGTATTGAGGCCGTCTTCCCATCGGGTCTGCCAGTAATTGCAGGTAACACATTTGGCCTGACAATTTTCCGTAAGTTTGAGACTGGCGGACAACGGTTTTACCCTCGCCGGTAGCAGCGATTGGAAGAATTGGCTGCCCATCCAGACGCGAGTCAGATACGGCAAATGAGTCCAAGGGATCGACATAGGCAAACGAAGGTTATGAGGTCAGTATGCGACGATCTTCTGATTGCGGAAGGCTTTCACCATCCCGAGCAAAAATCCAACGTTGGCCAGACAGAACGAAAACGAATAGCCAAACACCCATGCGGATCGTTGTTTTCTCGCGAGTCTCCACCCGATCACTGCTGAGAGGTAGAAGAGGACTTGAAGCCACCAGAGAAAAACGACGTGTCCCCTTAAAGCCAGCAGGGTATTGCAGATCAGGATGATTGCGAGGAAAAATGGTGTTAGCCAACGCAGAAGCTTGTGCGATATCAATCCGAGAGCCGTGAGGGGGAAGGACAACGGATTTAGAAGAGCCGGCCGTGATAGTGTCCCCGTCCAGTTTCGCGACGTCATGCGGATTCGCGCGCGAAGTTCGCCCTCAATGCTGTGGGGCATGGCGTCGAACACGGTAGCCTCACGGTCCTGAACCACTCGATATCCCTGGGAGCGAACGTCCAGAGGCAAGATGCAATCATCGCCATAGCAGTTGGGGAGTGGCCTGAAGAGTTCCCTCCGCACCAGCAACCCCTGTCCGCTTCCAGTCGCGAGGATGCCGAGGTCGGATTCCGCAGTGCGTAAGAAAAGTTCATAGCGCCAGTAGAATCCCTGCCCTTTCTCAACCGCGTCTTCGGCATACCCGAAAAATACCGTGGCGGTGGCCAGGCCCACACTCGGGTCAGCCAGATTCGCGACCAGAGTCCGCAGAACTCTGGGCGGTACGGACGTATTGGCATCGGTAAAAAAGAGAAGATCTCCACGCGCGTGCTGCACCGCAAGATTCTGCACGCCGCTCTTTCCCAACCGGCGATCGCTCTGGAGCCACTGGATGCGAGAGTCACCCGCAACGAAGCGGCGCACGATCTCCTCGGTTCCGTCGGTCGAGCCATCTGACGCGACCAGGATCTCCAATCGGTCACTGGGGTAGAGCAGTTCTAGACAGTTCTCCAGTTTGAGCGCGATCTGCTGTTCCTCGTTATGAACGGGAACGATGATGGAGACGAAAGGGTCATCATCTACCTTGGGGGCGCTATGTTTTCGCGAAAACACCGACGCCAGCACAAACACGAGCATCGGATATCCTGCCCACACGTATACCGCAAGAGCCAGCGAAAGCCAGAAAAGGTATTCCACTGCTCTCATCGAACGTCCCCTTCGGCGGTGAGAGAGCGAGGACCTGCCGCGGCGCCCTCCCCTGCGATATCTACGCGCGGCGGACCAAGTTCAGGATAAGACTTCTGGTATCGATACCACGCGTAGCGGAAGCCATTTCTCTGGTGCAGATAACTGCTGCGGCTGAGTTTTCGTCCCAGGGTCTGGCCCTCCGCATGCCACACTCTCAATTCAGGATCGTGGACGATAGGCAGGTCCAGACGCCGGCACATTTCGGCGACAATGAACTCCTCGGCGTAGAGGAAGAAGTCGGTATCAATGAAGCCTCCCGCTTCAAAAAACTGCCGGCTGAAAATGAGAAACGCGCCGTGAGGAGCATAGATCGCACGCTGCACAGCCCCTGCTGGAGGAGCCGTCCGCTGGTAGAAGCGATAACGCACTCTCCGGACGTACGGAGACAACCATTGCTTGAATCTCATGGCATAGTAGTTCGATAGCCACAAACGGTAGCGCAGCATGCGGAGTTGGCTGGGGCGGTGACGAATGCTCGGATTGGCATCGTGCTGAGTCAAAGCGGAAATGATTGCCGGAGCGAGCATTCCCACCGCCAGCGAATCTTTCTGGAAAAGCCGCGACAAAAAGCGAGTGTCTTCAAAAACGATATCGTTGTTGCTGATGATTACCCAGTCCGGTAAACCATGGTTTACCAGAAAGCTCTGTAGTCCCAGATTGGCGGCGCCAAAATAACCAAGATTTTGTTGAGCCTCGACCAGTTCGACATTACTGAATCTGCAAATCGCTGCCCTTATGCGCGACACATCGTCAGCGCCTGAATTGTTATCGACAATCAGAACCTGGCACAGGGCAAACCCTTCGAGCCGCGACGCGCTTTCCAGGAATTGAAGAGTGCAGCCGGCGTTCCGGATATTTACCGTGATGATCACGACCCGCGAATCGTTATTCACTGTGCTCTTGTACCAACGATCTTCCATCCTTACAGCGGCGAGAGCAATGCTACTGACCACGTTCGTTTGAGTCGCCCGCCATCGATCGCGGTCTGCTCCCAGTTTGGAAAAGGTTTGTGCACGGGCGTTGTCGATGCAGGGCTTGATCTAGTCCAAGTCAGTTGTATGTAGGTGTAATGACCGATAGCCGGGCTTTCTTTGGTGTCATCTGGGTCGTGATTCCGGTCGAGTAGTGCCACTAACGTCGCTAGAAGCTCCGAGCCTCTATCTATTTCGCTGCAACAGCCAATAGTTGATCACCGCCAACGGAATAAAAATAGCCCAGAGTCCATCGATCCGGGCGAGATAAGGGTTGGTTGCATTCGCTATCAAGAGAGAGGTCATACCGACCAAACAGGCCACCATTAGGGCAGCGAGATGCCCACCCGCCCGGATAACCCGCACGCCAGTCCAATAAATCCAGAAAATGCCCGCCGCGTATCCTGTGACACCTAGGAGTCCGGCTTGATATAGCAAGGCCATATACTGGAGTTCATAGTTCCAAGGTGTGCGTTGTGAGCGTATGGATCCATACGCGGGAGTGCCAAGGCCAGCTCCCAACAGTGGGTCGTCGAGCCATCCGCTAAGCAGGGCGTTAAATTGCACCCTTCTCTCGATCGCGCCGTACTGTTCCGCCGTGTCACTAAAATCGAAACCCGCTGCCATCCTTTGGGCCATGCCGTTCAGGCTGACGCCATAAATAGATCCCAGGCACGTCACTAAGACCACGACCGAGAGAACGCCAATCGCCGTCACCCGCAGGAGGCTTTTTCTGCTCAGACTTCGCTGTACCGCGGGCAGGAAAGAGGAAAACAGAGCAGTGAAAATCGGTGCCGTCAAAAACACCAGGTAAAGTGCACGGCGCCCAGAAATCAGAACTGACGCCATTGCGAGCATCAACGCAATCCATTGCCATACTCGACGTGAGAGGAGAGACCCTTTAATGAGCGGAAAAGAAACGCCCAACAAGGCAAACACGAATGGGGCAAGAAAAGGCATCGAATTAACACCCGGATACTGCATTCGGATGAAACCCTCTCCTAAAGCGAACTCCGTCGGTTCCCAGTCAAAGGAAATCAAATCCATAAAGCGGTTTTCGGGCAGAATGCGAGTTTGGATCAACAGAAACCAGATCGAATAGAAGGCAATACAAATCACTGACACAAGCAGAACCGTAGTCAGCCTTAAAAGTATCCGGTCATTTCGCACTCCGGCTATTGCCAATCCGTAGATAATCGGAAAGATCACATAGGGTAAAACCTCTGCCGATGCACCTGGTGCGCCTCTTACAAATCCCTCGAGGATAAAGAAAAAACCCATTGTTGACAGAAACAGTGTCCACAGAATCACCGTTCGGTGCAGCACAGGGGCTCCGGTGTTGAACGCCGCAAGCGCCGCCGCAGCAATCACTATGAGAAACAGAAATGCTTCCACATAAGCGAGCTCAAAAATCATGGGGAATACTGCCATCAAGAACACGAGCGTGTACCCGGACAGCTCGGCCCAAAGTTCTCCATGGAAAAGCCTCATATTGGCATCGCGATTCTAGGCGCGGGACGCACCAGCATCAAAGGGGTGTTTTGTCGAAGTTGGAACGCAAACCATCCAGAAAGCCCAACGCTGTATATTTGGCCTTTGCAAGTCTGTCTCTTTCAAAAAGAGCACATGTCAACGTGGACTTGAGTACGCGACCGAGACTTGCCAATATCCACGACGGCTCGGAGAATAGGTACTCTTTCGCCATGACGATGTTGTTCCGAACAAGGTAGTACTTGCGTATGGGAGCGTGGTTAGAGGCCGCGACCCGCTTCCAGAGCAGCCGGTGAAAAGTCGGTTGCCCAATGTCGTGAGTCATCAGGGGCTTGCGTGTAACGATGACTTTGAAGCCCTTCGAGCGTGCTCTAAGGCAGTATTCCAGATCCACACAATCAATAAAGTATTTGTCGCGAAACGGTCCGATTGCCTGGTACGCATTGAGCGAGAGAAGGCTTCCCGAAGTGATAACAACCTTTCGTTCCGTCCAGGAGAGAGCACCGAATGATTCCTGCGGCCACCGTTCTCGCCCGGTTACACCGTTAAGGTAGTTCGATCCGACAATGGCGAGTTTGTTTGGGTCTGGGAAATCGCCGCACGACTCCAAGAGATGATCTGCAATGCCCACCGCTGGTGTCGTATCTTGATCCAATAACAGCGCCCAGTCGAATCCGTGCTCCATGGCCAACGCCAGGCCTTGATTCAGGGCGGTTGCCACACCGAGGTTCGCGCTGTTGTTGATCAGTGTGATGTTCAGTTCTGGAGGAGCCCGTCGCAGAGCATCGAGTACTGCCGGGCTTGAGTTATTGTCTACGACGATGATTTCGCCAACCTGGCTACGAAGCGTGGCCAAGTGAGAGAGCAACCCGCTGCCGGGGTTATATGTCACTACAATCGCACACATTACGTCCTTAGTAGTCGTGCTGGCAGTCGCACGCACTACCGCCGAACTCACTTGATTGCCCAAAGCACACATTCCTCACCCGAGTTCGCATCTCTTGCATGCTCAACCATCGAGCGGCACACATGACCCATGATGTAGCTGCGACGGAGAAGCCTGCTTGGGAAGCCTGAACTGAGGCCGCCGCCTTTGATGAGAAGGCTGCCGTACCCGAATAGCTTGGCGTGTGCAACTGTCGTCCACGACTTATAGTCCAGGAATCCCGACCTCGCCGCGACCGTCGAAAGTGTCTTTGGGGAGAAAAGGTGAAAGTGCCTCGGTGGCTCCAGCCCGCGCCAGAACCGGCCGAAGTGTTTGTGCGCAAAGCTGCTGGCGTTTGGGGTAACCACGACAAGAACTCCGTTTTTCCTTAAGATGCGCCGGCACTCCGTGATGAGCCTGATCGGATCTGGGACGTGCTCTATCACGTGGTTCAACGTAACGCAGTCAAAAGACTCACCGGCGAACCCGATGTCTTCCAGCGGGGCCAGATGTGCCTCGATTCCGAGGTTGTCCCGCGCATAACCCACGGCCACGGCATCGACGTCCTGGCCGTGGACGTCCCAGCCAAGCGTTCGCAGTTGCGCGAGGCGAACTCCGTTGCCACAGCCGACGTCGAGCAATTTGCCAGGTTTGCGATTGTCCAAGTACATCAACGATAGGCGTTTGCGCTCACGACGAAGGGGACTTGCCCAGAGGAGGACGCTGGAAACTCGCTTCCGCAAGGCGTCGACTATCCGTCCGCGTCGCACGACCGCCTCGCCGTGAGTGTAATACTGTGCATACGCCTTGCTGATCTCCTGGTCGAGCGGAGTTGGATCCAGCCACATCAGTCCGCACTCTGAATTGGGGCAGACTCTAAAACTCCAGTTGCCTGGCGCTCCGAAGAGCAGATCGCGCACGCCCTCGTGAATCAATTTTCCCTGGGAGCCGCAAAGATAGCAGACAAGTACTTGATGAGATTGGATTCGGGTCGTCGCAGCACGGGTGTCTTTCACCGGTGCTAGCGGAGAACCTGCAACTGCCTCAAGTAGTTCTGCACCAGAACTCGGTCGTCGAGCCCGAGAATGAGATACCATGCGACCACTCCATAGGTAAGGTAGGCAACGATCAGAAAACCGACCTTCAATGCAATGCTGCTGGGTAGAGCCGCCACGGCTAAAACGATCACAGCCACCGTGACCGGTACCAGGCTTCTGCTCACGTGAGAAGAAGGAGTTGAAGAGGACCGCCTCGCCAGGAAAAATAGAATAACGGCATCCACTACGACGCGCCCAGTCCAAACCATGGCGGCCCCTTCAATCCCCCATCGCCGAACCAGCCACCATAAAAGCAGCATGTAGACAGGAAGTTCCAACAAATGCACCTTCGCGGTAATGTCAGGTCGCCCAGCGCCTTGTAGGAAGGTGAAGGGCACAAGAGCCAGGCTGTTGATAAAAACTCCAGCAGCGAGCCATTGAAGAATGTGCGTGCTGTGGGTCGCGAAGTCGGCCCCCAGCCACATATCGAGCCCCTTCCGCGCGAAGACTACGATCAGCAGTATCAACGGGAAGAGTGTGAGAAATGTAAGCTTCAGAGTGCGATCGAAAAGGATGCTTGTTCGCCTCGCATCTTGCGCAAAACTCGTGGAGAAGGCGGGAAACATTACGCTGATCAGAGCACCGGGGATCACCCAAATCTTTGTTATCAGCTCGTAGGGAGTCACGTAATACGCAACCGCGGTTATTGATATCAGAGATCCGATTAAGAATCGATCGAATGTAACCATGAACGGACCCACGATGTTGGTGACCGTCATCCAGCCGCCAAAACGCAGAAGAGCGACGACGGTAGCGCGTTCGAAAGTCACTCGATCAAGCAGGGCAGGGATCACGCGGATGCACAGCAGGAGATGAGCAATCCATGCAGCGACCCGGCCACCGACGAGCACCATGACCACTGCAGTCAGACTCTTCGAAAAGGGCAATACCAACAGCGGACCCGCAAAGGAAAACACTCCCATCGGGATCCGCAGGGCATTGACGAAGTCAAAGCGTTGGTGTGCCTCTAGAAGGCCCCGCAAGCCCACACTGGTGATCACCACCGGAACTGAGAGCGCAAGAAGGTAGAACGAATCCAATGTCTCCGGTTGAAGCGCAACCGGGATGTTCAACACATGACGCACTAACCAAGGTGAAAAAAGAATGAGAAGGAGTGTGCCCAAGAGGCCAAGCAACAGCATTAACACGAGAGACGTCCAAACCAGGTTGGGAATGTCGCTCTCTTCGCCATTCCCGAGTTTCCGCGCGACCAGTTGGGTCAATGCACGGCCCAATCCAAAGTCAAACAGGCCGGCATATCCAATCAGTGACCAGGCTAAGGCCAATACTCCGAAACGCTCTTTTCCTAATCCCCTAATTAGGACCGGAATGCAGAAAAGCGCCACGAACATTGGGGCGCCGTTACCGACAAGGTTCCAAACCGTGTTTCGCGCGAGGACGCGGCCACTGGTTAAGTGTGCATTCTGAACCGCCGCTGACTGAGGCATCTGATGGGCGAGACGGTGAAACAGTGATGCTGGATAACCTTGAAAAACCGTTACTAGTCTGCCGCCACGGCGGCGGGCGCCGGCCTGGATCGCCGGTCGTTGCGGCTATTGCGCCAGTTCACGCGAGGCATCAAAAGTGCGGAATCCACACGGTCGCGGTGCTCCAGGGCAATGTTAACCAGGGAGTCGAGTAATGATTCGGAGAGCAGGTGCGGCTTGAGGCCGAGTTGAGTGAGCTTTGTATGTTTTGCGTTGTAGTAGTGCTCCTCCGCCTCCACACGAGGATCGGGGAGATGATCCACCGTCACCTCGAAGCCCAAGCGCTTGCCGGCGACGCGTACCATCTCGGCGAGCTCCAGCACTGAGAATTGCTCGGTGAACTGGTTGAATACTCTGAACTCTCCTCGCGCCGCCGGATTCTGGCAAGCCAGTTCAATGCAGCGCACTGTGTCGCGAATATCTAGGAAGCCGCGCGTCTGACCACCTTTGCCGTAGACGGTGATGGGATGCTCGATCGCGGCTTGCACGCAGAAACGGTTGAGAGCCGTGCCGAAGACTTCGTCATAATCGAACCGGTTCACCAACCCTGGGTCTAATGCGGTCTCGTCAGTAACCGTGCCATAGACCACACCCTGATTCAGGTCGGTGGCGCGTATGCCCCAGATCTTGCAGCAGAAATGAACGTTATGGCTGTCATGTACTTTCGAGAGGTGATAAAAAGATCCGGGTTGTTTAGGAAACGGCAAAACATCTTCGCGTCCGTTGTGCTGGATGCGGATGTAGCCTTCCTCGATGTCGATATTTGGCGTACCGTATTCGCCCATGGTGCCCAGTTTAACCAGGTGGCAGTCGGGCTGGAATTCCTTGATCGCAAATAGGACGTTCAAAGTGCCGACGACATTATTCATCTGGCTGAAAATGGCGTGTTGCCGATCGATCATCGAGTAGGGGGCCGAACGCTGCTCGGCAAAATGCACCACGGCCTCCGGAGCGAACTCCTGCGTAACTTGAGCCAGGAATTCGTACTCCAGAATGTTACCCACGAAACTGGGAATCTCTTTCCCGGTGAGCCGCTGCCAAATTCGCAGCCGATCAGTCAAAGGAAGGATCGGAGTCAGAGTCTGCGCTCCGAGCTCGTGATCCCAGGAACGGCGGACAAAGCTGTCGACAATTGCGACTTCGTGTCCACGGTTCGAGAGGTGCAAGGCGGTTGGCCAACCGCAGTAGCCGTCGCCGCCGAGAACTAGAATCCTCATAAGTCGCTCTCCTCAGACTTTGCAGTTTTGAATCGGTGAATCAGAATCGGAATCGATCACGACGCACGGTACGGCAGCCCGGTCGGGATGCATGTCAGCCCTTCTTGTCCGTGGAGCGCCTGAACCAGAGAAGTTTGTCTCGCATCTGGTGCAACCGCGTTCCCCTTGCGGCGAGACCCAGATCGCCCTTGACGATCGTGTAGGCGTCCTGCGCCAGCAGCTTTCCCGGATGTTCGGGATCAAGGTGGTCCCAACCCGTCTTGCCTATCACCCATACAACGGCGAGCGCCGCCGACAAAAAGGTGCCCAGAAACATAATCAGCAATCGCGGGGGGAACGATTTCTTTTCCGGGAGCCTCGCGGCATCCAGCACCCTGACGCTCGGAGTTTCTTTGGCTTCTTGTACTTTGGCCAGTTCGCATTGTTGCGTCAGGAGTTCATACACCGTTTCCTGAATCTTATTGGCGCGGTAAAGTTCCGCATAAGTCACGCCAAGCAGGGGCAATTTGCGAATCGAGGGATAGAGATTGTCGTTCCCGGCAGTTCCCTCGGGCGATAAGTCGCCACCTCCCATTTGATTCAGCTTGGTCTGAAGCTCCTCAATTCTCGCCCGCACCGCACGTACGCGAACATTGTTATCGGCGTAAATTTGGCGCAGGCCCTCCAGTTCTGATTGCGCCGCAATCAGATGACCCTGCAAAGTCGCCGCTGCTTCCACCATCGCCTTGCCTTGTTCCTTGATGTCAATCGCTGTGTTGTCGCTCGCGAATTTGCTGAACTCCCTGGCGGAAATGTCGAGATCCTGCTTCACCGACTTCAGACGATCTTCCAGGAAAACGCGCTCGCGATGGGCCGAAGAAGTGTTCAGTTCCACGACTAGCCGGTTGAGCTCAGATACGTAAGATTCGGCAATGGCTTTCGCTCTTTGCGGACTGTGATCGGTCACCTGTATCGCGATGATTCCGCTCTTGCGGTCTTCCGACATTTCCGTGTTTTCCTCAAGCGTACGTCTGGCGGATTGCATTTGGCGCGCGCCGTATACAGATTTGAGGTCGAATTTGTCGACGAGACGATCTTCGACAGTCTCGCTGCGCAAGATTCCAATAAACAGAGAGCCTGAGGTCTTCAAGCCAAGCAGGTCACCGGCCAGCATCCCGAGTCCGCTGTCACCGTGGCCGCTCATCGCCATCAGGGATGCCAATCCGGAACTCAGGTCGTTGTCGGGCGGCATCAGCTGCGTTCGCGCTTCATACCGGCGAGGAATGAGAAATGCGAACAGAGTCGACAGAGCAAGACCATAGGCCGCCACTCGCAGGATCAGGAGACGCTGATCCAGCAGCAGACGCAGACTGCTAAACGTAGTCTGGCCCTCGAACTCGCCATAGCTGCTGATCCGGGGTGGATCAGGCAGAACGGTCGAGCCAGATATTCCAGGGTCGGGCTTTACGCGAATCGGAGTACCGGGCATTGGGGCAAGTCTCAACTATGATTTGCTGCTCTCGTCACTTTGACGTTGGATCAGGGGTGCTTCACTTTCTTCCGACCTTTGGCAGGAAGCTG
>Ga0210391_10004656_pt1 | contig 11375 bp, 8 predicted proteins | sample IncBWC12OmetaG_FD_160573 | JGI IMG/M metagenome (GOLD analysis project Ga0210391, IMG submission 160573) | Forest soil microbial communities from Barre Woods Harvard Forest LTER site, Petersham, Massachusetts, United States - Inc-BW-C-12-O ...
TGGCCTTGTCTATCAGTGCGCCACGCTTGGTATCCAGGCTGCAACATTGCCGCAGAAAGCGCCGGAGCTGTTTGGGGTCGATATTCAAAGTGATAGGGTCGATGTCAACGAAAACCGGGAGGGCACCCTCATAGAGAATGCAGTTTGTTGATGCCACAAAGCTGAAAGGCGTGGTGATGACCTCGTCTTGGGATCCGATTCCCAGTGACCGGACGCAAAGATGCAGTGCAGAGGTGCCACTATTTGTCGCGATCGCGTAACGCGCGCCGACGTAGGCCGCAAATTTCTCCTCAAATTCACCCAAGCGCGGTCCCAGGCTGAGTTTGCCATTTCTGAGGACCTCGGTGACATATTGAATCTCGAGCTCTCCGATGTCAGGTTTCGATAACGGGACTTTCATGGACACCCCCTGTGGTATCGCTTTTGCAGGTTTCGCTGCTTCAGGTTCAAGTGGAAAGGACCGCAGGCGATTGGCCGCAAAATCCGGCATGAGTTCGCCGAGATATTCAAACAAACCCTTTCGGTCGCCGGTTACGAGATAGCTTTCCAAATTGTCAATTTTTTCCAGAATACCTGTGGCCAAGGGATGACGGTCGGTCATCATCAAGACGCCTTTCTGCGAAGTGGGCATTGGATGTTCCCACTCTTCCCACAACTCTTCGTTGACCTTTTCTCCCTCTCGCAAGCCCGTAAAGTGAATGGGGACTTCTTTTCCGGGCGCCAGGCCTGCCAGTAGGCTCAAACTTTTGGCCAGCTCATAAATGTTGAATGGCTCGCCCATTTCGAATACGAATGTCTCTCCGCCTTGCCCTTGCCCTGCGGCCCGCAGGATCAAGTACACAGCCTCCGGAATAGACATGAAGTAGCGTGTGGCTCGGGGATCAGTGACCTGCAAAGGTTTGCCACTTTGAATCTGATCCCAAAAAAGTCTCAAGACGCTTCCATTGCTACCCGCCACGTTCCCGAAACGGACGTTCATGAAACGCGTCACATTCCAGGAAGCTAATTCCTGTATGCACAGCTCGGTGAATTTCTTCGAAAGACCCATGTAGCTCTCTGGATTTGCGGCCTTGTCTGTTGAAATGTTGACGAAGCGGCTGGTTCCGCTGCGGACGGCCGCCATGGCAACATTCCGCGTGCCCAGGATGTTATTGCGTACAGCTTCGGTCGGATGGAGCTCGAGAAGGCCAACATGCTTATGCGCGGCGGCATGAAATACAACTTCAGGACGTTCTCGGTGAAACAATTCGTCAACTAGGTTCCGCAAGGTCACGTCCACCAGCAGCGGTTTAATCTGTAAGGAGGGGAATTTTTCGTGAAGCTCTCGATGAATGTAAAAAAGGCTGTTTTCGGTTTTCTCCAGCAAAAGCAAAACGCGTGGTTCGGCCGCAGCGACTTGTCGCGAAAGTTCAGATCCGATGCTGCCGCCCGCCCCAGTGACCAGTACAACCTTGCCGCCGACGATCTCGGAGATTTCTTTCAGATCGGGCGGCAACTCCTCGCGCTGCAACAGGTCTTCTATTTGGACACCGCGAAGGTCATGTTGCGACACTCTTCCGTCGATGATCTCCGTCAAAGTCGGCAAAGTACGGACGGGCAAATTTGATTGGCAGCAAGCTGACAGAATCCGGCTCATTTCGGAGCGTGTCGCGCTGGGAATACAGATCAACACTTCATCCGCAGCGGTGGCCCGCGCAACTTTTGCAAGATCGGATGTTCCCCCAGCCACAGGCACGCCGCAAATTGTTAAACCATGCAGTTGTGGGTTGTCATCGAGAATCGCGACGGGTCGGCAAGTTGCCTTGGAATCGGAAGTGAGTTCCTTCAGTACTGTCATCCCGGCGTCACCGGCCCCCATAATCACCACGCGTTTTCCCAATCGTCGCCCGCCAGCCAACTGAGATCTGTAGATCCGCGCGCCAAAGTGAAGGCCGCCCAGCAGGAATTGAAAAAGCGCCCAATCCAAAACGCATAGCACCAGCAGACCGAAACCGCCAGGAGATCCAATCCGCCGCGCCACGAGGTATATCAAGACGCTGCTGAGGGTTGCCGCCTTAGTGATGTTCAGAAGATCATGAAGACTTGCGTAGCGTAGCGAACTCTTATACAGCCCAACGGAGTAAATTCCGGCGAGTCGGAAGGCCAGGACCACGGGCAGAAGTGACAGCAACACCGTCAGATTCCATGTTTGACCATCGTGCAACAACAATACGGAGGTAAAAAAGGAAAGTGCAGCCAAGCTGAGCTCCGCGAGCAGAACCACGGTGCGGTGAGTCCTCGATGATATGGCTCTCCGCATTGCTTGGACGTTGCTCACCGGCTCTAGCGGTACGATCGTGGCCGCTCCTTCGCCGTTCAACGACGCCTGAGAAGATCTATTTGAATTCATTTTAGAAGCCGCCTTAGAAAAGTCGGGAGTGGGTCGCTGGATTGATTCAGAATGATTCCGATAAGCGGTGTTCCTCTTGCCTCCACATCCTGTTTGGCTTTAAGCGCTACATCCGGCGAAGTGCCCGAAGATTCCATCACCAGGATCATGCCATCAGCTTCCTGGCCAAACTCTGCCGCGTAATGCTCTGTGGTGACCGGAGCCGAATCAACTAAGACGTATCCGAATTCGGCACGCAATTCGGCGACACTCGTTCCCAGCCGGTTCGTCGCTTTCAAACCGAGACTGACTGGGCCCGATTTGGCCGCAGGCAAATGCCAAAGGTTGCTGCCCTTGACTTGGCTCGCGAGAGAAACCAGGGAGCGCGATTCGCGAAGAGCGTCCGCCCAACCGGACAAATTGCCTTCGCCCAGATGACTATGCAAGGTAGGGGTTTGAATATTCGCATCCACCGCGCAAACCCGCTCATTTACCTGCGCGGCTAGAATTTTGCTGGCTCGCGCACAAACCCAGCTGCTATCGACTCCTCGATTCACTCCGGAAAAAACAACCATCCTCGGCGCCCGCAATCCTGGATTAATGAACACTCTTTCAACGAGCCTGGCAGCTTCATCGCGGACAACTTCCGCTTTTGGGGCATACCGTTTCGCTCCAACATCGCCGATCGGAGCGTAGTCCTGTTTCTCGAAGTGCCCCTGCCTCCAGCCGGCTTTCTGTAACACTTCGAAATTCTTGCTCATTACGATTTCCTGAAATTCGGATTGCCCTTACAACTGATCCGTTCGGACGTCCTGGTTTCTGTCGCTCGCTGACGCATGGATCGGAGCGCGAGCTGCATTTTCAGAAGACGCTCGTCTCTAATTCAACGCGTTATTGAACCAAATGGGTCATGGTCCCTTCCGGGCAAGGTGCCAAGAACGGGGACATCCAGATATCTTTCGATCTGGACCGGGGTACGCAGAGATGTGTCCAGGCGATCTTGAACAAAAACCACCCCAGAACTTACGAGGCAAGCAAAGATCCAGCCCAGTATCAAGATCAGAGGTACGGGGTTTGTCGGGAGGAAGGGAACCGTTGCGGCCTGCGCGATCGATACGTTTAGAATTCGGTTTTTATCGAATGCGTCGGAGATTCGAGCTTCTTCCCGCTTGCCCTGATAGAGAAGATAGTTTGCTTCCGCGGCTTTAACGTCTCGCAGCAACGCTTGTTGTTGCAGTTGTTTCTGGTCTTTATCAATCAGAGCTTGCTGGTAAGACTTGTCCACGCGTTCCGAAGATGCCGCAAGAGCTTGAAGGGACGCGAGGTCTGCTTTGGCTTTGACTAACTCCTGCCGCAGGAATTCGTATGTCGGGTTTTGGTCCGTGGTTTCTTCGCGCAGAGGCGCTTTTTCTTGTGCGTCAATCGCCGCATGGACCTGAGCGATCTGAGACTCGACCTCACGAACCATCCGATCTCCGGGCGCGTATTTCGTGGTGAGATCAGTCCGTTGCGCCTCGAGATTCACCAAAGATGATTTTAGCTGTTGCATGAGCCCGCCGTTGTCCGCGGTGTGGAGTTGTGTAGTGATGCGCGGAGGCGTCTTCTCCAGTAGCGCCTCCAACGAGCGTACATGTTCTTCGGCTTGCGGAATGTTCGCCTGCGTTTGACGCATGCTGAGTTCAAATTCAGCTAATTTTGGAACCGACGACTCCTTTTCTGATTCGTCGGTGACGATTCCGGCGTCACGATCGAAATCGGCCAGCCGTTTTTCCGCGTCGTCCAAAGCCTGTTGATATTTCACCGTCTCACGGTCAAAGAAGCCAACGGCGTCATTGGGTCTGACCACGGAAGCGTGTTTTTCGAGATAGAGATTTCCGTATGTGCCAAGAACATGGGCCGCCCATTGCGGATCATCCGCGGAGTAACTCACGGAAATAATGAATGATTTCTTCACCGGGTCGATCCGAAGATCGCGATCCAATTTGCGCGCCGCTTTGCTGATTCTGATGTGCTCGTCTTCTTGTTGTGGGGTCAGGTGAAACAACTTCACGAACCAGGAGTTCCGTTTCGCGTTCTGCAAACCGCAAGCCGTAACCACGTTTTCCAGCAGATCTTCACTGCGCAGAATGGCGACTTCTGAATTTATATCTTCTTCCGTCAAGCTTGGCAGGTTCTGTTCCACCGCCGCAGTTTGCTGGGCTGTGACCAGCGGATCCAGCCTTTCGCGATGCACCAATATCTTCATCTCTGATTCATAGTGAAGCGGCAGCAAGATCGCCGCCAAAACGGCGCCTAGAAAAATGACAAGAAAGCATGTTCCGAACGTGCGCTTTCTTCGCAGGCCGATTTCCAGGACTTCCCGCAACGTCAGCGAATCAGAGCGTCGGGCTAGACGATCGCTCAGCACGATTTCGTGGCTTTCCATGAGCGCCTCCTTTCGTCGAGATTAGAGCAAACCCGGACTAAAATAGGTTCCAAGGGAACTCCTGGGTAGAAACCGATCGACATTTGCCATCCAGGTTTTGGGCACAAATAGCATGTCGCCCGGCTGAAGCATGGGATCTTCCTCAACGTTTTTTCCCTTCATAATGTTCTTCAGGTTATAGACCTTCACTTCCACCGTGTCGTTCGTGTACCGCCGGAACAGAAATACTTGTTTGTTTTTGGCATAGTCAGAGAACCCGCCCGCGATGGCGATCGCCTGACCTGCAGTGGTGTCGCCACGCAGATCGTATTTGCCGGGTTTCCCCACCTGACCTCCGGCGATGAAGTACGGTTTTTCGAAGTCTCGTAGGACAACGCTAATGACCGGGTCGTTCAAGACAGTCCCATAGACTTTCTTGAGTTCTGCGATCAGTTCGGGAAGGGTCAATCCCTGTACATGCACCTCGTCTGGCAGTCCCTTCAGTTGAATGAAGCCGTCCGGCTGCACCGTTACTTCCTGATCGAATTCTGGAGTGTATCGAAACGAGAGTTCCATAATGTCATCCGCTTCGATTCGATATCTTGGATTGCGTTTGTGTAACTCGGGTCGAGGGTCACCCGTCGCTAGATTTGGTATCGTCGACGAGTTTGCCTGTTCAGCTGATTGAGCGGGTTGAGGATTGCTCTGGGCAACACAGACCGAGACCGCACAACCAAGAACAAAAAATAGGGCCGCTATGATTGAGAGTTTTCGCATGAGAGGAAGTCACCTCGCTGCTATTGAGGATTTTCGGACGAAGTCGGTCCGCGCTCGGAACTATGAAGTGAGGGTCGATCGGGAAGTATGATCCTGGTACCTGCAGGGATTGGATCAGAAGGTTCGTGGATTCTGGGATTCAAACTCCGAATTTGCTCAACAATTGACCAAGTCCACTTTCCGTAATACTGCTGCGCTATTTCAAAAGTAGTTTGCGGATATTGCAATTCCACCTCATTTGACTCCAGCACGGATCCTTGCCTGGCTGTAATTCGGCCGCTTCGATTCGCGGCGGACAATACACGTGTTGGATGCTCTCCCGGAATTCGGATCAATGTCCCTTTTCTTATGGTCTCGTCGGGTTCCCCGATGCCAGGATTGAGCTCACGGATTTTCTCAATGATCTCCCAGTTGGACTGTCCAAAATATTCGCGAGCGATATCAAATAGATTTTGCCTTCCCGCCGCTCGAACCAGGCTAGAACCGGACGCTTGATCATCATCTGCCTCGCGGTTATTGGCGGGTTCTAAGGTCGCATTTGAGTCTGAATCGCTCGGCACAGCCGCGACTTGCTTTAGTTCGGAATCCACTGTCACTGGCTTCTCCGTAGCGATCGCCGGAGGGTGCGGCAATTGAAGCGACTGTGGCATCGGCACTCCGGTAACTGGACCATCGTTTGAAACTATTCCTCGAATCGTCTCTTCGAGCGCGACACCCGGATCAGTGAATAGAACTATCAGCATCAGGGGAATTACCATAAATGCGAAGAATGCCAGGCCGATTCCGGAACGCGCACGCTCAGATATGGGTTCGGAAAAGTCACCGACATACAATCGCGGAGAGTCTGGGGTGGGGATTTGGGTCTCTTTGCTCAACCTGGTGATCCGCGGCGCAAGTTCCAGATCAGCAACGACCTCGTGCATGATTTCGCCGTCGATCTTCTTTCGCTGGGTCCCGAAGCCGATGGTCAGCGCTTGAAAACACAAATTATTAATGTTTCTGGGAATTCCCTGGCTAAATTGAAAGATCATTTCGACGGACTCGCGCGTAAAAAGCGGGGGGCCGGCATATCCGGCTACCCGCATTCTGTGCGTGATATAGGCGATAGTCTCTTTGAGTGAAAACGGAGTGAGGTGGACGACAGTCGAAACGCGTTGACGAAGTTGAATGAGTTCTGGACGCGCCAATTTGTCCGCCAATTGTGGTTGGCCCGCAAGCACGATGTGCATTAGCTTTGCGTCGGCGGTCTCGAAGTTCGATAGCAATCGCACTGACTCCAGGACTCGTTCGTCCAGATTTTGAGCCTCGTCGATCACCACGACAAAACGCCTTCCAGCCTGCATTTCTGCCAGCAATGCCTTATTGAGCGCTGCGCGCATTTCGGACAAGTCGTCTTTTTTTGCTGAGATGCCCAAATCGTGAAGCAGACTTCCCAGAAATTCGTGTGGTGTGCAATCCGTCTGAAACAGGAAGGCAGTTCGAGCCGAAGCCTTGAAGTTATCGAGCACCTTATATAACAACGAGGTTTTGCCCATGCCCGGCTCGGCAATAAGGGCAGAGAAGCCGCGGTTGGTCTCAATCGCGTAAAAAAGAGATGAGAGCGCCTCTCGATGAGATGAACTCAAGTACAGGTAGCGCGGATCCGGCGTTACACCGAACGGTTGTTCGCGGAGTCCGTAGTAGTCGAGAAACATGACGTAATTTGAATCCCGGGTTGTCCGCTTGCGGCTGCCATGCGGACTAGATCTTTGCGGCGACTACAATTCTCTTCAAGGATGGGGCTGCAGTTTCTGAAGGACCAACAATTTATTGCGGGCGGGCGCCGGGGGGCCGTTCAACCAGCGACGCATCGATTTCAACGGCGGCCGAACGTCCAAGCATTTCAACCGACAACACTAGCCGGTAAATATCTTTTTTCCGCGTGAGAATGCCTTCCGTTCCAGCGAGAGGCCCCGACTTGATTCTGAGTCGATCACCGGTATTCAGAAAAGGGTGCGGCGTGAGCTTATATTGACAGTCCGTGGAGCGCCGAAGCGCTTGAATTTCGGAAGTGGGAATCACTGCCGGCTTACCTCCGAAGGAAAGTATCGCGCAAACCCCCGGCGTAGATACGATGACTAGTTTCTTTTCGACGCCGTCCGCAAGAAAAACATATCCAGGAAAAAGTGGCATGGAAAGCGTCTTGCTCCGATCCTTCCATTTGCGCACTGATTCATATGTAGGGCAAAAAACCTCGAACCCTTTGTTCGACAAAATAGACGCGACGCTCACTTCGTGTTGATGACGTGTGTGAATCCCGTACCAACGGACTGCGCCTTCCGATTGCGAATCCCTGCTCAAATTGGCCATGTCGCTCATGCTCACAAAGCTTCGCCCTGTGACTTACAGGCAGGACCTTTATCCTGCATTTAAGCCTGATGATCTGCGTGTCCGCTTAACTCGTACTTCTCTTGTCGCTAGCTTCAGCGATCAAGATTTAAGTCTCCAAACTTGCTCGCTACTTCTCGCGTTCCTTGCTGCGGCACATTTCTACAAACGTTCCTCGTTCAATCGAAATGTTAGGCAGGCACAAACTTTTCGACAAGGAACCGATTGTCATGCGGTGGGGGGTTTTGTGTTCCTAAGGTTCGCCGGGGCAGGTACAAGCATCAACGTGGCGCGGTATACCTAGTCCATCGCCAGGAGACATGAATCCCTGAATGTAGGCGTGACCGCTGGAGACAAATGTTCCCTGAACTCCGTAGGTACGAAACTACCTAAGGCATCCCGGACATCGGTGAAACATGGTATGTGCAATCCGCTCCAAAAATGTCTAATATCTTCGTTGCCCGTCCTCAGGAAGCCTGTCCCAGCTCGCAACTCTATCTTTCAAAATAAGGGTGGTGCTATGCATAGAGCTCGTGAGAATGGATACCCAATAACCTTACTGGTCGCGGAACATTGCCGTATGAACTGTCAATTAATGGAGGCTGCTCTGCAGCGAAACCGCCAGCTTTCCGTGCTGGCTAGTACCGTCGAGTCCGCTGAATTCCTCGATGCATTCAAAAATCTTCACCCAAACGTCTGCATCGTGAGTTCGAACTTGAAGGACGGTGCAGCCTCGGGATTCCGAGTCACTCGCGAATTACGAGCTGTGAATCCAGGCGCTCGGATCGTCATGCTTCTGGAATCTTCCTGTAAACCGCTGGTCATCGAGGCCTTTCGCTCCGGCGCGCTCGGAGTATTCTCGCGGGATGAGTCTTTTGATGTCCTTTGCAAGTGCATCCATAAGGTTAGCGTCGGCGAAGTCTGGGCCAACAATCAGGATCTGCAATTCATCGTCGAATCCTTGGCAAAGGACGCCCCCCCGTCGATCACCGACTCCAAAGGCGTGAGACTGCTGACAAAAAGAGAACTGGGTCTCGTACAGTTGGTGGCTGAGGGCCATACGAACCGGGATATCTCGCGAGAGTTAAACCTCAGCGAGCACACAGTACGTAATTATTTGTTTCGAATCTTCAATAAACTTGGCACATCGAACCGCCTGGAATTGGCTCTGTACGTAATTAATCAAAGGGAGGGGAACGGAAACCATCTAGCCGGCGCCGGCGAGTAGCGGATTGCTTCCGTTTGGAGGGACCTATGAAAACATTTCTCGAATGCCGCGATTTTCCTAGGTGATTCACCCCAGGCGCAAAGACCGAGGCGCTCGTGCGTAGTTGGCTCCCTCAACTAAACCGTTTCTTATGAGCGTAAGTCACCGTCAAGAGGCTGTGGCGCTGATGGAGCGAATCGTGCCTAAAGCCATTTCTCCGGCCCACCAAAACTTCAGGAGGTAGATCTATGAACTTTAAGCTCGCCAGCAGCATGTGTTGCAAGTTTCTTGTGTTCGGGTCTCTCACCGCGCTCCTTTCCATCGGGTTGCCCGCATTCGCGCATCCGTTTTCGTCTCTTCCCCAGCAGGGACAGCAGTCGGCACAGCCTAGTGCTATTTCGGGGAAGGTCCTCTCCATAGCAGACGACAAGAAGTCGTTCTCACTTGAAGTGAATAGCAACGGCAATGCGAATACCATGCAATTTGTGCTGGACCAAAACACTCAGGTGACCGGTCATGTGCACGTCGGCAGCGACGCGACCGTTCAATATCAAACTGCTCAAGACGGTAAGCTTCTAGCGTTGAACATCGCACCAAAATCAGAATAGTCGCGAAGTCTGCCTATCGACAATTAGCCGTGAGGATGAGCCGGTCCGCATTTTCGTGATCGGTTCGTCTTCGCGACGTTTTTTCTTGCGCGCTCTCCCAATCATTAAATGTTGTTTCTCCGCCCCTCTGCTTTGCGAGTGGGCTTCCGTTTGTCAGTCTTCTTCCTTTTCTTTGTTGGTTCCTGCTCGATCTTGTTTTCTTTGGAGCTGCCAGCCGCCACGGGTAACAGACTATTTCGTGCCCAAATACAAAAGTTAAGGAGTCGCTTGTTCTGACATCTCCTTGATCCCGCGCTATACTTGGATCACTCGACATCCCTGTCGACATCGGTGTTCCTGCCGAGAAGGAGGTGATCCAGTGAGGTACGGTTTACGTTGATGCATTAGAGGAGGCGCTTGTGAGGTTGCCGAGCGCCTCTCTTCTTTTCAGGCTGAATCAACACAGTTTCTAAATTTGGCCTCGCACGTAGCGTCTTCTCCAGCGCGGATAAGCTATGGCACACGGCCTCTCGATGAACACGACGGGCTCTGGCTCGGCCGGCGCAGGTTGAACGATCGTAGGTTGCGGATCGTTAGAGAGATCGAGCTTAGACTTCAGCTTCACTGTCTTGGCGTGCTTGCCGTAGTCGAAAAAACTCCTCTCTACGTTTTTCAGTCCGCTAATGACGCGCCCGCGACGGCTCAACTTAGCCGTTTTCAGCTTCCCTAACCGGCCCAGATCTTATAGAACAGGCTTCTTTTAGACCTTGTTTCATGGCCTGCAAAACCGCTTCAAAGCATCCTTAGCGTTCTTGGTAGTTGAGCCAGCCCGGTCGGCTAAGTTATACGGTGGAGTTCACGATCTTGACGTCCGCAGTTTCAAATGCTGATTGACGCGTTATCTCTGACGACGCCGACCGTTTCAAGAGATTTTGTTCGTGTTTTTTCTGTGCACGCACACACCTGTCCCATGACACGCGAATCGCGTCGCTATGGCCGTATTGTTTTTCACTTGCGTCACCCTAACCAGCTCGGGCCGCTTCCGCTTCATCGATTCGGTGCTGCCCGCCAAGCATCTCTTCGGTCACGATCGACCATGATGAGCTATGCGAACTCCGAAGACGATAGCCACCGCAACTCGTAAATCGCAGCTTCCTTACCTCACGGCCTTTCGGGCACTTCGACATCTTCGACGTCTTCAACAGTTTCAACGCCGCTTGAGGTCGACAGATTCGACTGCTGATCTGTGTTCCTCTGAAATTCCAGGACTTACGGCTCCCCGGATTTGGCCCGATCCTTGCCCTCAGCCCAAGCGAGTGCAGACAGGAAGCGTCGGTTGCCTCACGGGCCTAATCGAAAGGTACCCAGGAGAAGCACGATGGACCGTCAGCTATTGAAGACGTTTGATGAAACAAGTGTGACCGACGCTTCCGCTCAATATTCAGCCGGGGACGACGAATTGGTCGCTGCCGCCAAAGGTGGGGATGGCGTGGCATTTGAATCCATCGTCAAGCGCCACCGGCAAAGGATTCTTGGGCTGGCGCTCCGCTACACACGGAGTCGGGAAGATGCCGAAGACATTGTCCAGCAGACTTTCCAAAGAGCTTTCATCCACTTGCTGGGATTCGAAGGTAGATCGTCACTCTCTACGTGGTTGACGAGCAT
>Ga0210391_10004657_pt1 | contig 11375 bp, 7 predicted proteins | sample IncBWC12OmetaG_FD_160573 | JGI IMG/M metagenome (GOLD analysis project Ga0210391, IMG submission 160573) | Forest soil microbial communities from Barre Woods Harvard Forest LTER site, Petersham, Massachusetts, United States - Inc-BW-C-12-O ...
CGTGGCGAAACCGCGGTGATAGACGAGCGGGTCGATCCCATAGCGCGGTGCCGCTGCGGCCAGCACATAGGTGATCAGGCATTCGTTCCAGCCCCGGATTTCGTGGTCCATGGCCCAGCCATTGTTGGGACTCCAGTGCCAGTAGAGGACACGGCGCTGCTCCTGGGTAAACCAGCTCCACTCCACCTCTTCCCATAGGAACGTGATGCGTCCCCGCAACTGCGCCTCGGCGGGTTGGTCGGCATCGAAGTACTGTCGGGCACACAACAGGCCCATAAACAGGAAGGAGGTTTCCACCAGGTCTGCGGCGTCATCCTTGCGCCAAAAGGGGATGGTTGCGCCGGTGCGTCCATCCAGGAAATGCGGGAAGGCGCCGTGATAACACGGCGCGCGCGTCAGCACATCAAGCATGGCGCTGATACGGGTGAGGGCGGCGGCGCGCGTGATCCAGCGGCGCTCCACGGCAACGATGATGCACATCAGCCCGAAGCCCGTGCCCCCCACGGCCACCTTGTCTTTCAGCGGATCAGCGTGCGTGGTGTGCCGATCCGGTGTCAGGCCGCTGACCGGGTGGCCGCCCTCCCAGAAGAAGCGAAAGGTCTGCCGCTGCACCTGCTCGAGCAATTCATCATCGGGCGACGCGGCAAGCTTGGCCGGGCTTAAGTTGCGCGGGCGTTTGACGGCGGGGGCTTTGGGCACGCTGGGCATCCTGTATCCTAACGGCTTATTTTACTGCATGCCGTGGCGCGGATTTCATGAGCCGGATCGAAACCCTCATTGCCAGCATGACCCTGACCGAAAAGCTCGGTCAGCTGACCATGACGGCCTGCTCGTTCACCGTCACCGGACCGGTAATCGCCGGGGATTCGACCGAGGCCATCCGCAGCGGCGCCATCGGCAACCTTCTCAACCTGGTCGGCGCGGGGCCGGTTCGGGACCTGCAACGCCTGGCGGTGGAGGAGTCACGGCTGAAGATTCCACTGCTGGTCGGCCTGGACATCATTCATGGCCACCGGTCCCTGTTTCCGGTGCCGCTCGCCGAGGCGGGCGTCTTTGATCCGGTCCTTTGGGAGGCGACGGCGCGCGAGGCTGCCATTGAAGGCGCCGCCGACGGCCTCGCGATGACCTTCGCGCCGATGCTGGATGTGTCGCGCGATCCGCGCTGGGGTCGCACTGTCGAGGGCTCCGGTGAGGACTCGTGGTTGGCCGAACAGATGGCGGGGGCGAAGGTGCACGGCTTCCAGGGCGCGGATCTCGCGGCGCCTGATGCGCTGGCCGCCTGTGCCAAGCACTTCTGCGCCTATGCGCCGGTGATGGCCGGCCGCGAATATGCCTCGGTGGACATCTCCGAACGCACCCTTCACGAAGTCCATCTGCCGCCCTTCGAGGCCGCCTTGAGGGCGGGGGTTGCCGCCGTCATGCCGGCCTTTACGGATCTGGCGGGCATCCCGATGACGGCGCATACCGCGCTGCTGCGTGACTGGCTGCGGGTACGCATGGGCTTCGATGGCGTGATCATCAGTGATTACAACGCCATTCGTGAACTGCTCAATCATGGCGTGGCGGCGGATCTGCCGGAGGCGGCTGCCCTGGCACTTAAGGCTGGTGTGGACATCGACATGATGGCCGATGCCTATCGGCAGGGGCTGCCGGTGGCCCTGGAACGCGGACTCATCAGCATCGAACAGATCAATACCGCCGTGCGCCGGGTGTTGCGGCTGAAGGAGCAGCTGGGACTGTTCGCTGACCCGTATGGGCGTGGCCGCACCCAGGAGCCCGAGGCGGCCATTGTCCGGCGGCGTGCGCTGGCACGGCGGGTCGGGGCGCAGTCATTGGTGCTGCTCAAGAACGCGCACGACGTATTACCCTTCAAGCCGTCGCTGCGCAGCCTCGCGGTGATCGGACCACTGAGTGAGGCGGCTGCCCAGATGCGCGGACCCTGGTCGGCGGCCGGCGTCGCGGAAAACCATGTGAGTGTGTTCAGCGGACTCCGTGCGGCGCTGCCGGATACGGTCATGCTGTACGCGGCGGGAGTGAGCATCGAAGGGGATGACACGGAGGGTATTGCCGGCGCGCTGGCATTGTGCGACCAGGCCGACAGCATCCTGCTGTGTCTCGGCGAGGCCGCCGTGATGAGCGGGGAGGCGGCGAGTCGCGTGCATCTGGGCCTGCCCGGCATGCAGGATGCGCTGGCAAGTGCGGTGCTGGCGCGTGCCCGGGAACTGGGCAAGCCCTGCGCGGTGGTGCTGTTCTCGGGCCGGCCGCTGACGGTGCCGAAGCTGGTGCAGGAGAGCGACGCGCTGATTGCCGCGTGGTTCCCGGGCTGCGAGGCCGGTCATGCCGTGGCGGATGTGGTGCTGGGCAAAGTCTCCCCCAGCGGGCGCACGGTGATGTCCTGGCCGCGTTGCGTGGGGCAGATCCCGATGTTTTACAGCGAGCGGCGCAGCGGTCGGCCCGCGAATCCGGCCGACCGGTTCACGAGCAAGTATCTGGATGCACCCAACGATCCCTTGTTCGCCTTCGGCCACGGACTGACCTATGGGCGCTTTCGCTACTCGAATCTGCGGCTGTCACCGGCGGTGGTGACCGTTTCCGATATCGTGCAGGTCCAGGTGGATCTCACCAACACCGGCCGACACGCAGCCTGCGAGACGGTATTCGTGTTTACCCATGATGTGGTGGCCAGCGTCGCCCCGCCGTTACTGAAGCTGGCGGGATTTGCGCGGTTGGCGCTCGCGCCAGGCCAGACCGGCACTGTCACCATCGCGGTGCCCGCAAAGCAGCTGCTGATCCTCGGCCAGGATCTCACGCCGGTATTCGAACCCGGCAGCGTCGAGATCCTGGTCGGCCCGCGAGCCGATCGTGCCGACCTAATGGTCGGCACGGTGCAGTTGCGGCAGTAGCTGCAGCTACTTGGGAAATTTCTGGAAGATGGCGTCGACCGCGGCGCGGATCCGCTTGGTGGCGGCATCCCCGGTCAGACCGGTCAGGCTCGTTTCGGCCGAGGCATGCCATATCGGCTTGCGCGACGCGGAATCATAGAGGTCCAGCGTAATGAAGCTCTGGTGGTAGATGTACGGTTCGCCCCAGCCCCATCCCAGTCCCCAGCGCGGGCCCCAGGCGCTGCCGCCATAAGCCCAGCCGGCCGGATAGACGGTGTCCACTTGGCGCTCCATGCCGATGCCGTAGCCAACAAGACACTGAGCATCTGCCGGCGGGCTGCCCGCGGATCCCGGAGCTGATTGCGACAGCAGAGGTCTGCCCTGGGTCTGAAGGTTTGCGGCAATCGCGTCGCGCAGTCGCGACTCATTCAGGGGATTCGCAATAGTCGTGCGCAGGGGGCTGTCACCCTTGAAGCCGCCGGCCCAGCCGAAGGATTGGCAGTGCACCGTGGCCAGGAGCTCACTGTCCTGATCGGTCCTCACCGGAATTGCGGTGCAGCCGGCCAGCACGCTTGCCGCCAAGATGGGAACCAAAACGGTGCATTTTCTCATGACCGACTCCTGGAACGTCGCCGCCTGACAGCGGAATAACGTATGGGTGGGCGGACGGTTGACGGCTGGGTCGGCCGGTCGCTTACCCTGCCGCAGTCGCCTGATATGCTGCCTCTAGGTTGCTTATCGACATCTTATGATCCAGACGCTGCAATTGCTGGTCGTGCTGCTCGCCGTGATTGCCGCCGTGGAAGCCGTAGCCATACGGCTCAAAGTGCCGTCCTCCATTCTGCTGGTACTGACGGGCGTCGTGTTGGCGCTCATTCCGAAGCTGCCCGGCGTGACGCTCGCCCCCGACCTGGTATTGCTCGTCGTGCTGCCGCTGTTCATCTATCAGGCATCCTTCTCCATGAGCTGGAAGGATTTCCGCGCCAACCTGGCGGAGATTTCGCTGCTCGCCATCGGCTGTGTGCTGTTCACCACGGTACTGGTGGCCGCTGCCTGCCACCTGTGGCTGAAGCTGTCCTGGCCGGTGGGTTTCACGGTCGGGGCCATCGTCTCACCGCCAGATGCCGTGGCGCCCTTGTCCATTGCCCGGCGGATGCAGATCCCGCGACGGATTCTCACCACCCTGGAGGGTGAAGGGCTCGCCAATGATGCGACCGCCCTGGTGCTGTACCGGTTCGCGGTGGTCGCCGTGAGTGCCGGAAGCATCTCCCTGGCTCATGCCTCTTCGCTGTTTGCGCTCATTATCGTGGGGGAAGTGTTATGGGGCATCGCGGTGGGCTGGGTGATGCTGCACTTGCGGCACTGGGCCCGCGATACCCATATAGAAGTCACGCTGTCGCTGCTGACCCCGTTTGTGGCGTTCTGGCCGCCGGCGCATTTGGGGGGCTCCGGTGTGCTCGCCACCGTGGCCTGCGGCCTGTACGTCAGCTGGAACGGCCCGCGCCTGATCAGCTCCGCGACCCGTCTGCAGGGGGTGTTCTTCTGGGATTTTCTGATCTACCTCGTCGAGGGGCTGGTGTTCCTGGTGTGCGGGTTGCAGGCACGGTCCATGGTCGAAGGCATCGCCGGCTACACGACCGCGGCCCTGGCGATTGCGGCCGGCATTGTCAGCGTCGTGGTGATCGGCGCGCGCTTCCTGTGGATATTTCCGGCGGCGTACCTCACGGTGCTGGGCCGTCATACGGTGGCAACGGCCGACGATTCGATTTCCTGGCAGCGGGCCTTTGCCTTGGCATTCACCGGCATACGCGGTGTGGTGTCGCTCGCGGCCGCGTTGGCGCTCCCGGTGTTCCTGGACAATGGCGCGGAGTTTCCCGGCCGCGATCTCATCCTGTTTCTGACTTTCGCGGTGATCCTGGTGACCCTGGTCGGACAGGGGCTGGCACTTCCGGGCGTCATCACCTGGTTGGGGCTCGCCAATGCGGGTCGCCGGGAGCGCTTCCGCGACCAGATGGAAGAGTACAAGGCCCGCCGTGCCGCCATCAAGGCGGCACTGGTGCGCCTGGAGGAGATGACGCTCGAGTGCAAGGTGAGCGAGGAGGTGCTGGCCCCGGTGCGGCAGCTGTACCGCGAGCGACTGCGTAATGTGGAGTATCGCGCTGATACGGACGACTCGCACACGGCATTGATTCGCGATCGGGATGCCGTGGAACTGCGGTTGATCGCGGTGGAACGGGAACATATCAACGCGAACTATCAAAATGGTGACCTCAAGGACGATGCGCGCCGGCGTGTCGAGCGGGAGTTCGATCTGCGCGAGGCGCACCTGGCAAGCGTGGGCGGCCAGGAGCCTGCATCGTAGGGCGCGGGTCTGTAAGCTTGCGCAATACCGGTACGCCAAGGAGATCCATATGGCCTGTGAGACTCGATCGGATAGGCAACGATGTGCGTGGCTTGCGGCCGTGGTCGCCGCCGCCACTGCACTGGCCAGCGTGCCGGTGCGCGCGGCCGATCCCTGTGATGGCTTCACCTGGAATGTGGCGCATGAGCGGGCGCTGTTCGCGACGGCGGCTGCGCCGGTAACGGCCGCGAGCGCTGCAGGTCCCGCACCGACTCTTGCGGTCGACAAATTCTACGACATCACGCTCACGCCGCAGGACAAAGTCAGCTTTGTGCTGGCGCCGGCCAAGAAGGCGCTGGCGGACGGGGCCTTCGCCGGAATGGTCACGCTGCACATACCGAGCGCCGGCAAGTACCGCGTCGCGATGAGTGAGGGCTTTTGGATCGATGTCATCGCGGACGGCAAGTTCGCCCCCACCGATGATTTCACCGGCGCGCACGAATGCCACGCGCCCCGCAAGATCGTTCAATATCTGCTGCCGGCGGGTGATCTCACCCTGCAGTTCAGCAATACCAACAGTGCCAGCGTGCGCGTCACCGTCACTGCGGCGCCTCCGTAGGCCGCGCAGCTGCGGTGCGACGTCTTGAGAAAATCGCGACCCTGTACCTGCTGTGCGGACTGACAGGGGCTGTGGGCTCGGCGCCGAGCGCCGTGCCCATCGGCTCGATGCCGTTCGTCAATCATCGCGATCCACCGCCGTATCTACCGTTGTCGGGTCCGGTGGCTGATGACTACGCGCTCGGCCACGCCGTGTTCAATAGCGACTTTCTTGACACAGGCACTCCAGGCGCGGGCCGCCGCCAGGGTCTCGGACCGATCTTCAATGCCGCATCCTGCGATGAGTGCCACAACGAGGGCGCGCATGGTCGCGGACCCATCTTCGATGGGCCGATGCCGAATTCGATGGTGGTGCAGCTTGAATTGCCGCCGGTGGCTGATAGCACGGCACCCCTGGATGCATCGGATCCACCGGGCGATCCGGTGTACGGCCATGTGCTCAGTCCCGCATCCGTAGCGGGCTTCATGGCGGAGGGTGAGGTCATCGTGCGCTACCACGTCATTCAGCGCACGTATCCCGACGGCAGCGTCTGGACACTTCGTCAGCCGCAATACGAGCCCACGCATCTCAACTACGGACCGCTGGCGATGAACCTCGTGATCAAGCCGCGGTTGGCGCCGGCGCTTTTTGGTCTGGGGCTGCTGGAAGCGGTACCGGGGAAGCGTACCCCCGGTGGTCTGGGACGCTTTGGCTGGCAGGGCGCGGCGCTCTCGATCCGCGATCAGACCACGCGTGCCCTGGCACGCGAGATGGGCGTCACCAGCAAAGATCGTCCGGTTGATGACTGCACGCAAACACAAACCCAGTGCCTGCAGCAGCGTCATCCCGAGACGCCGGAGATGTCGGGCGAGCTGCTGAATGCGCTGTTGACATTCGAGAAGTGGCTGTCGGTACCGCAGAATCCTCTGCCGCCGGACCCGGCGCAGCAGGCTGCGGGTTTGAAACTGTTCAAGGCCACCGGCTGCTCAGCGTGTCACCAGCCCGAACAGGCGGTCGCGTTGATAAAAACGGACGGTGAGCCCCTGCAGGCCACCATTGAACCGTATACGGATCTTGCCGCACACGATCTGGGGCCGGGTCTGGCGGATCGTGAACTCTCCGGCGCCGTTCATCCCACCCGCTGGCGCACCGCCCCGCTGTGGAGCATGGGCTATCGCCTGAGTCGCGAGAAGTATCCCACCTTCCTGCACGACGGGCGCGCGCGCTCGCTGGAGGAAGCGGTGTTGTGGCACGACGGTGAGGCCGCTGCCGTACGCGAGCGCTTCGAGCATTTGCCGCGAGCACAACGCACCCAGCTGCTGAGATTTGTCGCCGCGCTGTAGCGCCGCATTTCTGGCCGTTCGCACCGCTTAGTACGCTGGTCAGGGGCAACTGGTCGTGCGCAAGCCGCCGATCACCTTCGCCGGGATGACTGCTACGACATTGTCGAGCACTATAGGTTGTTCGATTCGCACACCGGACGCGACGCTGGGCACATGTACCCCAATAACTTATTGATTATAGTATTGAAATTCTGCGATCGAGCGGATAATACATAATATAACCGCCTCCGCAATTGACACTCGGTCATTGTCGTACATAGATTTATGTCATGCAGGCAAGGCTCGACGCAGACGTATGGGGCTAGTCAGCTGCGCGTCGTTTTTCCCTGCGTCGCAGCCTACTTTAATGCCGGTGGCACCGCAGAGCGGCACCGCGCGGAATTTCAAACCCGGTGCGAAGACAGCTCCGTCAATTTCGAAGAAGAGTGACCAAGGAAAATCGGAGATTTCAAAATGAAGATTTTGAGCATTGCAGCTGCCGTAGCAGTTGGCACCGGTTCGTTCTCTGCACTCGCCAAGGACGCCGATCAGTCGACTGTCATCATCAATGCCTTTGCCTACACCGCATCGGCTACGGACTTGCAGCCTGTGGTCATCAGCGGTGTCATCGAGGGCACTTTCAGCAGCATCGCGCCGATTAGCATCGGCAATGCGCGCGCCATCACTGCTGGAGGAGGACGCCCGGTCAGCGGTGGCAATGCGAGCGCCATCACTGCTGGAGGGGGACGCCCGGTCAGCGGTGGTAATGCGAGCGCCATCACCGCTGGAGGGGGACGTCCTGTTTCCAGCGCCGCGGCGGGCGCCGCGCGCTAAATCGCTAGCTGGATCGGCACGCTTCGACGCCGCCCGCCTGCCATGTGCGGGCTCTAGGCTCTTGTCACAAAAATAGCAGCTGCGAGGCAGCGCGAACCTCGGTACCCTTGCGCAGTGTCGGATATCCGATCTGCCTTAAGTGTGATGTGCCGCCGTGTCCTGCACCCCCTGGTGCGGATACTGGTGCGCTTCGGCGTCAGCGCCGGAGAATTCAAGGCCATTGTCGACAGCGTTTACGCCCATGCCGGATCCGAATACCTGGCGGAGCAGGGCGAGCGGGTCACGTACTCCAAGCTCGCGGTCATTACGGGCATCAACCGCGCCTTCCTGCCCGGCATCCTGGCCAATCCGCAGGACGAATTCCGACCGCGCAGCCATACCCAGTTGCACCGCGCCGCGCGGGTACTGGCCGGCTGGCACGACGACAAGCTGTTCCAGACCAGTGTCGGTGATCCGGCGGCGCTGCCGATCGACGGGGACCGCAACAGCTTCCGCCAGCTGGTCGATCTGTACAGCGGCGGTGTCTATCACCGCACGATGCTGTCGGAGTTGGAGCGCGTTGGCGCCATCCGGCTCGTGAGTGGCAAGCGAGTGCGGGCCCTGCGTCGTACTCCGGTGGGTGGCGGCGCCAATCTCGAGTCAGTGCTGACCACCGCAGAGATGGCCGGAGATCTGCTCAATACCCTGGAGCACAACCTGGTCTCGCCTGCCGAGGCGCAACTGCCGGTACGGACTCTAATAGGCGCGGTGGATCCGGCCGCGCTGCCCCTATTCCGGGTGCGGTTTGGCCAGGGCGCCGACCGACTACTGAAAGCGCTTGATCTGTTCATGCGCGCGCATGCGCGGCAGCGCCGGCCAGTGGGCGAAGAAAACTCCCGCGTCGAATTCGGCGCTGTGGTTATCGCCATCACTCGTCACTCGCCGCGCCCGGCTGCGGCAACTCCCACTGACTCCGTGAGAGGGCGCAAGGGCCGTTGACTATGCGACCTGGATTCGCCGCCGGAGTAACGAGGCGGTGTCTGTAACTCGGCTGCCCGGCGTTCCGAGATTTCATCTACCGAGCCACGAAACAGCCGCGGATTGGTGACACCGAAGGCACTGCTGGTCGCGATATCCGCCGAGGCTCCTCCGCAAATACGTTGTACGGTTGTCGCAAGCTCCACTAAATGTGTTCGCGTACACACGGCGTCGCGGTAAACTTTGCACCTTGGCCCCCGTAGCTCAGTGGATAGAGCGACCGCCTCCTAAGCGGTAGGTCGTCGGTTCAACTCCGGCCGGGGGCGCCAGCTGCCGCCGTCGCGGCCCAGGCCAGAGCGAGCGGGCAAAGACGATGTTCGCCAAGCTCGGCGAGCTGATCGACGGCGCACCCCAGGCCAACTACGTGCAGCTGATCAGTGCGAAGAAGTAAGAACGCCTTGACGCTTTCAACTGACCATCCGCCTTGAAAAAAAAGCCCCCGGATTGCGCGGGGGGCTTTGTTCCGCTCGCGAAAAAGCTTCTTATCGGCTTACCGTGATGCTGGTTTGAGTATCCGACGGGCCAAACTGATCCATGCCAATTCCCTTGGGGGCGGTCGGGATTACCAGTTTCACCCAGACGGCATCCGGGCCCTTGAAATACGAAGTCTCGGTCGCCTTGCGCAGGGCGTCGATGCTGTCCTGCTGCTTCCCGGAGGTCGCGTTGGCGAAACCCGGCAGCTCGAACACGACCCAGGAGTCTTTGGCCATTTCGGACAAACTGATGGCGACTTCCGGTCTTTCGGTCTTCACCCGGATCTCGGTACCGGCGCGCACAGTGCTCTGATTGGCCGTGATCTTGAAGTCCTTGCCATTGCGGCTCAGGACAATTGGCTGCTGAGGAGTAACCGCCCGCCCAGGCGCAGGGCCAGCCGGCCGCGCAGGCGCAGCCGCCCGCAAAGCAACATCTTTCAGCGCAAGACCCGCACCGCTTGTGGGTCCTGGCCTCCTGAGGCTGAACTGCAGGCGTCCGATATCACCCTTGCACACAGCGGCGTTCCAGGTGGGATGAATCACGCAGGTGTCGTCCGTCGCGACGCTGTCGTTCTCGCCGTCGTGGATCAGAGCATAGGAATCTGCGATGCCGGTCGTCGATCCGTCCAGATCGTGGATCGCCGCGGTCCGGTAGGCCGAACCACTCCGGTTGTCACTGTCGAACCTGGGGTCGATCTTCGGGAAATACACCGGCTTCGCATTGATATACTTCGCGCGCGTGACGGTGTTTTCGGTGGTCACCCCGGCGCCCGTATACAACAGCCAGGTAAGCGCTCCGGATCCGCGCTGTTTGTTGTCCCGGAAATTCACGAATGTCGTGTTGACTATGTCATGGCGATAGTCGTAGTACTCGTAGGCGTGGATCGGGTAGTCAGGAATCAGAGGTTTCGGCAGGCTGCGGCCGTAGGCCTTTTCTTCCGGCGTTACGGGGTTGCCGATATTGTCAGTTTCGCCCACGAACAACGAATCCACCACCAGTGAGGTGAATGTGTCAGCGCCGAAGGAACCCGTTGAACTCGTGAACCCAATAGCATTGTCCGCCGCCTTGAAGTTCCGGAAGACGTGCAGCTCGCCGCGGCTCCAGGCGCCGCCATTGCGGTTCTTGTAAGCGGTGAGATTCTCGAGCAGCGATTCCACGCTCTTGCTGTTTTCGTCAGCGGGATTTTCCTTGGCGATGTGCGAGGGGCCGGCCAACCCGAAGACGTTTTCCAGATTGATGTTCCGGTCCAACATGAACCCGTCGAAGTTGGAGTGGGCAACGTTGCCCCTGAATTCCGCCATCCTGGTTCGACGCGGCCAGATGGTCTGGCTGATCTCGGCGCCCGCGAACTGACCCTGCGGGTGCTCCGGCAACGACCACCAGAAGCCATTCTCATCGGAACCCGCTGCCACGTTGTCGATAAAGATGTTGTCCGGATTGGTGATCCAGAAAGCCGACACCGTGTTGTCCGAAGGCAGCAGCGTGTCCTTGCCGGACACGCTGGCTTGCCTCATGGCCTGGCGATTCTCGTACGCACTGCTGAGCTCTCCGTTTGGGGCGAGATTGTACGGGACGCAGGCCTTCGAGGTATGGCACTTGATCTGGATGGCCAGGTTGTGCACGAACTGGTTGCCGTGCTCAATGCCGTCTTCCAGGAAGAAGCAGTGACCGACGATGTTGTAAGTCACGTTGTTCTCGACGCGCACGAAGTTCGTGCCATGCACCGTCACGCAGCGGTTGTAGGTGTCGTGGATCGCAGAGTTCTTGATGTACTGGCCCTGCGCATCGCCGACCAGGTGCCAGTGAATCGGGTAGCGGGCCAGCGTCAGGTTCTGGCCCATGCGGTTCAACTCGACGCCCTCGACGAACATCTGGCTCGACGGCATCGCCATGATGTGGCCGCCGAA